>ULQD01052888.1_pt1 | contig 143095 bp, 127 predicted proteins | sample 1954121 | NCBI WGS metagenome assembly ULQD01 (sample SAMEA4835646, study PRJEB28245) | human gut metagenome | biome: gut microbiome; material: fecal sample | place: Denmark | collected 2008 | reverse complement strand
CTTCGGTGAGTCTGCGCCGGCTGAGCAGCTGTTCGAGGAGTTCGGCTTCACCGTTGATAACGTGGTCGCTAAAGCGAAAGCGCTGCTGTAATCGCTGGTACGGTGCGGGCTGATGCCCTCACCCCAACCCTCTCCCACAGGAGAGGGTGCAAACACCAAAACGGTAACCCCTGGGTTACCGTTTTGCTTTTATCTCGCCACCCGGCTTTTTGTATCTGCTATTCCTGAACCATGTAATACGGTTGTAAATTATTCCAGAGAAAATGTGATGTGAGTCATATAGCTGGTTTATTGCGCTGGACAAACATTCCTTTTATTCCTCATTTCGCTTATTCTAGCTGAAGCGTTTCAGTCGTTTAAATGTTCGACAATTAATCAATCAGTCGCAGTTTGCAGCTGGTAAGGTTCCCCTCAGAGCGTTGCTGGATTACTCTGTCAGCCACCTCATAACAGGGACAGCCTTGCAGGAGATCTATGACCATTCGCATCGCGATTAATGGCTTCGGTCGCATTGGACGCAACGTGGTTCGTGCTCTATATGAATCCGGGCGTCGTGCGGAAATCACCGTGGTGGCAATCAATGAGCTGGCGGATGCCGCGGGCATCGCGCATTTATTGAAATATGACACCAGCCATGGCCGTTTCGCCTGGGATGTCCGTCAGGAGCGCGAGCAGCTGTTTGTTGGCGACGATGCCATCCGTCTGCTGCATGAGCCGACCATTGCGGCGCTGCCCTGGCGCGAACTGGCGGTGGACGTCGTGCTTGACTGTACCGGGGTATACGGGAGTCGTGAACACGGTGAAGCCCATCTTCAGGCGGGGGCGAAAAAAGTGCTCTTTTCCCACCCCGGCGGCAACGACCTCGACGCGACGGTGGTGTACGGCGTAAATCAGGATGAACTTCGCGCCGGGCATCGCATTGTCTCCAACGCCTCCTGCACCACCAACTGCATTATTCCGATCATTAAACTGCTCGATGACGCCTATGGCATTGAGTCCGGCACCGTCACCACCATTCACTCGGCGATGCATGACCAGCAGGTGATTGACGCTTATCATCCGGATTTGCGGCGTACCCGCGCGGCCAGCCAGTCGATCATTCCGGTGGATACCAAACTGGCGGCAGGGATCACCCGTATTTTTCCGCAATTTAACGACCGTTTTGAAGCGATTGCCGTGCGGGTGCCGACGATTAACGTGACGGCAATTGACCTGAGCGTGACGGTGAAAAAACCGGTAAAAGCATGTGAAGTCAACCAGTTGCTGCAAAAAGCAGCACAAGGTGCATTTCATGGTATAGTTGACTATACGGAATTACCGTTGGTCTCGACAGATTTTAACCACGATCCGCACAGCGCCATCGTCGATGGTACGCAAACCCGGGTCAGTGGCGCGCATCTGATCAAAACGCTGGTCTGGTGCGATAACGAATGGGGCTTTGCTAACCGAATGCTCGACACGACGTTAGCGATGGCGGCTATTGGTTTCAGGTTCGACGCGTAAACGTCGACAAAACTTTATGAATCAACGAGAGGATTCACCATGTCTGTAATTAAGATGACCGATCTGGATCTGGCTGGTAAACGCGTTTTTATCCGTGCGGATCTGAACGTACCAGTTAAAGACGGGAAAGTAACCAGCGACGCACGTATCCGTGCATCTCTGCCGACCATTGAACTGGCGCTGAAGCAGGGCGCGAAAGTCATGGTTACTTCTCACCTGGGTCGTCCGACCGAAGGCGAGTACAACGAAGAATTCTCTCTGCTGCCGGTTGTTAATTACCTGAAAGACAAACTGTCCAACCCGGTACGCCTGGTTAAAGACTACCTGGACGGCGTGGAAGTAGCTGCCGGTGAACTGGTGGTGCTGGAAAACGTTCGCTTCAACAAAGGCGAGAAAAAAGACGACGAAGAACTGTCTAAGAAATACGCTGCGCTGTGCGACGTGTTCGTGATGGACGCTTTCGGTACTGCGCACCGCGCGCAGGCTTCCACCCACGGCATCGGCAAATTTGCTGACGTGGCGTGCGCAGGCCCGCTGCTGGCCGCTGAACTGGACGCGCTGGGTAAAGCGCTGAAAGAGCCAGCTCGTCCGATGGTCGCTATCGTTGGTGGTTCTAAAGTGTCCACCAAACTGACCGTTCTGGATTCCCTGTCTAAAATCGCTGACCAGCTGATCGTGGGCGGCGGTATCGCTAACACCTTCGTTGCCGCTCAGGGCCACAACGTCGGTAAATCCCTGTACGAAGCAGATCTGGTTGATGAAGCCAAGCGCCTGCTGGGCACCTGCGATATCCCGGTTCCGACCGACGTTCGCGTAGCGACCGAGTTCTCCGAAACCGCAACGGCAACCCTGAAGTCTGTTAACGACATCAAAGATGACGAGCAGATTCTGGACCTTGGCGACGTTTCCGCACAGAAACTGGCTGAAATCCTGAAGAACGCCAAAACCATCCTGTGGAACGGCCCGGTTGGCGTATTCGAATTCCCTAACTTCCGTAAAGGGACTGAAATCGTGGCTAACGCTATCGCGGACAGCGAAGGTTTCTCCATCGCCGGCGGCGGTGACACCCTGGCAGCGATCGACCTGTTCGGCATCGCTGACAAAATTTCCTACATCTCCACTGGCGGCGGCGCATTCCTTGAATTCGTCGAAGGCAAAGTCCTGCCGGCAGTAGCGATGCTCGAAGAGCGCGCTAAGCAGTAATTCAGTTCAGGCGGGGAAACCCGCCTGTTTTTCAGCGCGCTTAAGGGCTCGCGAACCTTCTTCAACGGTCGAAGATACAGATACAGGACTAAGTAACATGTCTAAAATTTTTGATTTCGTAAAACCGGGCGTCATCACTGGCGACGACGTTCAGAAAGTGTTCCAGGTAGCGAAAGAAAACAACTTTGCACTGCCGGCGGTAAACTGCGTAGGTACTGATTCCATCAACGCCGTTCTGGAAGCTGCAGCGAAAGTTCGCTCTCCGGTTATCGTTCAGTTCTCTAACGGCGGCGCAGCGTTCATCGCAGGTAAAGGCGTGAAAACTGACGTTCCTCAGGGTGCTGCTATCCTCGGCGCTATCTCTGGCGCCCACCACGTGCACCAGATGGCTGAACACTACGGCGTGCCGGTTATCCTGCACACTGACCACTGCGCGAAGAAACTGCTGCCGTGGATCGACGGCCTGCTGGACGCCGGTGAAAAACACTTCGCCGCTACTGGCAAACCGCTGTTCTCTTCCCACATGATCGACCTGTCTGAAGAGTCCCTGCACGAAAACATCGAGATCTGCTCTAAGTACCTGGCTCGCATGGCCAAAATGGGCATGACCCTGGAAATCGAACTGGGCTGCACTGGCGGTGAAGAAGACGGCGTGGATAACAGCCACATGGACGCTTCCGCCCTGTACACCCAGCCGGAAGACGTGGATTACGCCTACACCGAGCTGAGCAAAATCAGCCCGCGTTTCACCATCGCCGCTTCCTTCGGTAACGTACACGGCGTGTACAAACCAGGTAACGTAGTTCTGACCCCGACCATCCTGCGCGACTCTCAGGAATATGTTTCCAAGAAACACAACCTGCCGCACAACAGCCTGAACTTCGTGTTCCACGGCGGTTCCGGTTCTTCCGCTCAGGAAATTAAAGACTCCGTCAGCTACGGCGTGGTGAAAATGAACATTGATACCGACACCCAATGGGCAACCTGGGACGGTATCCTGCAGTATTACAAAGCGAACGAAGCTTACCTGCAGGGCCAGCTGGGCAACCCGAAAGGCGAAGACCAGCCGAACAAGAAATACTACGACCCGCGCGTATGGCTGCGTGCTGCCCAGACTTCCATGGTGACTCGTCTGGAGCAGGCATTTAAAGAGCTGAACGCGATCGACGTTCTGTAAGAAAAATCTGTTTCTTACCCGGAAGCCCGCAGCAATGCGGGCTTTTTTATTATCTTAACAACAGGATAGCGCGGCAGAAAACTGTGATCCATTTGGCAAAACGTGCACTTATTGTTTACCCTATAACCTGACTGCCCTGTCGCAGGCTGAGTTATTTACTTCCCCCCAGGGGATTCATAAGGAATGTTAAATGGAAGATTTGAACGTTGTCGATAGCATCAACCACGCCGGGACGTGGCTGGCACGCAACCAGGAGCTGCTGCTGAGCTATGCCGTCAACATCGTCGCGGCTATCGCTATCCTGATCGTCGGGATGATCGTGGCGCGCGTCGTCTCTAATACCGTCAACCGCCTGATGCTGGCGCGTAAAATTGACGCTACCGTGGCCGATTTTCTCTCTGCGCTGGTGCGCTATGCGGTTATCGCCTTTACGCTGATTGCCGCCCTGGGGCGGGTAGGCGTGCAGACCGCCTCGGTGATTGCGGTGCTGGGTGCTGCCGGTTTGGCGGTGGGTTTAGCGCTGCAGGGATCGCTGTCGAACCTTGCCGCAGGCGTACTGCTGGTGATGTTCCGCCCGTTCCGCGCTGGCGAGTATGTCGACCTTGGCGGCGTGGCAGGTACGGTGTTGAACGTGCAGATTTTCTCCACCACCCTGCGTACCGCGGACGGTAAAGTAGTGGTGGTCCCGAACGGGAAAATCATCGCCGGCAATATCATTAACTTCTCCCGGGAGCCTGCGCGTCGCAATGAGTTTATTATCGGCGTCGCTTACGATGCTGATATCGACAAGGTAAAGCAGCTGCTGACCTCGATTATCGAATCTGACGATCGAATTCTGCGCGATCGGGAAATGACCGTTCGTCTGAACGAACTCGGCGCCTCGTCGGTGAACTTCGTGGTGCGCGTGTGGAGCAAAAGCAGCGATCTGCAAAACGTCTACTGGGATATCCTCGAGCGTATCAAGCGTGAATTTGACGCCAACGGCATCAGCTTCCCTTACCCGCAGATGGATGTTCATGTGGTGCGCCTGCCGGAAAAAGCAGAGTAAAGCGCCTCTCAATAACTCAGGCCGGCCATGCCGGCCTTTTTCAATAGCTCATCATTAGTTGTTCTAATTAATGATTAATTCTTTCAATTTCCGCTAATAATTCATTCGCGCTATAGTCAGCGCCACTCTCGAACTCAGCGGATAAATCCTTATGTTTACTTATTACTTTCAGGGGCTTGCCCTGGGAGCGGCTATGATATTGCCGCTTGGCCCACAAAATGCCTTTGTGATGAATCAGGGGATCCGTCGTCAGTATCATCTGATGATTGCCCTGCTATGCGCGGTCAGCGACTTGCTGTTAATCTGCGCTGGCATTTTCGGCGGTAGCGCACTGCTGATGCAATCCCCGTGGCTGCTGGCGCTAGTGACCTGGGGCGGCGTGGCCTTTTTGCTGTGGTATGGCTTCGGCGCATTGAAAACGGCGTTCAGTCAGAGTCTTGAACTCGCCAATGCAGAGGTAATGCAGCAGGGGCGCTGGAAAATCATTATCACCATGCTGGCGGTGACCTGGCTTAATCCGCACGTTTATCTGGACACCTTTGTGGTGTTAGGCAGCCTGGGAGGTCAGCTGGCGGTGGAGCCGAAGCGCTGGTTTGCGCTAGGGACCATTAGCGCCTCTTTCCTGTGGTTCTTTGGCCTGGCGCTGTTAGCCGCCTGGCTGGCGCCGCGACTGCGTACCGCCAGAGCCCAGCGGATCATCAATATTGTGGTCGGCGCCGTCATGTGGTTTATTGCGTTTCAGCTGGCAAGAGAAGGCGTCAGCCATATCCAGGCGTTGCTTAACTAAGCGTTGTCCGATGGACTTTCCTGCTGTACGCGCTAAGCTTGCTGGCATGCGTCCCGTAAGGGCGATTTAAGTAACATGGAGAAACGACAGTGAAGTTAAAAGTCTTAGCCCTGGCGGCAACACTCGGATTGACCACGATGGCGGCACAGGCCAGCGAATTGCCGGATGGCCCGCACATTGTGACTTCAGGCACAGCAAGCGTTGCCGCGGTTCCGGACATCGCCACCCTGGCGATCGAAGTGAACGTGTCGGCAAAAGACGCCGCGTCGGCAAAAAAACAGGCTGACGATCGCGTTGCGCAATATCTCTCTTTCCTCGAAAAGAGCGGTATTGCTAAAAAGGACATCAACTCGGCGAATCTGCGTACCCAGCCTGATTACGACTATCAGAACGGGAAAAGCATTCTGAAAGGCTATCGCGCGGTGCGCACAGTGGAAGTGACCTTGCGCCAGCTGGATAAACTCAACGGTCTGCTGGATGGCGCCCTGAAAGCGGGTCTCAACGAAATTCGCTCCGTCTCGCTGGGCGTTGCGCAACCGGACGCCTACAAAGATAAAGCGCGTAAAGCGGCGATCGACGACGCCGTGCATCAGGCGCAGGAGCTGGCCGCAGGCTTCCACAGCAAGCTGGGTCCGGTGTACAGCGTGCGCTACCATGTCTCCAACTATCAGCCGAGCCCGATGGTTCGCATGATGAAGGCCGCTGACGCTGCGCCGGTTTCTGCCCAGGAAACCTACGAGCAGGCGACTATCCAGTTTGACGACCAGGTCGATGTAGTCTTTGAGCTGCAGCCGGCGCAAGCCGCTGCTCCAGCCACCCCGGCGAAACCGGCGGAAACGCCGAAACCGGCCCAGTAAGCGATAGAAACAAAAAAGCCACTTCAGCGAAGTGGCTTTTTTATGCCCGCGGTTTAATCCTGACGCAGCACCTTGTGTCCGTAGTCAATGAGCGCATCGGTCACCCGGCGCATCATGCGGCTTTCCGGGGCGAAGCGGTGCCAGTAGAGCATGCGGCGCTGGAACAGGCCCGGGGTGAGATCGATAAGTTCGCCGCTGTTGAGCTCTTTTTCGATCTGCAGATGCGGGATCATACAGCAGGTGGTGCCCTGGCGCGCCAGCTGCACGAAAGCTTCCGACGAGTTGACGATGTGGCAGGGGACGCTGCCCGGCGGCAGGTCGAAGTTTTGCTGCAGGAACGCCTGATGCATATCGTCCAGATGGTCGAAGGCGACGACCGGCGCCTTAAGCAGCGCCGAACGCGTCACGCCATTCGGGAAATAGCGTTGCGCAAACTCTTTTGATGCGACAAACAGGTAATCGAGCGCCCCCAGCTGATCCACCAGGCAGCTTGGCAGCGCCTGCGGCTGGATACTCACTGCGCCCACTACTTCGCCACGGCGCAGGCGCTCCTGGGTGCGGGTTTCATCTTCCACCTGCAGGTTGAGACGAATAGGGGAGTCTGACAGAACATTGGCCAGCGCCGGCAGCAGCCAGGTCGCCAGACTGTCGGCGTTCACCGCCAGCGACAGCAGCAGCGGCGTAGAGCCGGTTTGTTCATCGCCCAGCCATTCTTCCTCCAGCAGTTCAACCTGGCGCAACAGAGCCAGCAGTTTCTGTCCTTGCTCGGTGGGGCGCGGCGGCACGGTACGCACCAGCAGCGGCTGGCCGAACATATTTTCCAACTGCTTAATACGCTGTGAGACGGCGGACTGGGTAATACATAGCTTCTGCGCGGCGCGCTCAAATCCTCGTTCCCTAATCACCGCATCCAGCGCTTGTAGTGTCCTGTAGTCCGGTCGTTTCATTATTCTGGCGTGCCCCCATAACTAATCGTTATCTCGCACTATGACATAAATTTTTATTTGATACAGACGAAATTGGTCTGTTCAGTTGTGTGATCTGCATCGCAGGGACATTTCCACTATCGATGTTCTATAATGCGCCACAGGCATTCACATCTCGGACCAGAATTATGACGCAGGATGAACTGAAAAAAGCGGTAGGTTGGGCAGCACTGCAATATGTACAGCCAGGGACTATTGTCGGCGTAGGCACCGGCTCGACGGCGGCCCATTTTATTGACGCGCTGGGCACCATGAAGGGGCAGATCGAAGGGGCGGTTTCCAGCTCCGACGCCTCCACCGAGAAGCTGAAAAGCCTCGGGATCACCGTCTTCGATCTTAACAGCGTCGATCGCCTGGGGATCTATGTTGACGGCGCGGATGAGATCAACGGCCATATGCAGATGATCAAAGGCGGCGGCGCGGCGCTGACCCGTGAAAAGATCATCGCCTCGGTCGCGGATAAATTTATCTGCATCGCCGACGCCTCCAAGCAGGTCGATATTCTGGGCAAGTTCCCGCTGCCGGTGGAAGTCATTCCGATGGCGCGCAGCGCCGTGGCGCGTCAGCTGGTCAAGCTGGGCGGCCGTCCAGAGTACCGTCAGGGCGTTGTGACCGATAACGGCAACGTGATCCTTGACGTGCACGGCCTGGAAATTCTCGATGCGATCGCGCTGGAAAACGCGATCAACGGTATTCCTGGCGTCGTCACCGTGGGGCTGTTCGCCAACCGTGGCGCCGACGTGGCGCTGATTGGCACTGCCGACGGCGTGAAGACCATCGTAAAATAGTCTGTCCGCAGGGAGCCGACCGGCTCCCTCGCAAATATTTTTTCATCAGGTGCAATTTGGTGACTTCTGTCACATTTATGCAACCATTCTGATTTACACGCTACCATTTCTTCTCTTTCTGGTGTTTTGTCCTGCGATTTCCCTCTGGATGACATTTCTTCAGGACGGCGACGCAAACGTTCATATTGCCGCGATAGTTTTTTTTGATATGTTGCTGAGACGAACTTTCGTTCAGCACGACATCAGTTAAGACAAAACAGGACGGGGAAATGGCTAAGGTATCACTGGAAAAAGACAAGATTAAATTTCTGCTGGTTGAAGGTGTGCATCAAAAGGCAATCGATAGCCTTCGCGCAGCGGGTTACACCAACATTGAATTTCATAAAGGCGCGCTGGATTCAGAACAGCTGAAAGCGTCGATCCGTGATGCCCATTTCATCGGCCTGCGTTCCCGTACCCATCTGACTGAAGAGATTTTCGCCGCAGCGGAAAAACTGGTTGCCGTCGGTTGCTTCTGCATCGGGACCAACCAGGTCGATCTGAACGCCGCTGCGAAGCGCGGTATTCCGGTGTTTAACGCGCCGTTCTCTAACACCCGCTCGGTGGCCGAGTTGGTGATCGGCGAACTGCTGCTGATGCTGCGCGGCGTGCCGGAAGCCAACGCCAAAGCGCACCGCGGGGTGTGGAACAAGCAGGCGGTCGGCAGCTTCGAAGCGCGTGGTAAAAAGCTGGGCATCATCGGTTACGGCCACATCGGTACCCAGCTTGGCATTCTGGCGGAATCGCTGGGAATGCACGTCTTCTTCTATGATATTGAAAACAAACTGCCGCTCGGCAACGCCACTCAGGTACAGCATCTCTCCGACCTGCTGAACATGAGCGATGTGGTCAGCCTGCACGTGCCGGAAAACGCCTCTACCAAAAATATGATGGGCGCGGAAGAACTGGCGCTGATGAAGCCGGGCGCGCTGCTGATCAACGCCTCCCGCGGTACCGTGGTGGACATTCCGGCGCTATGCGATGCGCTGGCCAGTAAGCATCTGGCCGGGGCGGCTATCGACGTCTTCCCGACTGAACCTGCGACCAACAGCGACCCCTTCACTTCGCCGCTGTGCGAGTTTGATAACGTGATCCTCACACCGCATATCGGTGGCTCCACTCAGGAAGCGCAGGAGAACATCGGTCTGGAAGTAGCTGGCAAGCTGGCGAAATACTCTGACAACGGGTCAACCCTGTCGGCAGTTAACTTCCCGGAAGTTTCTCTACCGCTGCACGGCGGCCGCCGTCTGCTGCATATCCATGAGAACCGACCGGGCGTCCTGACCGCAATCAACCAAATCTTCGCCGCGCAGAGCATCAACATTGCTGCCCAGTATCTGCAAACGTCGCCGCAGATGGGCTACGTGGTGATTGATATTGAAGCGGAGGAAGATGTTGCCCAGCAGGCGCTGCAGGCAATGAAAGCGATCCCGGGGACTATCCGCGCCCGTCTGCTGTTCTAATCATTTTTGCCTCTCGGGCAGGTCGCGTACCTGCCCGTTTTTTTGTTAATACTTTCCAGGCTGAATTTCTCGTCCCCGCGTACCTACCAACACCAGGTTTTTCCCGGGGTGATGACCGCCGGCAGCGGGATATCCCACTCTTCGCTCGGCAGGCTATCCACCTGCTGGCAGTCGTGCGCGTAGCCCACCGGCTGCAGGCGATACTGCTGCCAGTTTTGCAGCGTCCGGTCGTAAAAACCGCCGCCCATTCCCAGCCGTTGGCCACTGACATCGAAGGCCACCAGCGGGGTCACCAGCACATCGAGTTCAGCCAGCGGCAGCACATCCCGCACATCGAGCTTCGGTTCGCGGATCTTCAGGCGATTCACGATCAGTTGGCTCTGCGGATGGTAGTGTAAAAACAGCAGATTGCCGGGGCTAAAGGGATGCAGCACCGGGAGATATACCCGCTTGCCGGCGCGCCAGAGCTGGTCGATCAGCGGCTGGGTGTCCAGCTCGCCGTCAAAGGAGAGAAACAGCGCCACGTTGTGGGCGAGAACTACCGGCGGCCAGGCCATCATCCGCTCGGCGGCCTGTTGGGCAAACAGGCGCTGTTGCTCCGGGCTGAGTGCGCGTCGACGATCGCGGATCTGCTGGCGAATATGCTGACGGGAGAGCAGGGTATCGGTCTGTATAGTCATGCAGGTCTCGTTACGAGCTGGCGAAACAATAGGAGCAAGTGTAATACAGGGCGGCTTCAGCCGAAAACACGTATGGGGGATGATGCGAAGTAAAGAAGGGAATCTCCGAGATGCCGCCGCAGGCTGTAACCCTTGAACCCTTGGTTCAAGGTGAATGTGTCGTCACGGTTTTAAGGCTTCTCGGACGAACCGAGCATGCTCACCAACCGTGGAGCGCCACATTCTTGTGGTATGAAATATCGGCTCAGGGGACTGGCCCGCTTGCAAACATCTCAGAGAAATTTTGTTCTTGCGATTACTCTAACACAGTTAACTGCAAAGTGTTATTCAAACTTCGACCCTGGCTTTTCGCTTATGCGACCTTGCTCAAGCAATGCTTGTTCGATGGTCTGCTGAAGCATGCGAATGCGCTGCTCCATGCTGGAAGCGTAGTCGCGGGTCTTCGCTTTTTCCTGAGTCAACTCATAGCTGATGTTCAACGCCGCGATGAAGACCAGCTGCTCAGTATTTGTGACTCTAGTGCGTTCTTTTAAATCTTGCAACCGCTGATTAAGGTCTTCAGCTGCCTGATTCAGGGCATCCCTTTGTTCAGGCGGGCAATTCACTCGCAGTGAACGGCCGAAAATTTGGAGATCTACGGGTTGTGCAGACATGCCACCTTCCTGCTGATTGACTGCGCTGCCTTCACACCCTGGCCCGGGTCTGCGAAGGGGCGACACTATAGCTACCCTGGTGCGAAGATACAAGCCCTATTCTGGTTCACCAGGGTCCAAAGTGGTAGCATACCATGAATATTCCTCCCAACGATGACGAATGCGCATGTCTATACAGAACGAAATGCCTGGTTACAACGATGTAGACCAGTTACTGAACCAACAAGGGGTAGGTCTCACCCCGGCCGAAATGCACGGTTTGATCAGCGGATTGCTGTGCGGCGGCAACACGGACAGCAGCTGGCAGCCGCTGGTGCACGACCTGACCAACGAAGGTCTCGCCTTTGGCCATGAACTGGCTCAGGCGCTGCGTAACATGCATTCCGCCATCAGCGATTCACTGGATGACGACGGTTTCCTCTTTCAACTGTATCTGCCGGAAGGCGATGCGGTGAGCGTCTTTGACCGTGCCGACGCCCTCGCCGGTTGGGTCAACCACTTCCTGCTTGGTCTTGGCGTTAGCCAGCCGAAGCTGGATAAAGTGAAGGATGAAACCGGGGAAGCGATTGACGATCTGCGTAATATTGCCCAGCTGGGCTACGATGAAGACGAAGATCAGGAAGAGCTGGAGATGTCTCTGGAGGAGATTATCGAGTATGTCCGCGTTGCCGCACTGCTGTGCCACGACACCTTTGCCCGTCAGCAGCCAACCGCACCGGAAGTCCGCAAACCGACATTACACTAACTAAAATTCGTTCAGGGGGCGTCATGACTCAGCAGGAATTTCTATCGCGTCGCCAGACGCTGTTGGCGCAGATGCAGCCAGGCAGCGCGGCGCTGATTTTCGCCGCACCGGAAGCGGTGCGCAGTGCAGATTCGGAATATCCCTACCGGCAGAACAGCGATTTCTGGTACTTCACCGGCTTTAACGAACCGGAAGCGCTGCTGGTGTTGATTAAAAGCGATGAAACCCACAACCATAGCGTGCTGTTCAACCGGGTTCGCGATCTGACCGCTGAGATCTGGTTTGGACGCCGTCTGGGCCAGGAGGCCGCGCCGGCGAAGCTTGGCGTCGACCGGGCGCTGGCGTTCAGCGAAATCAACCAGCAGCTGTATCAGCTGCTCAACGGTCTGGACGCGATCTACTTCGCCCAGGGTGAATATGCCTATGCCGATGAGATTGTGTTCAACGCCCTCGAAAAACTGCGCAAAGGCTCGCGCCAGAATCTGCAGGCGCCGAACTCGGTTATCGACTGGCGGCCCATTGTGCATGAGATGCGCCTGTTTAAATCCGCGGAAGAGCTTGCCGTGATGCGCCGCGCCGGGGAGATCACCGCGCTGGCCCATACCCGGGCGATGGAAAAATGCCGCCCTGGCATGTTCGAATATCAGCTGGAAGGTGAAATTCTCCATGAATTCAACCGCCACGGGGCACGTTTCCCCTCCTATAACACCATCGTTGGCGGCGGCGAAAACGGCTGTATTCTGCACTACACCGAAAACGAATCTGAACTGCGCGACGGCGATTTAGTCCTGATTGACGCCGGCTGCGAGTATCGCGGCTATGCCGGGGACATTACCCGCACCTTCCCGGTAAACGGTAAATTTACCCAGCCGCAGCGCGAGATCTACGACATTGTGCTCGAATCGCTGGAGACCGCGCTGAAACTCTATCGGCCGGGCACCTCGATCTGTCAGGTCAACCAGGAAGTGGTGCGCATTATGATTACCGGCCTGGTGCGGTTGGGGATCCTGAAAGGCGAGATTGACGAGCTTATCGCCAACAACGCCCACCGCCCGTACTTTATGCATGGCCTGAGCCACTGGCTGGGTCTGGATGTGCACGATGTCGGTAATTACGACACCGACCGTTCGCGCGTCCTGGAGCCGGGAATGGTGCTGACCGTCGAGCCGGGACTGTATATCGCCACCGATGCCGACGTGCCGGCGCAGTATCGCGGCATCGGCATCCGTATTGAAGATGACATCGTGATTACCGAAGACGGTAACGAAAATCTCACCGCCGGCGTGGTGAAGAAGGCGGATGAGATCGAGGCGCTGATGGCGGCGGCGCGCCAGTCATGAGCGTGCTGATCGTCGGGGGGGGGATGACCGGCGCGACGCTCGCGCTGGCCATCTCCCGTTTGACCGGCGGCGCGCTGCCGGTCCACCTCATTGAAGCGCAGGATCCGCATTCTTCACGCCACCCTGGCTTTGACGACCGGGCGATCGCCCTGGCTGCGGGCACCTGCCAGCAGCTGGCGCGTATCGGTATCTGGCAACGCCTCGCCGAACGCGCGACGCCCATCCAGCGAGTACACGTCAGCGACCGCGGTCATGCCGGGTTTGTGAATCTGGCGGCGGCGGATTATGGCCTGTCGGCGCTGGGCCAGGTGGTTGAACTCCACGATGTCGGCCAGCGGCTGTTTGGTCTGCTGCGCGAGGCGCCAGGCGTCACGCTGCACTGTCCGGCGAAAGTGGAAGCGGTCAGTCGCAGCCAGGAGAGCGTCAGCCTTACGCTTGAGGGCGGCGAAATCATTAACGGTAAGCTGCTGGTGGCGGCGGACGGTTCCCGTTCGGCACTGGGCGCCCGCTGCGGCATCAGCTGGCAGCAGCAGCCGTATGAGCAGATAGCGATCATTGCTAACGTCAGCACCGCGTTGCCCCACGAAGGTCGCGCCTTCGAGCGCTTTACCGAGCATGGCCCGCTGGCGATGCTGCCGATGTCGCAAGGGCGCTGCTCGCTGGTGTGGTGTCATTCGCAGTCGCGCCGCGATGAGGTGCAGAGCTGGTCTGACGAACGCTTTTGTCAGGAGCTGCAGCAGGCGTTCGGCTGGCGGCTGGGGCGTATTACCCACGCCGGGAAGCGCAGCGTCTATCCGCTGGCCCTCACCACCGCCAGCCGCGCGGTGTCGCACCGCCTGGCGCTGGTCGGCAACGCGGCGCAGACGCTGCACCCGATCGCCGGGCAGGGCTTTAATCTCGGCCTGCGCGATGTGATGAGCCTGGCGGAATTACTCGCTGACGCCCATCTCAGCGGCGAAGATGTCGGTCATTATCCGCTGCTGTGCCGCTATCAGGCGCGCAGGGCAGGGGATAAAGCCGCCACCATCGGCGTGACCGATGGGCTGGTGCATCTGTTTGCCAACCGTTGGGCGCCGCTGGTGGCGGGGCGCAACGTCGGTCTGATGGCGATGGAATTATTTACCCCGGCGCGCGATGCGCTGGCGCAGCGTACCCTCGGTTGGGTTCCCCGTTAAGGAGTAGAACGTGCAAAGTGTTGATGTTGCCATTGTTGGCGGTGGAATGGTGGGGCTGGCGGTAGCCTGCGGTCTACAGGGTAGCGGCCTGCGCGTCGCAGTGCTGGAGAAAGCAGAGCCGCGACCGCTGGCCGCCGATGCGCCGCCGGCGCTGCGCGTTTCGGCAATTAATGCCGCCAGCGAAAAGCTGCTGACAAAGCTGGACGTCTGGCGCGAGATCGTCGCCCTGCGGGCCAGCTGCTATCACGGTATGGAAGTGTGGGATAAAGACAGCTTTGGCCACATTAGCTTCGATGACCAGAGCATGGGCTTTAGCCACCTTGGCTATATTATCGAAAATGCCGTAGTGCATCATGCATTGTGGCAGAAGGCGCAGCGTTGCGCTGACGTTACCCTGCTGGCTCCGGCGGAACTTCAGCAGGTGGCGTGGGGCGAGAATGAAGCCTTTCTCAGCCTGCAGGACGGCAGCATGCTGACCGCGCGGCTGGTGATCGGCGCCGATGGTGCCAATTCATGGCTGCGCAATAAAGCCGATATTCCGCTGACCTTCTGGGATTACCATCATCATGCGCTGGTGGCGACCATCCGTACCGCTGAGCCGCATCAGGCGGTGGCCCGCCAGGCGTTCCATGGCGACGGGATCCTCGCCTTCCTGCCGCTCAGCGATCCGCACCTGTGCTCGATCGTCTGGTCGCTATCGCCGGGGGAAGCGCAGCGGATGCAGCAGGCTGATGAAACCACCTTCAACCAGGCGCTGAATATCGCGTTCGATAATCGCCTTGGCCTCTGCCAGCTGGCAAGTGAACGTGAAGTTTTCCCGCTGACCGGCCGCTATGCCCGTCAGTTTGCCGCCCACCGACTGGCGCTGGTCGGCGATGCCGCGCATACCATCCATCCGCTGGCCGGGCAGGGGGTCAACCTCGGTTTTATGGATGCCGCCGAGCTTATTGACGAGCTGAAGCGCCTGCACGCTCAGGGCAAAGATATCGGCCAGCATCTTTATCTGCGCCGCTACGAGCGCAGCCGCAAGCACAGCGCGGCGCTGATGCTGGCGGGCATGCAGGGCTTCCGCGAAATATTCTCCGGGAGCCATCCGGCGAAGAAACTTCTTCGCGATGTGGGACTCAAACTGGCCGATACGCTGCCGGGCGTGAAACCGCAGCTGATTCGCCAGGCGATGGGCCTCAACGATCTGCCTGCCTGGTTACGTTAACCGCGTCACACTTCTTTCACCCGGCCTGGGCGCCGGGTTTTCCCCCTCATTTGAAATATTCTAATTTCACCTCTTTTTTCGCATTAGATTTATTAATGCGTCCTTTTTTTTGTTAAAGAAATTAGAGCCGTAAAATCGCATAAAACACCATCATTACCTAATTGTCGCGCCGTTAATGTTAATTTTATGTGGCGTAAATCGCTTTTTTCCAGTCAATAACTCTGTAGGCTTTTCGGCGGATTTTAGCCATAAGCTAATGTGATGCCCTGAATGAGCTTATGGTTTAGCGCCGGGTTCGGTGGTAAGTTCAGGCCAAAGAGAACGTTTGCGTCGGCGTCCGTCAGCGATGCCGACGCCGAATTTCATGGCGCAAAATCGCCGACAATTTCGTGGCTGGTTCCGTTTTATTCGATGAGGAAAAGATGGCTCAACAGACTCCGTTGTATGAACAACACACGCTGTGCGGCGCGCGCATGGTGGATTTCCATGGCTGGATGATGCCGCTGCATTACGGGTCCCAGATTGATGAGCACCATGCGGTGCGCGGCGATGCAGGGATGTTCGATGTGTCGCATATGACCATCGTCGATTTCCACGGCAGCCGGATCCGCGAGTTCTTGCGCTATTTGCTGGCCAACGATGTGGCGAAGCTCACCACCCCGGGCAAAGCGCTCTACACGGGAATGCTTACCGCCTCCGCCGGCGTCATCGATGACCTGATTGTCTATTTCCTTTCTGAAGATTATTTCCGCCTCGTTGTTAATTCCGCCACCCGCGAAAAAGATCTCGCCTGGATCTCCGAACAAGCTGAACCTTACGGCCTTGAAATTACCGTTCGCGACGATCTGTCGCTGATCGCGGTGCAGGGCCCCCAGGCGAAAGCGAAGGCGGCGACGCTGTTTACCGACGCTCAGCGTCAGGCCGTGGAAGGCATGAAGCCGTTCTTCGGCGTGCAGGCCGGCGACCTGTTTATCGCCACCACCGGCTATACCGGCGAAGCGGGTTATGAAATTGCGATGCCGAACGAGCAGGCGGCTGATTTTTGGCGCGGTCTGCTGGACGCTGGCGTTAAGCCGTGCGGTCTTGGCGCGCGCGACACCCTGCGCCTGGAGGCCGGGATGAACCTGTACGGCCAGGAGATGGACGAAGGCGTCTCGCCGCTGGCGGCGAACATGGGCTGGACTATCGCCTGGGAGCCCGCCGATCGTAACTTCATCGGCCGCGAAGCGCTGGAGATGCAGCGCGAAAAAGGCACCGAGCAGCTGGTTGGCCTGGTGATGACCGAGAAAGGCGTCCTGCGCGGTGGTCTGCCGGTCCGTTTTACCGATAGCGACGGTAATCAAAAAGAAGGCATTATCACCAGCGGCACCTTCTCGCCGACGCTGGGCTACAGCATCGCGCTGGCTCGCGTGCCGGCCGGGATTGGCGACACCGCGGTGGTGCAAATCCGTAACCGTGAAATGCCGGTAAAAGTGACTAAACCTGGTTTTGTACGCAATGGCAAAGCCATTGTGTGATTTCCCTTTTTTGGAGATGAATTGATGAGCAACGTACCAGCAGAACTGAAATACAGCAAAGAACACGAGTGGCTGCGTAAAGAAGCGGACGGTACCTATACCGTAGGGATCACCGAGCACGCGCAGGAGCTGCTTGGCGATATGGTTTTCGTTGACCTGCCGGAAGTGGGCGCCACCGTTGAAGCGGGCGCCGATTGCGCGGTTGCCGAATCCGTGAAGGCGGCTTCCGATATCTACGCGCCGATTAGCGGTGAAATCGTTGCCGTCAACGAAGAGCTGAACGACTCTCCGGAACTGGTCAACAGCGACCCGTATACCGACGGCTGGATCTTCAAGATCAAAGCCAGCGACGAAGCGCAGGTTGCCGCGCTGCTGGATGCCGCCGCGTATGAAGCTTTACTGGAAGACGAATAAATACGCTTCATCCTTCACGCTGCAGGGGCGTTGGCTTCCTGACTCCCCCCGGTCACTTACTTTTGTAAGCTCCCGGGGAGTCGCTGTGTCGCCGCCTTCCTGCAACGCGAATGATTTTGCGTATTCTGGCCCGGTAAGCATCAGCGCTTGCCGGGCAAACCAGTCAGACAACCACGATTCACCGCACGTTTCAGGAACCATCGCTCATGACTCAGACTTTAAGTCAGCTTGAAAACCGCGACGCCTTTATTGAACGTCACATTGGCCCGGACGCTCAGCAGCAGCAAGAGATGCTGAAGACCGTCGGCGCGGATTCGCTTAACGCCCTGATCGGCCAGATTGTGCCGCAGGATATCCAGCTGGCGACCCCACCGCAGGTGGGCGACGCGACTACCGAATTCGCCGCGCTGGCGGAGCTGAAGGCGATTGCCAGTCGCAACAAGCGCTTCAAGTCTTACATCGGCATGGGCTATACCGCCGTGCAGCTGCCGCCGGTCATTCAGCGCAACATGCTGGAAAACCCGGGCTGGTATACCGCCTATACCCCTTACCAGCCGGAAGTATCCCAGGGCCGTCTGGAGTCGCTGCTCAACTTCCAGCAGGTCACTCTGGATCTGACCGGGTTGGATATCGCTTCCGCTTCGCTGCTCGATGAAGCCACCGCCGCCGCCGAAGCGATGGCGATGGCCAAACGCGTCAGTAAACTGAAGAGCGCCAACCGCTTCTTCGTTGCCGCCGATGTCCATCCGCAAACCCTGGACGTGGTGCGCACCCGCGCGGAAACCTTCGGCTTCGACGTGATCGTCGATGACGCCGACAAAGTGCTCGATCACCAGGATGTCTTCGGCGTGCTGCTGCAGCAGGTGGGCACCACCGGCGAAATCCACGATTACAGCAAACTGATCGCCGAGCTGAAAGCGCGCAAAGTGATTGTCAGCGTCGCTGCCGACTTTATGGCGCTGGTGCTGCTGACGGCGCCGGGCAAGCAGGGCGCCGATATCGTTTTCGGTTCCGCCCAACGCTTCGGCGTGCCGATGGGCTACGGCGGCCCGCACGCGGCCTTCTTCGCGGCGAAAGATGAATTCAAACGCTCCATGCCGGGCCGGATTATCGGCGTATCGAAAGATGCGGCGGGGAATACCGCGCTGCGCATGGCGATGCAGACTCGCGAGCAGCACATCCGCCGTGAGAAAGCGAACTCCAACATTTGTACCTCGCAGGTGCTGCTGGCCAACATCGCCAGCCTGTACGCGGTATTCCACGGCCCGGCGGGTCTGAAACGTATCGCTGGTCGCATTCATCGTCTGACCGACATTCTGGCCGACGGCCTGCAGAAGAAAGGGCTGAAGCTGCGCCATGCCCACTACTTCGACACCCTGTGCGTCGAAGTGGCGGATAAAGCCGCGGTGCTGGCGCGTGCCGAAGCCCTGCAGATTAACCTGCGCAGCGATATTCACGGCGCGGTGGGCATTACGCTCGATGAAGCGACCACCCGCGAAGATGTGCTGAACCTGTTCCGCGCCATCGTCGGCGACGATCACGGTCTGGATATCGATACCCTGGATAAAGACGTGGCGCTGGATAGCCGTTCGATCCCGGCGGCGATGCTGCGCGACGATGCGATCCTCACCCATCCGGTGTTTAACCGCTACCATAGCGAAACCGAGATGATGCGCTACATGCACGCCCTGGAGCGTAAAGATCTGGCGCTGAACCAGGCGATGATCCCGCTGGGCTCCTGCACCATGAAACTGAACGCCGCGGCGGAGATGATCCCGATCACCTGGCCGGAATTCGCCGAGCTGCACCCGTTCTGCCCGGTCGAGCAGGCGGAAGGGTATCAGCAGATGATCGCCCAGCTTTCCGACTGGCTGGTGAAACTGACCGGCTATGACGCCGTCTGCATGCAGCCGAACTCCGGCGCGCAGGGTGAATATGCTGGCCTGCTGGCGATTCGCCATTATCACGAGAGCCGCAACGAAGGCCATCGTGATATCTGCCTGATCCCTAGCTCCGCGCACGGCACCAACCCGGCTTCCGCGCAGATGGCGGGTATGCAGGTAGTGGTCGTTGCCTGTGATAAAAACGGCAACATCGATCTCGCCGATCTGCGTGAAAAAGCAGAGCAGGCGGGGGCCAATCTCTCCTGCATCATGGTCACCTATCCGTCGACCCACGGCGTGTATGAAGAGACCATTCGCGAAGTGTGCGAGATCGTGCACCAGTTTGGCGGCCAGGTTTATCTCGACGGCGCCAACATGAACGCCCAGGTCGGGATCACCTCTCCGGGCTTTATCGGCGCCGACGTTTCGCACCTCAACCTGCATAAAACGTTCTGCATTCCGCACGGCGGCGGCGGCCCGGGCATGGGCCCAATCGGCGTGAAAGCGCACCTGGCGCCGTTTGTACCGGGCCACAGCGTGGTACAAATTGAAGGTATGCTGACCCGCCAGGGCGCGGTTTCCGCCGCGCCGTTCGGCAGCGCGTCCATTTTGCCGATCAGCTGGATGTATATCCGCATGATGGGCGCGGAAGGGCTGAAGCAGGCGAGCCAGAACGCGATCCTTAACGCCAACTACATCGCTACCCGACTGAAAGACGCCTACCCGGTGCTCTACACCGGTCGCGATGGTCGCGTAGCGCACGAATGCATTCTCGATATTCGTCCGCTGAAAGAAGAGACCGGCATTAGCGAGCTGGATATCGCCAAGCGCCTGATCGACTTTGGCTTCCATGCCCCGACCATGTCTTTCCCGGTAGCGGGGACGCTGATGGTTGAGCCGACGGAATCGGAAAGCAAGGTCGAGCTGGACCGCTTTATCGACGCGATGCTGGCGATCCGCGCGGAAATCGACCGCGTCAAAGCCGGCGAATGGCCGTTGGAGGATAACCCTCTGGTGAACGCGCCACACACCCAGGGCGAGCTGGTGGGCGAGTGGAACCATCCGTACAGCCGTGAGCTGGCGGTATTCCCGGCAGGGTTGCACAACAAGTACTGGCCGACGGTGAAACGTCTGGATGATGTCTACGGCGACCGCAACCTGTTCTGCTCCTGCGTGCCGATGAGCGAATACCAGTAAGTTTGCGTTTTAGCTAAACTTTTAAAGGCGCTGCGGCGCCTTTATTTTTTTGGAGGGAAGGTATGGGAATAGCTCTTATTAGCGGCGCGAGCCGCGGCATAGGCCGGGCGACGGCGCTGCTGTTGGCGCAGGAAGGATATACCGTGGCGGTCAATTACCATCACAACATTAACGCCGCCACCGAGGTGGTGAATACCATTGTGGCGTCTGGTGGCAAAGCCACGGCGCTGCGGGCGGACATCAGCGATGAAGCGCAGGTGATGGCGATGTTTGAGGCGATCGACCGCATGGGCGAGCCGCTGACGGCGCTGGTCAACAACGCCGGGATCCTGTTTACCCAGTGTACGGTGGAGAGCCTGAGCGCCGAGCGTATTAACCGCGTGCTGGCCACCAACGTCACCGGTTACTTCCTCTGCTGTCGCGAGGCGGTAAAGCGCATGTCACATCGGCATGGCGGCAAGGGCGGGGCGATAGTTAACGTTTCGTCGGCGGCCTCGCGCCTTGGCGCGCCGGGGGAGTACGTTGACTATGCCGCGTCGAAAGGGGCGGTAGATACCCTGACTACCGGGCTGGCGCTGGAGGTGGCGGCGCAGGGGATCCGGGTCAACGGCGTGCGTCCGGGGCTGATTTATACCGAGATGCACGCCTCCGGCGGTGAACCGGGACGCGTGGATCGAGTGAAAGGTTCGCTACCGATGCAGCGCGGCGGCCAGCCGGAAGAGGTCGCTCAGGCCATTGCCTGGCTGCTGAGCGACAAAGCGTCGTATGTGACGGGTAGCTTCCTTGAACTGGCGGGCGGGAAATAACCCGTAGATGTCTATTGCCCGGCGGCGCTGCGCTTGCCGGGCCTACGGGGTCAAAGCCGAATGGTAGGCCGGGTAAGGCGTAGCCGCCACCCGGCATAAAAACCGCTAAAGCCCGGCGGCCTACCAGGAGGCCAGCCACAGCCGCAGGCGCATTCCCCAACTGCTGGTCCAGCCGGTGATAACCGACTTTACCTCGCCTTGAGAAATGACCACCAGCGTTGGCGTTACCTGGATATCCCACTGCCGCGCCAGCTGGCCGCTTGGATCATTCACCGTCGGCAGCGCCAGTTTCTTCCTGGTCAGCCACTTCTCCAGCGTGACGTTATCGCCGGAACGCAGGGCTACCGTCAGCACATTGCCGCCGTCGGCGGCAAGCGATGCCACCGACGGCGTGGTATAGCGACAAACTCCGCACCAGGTCGCCCAGACGTACAGCAGCAGCGGCTTTTGCTGGCTTATGGCATGCAGATCCAGCGTCCTGCCGTCGAGTGTCTGCAGCGATGTGGCGCTGACGTTTTGCGGCAGCGCGGGCTGGCGAAAATAATCCACCGCCAGGCTCACCGCCGCGCCAATCAGCAGCCACACCGCCAGCTCGCGCAGCCAGCGCCTGATTTTACTGGCCACGGGCTTTCGCCAGCTGTTCTTTCACCAGCCCCTCCAGCTCATCAGCAGGGATCGCGCCGGCCACCATCTGATCGCCGATTATGGTCGCCGGGGTGCCCTGAATATTCAGCACCTGCGACAAAATCAGGTTCATCTTCAGCGAATCCATGGTCTTGTCATCGATATTTACACTATCGGTGGCGGTTTTCTTCTGCGCGGCGGCGATACTGGCGTCATCGTGATAGCCTTTTTTCGCCATCAGCCGCTGATGCAGTGCCCAGAATTTATCGGGCTGCTGACGCCAGGTGGAGAGCGCGGTTTTAGCGGCATTCACCGAACTCTGCCCTTTAAACGGCAGCAGCTTAACGATGAGCTGGATGTCCGGATTATCGTGGACGATTTTTTCCAGCAGCGGATCAAACTGTTTGCAGTAAGGGCAGTTGTAATCGGTAAACGAGACGATCGTGAGTTTTGGCTCTTTCGCGCCGGTGCGCGGGCTATTCGGATCGTTAAACAGCAGCTGGGCTAACTGGTCATTACCGTTCGATTGTGGTTCTTCCGCCGGGGCGGCGAAGCTGAAGGCCGATACGCACAGCAGTAATAAGGCGGTGATAGTTCTCATGTTATTTTCCTTTAGCGGCGGACAGGGTGGCGAGAAGGTGTTCGCGGTCTAACAGCGCAGGCAGAATCTGTCCCTGCGGCAATTCCGGTCCGTAAATCTGGTTAAACGGCACCGCGGCGCTGCCGCGAGCGGTTAAAAACTGGCTAATGTCAGCGGAGGGGCGGCTCCAGTCGCCGCGCAGGGCGACTACGTCTGGCGCTAACAGCGCCTGCTGGACGTCGTCGCGCAGCAGCACGTTGTATTTATTGGCTTTACAGGTCACGCACCAGTCGGCGGTGACATCAATAAATACCCGCTTATGCTCCGCCAGGGCGCTGGCGATAGCCTGCTCGCTGAGCGGCTGCCAGTTAACCCGGTCGCGGCGCGGGCCCTGGCCGTCCTGTTGGGCAACAAAGGCGACGGCGCCCGCTACCACTATGGCCAGGGCGCCCGCGCGCAGCGCCGTCTGCCAGCGGTAGCGCCAGGCGGTGGCCACTAGCAGGGCGATGGCCAGAATCACCAGCAGGGTAAGCACCGGCGTACGGCCGATGTGGATCGTCAGCAGGCTGACCAGCCATAGCGCTGAACTAAGCATCATTAGCCCCAGCACCACCCGCAGATGATTCATCCAGCGGCCCGGGCGTGGCAGTCGTTGCGCCAGACCCGGCCAGGCAACGATCAGCAGCCACGGCAGGCTCATGCCGATCCCCATGGCGAAGAAAATGCCCCACAGCAGCGGCAGGGGCGCCACCAGCGCCACCGACACGGCGGTACCGAGGAACGGCGCGGTACAGGGCGTCGCCAGCAGGGTGGCGAAGGCGCCCTGCCAGAAATGGCCCATTAAGCCGTTGCCGCCCCTGGTGGCGAGGAAAGTGCTGGCGCTGGAGGATAGGCGGATTTCGAACAGCCCCAATAAACTGGCGCCGAACAGCACCATCACCAGCGCCATCGCGCCGATAAACCACGGGTTCTGGAACTGGATGCCCCAGCCGAGCGCCTGATTCCCCAGGCGTAGCGCGGTCATCATCAGCGCCAGCGCCAGGAACGAGACGACGATCCCGCACACCGAGGCGAGGAACTGCCGCCGCACCGCGCCGCGTTCGCGACCTTCGGTTTGCACCAGCGAGCCGAGCTTCATCGCCAGCACCGGCAGCACGCAGGGCATGACGTTGAGAATAAGCCCGCCGGCCAGCGCCATCAGCAGCACCCAGCCTAACGCCAGCCCCGGCGCGGCGCTGCCGGCGGCGACGGCGATTTGGCTTTCCTGCGCCTGACCGCTATCGGCCAGCACCAGCGACAGCGTTTTGCCGCTCAGGTCCGGCGCCGCTTCGCCCCAGCTGTCGGTGACTGGTACGGTGGCGGTCAACGTAGCGCCGCGGCTGGTAAAGCTCGGCTTACCGAAATCGACATCCTCCATGCTGTCGATAAACAGCGCTGGCTGCTGCCAGCCGGCATCGCGGCGGGCGGTCACCGTCAGTTTGCCGCTGACGTAGCTGGCGGTCAGTTGCGAAGTCAGGCCATCGCGCAGCGGCAGTGTGCCCATCGCGCGGGTAAAATCATAATTAAATCGCTCCCCCGCCGGAGTCGTCATATCCAGCGAAAAGGGATAGTCAGTGAGAATACAGACATTGCTGCAGGTAGAGAGCGTCAGGACGCCGCTAAGCGTCGGCGGTATTTTGCCGCGCAGGGTCATCGGGAAGCTGACGTCGCCGTGGTAGCCCTGAGTGGAAATGCCCGCGACGTCGAAGCGCTGCGGCGTCGGCCAGCGCCAGCTCACCTCCAGCGGCGTGTGCCAGGCGATAGCCGGCGCGATGCCGCCTTCCCCTGGCGAGCGCCAGTAGGTTTTCCAGCCCTTTTCCAGCGCTACGTCTAAAAGCAGGCGAGTGTCGCCATTGCTCTCGGTTTGCGCCCGCAGGCGGACGCTGGCGTGTTGATTGTCGGCGGCGCGCAGCCAGCCGCTGTCGGCGGCCTGGCTGACAGGCAGCCATAGCCAAAGCAGGCAGACCAGTAGTCGCCTGAATACCATATGCATAAGTTTGCTCCGTAAGTGATGAATTAACCTGAACTGTCAGGGGAATCAATCACTCACGGAAGACGCATAATCGCAGATGCACCCGCAATCGGGGTGGGGAGATAACGCGGGGAGGCCACTGGCGTTCGATACGCGGCGGGATCGCCGCCAGCACCGCCAGCAGCAGGGTGATAGCCAACAGCGCCCCTTCAAACAGCATCGGTGGAACGGCCATCAGCGACTTGGCGCTGAGCTCGCACGGCGTGACCGGCGCCTCGACCTGATCCTGGTTTTGCTGTAGCGACGGGCTGTCGGCGGTGAGGTTCATGACCAGCGCGTGCATCCCGGCCATCCGCTGGGCGGTGCAGGTTAGCACTACCAGACAGGCCAGGAGGACAAAAAGAATGGCTTTGCGTTGTCGCTTAATCATGATTGCCTCAAATATTCACGAGGCTTATCTTAACGGGCGAACGGGTTTTGGCAATGGTAAAGCTGTAAAGAAGTGTCTGGCGGATAAGCAATTAGCCCTCCCCCGGCCGGGAGAGGGCGGTTAGTTACAGGTTCTCACCGTTGCTGGCGATGACCTCTTTGTACCAGTTAAAGCTCTTCTTGCGCGAGCGGGACATATCGCCGGTGCCATCGTCGTGTTTGTTGACGTAGATGAAGCCGTAGCGTTTGCTGTACTGCCCGGTGGTGAAGGAGACGCAGTCGATGCAGCCCCATGGGGTATAGCCCAGCAGATCGACGCCGTCATAAGTGACCGCTTTGATCATCTCTTCGATGTGGGCGCGCAGGTAGTCGATGCGGTAGTCATCGTTGATGCTGCCGTCGGCTTCTACTTTGTCGTAGGCGCCAAAGCCGTTTTCCACGATAAACAGCGGCTTCTGATAACGCTCATACAGTTCACACAGAGAATAGCGCAGGCCGACCGGGTCAATCTGCCAGCCCCAGTCGGAGGCTTTGACGTGCGGGTTCGGCACGCTGCCTTCGAAACCGGAAATGGCGTCGCCAGTGCCGCCCTCGGCTTTCACCGCGTTGGTCATGTAGTAGCTGAAGCCGAGATAGGCGCAGGTACCTTCGCGCAGGATCTGCGCGTCGCCGTCTTCCATCATGATGTTGAAGCCGCGGCGTTCCCATTCATTCAACACATAGCTCGGGTAGTAACCGCGCAGCTGGACGTCGGTAAAGACGTAGCGCTCGCGCATCGACTCCTGGGCGAACATGACATCTTCCGGTTTGCAGGAGTAAGGGTAGAGGGCGACCATCGCCAGCATGCAGCCGACCTGCATGTCCGGGTTGATGCGCCGCGCCGCTTTCACCGCCAGCGCGCTGGCCACGAACTGGTGGTGCAGCACCTGGTACATGGTCTCTTCCGGATTGTCATGCTCGGTATAGACCACCCCGGAGCAGCAGTAGCCGAACAGCGGCGCGCGCCAGTTGCGCTGGTTGTTGATCTCGTTAAAGGTCATCCAGTATTTCACTTTGTGCTTATAGCGCTCGAAGACCACTTCGGCGAAGCGTACAAAGAAATCGACCACTTTGCGGTTGGTCCAGCCGCCGTACTGCTGCACCAGGTGCAGGGGCATCTCGAAGTGGGAGAGGGTGATCACCGGTTCGATGTTGTATTTCAGCAGCTCGTCGAACATGTCGTCGTAGAACTTCAGTCCCTCTTCATTCGGCTGGGTTTCGTCACCCTGCGGGAAGATGCGGGTCCAGGCGATAGAGGTGCGGAAGCATTTGAAGCCCATCTCGGCGAACAGTTTGATGTCTTCTTTGTAGCGACCGTAGAAGTCGACGGCTTCGTGGTTCGGGTAGTATTTTCCCGCTTCGACCTGGTGGGTGATTTCGCGCGGCACGCCGTGCGCCCCGCCGGTCAACACATCGCAGATGCTGGGGCCTTTGCCGCCCTGATCCCAGCCGCCTTCAACCTGATGCGCGGCGACCGCGCCGCCCCATAAAAAATCTTTCGGAAGGGTTAATTTTTTCATCCTGGCTAATCTCTCTAATAACTATTGTTCTCGAGTCTAGCAAAGTGAAAGTGAATGTCACGATATAACAAATTCCGCCAAAGGTAATATGTTACATCAAAAAAACAGGCTGTTATTTTTAGCTGATTTTGCGCGCTAATTTACGTCCGAGGGATTCGAGAATATAGATCACTGGAATTTGCGTTGTAATATCGTAGACGCCGCCAATGCGCGTCTGCGGCACGTGCCAGGAGAGATTGAAATCAGCCAGTTTGGCCAGCCGCGAATGCTCATGGCTGGTAATCGACATCACCTTGCAATGATGTAGGCTGAACTGGCTGGCAAAGCGCAGGATCTCTTCCGTCTCGCCAGAGACGGAAAGCACGATCGCCAGCGCGTTGCGGGCCATATCGTTGGTTACCGGAAAATAGGGATCGTCAATATGGTTGCTGAATTTACCGACGTTGGAGAAGAAGCGTGCGCCATATTTCGCCAGCGCGCCGGAGGTGCCGGCGCCGACAAAAATAATACGTTCGGAGGCGAGAATAATATCGACGGCCTGCTCGAGTAATTCATCGAACTCGTCATTATTGACGCTTTTAAAAAAGCTCATTATTTCGCTGGCGCCGATATTTGCCTGTTGAGGCTCATTCTGCTCGAGATATAATTTAAAGCGCACGCGAAATTCAGAGTAGCCCTCGCACTGCAGTTTGCGGCAGAAGCGTAACACGGTGGTCGTGGAGACCCCGGCGGCCTCGGCCAGTTCGCGGATGGTCATGTACATCACTTTGTCACGATTTTTAATGACGTAGTGGTAGACCATCATCTCAAGATTATTGAGACTGGCGACAGCGGCGTGGGAGAACATACTCACAGGGCGAACTCACAATTCATAATGACCAGGACGGAATTATATCATGCAGGCCAATGACATTACCTTTTTTCAGCGTTTTCAGGACGACATCCTCGCCGGGCGCAAAACCATCACCATTCGCGATGCAGCGGAGTCGCACTTTAAGCCCGGCGATGTGCTGCGCGTTGGGCGCTATGAAGATGACGGCTATTTTTGCACCATCGCCGTGACCGCGACCTCGACGGTGACGCTCGATACGCTGACCGAACAGCATGCGCAACAGGAGAATATGACTCTCGGGCAGCTGCGGCAGGTCATCAGCGACATCTATCCTGGCGAGAGCCAGTTTTATGTCATTGAATTCAAAACGCTTTAAGATAATCAGGAACAGCTGTGAGTTGAAATAAAAATGTAACTTTATGATTTTAAAGTATTTACAAATATACATCGTTTTATTTTAGCTAACAGGTGTTCACTGGAATCATTCTCAGTTACCCTAAGTGGGCAATGAAAGCGTTCTTGTTTTCACGGAGTCCAGTATGGTTCGCAAACCATTAATCACTCAGGGATATTCTCTGGCAGAGGAAGTTGCCAACAGCATCAGCCACGGGATCGGGCTGGTGTTCGGTATCGTCGGCCTTGTGTTGCTGCTGGTGCAGGCGGCGGATACAAACGCCAGCGCGACGGCGATCGCCAGCTACAGCCTGTACGGCGGCAGCATGATTATGCTGTTCCTCGCTTCCACGCTCTATCACGCGATCCCGCATCAGCGGGCGAAACAGTGGCTGAAGAAATTCGACCACTGCGCTATCTACCTGTTGATTGCCGGGACCTACACGCCGTTTTTGCTGGTGGGGTTGAATTCACCGCTGGCGAAGGGGCTGATGATCGTCATCTGGAGCCTGGCGCTGCTGGGGATCCTGTTTAAGCTGACCATCGCGCACCGCTTTAAAATTTTGTCGCTGGTGACCTATCTGACCATGGGGTGGCTGTCGCTTATCGTGGTCTATCAGCTGGCAGTGAAGCTGGCGGTGGGCGGGGTAACGCTGCTGGCGGTTGGCGGGGTGGTGTACTCGCTGGGGGTCATCTTCTACGTCTGCAAACGTATTCCTTATAACCACGCTATCTGGCACGGCTTCGTGCTCGGCGGCAGCGTGTGTCACTTCCTGGCGATTTATCTTTACATCGGCCAGTCCTGATAAACATCCCACGGTGGCGCTGCGCTTACCGTGGCTACAATACTCTACGGCCTGGAAATTCCACGGTGGCGCTACGCTTACCGTGGCTACGATATTCTGCGGCCGGGTAGCCCGGCTAAGGCGCAAGCGCCGCAAGCCGGGAACTTTTCCTTAATTTTCTTCCAGCGAATACGGCAATGGTTTGATGCTCAGGCTGCCGGCATCGTCGCGTACACGGAACACGCTGTCCGGTTCCATGTCGTTATTCATCACTACCTGGACCATCAGGCTTCCGTCATCCAGCTGTACGGCTGCCAGCACCGTACCGGTGCGGCGCCAGTTGTCGCCCATCTTCAGCTCCAGGTCTTCCCCGGCTTCCGGCACCCGGCTGGCGGTCCCTGACAGCGTCCACAGCGCGCGCTTATTGGCGCCGCGGAATTTCGCCCTCGCGACCATTTCCTGGCCGGTGTAGCAGCCTTTTTTGAAGCTGATGCCGCCCAGCGCCTGTAGGTTGGTGGCCTGCGGAATGAACTGCCCGCTGTTGGCGCTGTCGATAACCGGCAGACCGGCTTCAATATTCAGCGCCAGCCACTGTTGGCTGTTGTTAAACTGCGCTTCGCCGCGCAACGCGTCGGTGACGCGGTTGGCGGTGTCGACATCGGTCACAAGCAGGAAGCGCTCGCCCGGGTGTTCAAACCACAGCAGGCTGGTGGCGCCCTCGCTGACCACCGGGGTGGCAGCGTCGGGCAAGGCGGCGAACAGCGGCGCCAGCGCGGCGCGCGCCTGGAAGCCGGCTACTCCCAGCAGAACCAGATCGTCGTTGGCGGCAATGGTGACTTTGGAGAAGACGGCATATTTTTTCAGCTCGGTCAGCTGCGCGTCGCGCAGGCTGCGGCGCTCAATCCACGCGAAGCCGCCCTCGCGACGGAATACGCGCAGGTTGCTCCACATCTTGCCTTTGGCATCACAGTGGGCGGCAAGCAGATGCTGGGCATCGGTGAGATGACTCACATCGGCGGTAATCTGCCCCTGCAGATATTTTTCGCTGTCCGGCCCGCTAATTGTCGCCAGCGCCCAGTCATCCAGGGTCATCAGCGTTAACGGCAGACGAGCGGAAGAGGAAGGCTGACGCGGAGGAAAAGGTGTAAAAGCCATAGTCATATCCTGAATCGCTTAACGCAGTGTGTGTGACCAATGGTAAAAGAGCTATAGTGCATTGCAAGTGCTTTCAACAGGCCATTTGTGCGCTGGCGTGAGACAGCCGCCTGACGCAGGGAATCAATAACCCCATCATTATTTTAAGGTTTTTATGGAAGGATGCTCGCATTCAGCGATATTCCTGTAAAGTTACGGCAGAAAACGGGTTAAACTAACCTATATTTTGCTGCTGGAAGGTCAACATGGACATTAACAATAAAGCACGTATCCACTGGGCATGCCGCCGCGGGATGCGCGAACTCGACATCTCCATCATGCCGTTCTTTGAGTATGAGTACGATACCCTCAGCGACGCTGACAAACAGCTGTTCATTCGCCTGCTGGAAAATGACGATCCGGATCTGTTCAACTGGCTGATGAACCACGGCAAACCGGCCGATGCGGAGCTGCAGCGGATGGTAACCTTAATTCAGACACGGAATCGGGAACGTGGTCCTGTGGCAATCTGATCTCCGTATCTCCTGGCGCGCGCAGTGGTTTTCCCTGCTGCTTCACGGCGTGGTGGCGGCCCTGGTGCTGTTGGTTCCCTGGCCGCTGAGCTATACCCCGATCTGGCTGCTGCTGCTGTCGCTGGTGGTCTTCGACTGCGTGCGCAGCCAGCGGCGGATCCATGCCCGTCGCGGGGAGATAAAACTGCTCACCGATTCCCGTCTTCGCTGGCAAAACGCCGAATGGGAGATCCTCGGGACGCCGTGGGTTATCAATAGCGGTATGCTGCTGCGTTTGCGCCATGTCGATACCCGGCGCGGACAGCATCTTTGGCTGGCGGCGGACAGCATGGACGCCGGAGAGTGGCGCGATCTGCGCCGGCTGGTGCTGCAAAAACCGGCGCAGGAGTAAGCCGCGTCAGGAAAAGTGTTCGGCCATTTCGCCGAGGATCTGCTCGCACCAGCTCTGGATGCGCTCGTCGCTCAGGTCGTACTGGTTGGTTTCATCCAGCGCCAGGCCAACGAACAGTTGGCCATCGGCGATCACCGGTTTCGGGCTGGTGAACTCATAGCCTTCGGTTGGCCAGTAGCCGACAAACTTCACGCCCCTGGTCGCCAGCTTGTCATGCAGCATGCCGAGCGCGTCAAGGAACCATTCGCCGTAGCCCAGCTGATCGCCCATGCCGTACAGCGCGACGATCTTTCCCTCGAGGTTCAGGGTGTCCAGCTGATCCCAGACCGCTTCCCAGTCTTCCTGAATTTCGCCGAAATCCCAGGTCGGGATGCCAAGGATCAGTACGTCGTACTGGCTCATCAGCGCGGGGGAGTCATCTTTCAGATTGTGCAGCGTCACCAGTTCGGGGCCGATGATATCGCGGATTTTCTCCGCGGCCATTTCGGTGTAGCAGGTACTGGAGCCGTAAAACAGACCTATATTCATCGCGTAAACATCTCGATTCTTGCCGTGAATGGCGGGCAGTGTACCAGAAAGGCGTCCTCTTAAGGCATAATGAGAGCGTTTAACGAACAAAGAGGCCGATGTGAAACAGGATCTGGCACTAATCGAACAGTTTCTCGATGCCCTTTGGCTGGAGCGCAACCTGGCGGAGAATACGCTCAGCGCCTACCGTCGCGATTTGACGATGTTAGTTGAGTGGCTGCACCATCGCGGCCTGTCGCTGGCAAGCGTTGGCAGCGACGATCTGCAGGCGCTGCTGGCTGAGCGGCAGTCCGGCGGCTACAAAGCCACCAGCACCGCGCGCCTGCTGAGCGCCGTGCGCCGTTTTTTCCAGCATCTGTACCGGGAAAAAATTCGCCCGGACGATCCCAGCGCGCTGCTGGCCTCGCCGAAGCTACCGCAGCGGCTGCCAAAAGATCTCAGTGAGGCGCAGGTTGAGCGCCTGCTGCAGGCGCCGCTGGTGGAGCAGCCGCTGGAATTGCGCGATAAAGCGATGCTGGAGGTGCTGTATGCCACCGGCCTGCGCGTCTCGGAGCTGGTGGGGCTGACGATGAGCGACATCAGCCTGCGGCAGGGCGTGCTGCGGGTGGTGGGAAAAGGCAACAAAGAGCGGCTGGTGCCGCTGGGGGAAGAGGCGGTACTGTGGGTGGAAAATTACCTCGAGTATGGTCGCCCCTGGCTGCTGAACGGCGTGGCGTCGGATGTCTTATTTCCCAGCCAGCGCGCCCAGCAGATGACGCGCCAGACCTTCTGGCACCGGATTAAACACTATGCCGTACTGGCGGGGATCGACAGCGAAAAACTTTCCCCGCACGTGTTACGCCATGCGTTCGCCACGCATTTGCTCAATCATGGCGCCGATCTGCGCGTGGTGCAGATGCTGTTAGGACACAGCGATCTCTCCACCACGCAGATATACACCCACGTGGCGACCGAGCGTCTGCGACAACTTCATCAACAGCACCACCCGCGGGCGTGAGTGCTGAACAAAAGGACTGAGTATGAAAAAAGGTTTATTGATGTTCACCCTGCTGGCGGCCTCCCTTTCAGGAACGGCGCACGCCGATAGCGCGGCAATTAAACAGTCGCTGGCGAAGCTGGGTGTGCAGAGCACCGATATTCAACCATCGCCGGTTTCCGGGATGAGCACGGTGCTGACCGACAGCGGCGTGCTGTACGTGACCGACGACGGCAAGCATATCATCCAGGGGCCAATGTACGACGTGAGCGGCGCGCAGCCGGTCAACGTCACCAACCAGCTGCTGCTGGGTAAGCTGAACGCGCTGAGCAATGAGATGATTGTCTACAAAGCGCCGAAGGAGCAGCACGTCATCACCGTTTTCACCGATATTACCTGCGGCTACTGTCATAAACTGCACGAGCAGATGAGCGACTACAACGCGCTGGGGATCACCGTGCGCTATCTGGCTTTCCCGCGCCAGGGTCTGCAAAGCCAGGCGGAGCAGGACATGAAGGCCATCTGGTGCGCGAAAGATCGCAACAAAGCGCTGGATGACGCCATGAATGGTAAAGGCGTGCAGCCGGCGAGCTGCAGCGTAGATATCGCCAAACATTACACCCTCGGCGTGCAGATGGGCGTCAACGGTACGCCGGCGATGGTCCTCAGTAACGGCATGGTGCTGCCGGGCTATCAGGGGCCGAAAGAGCTGAAGGCGTTCCTCGATGAGCACAAAAAACAGACAAGCGGTAACTGATTCGCGTGAAACAACAGATACAACTACGCCGCCGCGAGGCGGTTGACGGCGTCGAACTCCCCGCCGACCTGCCGCCGCTGCTGCAGCGGCTATATGCCAGCCGCGGGGTGCGCAGCGCGCAGGAGCTGGAGCGCAGCGTCAAAGGCATGCTCCCCTGGACGCAGCTCACCGGCGTTGAAAAAGCGGTCGAGATGCTGCATGACGCGTTCCAGAAAGGGTTGCACATCGTGGTGGTCGGTGATTTTGACGCCGACGGCGCCACCAGCACCGCGCTCAGCGTGTTGGCCCTGCGCGCGCTGGGTTACGGCAACGTCTCCTATCTGGTGCCGAACCGCTTTGAAGACGGCTACGGTTTAAGCCCGGAAGTGGTCGATCAGGCCCATGCTCGCGGCGCGCAGATGATCATGACCGTCGACAACGGGATCTCGTCCCATGCCGGCGTCGATCATGCCCATGCGCTGGGGATCCCGGTGCTGGTGACCGATCACCATCTGCCGGGCGAGACGCTGCCGGCGGCGGAAGCTATCGTTAATCCCAACCTGCGCGATTGCGACTTCCCGTCAAAATCACTGGCCGGGGTGGGGGTGGCGTTTTATCTGATGCTGGCGCTGCGCACTTTTCTGCGCGATAAAGGCTGGTTCGACGCTCGCGGCATCCCCGCGCCGAACCTTGCCGAGCTGCTGGATCTGGTGGCGCTAGGCACCGTCGCGGACGTCGTGCCGCTGGATGCTAACAACCGTATCCTCACCTGGCAGGGGTTAAGCCGCATTCGCGCCGGCAAATGTCGGCCCGGTATTAAGGCGCTGCTGGAAATTGCCAACCGCGATCCGCAAAAGCTGGCGGCCAGCGACCTCGGTTTCGCCCTCGGGCCGCGCCTGAACGCGGCGGGACGGCTGGACGACATGTCGGTCGGCGTCGCGCTGCTGCTGTGCGACAACATCGGCGAAGCGCGGGTGCTGGCCAACGAGCTCGATGCGCTTAATCAGACGCGCAAAGAGATTGAGCAGGGGATGCAGGCGGAAGCGCTAACGCTCTGTCAGCAGCTGGAGCGCAGCGCCGATACCCTGCCCGGCGGGCTGGCGATGTACCATCCGCAATGGCATCAAGGGGTAGTCGGCATTCTCGCCTCGCGGATTAAGGAGCGCTTCCATCGCCCGGTTATCGCTTTTGCGCCTACCGGCGACGGCACGCTGAAAGGCTCCGGTCGTTCCATTCAGGGGTTGCATATGCGCGATGCGCTGGAGCGCCTTGATACGCTTTATCCCGGGCTAATCCTGAAGTTCGGCGGCCACGCGATGGCGGCGGGCTTATCGCTGGAGGAGGCGCGTTTTGAAGAGTTTCAACAGCGCTTCGGCGAGCTGGTGACCGAATGGCTGGATCCTGCGCTGTTGCAGGGCGAGGTGGTTTCCGATGGCCCGCTGGCGGCGGCGGAGATGAGCATGGAAGTGGCGCAGATGCTGCGCGACGCCGGGCCGTGGGGGCAGATGTTCCCGGAACCGCTGTTTGACGGTCGTTTTCGCCTGCTGCAGCAGCGGCTGGTGGGCGAGCGTCACCTGAAGGTGATGGTCGAACCGGTTGACGGCGGGCCGCTGCTGGACGGTATCGCCTTCAACGTGGATACTTCCATCTGGCCGGATAACGGCGTGCGTGAAGTCCAGTTAGCCTACAAGCTCGACATCAACGAGTTCCGCGGCAACCGTAGCCTGCAGCTGATCATCGATCACCTCTGGCCAAATTGACAACAGTGTAGGAATAAGGGCGCGAATCCGGTAGAATTCCGCTCTTATCACCGCATTTTGACAAATCCATTAAAAGAAACCGACCATGTTTGAAATAAATCCGGTAAAAAACCGCATTCAGGACCTCACGGAGCGCTCCGACGTTCTTAGGGGGTATCTTTGACTACGATGCCAAGAAAGAGCGTCTCGAAGAAGTAAACGCCGAGCTGGAACAGCCGGACGTGTGGAACGAACCCGAACGCGCCCAGGCGCTGGGTAAAGAGCGTTCTTCCCTGGAAGCCATCGTAGATACCCTGGATCAGATGTCCCAGGGGCTGGAAGACGTTGCCGGCCTGCTGGATCTGGCCGTGGAAGCGGATGACGAAGAGACCTTTAACGAAGCCGTCGCCGAGCTGGATACCCTGGAAGAGAAGCTGGCGCAGCTTGAGTTCCGCCGCATGTTCTCCGGCGAATACGACAGCGCCGATTGCTACCTTGACATTCAGGCCGGTTCCGGCGGCACCGAAGCCCAGGACTGGGCCAGCATGCTGATGCGCATGTACCTGCGCTGGGCGGAAGCGCGCGGCTTTAAGACCGAAATCATCGAAGAATCCGAAGGTGAAGTCGCGGGGATTAAATCCGTGACCATTAAGATCATTGGCGATTACGCCTACGGCTGGCTGCGTACGGAAACCGGCGTTCATCGTCTGGTGCGTAAGAGCCCGTTCGATTCCGGCGGCCGCCGTCATACCTCCTTCAGCTCCGCGTTCGTTTACCCGGAAGTGGAAGACGATATCGATATCGAAATTAACCCGGCCGACCTGCGCATTGACGTATACCGCGCCTCCGGCGCCGGTGGTCAGCACGTTAACCGTACGGAATCCGCGGTGCGTATTACCCATATCCCGACCGGGTTGGTGACGCAGTGCCAGAACGACCGTTCGCAGCACAAAAATAAAGACCAGGCCATGAAGCAGATGAAAGCAAAGCTTTATGAACTGGAGATGCAGAAGAAAAATGCCGAGAAGCAGGCGATGGAAGACAACAAGTCCGATATCGGCTGGGGCAGCCAGATCCGCTCTTACGTGCTGGATGACTCGCGTATTAAAGATCTGCGTACCGGGGTGGAAACCCGCAACACTCAGGCGGTGCTCGACGGCAGCCTGGACCAATTTATCGAAGCAAGTTTGAAAGCAGGGTTATGAGGAACCAACATGTCTGAACAACAAGCACAGGGCGCTGACGCGGCAATTGACCTTAATAATGAACTGAAAACCCGTCGCGAGAAGCTGGCTGCGCTGCGTGAGCAGGGCGTCGCATTCCCGAACGATTTCCGTCGTGACCATACCTCTGACCAACTGCACGCTGACTTCGATGGCAAAGAAAACGAAGAGCTGGAAGCGCTGAACGTTGAAGTGGCCGTTGCTGGCCGCATGATGACCCGTCGTATCATGGGTAAAGCGTCCTTCGTGACCCTGCAGGACGTAGGCGGCCGCATCCAGCTGTACGTGGCGCGTGATGACCTGGCGGAAGGCGTTTATAACGACCAGTTCAAAAAGTGGGACCTCGGCGACATCATCGCCGCCCGCGGTAAGTTGTTCAAGACCAAAACCGGTGAGCTCTCTATCCACTGCACCGAGCTGCGTCTGTTGACTAAAGCTCTGCGCCCGCTGCCGGACAAATTCCACGGCCTGCAGGATCAGGAAGCGCGTTACCGTCAGCGTTACCTGGACCTGATCTCCAACGATGAATCTCGTAAGACCTTCAAAGTGCGTTCGCAGATCCTGGCAGGCATCCGTCAGTTCATGGTTGGCCGCGGCTTTATGGAAGTAGAAACCCCGATGATGCAGGTGATCCCGGGCGGCGCTTCCGCGCGTCCGTTCATCACCCATCATAACGCGCTGGATCTGGACATGTACCTGCGTATCGCGCCGGAACTGTACCTCAAGCGTCTGGTGGTTGGCGGCTTCGAACGCGTCTTCGAGATCAACCGTAACTTCCGTAACGAAGGGATCTCCGTTCGTCATAACCCAGAGTTCACCATGATGGAACTCTACATGGCTTATGCGGATTATAAAGATCTGATCGAGCTGACCGAATCTCTGTTCCGCACCCTGGCGCAGGACATCCTCGGCAATACCGAAGTGCCTTACGGCGACCAGGTGTTCGACTTCGGCAAGCCGTTTGAAAAACTGACCATGCGCGAAGCGATCAAGAAATACCGTCCGGAAACCGAGATGGCGGATCTGGATAACTTTGATTCCGCGAAAGCGATCGCTGAATCTATCGGCATCAAAGTGGAGAAGAGCTGGGGTCTGGGCCGTATCGTGACCGAGATCTTCGAAGAAGTGGCGGAAGCGCACCTGATCCAGCCGACCTTCATCACCGAATACCCGGCGGAAGTTTCTCCGCTGGCGCGCCGTAACGACGTCAACCCGGAAATCACCGACCGCTTTGAATTCTTCATTGGCGGCCGTGAGATCGGTAACGGCTTTAGCGAGCTGAACGACGCCGAAGACCAGGCGCAGCGCTTCCAGGATCAGGTTGATGCGAAAGCCGCAGGCGACGACGAAGCAATGTTTTATGACGAAGACTATGTCACCGCGCTGGAACACGGCCTGCCGCCGACCGCTGGTCTGGGTATCGGTATCGACCGTATGGTCATGCTGTTCACCAACAGCCACACCATCCGCGACGTTATTCTGTTCCCGGCGATGCGTCCGCAGAAATAATCGCCCTTCGCGAAAAGCAAAAAACCCGGCTTGCCGGGTTTTTTTATGTCTGATGTGAGGTCCTAAGGCTGGCGTAGCCTGGCTCAGCGCAGCGCAAGCCGGGGATCCCGGATGGCGGCGTAAACGCCTTATCCGGGCTACGCAATGGCGCAGAACCGTAGGCCTGTGCAAGCGTAGCGCCACCAGGCATTAATGACAGGCACAGGGCTGCGCCTGGCCTGGAGAATAGTCAGCTTACCCGCGCAGACGCGCAACAAAGTCGGTCAGCGCCTGGCGGGCGTCCCGATTTTCCGCTTCCAGCACCATCCACGGGCTGAACGCCCACGGCGTGGCGGCCAGCGCGCTTAACATGGTTGCCAGGTCAACCCACTGATAGTCCATCACTTCATCGTCGTTAGGCTGCACTTCGCTTACCACGCGCGCGGCATATACCGGGCACACTTCGTTCTCAACGATACCGTTTGGGGCGACCGCCCGGTAGCGGAAGGCCGGGTGAACCGGCGCGATATCAGAGATCTCCACACCGAGTTCGAAGCGACAGCGGCGCGTGACGGCCTGCTCGAAGGTCTCGCCCTGCTGGGGGTGTCCGCAGACCGAGTTGGTCCATACCCCGGGCCAGGCTTTTTTGCCCAACGAACGGCGAGTGACCAGCAACTGACCCTGCTGGTTAAACAGCCAGCAGGAAAACGCGAGATGTAAAGGGGTATCAAACGTATGGGCGGCATACTTCTCCAGCATACCGGCAGGCTGATCCTGCTCATCCAGCAAAATGACGTGTTCCCCGGCCATGACGACTCCTGAAAATAAAAAATGACCCGGCACAAACCCGCCGGGTCATGTACTCAGGCCACTAGGGTAGCCCATAAATGGGAGAAAGGCATTACCAAAACAAGCCCTGGAGGCAGCTCTGTGAACGGCAACGCGCAATAGCGAGGAGAGGCCGCCGCGCCGCGTGGCGCAAATATGAATTTCTGCCTGCCGCAGACCGCGCGCTAGGGACGGGGGATAATGGTTTCGCCATCAGGGATGACGCCCTGCGCCGCGGACTGGTATGATATTCGCCCTGATTGCGAGGTAAGTGGTTGTGTTAAGTGCAGGATGCCTGATGATGAAACGCTTTTATATGACACTGATGCTGGCGGCAAGCCTGGTGCTGGCCGGCTGCTCCAGCACCTCCGATTCCGGTGGCACCTACACCGTTAAACGCGGCGATACCCTGTACGGCATCTCCCGCACCACCGGCACCAGCGTTCGCGATCTGGCCCGCCTGAATAACATCTCCCCGCCTTACACCATTGAGGTGGGGCAGAAGCTGAAGCTTAACGGCAGCAGTTCAACGAAGACAACGAAGAAAAAATCTTCCTCTACGCGCACCGCTGCGGTCACGCCTTCGTCCGCGGTACCTCAGTCCTCCTGGCCGCCGGTGGGACAGCGCTGCTGGCGCTGGCCGACCAGCGGCAAAGTGGTCCTGCCTTATTCCACCGCCGATGGCGGCAATAAAGGTATTGATATCGCCGGAACCCGCGGCCAGCCGGTGTATGCCGCCGGGGCGGGCAAGGTGGTCTACGTCGGCAATCAGCTGCGCGGCTATGGCAATCTGATCATGATTAAGCACAGCGAGGATTACATCACCGCCTATGCCCACAACGATAAGCTAATGGTGAATAATGGCCAGAGCGTGAAGGCCGGCCAGCAAATTGCCACCATGGGCAGTACGGATGCCGATTCAGTGCGGCTGCATTTCCAGATCCGCTACCGGGCGACAGCCATCGATCCGCTGCGTTACCTGCCGCCGCAGGGAAGTAAACCTAAGTGCTAAAAGGTTATTTTATCGCCAGTCAGCATCCGGCAGGCTTGTCACAGGGTGCGTAAGGGCTATAATGCTTCTCGCACCTCTTCGCGGGCGTAGTTCAATGGTAGAACGAGAGCTTCCCAAGCTCTATACGAGGGTTCGATTCCCTTCGCCCGCTCCAAATTCAAGTCTCCTGAAGTCTACCTAACTCAATTTTCCCTTAATAAATCAGCGGTTATAGCATTCTGTTAGTCTATTGAACTCCGACGGAAGACTCCGCTTTGGTTGCGGGATCGGCGTTTTGCGCTGCTGGCGCTGGAGTCGTAGCGTTTAGTGATATTTTCGCGCTTATCCTGTTTCCGCAGGATGAGTGATTTTACGCAACCGGCTCGCGCTGACGACGACCGATACCGCAGAGGCCGCGGCGGCGCTCCACAGCGCAACATGAATTGACCTTTCATCTGCTGCCAGCAGAACGGCTACGGCGGCGGCTCCCAGGCACTGCCCGAAAGTGCGCATAATGGATAAAACACCGGACGCATAACTCGCGTGCTCACGAATAACGTTTGAGAGCATTTCCCGGTTATTGGGACTCTGAAAGCAGCCAAACCCTATTCCGCATACCAGACTTCGCAGGCAGATATCCCACATTGAAGGTCTGGCGGGTAACGTCGCCAGCAGGATCAAACCGACGACAAATATCACCAGCCCCAGGGTGGATATCGCCGGGGCTGATATCGTGTCCGCCCAACGGCCTGCATGCGGCGCAATCAGCACGATCCCTAATGGCCACGGCGTAAACAGCAGGGCAGATACTACCGGACTGTAGCCGTATCCGCTCTGAAACAGGAAGGGTAGCGCAATAAAGGTGATCCCCTGGCTGACGAAAGCAACCATCGACGTGAAGGCCGCGAGGGTAAAACGTTCATTTTTAAACATGCTCGGCGGCAGTAAGGGAGAACCCGTGCGGCGGATTTGCCAGATAAAAGCCATGCCGCTCAGCGCAGCGAGAGCCATCCAGCAAAGGCTGCCGAATTGAGAAGTAGCGTTCTGTAGGCTGTTCGCCGCCATGATCGTCGAACCCAACAGCAGCGCCGACAATATGGCGCCCACGGTGTCGAAGGGCGCCTGCATACGGATCGCATCCCGCGGCAGCGCTCTGACCGCCAGCAGTAAGGCGAGGGTGCCAGGAAGAACGTTTATCGCAAACAGCCATTGCCAGCTAAGGGTGTGAAGGATCGTACCGCCCAATACCGGGCCGATAGCGGAGCTCGAAGCAATGAGCAGGGCATGGAACCCCAGAATGCGGCCAAGTAAGCGTCCGGGAAATACGGACCTGAGTATTGCGGGGGCAATACTCAGCGTCGCCGCGCCGCCGATCCCCTGAAGCACGCGCATACCGATAAGCACTTCGGGCTTATTCGCCAGCGCACAACCCAGTGATGTCAGGGTAAAGGTCGTCAGGCCCGCCAGAAATACGGGGCGATAACCCAGACGGGCCGCAAGCGCCGCGAATATCGCCAGCGTCATCGCAGCCGCCAGCAGATACCCGTTGGCGAACCAGACGGCAATACTGGCAGGTACCTGCATCTCCTGAGCCATGGAGGGCAGGGCAATGTTGATCATGGTGCCATCAAACACGCCCATTAAGGTGGTGGTCATTATTGCGGCCATCACCCGTGCGCGCGCCGGGCCAGGCAGTCCTTCGTCGCCGGGTTGACTGGAAAAGAGCGTCATCATTTGTCCTCTGAGAAGAGTGTATGGATGACAAAACTATAAAGATGGCTTTTACCAGGCGGAAGGCGCACTATTTTCACTTTATTGTTGCATCAAACGCCTTATCTTAATGTGCTGGGAGGAAGGGTAATGTCTGATCCCGATTTTAATTTGCTGGTAGCTCTCGACGTATTGCTGAGTGAAGCGAGTGTCGCAGGTGCGGCTCGTCGTCTGAACCTCAGCACTTCGGCCATGAGCCGGACATTAAGCAGGTTACGCGATGTCACAGGAGACCCGATCCTGGTACGCGCCGGGCGTAACATGGTACTGACCCCGTGGGCCGAAGCGACCCGGGATCGCGCCAGGCGTGCAGTGCACGATGTCAGGGCGGTATTACAGCCCTCAACTGAAACGTTCAGCGCGCAAAATCTGGCGCGTCTTTTTACCATCAGGGCAAACGATGGTTTTGTGGTGGCGTTTGGGCCTGCGCTTATAGCAGCGGTTGCCGACGCAGCGCCGGACGTCTGTATACGCTTCGCGCCTAAGCCGGAAAAAACGTCGCGCTATCTTCGGGAAGGGCTGGTTGATCTGGAGATTGGCGTTCAGAGTAATATGGGGCCAGAAATACGGCTGCAACGACTGTTTGAGGATCGGTTTGTTGGCGTCGTCCGTAAAGGGCACCCGCTGGCTAAGCAGGCTGAAATAGGCGTGAGTGATTATGTCGCCTGGGGCCATGTGGTAGCGTCACCCGAGGGCGCGTTGCACGGATCCGTTGACGATGCGCTGGCCGAACTGGGGACAAAACGTAAAATTGCAAGCGTCGTACCGGGATTTCCGACAGCACTTTCCGTGGCGCTGGAATCGGATCTTATCGCCATGATACCCGCACTCTATTTACTCAATCAGCAGGTAACGGACCAGGTACACCTTTTCGAGCTGCCGTTCAAAAGCCGTCGTATTACGGTATCGCAGATGTGGCACCCAAGAATGGAACGCGACCCCGGTCACCGCTGGCTGAGAGAGCAAATTCTTGCGATATGCGGTGTGGCCCGGTCAGTCATGACTAAGGAGCCTGTATAGCGATTGCTATAACATCAACTTAAGTTAATGATGCAGTTCATTGATATTTAAGATGAAATAAATTAAGTGTAGTAGCTAAATTGAGATGTTCGTCTCGGGGATGCGGATGTTTTCCTGGACTGGTTATGTATTTAGCCCAAGATGTTGCCGGTATTTCATCGGACTCATTGCACCTACTGATACCTTAATTCGCTTATCGTTATACCAGCGTATTTAACTGTCCAGAAGGCAGATAAATTTTTCCAGTGTTATGTCTGCCCATTTTCTGCCGTAGAACATTTCATTTTTGACCCGCCCGAAGAAGCGCTCCATAGGACTGTTATCCCAGCAGTTTCCGCGCCGACTCATACTCTGCTTGATCCGGTATCGCCACAGTAACTGCCGGAACTGCCTGCTCGTATAATGACTGCCCTGATCACTGTGGAACATCACCCCGACGGGCTTACCGCACGTTTGCCATGCCATTTCCAGCGCTTTCATGGTGAGTCTACTGTCCACACCTTACGACCAGGCAGAATGGTAGATTCAACTATCTACTGGTCACGATGTACGCTACTGCGTAGCATGATAAGCCCCTTCCTTTAGCTTAGAATGCCCTGTGGATCAGGGTTTATCTTTCAATCCTAGGACAAACGGTACGGAATCGCGTAGAGAAGGATTTACCGCGCCGCTGTGGTCAAGTCCGGGGTAGAGATGAATATTAGTATGCGTACCTGCCGCCTGCACGTCTTTGGCAAACTGCTGTTGCATAGCTGTTGGTACATTAATGTCGTCTCCACCAATGCCAATAAATACCGGATGCGTGATTTTCAGCGTCGGATAAGAAAGTGAAGGGAGCGCATTAGTCAGCAGTGACTGGATGTTAGGTGTCAGACTATTGTTCATATTCAGGCGGTTATGCATCACTTTTTGCGTTAACGGGGTGATACAGAGGGCTTTTGCCTCATCCAACTGTGCTAAGGCAGCGTTCTGGAAGTAATTCTCCGCCTTCAGCGTAGGGTTAGTATCCGCAGCCGATTGCCATATATAAAAAATATACGGTATTTTAGGATCGCCAGATGACTGATTTTTATCATCACTTTTGGTGAATAAGCTGGCAACATCGCTCTCTGCAGAAAAATAGGGGGTGCCAGTTAGCACGGTCCCGATGATATTCAGCTCTGGTGCGTAGGTGGGCTGATAGCCTGCTGCAGCAAAGGCGGCGTGTGCCCCCTGAGACTGGCCAACCAGTACCAGTTCGTTTTTAAGCGGAAATTCAGTGAGCGCAGCACGTATACCGTCAAGCACGCTCCAGCCCTCACCTTGTGCGTTAAGATAGTGGTGCATTCCGTCTGAGCCTAATCCGGGATAGTCAGGAGCCACAACCGCGTAGCCCAAAGAAAGCCATGTATTAAGATATTGGCTGTCTCGTGCCGTGCGTGTATTCAGTGACGGTGCGCAGTCCGAGTTTATTCCTACTGTACCATGTGTCCAAACGATTACCGGCCAACCGCCCTCTGGCTCTGGGCCAAAGGGAATAAACACTGCCGCACTGTCAGTACGCTCTCCTTTGCCCCGTACACCATCCACAGCCGTATACTCAATCCGGTACTGACTCTTCGCCTCTAAAAGCCCATGCGCGGGATCCAGAGGCATTTTCGTCACCACTGTCCCCGTCTTTGCTATTGCAATACTTGTGAGAGGTGAAATAAGGGTGAAGACTACTAAGCTTTGGTTTACTAATTTTTTAAGGTACATAGCTTTTCCGCGTTTATTATAGTGGGCATGGAGAACACTCGGGAGCACTCCTGCAACCTTAAACAAACCAGTTCCGACGGGCATCTTTCAACATCATGACTTTGAGCATCTTACGAATACCCTTCTTAATACGCCGGAACCATCCAGACGCACCTTATCACAGCTACTACAAATGAACCTGCAACAGGGGGAACAAGATATTGTATGCTGGTCAGAGATTCAGTCTGTCGTCTACTTGAAGGATTGTTATCAGTATAGTGGTTGTTAGCAATACGCGCCGTCAGCTTAAATAGGGAGAAAAGACAAGCATAGGTTAAGCGTTCCAGTGCCTGGTGCGGCGATGATAATCTCCTCTCAGTAAGTAAAGCCTTACAAAATAAGTGGAGATGGTGTGGGCAGTCATCTCGCCAATATCATGCGCAGTGTGTGTTCCAAGGGGTAATTAATTATCTTCTCAAAAAATCAGTGGCTTACTGGATAAGATGGCGTAAAGGGGGACTGCTACTCAAAATTTGGCATAGATTAATACTTTTTATGTGTGACTGTTGTGTGACAGAATTTATGTGATCAAAGAATCATTCTCAAAAAATACCCTTCGATGATAATTAAGTATCGGGATTATTAAAAAGTAATTAATTAAGTTTGCTTACTATAAATAATAATTAATTTTATCATATGGTTAGTTGGTAACATGTATTTTTTTATCAGTTCTTAATTTCTGTAATTTTCGTGAAAACCCTTTTTGATAGGCTTTGGCTATTGTATTTGTTGTTTTTGATTGATTTAAACTGTTTTTATTCTCTCGAACAATGTTTTACTTTTCTTATGTTTGATGGAGCTAAATACTCTTTTTGAGCTTAAATGAAGTAAACCATATGCAGTAAACAAGAACATAACGATTCTGCAGCGATGAGTGAGTATCTTCAGGCCTTTGATCGAAAACACTTTTTGTTATCCTGCGATGGTTTAAGCTGCGAGTGTTATCCTCTGATCCAAAGTAGATATGAAAAATCAATGTACTACCTCGCTTTCCCTCCATTCTTCTCCGGTATTAATTAGTATTGGTTTGAGCAAAATTATTGTTTTAAGCGTTATTTTTGGAATGTCGTGTTTTAGCAAAGAGGAGTTCTGATAGAAGTTAATTGAGTTGTTTTTTGGTGACCAGAAATAAATAACGAGTTTCGCTTTTGATTAATTGAAGTTTTTGCAATCAATGTGAGTAAGAAAATGATGGAATGTTGTGCGATGCAGACAACTTGCTTTTTAAATATAACGTCTATTTCTCGATGGATAGATTTTATTGTAGTGCGTTTGTATGAATGTAAAAAAAGGACCATCAGCGATAGAGGTGTTCAAGATAAATGCCAGATTTAAATGATGGAGATCTAACCGAAGAGAGAAATATCAGCGTGGTCCTTATTAATCGTTATCCCCTGGAATCTATAGCCATAAAAACCCTTCTGGAAAATAAAGGAGTGTCTGTTACTGGTGAGGCGATAAATGGTATGGACGCCCTTAGAATCGTTGACCAGTTGAAGCCAAATACGATTATTGTCGATGTCGACCTGCCAGATATCGACGGGATCGGACTGGTTGAGACGTTACGTAAGCGCCTTTATAAGGGAAGCATCATTGTGACCTCGAATAAGTACGAGTATTTTTATTCGCGATGTACTGCCAGTGCTGGAGGTAATGGTTTTGTGAGTAAAAAAGGATCGATTAATATTATTCTCTCCGCTGTTCAGGCTGCGCATAATGGTTATTCTTATTTTCCATTTTCGCAACATAGGGTTTCCGGAGAAGGAACGTATGCGAGGAATAAGCTACAAGCCTTATCCGAGCAGGAAATCATAGTTTTGCGACATTTACTGGAGGGGGCTAGTAATTTTCATATAGCCGCCAAAATGGATATAAGTTCAAAAACCGTTTCCACTTATAAAAGTCGTCTGATGAAAAAGCTAAATTGTCAAACGCTTGTAGAACTCATCGGATTTGCTAATAAATTTAGAATCGATGAATCTTTTATCTCTGATTAGGTGTGTGGGATTGAATATATTATATTTATAAGTTACCCCTTAGTGGTTATTTATTGTTTTTATATAATTAAGGTATTTTATTGATAATATAATATGAGGCTTGTTTTATTATCCATGACGAGAAGTGCCAGACGTAAAAACAATGTCTGCGCGCGTGGAGAGGTGATGCAATCGAGTGCCATGAACTGAAATGAATGCAAAGCAAATTGCTTGGTCCGGTTACTCTGAGCAAAAATAGCTGCATAAGGAGCATAGTAATATCTTTCGTTAGGATCGCGAATGACAATTAGCTGTAACGAGCTGGAAAGAGTTTAACAGCAGCTGTTATTTAATGTAAGCATAATGTAGCTTGAATTAGTGTATCATAACGTATGGCTGCCGATTAATTTCCGGTTTTCGAGCAACCACCCGCCAAACCCGATGAAAAAATTCTGTCACTGATAGTGTAAGCTAGCGATTAGAGAGATTAAGTATGATATGTCTGCTTATTCGACAAGAGAAGAATTGATGGCACATTACCGGCCTTATTGTAACGATAGCCTGGATATTGCTGAAAGTTGACAGGAGCGATCATCGGGCTCGAACCACGAGGCTAAGATCGCTTGTACGAAAATATCTTCATCATAATGAACGCGATCGAAATTCCTTCGATAGTGAAAAGTACTCGTTCCTGAGCTAATGAAAAAATATCGCTGCCGACGGCTGGATTGAAGGCCAGGGTAATTGTGGTCAGACAAAATGACCAGCGGAAGTAATTTTTGGCCCCAAACTGTAACATTAACAGGAACATCCCGCCAACAATGGCTATGTGAAACAAGGGGTAAGGGTAACATACCAGGATTATGCTTCCGACGATGGCTCCCAGCATCGTTCCCATGCTTCTGGTTTGTATGCGATATCGCGTTTCCTCCCACCCAGGTTTAACCACCCGCAGTGCGGCGGCAGGGATCCAACATGCATGCGCCACTGTACTAAGCGACACGGCGATACTTCCTAATAACGCGGTGAAGGTAATGCCCAATAGAAACCGGCGTTGTGTCGGTGACTCCATGGGATAAAGGGGGGCGCGCGCTGGTGACAGCGTTTCTTTTGGTATAAAGATTAGAATAAAGGGGATAGCCCACAGGCAACCAAGACCAAAGGAAAAAATATACTGACTAAGCGTTTCAGCGGATGATTGCCCGTGCGCCAGAAAAAAAACAAGGGCAGCCAGTGAGACCGGCAGGCGTAGATTCCCTCCGCGAAGTTCAGCCAGGCCTTGTGCCAGGGCTGCCAGGATGGCGAACAGGAAAAAATAAATTGAGCCGCCTGGGGCGCTGAAACCCAGCGTCGCGAAAAAGATCATTATTCCGGCCGCAATTAATACTTGCTGAAGGGGCTTTTTCACAGGCAATACTGAAAAAGAAATTACTAGCATATAGGCACCAAAAGACGCAATACTCCCTGATGCCGGTTCCTGCATAAACAGACTCACTATCCACGGAAAGAGCATGGTAAGCGTGAGCGGAATAGCTGATACTTTGTGCCTGATTCCAGGACTATGTCTTTTTTTTATCACCATATTATCGTTTCAATTCAATCAAAATTGTACAGAGCAATTGTGTTTCACAAAAAGCCTGCCTACGGACAGGCAGAAGATAAATACCCATCGCAGTTGAATAGGGCGCCTGAGCGGCTATTAGCAAAGATACCGTAAGGGCACTAACCTTTAGGTTATTCATACTGCTACCAGCTTGCTTTATTCCCTTGAGGTAAGCCCTTCCCTTTTAAGAAAATTGTCCATTGCTTTCCCTAATGCAATCAATTGTTGTTCAAGCAGCTGCATATCCTCCCCGAAAAGGGAAAGCGGTTGCTCTGATGCCAGTGCATTTTCTAATTTATCTGCAAGCACATGTAACGACGTTGCGCCGATTAACTGTGCCGTACCATTAATTCGATGTAGATGATATCGAACGATATCTCGATCATGGCTGAACATCGCTTTTTTAAGCGCCGCCAGATCTTTGACATTCTCATGGTATGCCTGATTAATTAATTCAAGCATGAATGCCGTATCATCCATTGCGTTAGCCCGTAGTGCCTGCATATCAATCAGTTCATTACATACTGTAGTATCCAATTGTGTGTTTAATGACGCCGATATTTCAGTCTGAGTTGGATTTTCCAGACGCTGCGTTATGCTGTTAAAAGCTGCAGCAAGTTGCGGCAAATTAACGGGTTTAATCAGGCACAAATCCATACCGCTGGCCAAACAACGTGCTTTTTCGTCAGGCTGCGCATTAGCCGTTAAGCCCCAAATGACCAGGGCGGGATTAATCTTCCTTACCTGCTGGGCTAGTGTAAGTCCATCCATTCCGGGCATATTGAGATCCGTTATCAGCAGATCGTACTGTCGTCGTTTGATCAAACTGAATGCCTGTTCGCCATCTTCGACATCATCTACATAATAACCGAGAATATCTAACTGACGGCGCAGTAATAACCGGTTGGTAGGGTTATCGTCAGCAATGATGACCCGTAGCCCAGATGATACAGGAAGGGCCATTTCCTGATTATTTAAATCTGCAGGGGCGCGATCGGATACTTGAGTCTGAACATATATGCTCATTGTTGTGCCCGTGCCAGGGTGGCTGGCCACCGAAATGGTGCCATGCATGCGATCCATCAGCTCCTTACAGATGGTTAACCCGAGACCAGAGCCCATTTGCTTCTTACCACAGCTGGCCTGACTGAAAGGTTTGAACAGTAGCTGCTGTTCCTCTTCGCTGATCCCTACGCCACTGTCTTTGACGCTTAGCATCAGCTGAGCCGCATCATTTTCACGAGGTTGTGTTTCCACCTTAATCTCTACGCCACCGCTCACCGTAAATTTGATCGCGTTGCTTAAGAAATTGGCGAGCACTTGCTTAATGGCCTGCGGATCCAGCCACAATATGCCTCCGGCATTCAACTGATAACTTACCGTTAACTGCAGGTTTTTTTGGCGAGCAAGGCCAGCAAAATTGGCCATCGTTGCTTGGGTTAATGCCTCGATGTCAACCCATTCTGGAGTCAGCTCAAAATTACCAGATTCTATTTTTTCCATATCCAGCACATCGCCAATCAGTCCAATCAACGATTGCGCTGTAGCATAAGCCAACTGAAGTGATTCCTGCGCTTCTCGTTCGCTTTGCGGCCCCGTTGCCAGTAATTCCAGAAAACCCATAATAGCGCTGACCGGGGTACGTATTTCATGGCTCATTCTGGCCAAAAATCTACTTTTTGCCCGGCTAGCCTCAATGGCTTTATCTTTTTCGACCTGAAGCGCCTCCATGAGTTTGCGGGATTCAGTTATGTCCTGCCAGCCACAAATCAGTACAGGTGGTAATGGCACTGGCAGCGGGCACAATGTCATCCAGTGCAGAATAGTACGGTCTTCGGCACCGTTGTTGAGTGTAAATTGATGTGATGCCACCGTATCCGGTGCCAATCCTTGCTGCATTTCCTGCTGAATAACCGGAAAGATATGCACAAGCGGGCTTCGGCGATCAAAAAGGGAAAAATGTATAGCCTCTCTTTGTTGCGGCGTAAAAAACGCGTTGAAGGCACGGTTGTAACTTTCAATTTCTCCTTCCGGCGTCGTAATATAGACCGGGACCGGTATCGAATTCGATAAGGTCTGACGTAAACTCAGCTGGTATTCCAGCGCTGCCTGCGAGGCCTTTTCCCGCCGAATGGCGCGTAGCAAATAACCGCCCCAGAGTAAACTACTCAAAATGAGCAGTACCGCACTAACCGTCAAAATATAAAAAGGACGGCTATAGAGATCCCAGGTATCGATTTTTACCTCAGGCATTTTAATCCACTTGCCCGCCAGACTTAGCGTTTCTTTGGGGGGGATTTCGGCCAGCGCCTTGTTTAGAATACTTTGTAGCTCGGGTTTATCACGAGGTACAGCAAAAGCAATTTGCGCAGAAGGCTGATTGGGGATCCGCTGATAGCTCATTGTTTCGGGATAGTAATGATCGATGATATATCGAGCTGCCAGTTGGGTGGTCACCACGCTATCCACTTTGCCAAGATTGAGACTACTCAGAGCGGTACTGGTATTCTCAACGATGATCCAATGGACGTCGGGATACTTCTGAATCAGCTTATCCCGTAAGGAATAATAAGCAGGTATAGCGACTGTTGAACCGGCTTGGAAAATATCTTTTTGCTTATTTTCAGTGCGGCTCACCACTACATAAGGTGTGGAAAAAAATGGCTGCGTGAAGGCCATTTCATCTTCACGTTCCGGGCTATAGGTTACTGTAGGCACCATATCCCAGTCTCCTTTACGCATAATCTCTGCCATATCGCTGTTGGATTTTGCGATAACGGGTTGAAAGTGCAGCCCGGTCTGCAATTGAACAAGATTGAGAATATCTCCTACTAACCCACGAATTTCCCGGTTTTCATCCAGTACGGTGAAAGGGGCATAATAAGGATTGACCAGAGTTCTGAGGACCGGATTTTTTTCTATCCAACGCTTTTCTTTCGGCGTTAAAGATAGTGGTTTAGTTAAAAAAGTGAGGTTACCGTCATCCACCCAGGTATGGGAGATCCGGATATGTGTCGATGCATCTAAGGCGGAAATGAATTTATTGATTATCTCGACGAGCCTGGACTGATTTTCTCGTGCGATAAAATAGCTACCCGTTAACGGTGAACGCCAGTATTTAACAATGTCTAGCTTTTGATAGAAATCGCGAGCGATGAGAAAATTGCTGGCGATATTGTCGCCAATGAAGTAGTCGTTTTCACTTTTGGCAACAGAAGCCAGTGCTTGATAATTGCTGGAATAGGAGACAATGTTGGCGTGTCTGAATATAGATTTAATGAAGGTATCTGATGGATAGTGTTGACTCACTGCCACATTCACAGTTTTATCAAGCTGGTAAAATGGCATCATTCCGTTCGAATTCAGGGTTACTAATGTCGGATAGGCCTGGAATAATAGCTGGCTGATAATGAACGGTGTGGTGGCCTGATGAGAGGTATTGTTTGAGGTCAGTACCAGATCTGCCTCTTCGTTATTCAAGGCACTAAGCGCCTGAGTTTCATCATCATAATAGTGAAGTACAAGATTTACGTGCAAAGCATCTTTCAGCAGTTGCAAATAATCTGCATTAATCCCTCGATAACAGCCATTGTTACTATTCATGGCGATGGGCGGATTTTCTTCACCATAGACCGCAATCGTCATGGTACGTTTATCAGCAAGCCATGCGAGATCCTCCTGGCTTAGAGGAAGCTTAGAGATAAAATTGTGCTTTTTGCTGCTTAGCGTCAGCGTAATTGGTTCAGTCGTAGCGGCTACTGTTTGGCCTGTTAGCAATATCATAGCCAGCACAATAATCATTCGAGATATCATTTTTTCAACCGATATTGTTATTGTTTGAAAAGACGAATAAATCTTTAAGTGTTTTACAGTTGAGTTTCCCCATAAGCCTTCTTTTATAAGTGCTGACAGTTTTGGGGTTGATATTCATCTCTGCCGCAATATTTTGATTTGGTGCGCCACTAAGAATATACCGCATTATTTTAATTTCTTGTTCTGACAATGAAAGTATCTTATTTTCAGCAGGCTTGGGGTTATATGATGGGAGAGGGAAGTAATAATATCCACGCTGCACAGCCTGAATAGCAGCAACGAAGTTATCCATTGACTCTTTTTTGCTAATAAAGGCATTAGCTCCCGCATCGACACTGCATTTACGATAGAAAATTTGGTTTTTCCCGGACACCATGACAATGCTACCAGCGTAGTGGTTTTGGCGAAGTTTTGTTACCACATCGATGCCACTCGATCCAATTAGCATGACATCCACGATAACGATGTCGGGTTGCAACCGATCAACCAGCTGGATAGCATGAAAATCATCTGCTGCTTCACCCGTTACCACTATATTTTGGTTTTCCAGGACGGTTTTTAGTGCTAAACGTGCAAATGGATGATCGTCAATAATGACTGCACTCATATTGTGGTTACTGCTGTTCATTGCATAATCCTTTTATAGGGTGAGTGAAGCAATGGGGTATCGTGGTACCACCTGAATTATTGTTTTAAATGATTAGCCTGACCCTGGGTAACTAACTCTTTTGGCTAATATACAGGCGTTAACTCCCTGGGACGTAGAGTAAAAAACACGCTCATTAACCAAACGTAACAATCCCAAAATAGCTAATCACGAATCTCAACGCACACAAACAAACAGTGCGAGACAAGCGCAAAACCAATAGTCTTACTTATCTCATGGGAATTTGTCTGCGAACATTTATTCAGCATATGCAAGCTTATGAGTGGTTACGTTAGTTACCAAAAACTTTGTTATCTCATTGTGTTGAATAAATTCAGAACCAGTTATTGTGATATAAGTCAAAATTTTAAGGCGGTAGATCCTGAAAATAGATATTAATCATGCTAACCCTCCCTGATGTTGTTCAGTCATTCCGATCTCTGTGTTGACGTAATGACAGAACTTTATTACGAACCAAATGTTTTTGTAAAAATAGAGACCTCTTCCCCAAAATGCAAGCACGAATATTTTTTTTAAGATTGCTATGATTGCTATGTAAGGTATTTCCTACAGAGGTAGTATTTTTCCTGTTGGTCTAATGTCAGGAACATTAATGCATTAAATCGAAAAAGAGCATCGACAGAAAGGAGGATGAATATTGTTGCTGAATCAACAAAGAAGCGTTATAAAGACCTGGAGCGTAAATTATTAGTTGCCGAAAGGGTGCCAATAAAAATTTATTGAACTTGAGATCTTCTTGGGGGAATTATCCTACAGGCGTAGGAAACTACTCTCGATGAAATAATCCAGCTCTCATTTATTAATTTAACTTAATCTCTAAGATAGGCATTGTCAGCCACGGTAGGCTGCGCAGGAATTTAATTGTAATCTTTATTTGATGAAGGACTTGGCTATGAAAAAAATTATCACCCTCGCACCTGTTGCATTAATCCTGGGGCTGGCTAGCAATGTACAAGCTGCCACTCAAGGTGATGTAACACTGCGCGGTACCATTGTTGATACTACCTGTGAAATCACTGTTAACAACGGTGCGGCAGAGCTGAATGTGGGTTCCTTTGGTAAAACCGCATTCAACACTGCTAAAAAGCAGGTTGGACAGGAGTCGCTGCTGGTTTCTCTGGCTCAGTGTACTCCTGAGGAGCAGGGCAGCCTGCTGGTAACCGGCATTGTTGGTGAAGACAAAGAAATTTTCATGAGCAATACCGCCCAATCTGCTGGCTTTATGCTGACTGCGGGAGATGAACAGACGCAGGTTGAAAACAACAAGGCTATATCGGTTACGGCTGATGTAGATGGTAACCTGACTTATACCTTCCAGGCAGGTATGACCGTAATGGATCTCACTAATATTGTTCCGGGCGAATATAACGCGCCGATCAAGATTTCTTACGTTAATAACTAATTACTTTACTCTATGAAAAGAGAGTTCCTCTCCGTTCTCTCTTTTCATTTTTTGGGATAGCAAATATCATGAAATTATATCAAAAACTAAGCATGCTCTTTACCTTAGGTATCTTATGTGTTCAGCCTGTGCTGGCAGGGATAAGCATTGGTACTTCACGGATTATCTTTCATGAGAAAAACAGTAGTCAGAGTGTCGACATTAATAACAGTTCAACCAGCCAAACCTATCTTATTAATGTCGACATTTCGGATACGTTCAATGCCAAAACCGCCAACACTGCGTTTCTTCCAACGCCGGCGCTTTTTCGTATCGAGCCTGATTCCAGGAATGCCGTTCGGATCCTGAAAAAGGCGTATAACCTGCCAAGCGATCGCGAGTCCTTGTTTTATTTTAACGTTATGGCTATTCCGACAGGTAAAGTTGGCGAGGCTGATACGGGGAATTCGCTTGGCGGTACCCTTCAGGTTGCAACGGGTAATACCGTCAAGCTTTTTTATCGTCCGGATAATTTGCCTATGACTCAGAAGGAAGCTATGGGCAAATTAGAATTTACACGTGCAGGCAATTCAGTGAAAGTTTTTAACCCGACGCCCTATTACATATCGCTGAGGAAGCTCGTGGTTAACGGTCGTTCTGTCAAACTCGATGTAATTAAAGGGACGAGCATGATTGCCCCTTTCTCTGCGAATACGTATCCGGTAGCTGCAGGGCAGGGAATTACAAAATGGACTGCGATTAATGATTTTGGTGCAGGAGAAACATTTAATGGGGTCATTAAATAAAAGATACATACCAGGCCTTGCACTCTTATTTATCGTTCTGGCTGTGAATCCAGCCCGGGCGGCAACTACAGAGATCACGGCCGATATTATCGACGGAATTTGTCATATCTCTTTCAGTACTACCGAAATTGTTTTTGCGACAAAAGGCTCCCAGCAATTTGCGACTGGAACGGCAGAGGTGCAACCACTTGACGTGAATTTGAGTTGCTCGGGTATGAGCGGCTTAGCGCCCACGTTCAAAGTGAGCGGCGATTCGTCAGGCGTTAGCGACCAACGACTTTTTAGGTCGGCCAGTTCAACGGCTAATTATGCAGGCTTTATGTTGAAGCAGGGAACCGTCACCGATCTAGGCGATTTCTATAACGCGCCTAATACGGTCGCCCCAGGCGATGTGATTGCTATCGATAAAGATGATGGTGATTCTGTTCAGCATTTTACCGTAGGGCTGGTTCATGGGGCAGGGGATCCGCCGATTGGTAACGGGACGGTTAACGCCAAAATCAATTTCGCCTTTGTCTTTCCGTAACGCTTTCATGGCATAACACAATGAAAAAATATTATGGATTTTTAAAGCATGGCGTTGCCTCCAGAGTGGCACTTTGCCTGGGGCTGCTGACAATCGCCACCAGCAGCAGGGCCGTGGATATTACTTTTACCGCTACATTTCAGGCACCGACCTGTGAAGTTTCAGCCCCTGCTACTCTGGATTTTGGATCGGTAGTTTCCTCCGAGATTAAACAAGGTCTAAGCCAGGAATTATCGCTGGACGTCACGCTTTCACAATGTTCCGGCTTTATTGGGACGACTCAAAAACCCGGAATTAAAGTGACCGGCGCGGGTTCTGCTGTGTCGGGTGACTTTCTGTTTCGCTCAGCGACATCTCAGTCGGTGAATTATGGCGTTCTTATTAAGAATGCATCAAAAGCTGTGGTACAAAATAACACTTTTTTACCGGCCTCTCTGACGTCGGCAAATTTTGATGGTGGCAGCGACACGATCCCACTCACCGCCACGCTCTCCTGCGGCACTAAATGTAATGACGCAACCACCAAGTCTGGTTCCCTGAATGCCAGCGTCACCTTTACTTTTGCTTATCAGTAAGGAGTGCTCACATGCATCAACTTTTCCGTCTCTTGCAGCGCACTCTTCTGGTGAGTGGATTATTGATAGCCGCTGTTCAGCACGTATATGCCGCTGATGGTGGGATCAGTCTTAGCCGTACGCGCATTATTTTTACCTCTGCGGATAAAGCACAAACGCTGTCTATGAAAAATAATGGGCCGCGCCCTTATCTGGTTCAGTCAGCGATTATCACCGCACCGGATAGCCGTGAGCTTGCGCCATTTATTAGTACACCACCGCTGTTCCGGCTTGAAGCCAACAGCCAGAGCGCAATTCGTATTTTACGCAGTGGTGATGCGGCATTACCGGTCGATCGTGAATCCGTTTTCTATTTTACCGCTATTGCTGTACCGGCGACCGACAAACCGAATCAGGGACATGACGCAACAATGTCTGCGCGTCTTTCAGTCGGCATACAAAATACTATCAAGCTATTTTATCGCCCTGTCGGACTGGCTATGACTGCGGAAGAAGCGGGCGGCAAATTAACCTTTCAGCAGCAGAACGGAAAAATTCAGGTAAATAACCCCACTCCCTATTACCTGACGTTTTCGCGACTGGCTTTTGATGGCACGGATGTGAATGTGCGTGAAAGCGTATCAATGATTGCGCCTTTTTCGCAGGCGACATTTCCGGCGAAGGGAATGGTACGCCAGGCTCAGTGGTCCGTCATTAATGATTACGGCGGTAGCAGCAAGTTGTATCAGTCTGCTGTGCAGGGAGGCGGGAAATAATGCGTTTGCCTCTGACGTCAGCCCTATTGCTCTCCGCATTGTCCTGTACGCCGTCCTGCTTTGCTGTGGCACCGGAGGCGTCCGGTATTTCGCTGAGCCAGTTCCGGATTATCTATCCGGGCGCGGACACCAAAGGCGTTACCTGGTCGCTGACGAATAACACTGACCGCGCCTGGCTGATCCAGTCCTGGATGCGTCCAGTGGACTTTACTACCGGCCTGCCGATGCCTGAAACAGAGAGTAGTGCTTCCAGCGCCAAAATCCCTTTTCTGGTGACACCGCCGTTAAAGCGAGTGGACGCTGGGGAAGGGATGACATTGCGTATTCGCCTCACGGAATTGTCCCTGCCGAAAGATCGTGAATCCGTGTTTTACCTGTCGGTAAAAGCAATCCCGGCGATAACCGATAGCGACAGCGCGAGTAATGGAAAGCTGGTAGTGGCCGTAGTGAACAATATCAAGCTGTTTTATCGCCCTGAAGGATTACCTGCAGGGGGAGTAAAGAAAGCGGCCGCGCAGCTGCGATTCAGTCGTCAGGGTGAGAGTCTGGTGGTCGATAACCCGACGCCATTTTACATCAATTTCAGCCAGGTCACGGTGGGAGGAAAGCCGATCTCAGCGGATGGCTTGCGCAAGCTGGTTCCTCCTTATGGTCAACAACGTTATGACCTTGTCAAGGGTATGAGCGGCCCGGTGGAGTGGCAGGTGCTGGATGAGGATCACCGTCCCACACCGCTTCAGCACCAGGCTCTGTAACACCATGAAGAACCGTCCGTTAACGCCAGATAAAAAGCAGGCAACGATTGTGATTAAAAAAAAGACATCCCGGAAAGGAAGCAATGCCAGGGTTGCCAGGATTGACACTTTCCCACTGAAAACGATCTCTCTCTGTGTCTTCATGAGCTGCAACAGCGCGTGGGCGACGGACTATTTTGATCCAGAGTTGCTTGCGCTTGGTACAGGAACCAGCGATGTCGATCTTTCTGCTTTTGCTAATCCCGGAGGCGTGGTGGAAGGCGATTACCTGGTCAATATTTTTATTAACCAGCGTATGGCGATGTCGCGTACGATCCCTTTCCGTAAGAACGCGCAGGGTAAAGTGGTCGCCGAGCTGACGCCTGCATTGCTCAATGATTTGGGGGTGAATGTTGACCATCTACCGGCCTTTAAAGATTTGCCGAAAGATAAACCGGTGAAGGATCTTGCCGAACTCATCCCCCAGTCATCGGTCAAGCTTGATATTGCGCGTCTGCGTCTGGACATCAGCATTCCGCAGGTGGCAATGCAGCCGGGGAAAAATAGCCGTATGGACCCTGAACTGTGGGACGACGGAATACCGGCATTACTGTTCAACTACAGCCTGAGCGCCGGACGTACCGAACAGAATATCAATAACGACTCTCGCCACATGAATAACCTATTTGCCAACGTACAAACCGGGGCGAATTTGGGAGCATGGCGTCTTCGCAGCACCATCACCCACAACTATTCAGATCAAAATGGTGGGCGTAACGGCCAGAGCAGACATACTGATGATACGCGTTTTTCTAATACGTATCTGATGCGTGATATTCGCGCATGGCGATCGCATTTAACCATCGGTGAATCCAGTACCGGCAGCGAAGTTCTGGATGGTGTACCGTTCCGGGGCGTGCAGCTCCAGTCCAGTGAGCAGATGCTGCCTGCTCGTTTACGTGGGTTTGCGCCGCAAATTACCGGGATTGCGAACAGCAATGCCCGTGTCACCATCCGCCAGAATGGCTATGTGGTGTACGAAACCTATGTCGCACCCGGTCCGTTTGAAATTAAGGACCTTTATCAGGCAGGAATGTCGGGCGACCTGGAGGTCACGATCACCGAAGCGGACGGCAGTGTTCGCAGCTTTGTGGTGCCCTATTCAACCCTGCCGGTGATGTTACGCCCTGGCACGTTCAAATATGAAGTTACTGCCGGTCGTTACGATGGCGGGCTCACCTATGGTTCGCGTCAGGAAAATTTTGTCCTCGGCACCCTAATCTATGGGTTACCAAAAAACATTACGCTGTATGGCGGTGGTCTGGTATCGGAATATTACACCGCATTATCCCTGGGAAGCGGGGTCTCGCTGGGGGACTGGGGCGCGGTGTCTGCGGACGCGACGTTATCAAATGCCAGATTTCAGGGCGAATCGCGTGAAACGGGAGGATCGTGGCGTCTGCGTTACTCAAAAAGTCTCCTTAGCACCGGGACGTCAATCGATCTGACGGCGCTGCGCTATTCAACAAAGAACTTTTATACCTTTAGCGAATACAACACGATGGGTTATGCGAGACGCGATGAAGATATTTTTTATACGCCGGATCGTCGTCGCAGTAGTTTTCAGACTCAGGTTTCTCAGCAACTGGGGGAGCTGGGATCCATCAGCCTTCGTGCGCATCGTGATGAATACTGGGGCTCCACTAAGACGCTGACTGGTTTATCTGCCGGATACAACGGTGGCTTTAAAGGAGTGAGTTATGGGCTTTATTACACCATCGATCGCATGAAAGGTAACGGGAGTTGGCCAGAGAATCGCCAGGTTACATTCAGCCTGAACATACCTTTTAGTATTTTCAGCTATTCGCCAGCGCTGCAAAACGTCTATGCCACTTCTCAGATTTCGCATGATAACACCGGGCGCACCATGAATCAGGCCGGTATTTCCGGCAGTAATGGGAATTTTTCTTATAGCATGATGCAGAACTGGGGCAATCAAAACCAGGCCAGTAACAGCAACCTTAATATGGGCTGGCAGGGAAGCAAAGGCAGCATTAACGCGGGCTATGGCTACTCCCATGATACGCGTTCAATGAACGTGAATATTACCGGAGGGGCAATTGCGCACTCTGAAGGCCTGACGCTGTCGCGAACGCTTGGAAGCGCAATGGCGCTGGTCAGTGCACCGGAAGCAAGCGGCGTCCGTCTCACCAGCGGCAATGGCGTAACCGATTGGCAGGGTTTTGCCGTTGCGCCTTACCTTTCCGATTATACCAGCAACAACATCGGCCTCGATCCCAGCACCCTGCCGGATAATGTGGACCTGCCGAAAACCAACGTTGAAGTTTACCCGACGAAAGGCGCAGTGGTGAAAGCCGATTTCGCTACCCGTATCGGTTACCAGGTATTAATGACCCTGACGCGCGTGGGCGGGATGGGCGTTGTGCCCTTTGGTGCGACGGTTTCGCTGTTGAATAACAAGGAGCGTGATGATGCGACCAGCATCGTGGGGGATAACGGTCAGGTGTATATGGCTGGTCTGCCGGTGAAAGGGGAATTGTCCGTGGTGTGGGGTAAAGGCGCCGATAAGCAGTGTCGGGTGAATTTTAATCTTAACGGCCTTAAGCCAACGGCACAAATGCCGGTAATTCAATTGAATGGCGATTGTCGTTAATGAAAATGCGTTATGTCCTGGCGTCAGGCAGCAGCGCAGCAAGAGAGATCGATATGAATAAAATGAAAAGTGTTATCTGTTTTCTGGCACTGGGTGCTATCAGCCCGCACGCCTGGGCTACGCCAAATAATGATGACATTAAAGCGATGCTTTCCCAGGCAAAGAGTGGGGATGCCTCTGCCCAAACCCAACTTGGCATTCTTTATGCTGAAGGCAGTGGTGTCACCCGTGATTATAAAAAAGCGCGATCGTGGTTTGAGCAGGCCGGTAAACAAAATTATGCCGATGCGGAATATAATCTCGGCGTGATGTACGGCAATGGGGATGGTGTGGCGCGTGATAGTAAAAAAGCGCTTACCTGGTTTGAAAAAGCGGCAGAGCATGGCCATATCGGCGCCCGTTATAATCTGGGCATGATCTACGGCCAGGGAATTGGGACTGCCAAAGACCTGGTTCGTGCGGCTTTCTGGTTTGAGCTTGCCGGGCAAGATGGTTCGCCGGAAGACAAATATACGCTTGGCGTGATGTACAGCAAGGGTGAACCGCTGGAGAAGAATGATGTAAAAGCCCGGCAATGGTTTGAACGCGCAGCCAATGAGGGGCATGTGCTTGCCCAGTATAATTTAGCGGTCATGTACAGCGAAGGATTAGGGGGCGATCGCGATCTGCGAAAGGCGCGTCACTGGGCGGATAAAGCCGCCGGGCAGGGTGATCCAGAGGCCACCAGATTGCTCAGCGTATTGAATGAGCGTGGTAAACAGAGTCCCTTCGAAATACTGATGGTGGCGGGCGGTGACCCTGCTGCCGCGCCGCATATTGTGCCACCGGTTCGGCTGGGTGCCGATCATGGGGTTGAAAAGCCAGCGGCTGAAACACTTTCGGAAACACCCGCTGCAGTCATAAATACGGCGCCAACCACTGAGTCTGTCGAGATTATAGAGATTGACGAGGGTGGCGCCGGCGTGGAAATAGAAAAAATAACGGAGGACGCGCCGGCAGAGGAAGCCATGCCGTCGGATGCGCTGAGAAGTCATAGAATGGAAAACAGGGAGAGTGAGGCACGGGCAGGTGAAGCGGAAAATTTACAAAACTCTCAACGGGGTTTAACCCAAAATAACGAACTGACTCCCGCCACTGGTTCGCAGGCAATGAGCGAAGATGTTCCACAAGAAGAGGAGCAGCATGTCGAGGAGGATGACAGCATGACATCATCGGATACCAGTGAGCCAGTACCTGTGCCACTAAAAGCGTCTGCCGAAGAATCCTCTGAGCGAAATACTGCGGTGGGTATCTCCCCGGAGTCGATAAAGACTGAAAAATAACGTGACCAGACCGTTATATGCATATGGGTATTTTTATACGGAACTCAGTTTCCTGAGAAGTAATCTGCTATCGCTGGGGAATTATTGCATGGACAATATTTATGCTTATGTGTATTACGATTTTAATGATTGTGTACATGACGGTTTAGTCGGGCTTTGAGGTTTTGTGAGTATATTTTTTAGTTTCTTTCTATGCGCCCGTAACTGATTCGAATTATGCTTAAGGATTAAGAATGAAAATTACTTTTTATAAAAGCCCTTCATTCAATTTAGGAGGGGCTTTGTTCGGTATGATTTCATTTTTTGGCAGTATGTCATCATCATCGGCTGTGGTTATAAACGCACATCCGGGACAAGGTTTTATACCGGGCGGAACTTTTTCAGGTTCAGTACTCGTGCCAATTTATTCATCTATAAGTGGTCCTGATGTCGATTTTGCGGGGTTTGCAATAGCTCCGGACTCCCTAGGCTCCGGTTTATGTAACTCTTACGTCGATCGTTGGAAAACAATTAATGGTTATTTTGGCTATGAAGTACATCCCGGTGTTTTACTTGTCATACACGATACAACTATTACGGGGGACGTCGTTAGTAGCGATGCGCGAGGAATCGCTGTAAATGGAAGTATTAATTCTAAAGGTATAATGTCCGGAAATGTTCCACCGAATGTGAATGGAATTAACTGTTACTCGTATCTAAGGAGCGACAGTGAAACCCGTACTGATACTGTTACCCAATTCAGCGGCAGCTATGGTTACTATGTGTCAGAGACCGCATCGTTAACGTCAGATACAGGTGTGCAGCCTACGGTCATCGCATTCAGGCGTGCAAAGGGCCAGGGCCCAATATTCAATACTAACTACGTACGAGCGAACTCGACTAGCGACAGAATTATCATCAAAGAACCGCCTATGACCTGCTCTGTCTCGGTGCCGCCGGTAGACTTTGGTGAGGTGGCTTCCACAGCGGTTGGCAACAAGGTGGTGGTGGAATCCACATTGGGGGTTAACTGTACAAATACGTCCAACAATTCCATACCCATCACGTACAGCATGACGCCAAAAACTCAGGCGGGCGATCAAACCAGTATCCCGATGATCTCAAAGGCCGGGGGAACCGTGGGCGATATCCGGGGATTTCTTGGTGCAAACGCCTCTGCAGATGCCGGGTGTGTAGCGAAGACTTCATCGGTACGCATTGATGGTTCTCAGACGCCACTGCGTACCGTGCCCAGCAACAATAGTGCTCCGTGGACCAGTCCTCTGGTGTGGGTATTATGCCCCAAGGCAACGGCAAAACCTGGGGTAGCCTCAGCGGCAGCTACCTTTGAATTAAACTGGTAAAAGCTTTGCACAGGATTGATAAGGAAATAGGGTTACCCGGGTGACTCTCTCCTCCGGGCTATTCATTTATGCCGCATTTTTACGACCGGGGCGACAGCGGATGCTTTCACCCCGAAAAAGTGACCACTTATTGGTGGTCACTATTTTCTTGCAATACAACTTCGATAGCGCCCGGTCACAGGGGAGGCCCGCACCTCTGTATCCGGGCGCTTCATATGAGCCCCTTCTTTTCTTCTGCCACATAACCTCCTGTCTATGATGCTGCATATAGCCTGGATTTCGCGCCCGTAATGCATCAAGCAAGTCTACATAATGGATGATGCTTCTGATAATTGATAAACACCGATAAAAGGCACGATCTGGCCATGCATAGGAGAGGGCGCTGGCAGGTTATCTGCCCGCGCCTTCAGTCAGCGTGGCTGTTTCAGCGACGAACCCGCTGAGACACAAGGATAAGTAAGATCCCTATGGCGAGCGGCAGCGTTAAAAGTTGCGAAAGCAAGGAAATCGCATAGCCATAAATATAATTTTCAAGGCTTATGGCAATGATTGGAAACACTAAAAACACCAGCGAGGCCTGGAAAGCGCCTGATTTTTTTTGCAGCAAAAAGTAGCACAGGATGCCGAAAACCCCACCAATCACTCCCAGATACAGCGTGGACAGCGCAGAGGGCAATGAGAATGTGGATACCTGAGGATGTTCCAGAAAATATCCAGCAGCGGTAAGGATGAGACCGGCAAAAAAGCAGGGAAGGGCATTAAAAGTGAGCACTGAAACGGTGCAACATCTTTTCTTACTCTGGGTGTAGATCACCGCGTGGATGAGCACGGCAGCTACCAGCGCCACAATTCCCTGCCACTGGCTACCGGCATTTGACTTTGCCTCATGAAGAATAATGCCAGACAAAGAGATAAGCGCGATAAGCAGGCCCAAGATTTGTAATAACTTTGGTTTTTCGTGTAGAAAGAAAATGGATGCGATCAGTACCGCGACTGGCATGGTTGAAAATATTACGGAGGCAAGGCCTGAACTCACGTACGTTTCACCATAAATCATCAGAGTGCACGGTATCGCAAAATAAAAAATACACACCACACCCTGAAATATACGTTGCTTTTCTGGAAAAACTAAAGGGGTTTTGGTAAGCAGAGCAATGGAAATTAAAAACGGGGAGGCAAATATAAACCGCATGCCCGTGGCGAATATGGGCGGAATGGTTTCCACGGCGACTCTCATGGCAAGCCAGGTGGTACCCCAGGTTAAACAAACCAGGGTGAACAGCAGGAATATTGTCACGTTACGCATATAATCATCCTAAAAATAATCACTGGCCTGGCGATCCTTCCCTGACGCTTCCATGAAGTTTTCGATGTCGGGGAACCTTGCCAGTGATGGCGTTTACCATGCTTGTGTGCAGAGGGTTCACAAGCTGTGCGGGAAATAAATGCTTAGACTGTTTCATTTTGGATAAAGGTTATTAGGGAAGGAATTATCCCAGTGTTTGTGCTCTGCGGTTAACGCATTCATCCTGGTTTTATTGAGGATGGGCGGTTATTATTTAAGATCAAGCCTAAACGATTAATAAATGGCGCGGTAGAATGATGAAAATACCGAGAGGGTTTGTCTGTCTATGCCACCTTTGCTTTATTTTACACTTGGTGTTTAAATTGTTTATGTACTATTAAGATTATAAATATTATTATTACTTGCAGCCTGTGCCAATAGATACGGCTCCATTTAATGGTGAATAACACTATTATTACGCTGTGCTGATTTTGACCTTCATAAAATCAGCTAGTTTGTCGGCTGCATGCTTATCATAACCTGTCTGCTATTTCATACCATTTATTGTGCAACTGGCTATCGCCTGTCTTTGCCAGTAAATGATGGAGGGCTCAGGTTGTCAACGTACGGTCTTGTAAATTAAATAACGTGATGGAGATGAATAAATGAAAGTTAAATCATTGGTTTTTGGTGCCATCGGCGCACTGTTTTTAACCTCTGCCGCCCATGCAGCTGACCACAAGAAGCCGGTTAATTCCTGGACCTGTGAAGATTTTCTGGCGGTAAATGAAGATTTTCAGCCTACGGCAGTGGGGGTTGCGGAAGCGCTGAATTCTAAAGACAAACCGGAGGATGCGGTTCTCAACGTTTCTGGGATTGAAAAAGTCACCCCGACAATCGTTCAGGCTTGCCAGAAGGACAAGAAAATGTCTTTCAAAGATAAAGTTCGTGCTGAATGGGATAATCTGAAAAAGGAAATCTATTAATCCCAGGGGAATGCCACAATCCCTTATTCCGCAATAATGTTAGGAGTAGCAGAGCCGCGTTATAACGTGGCTCTGTTTTTTTGCGACTAATTAAATACTTCATCGATTTCGCTTTCGCATCCGCGTTAAGCGACTCGTCCCTGCAGATCATGCCCGCAACTATCCGCTAAGTCGCTGTGCTTAACGCGAGGCTATCATCATGCGTGAGCTTATTTGCTCCAGAAGCGCTGTCTGATGACTAAATATAATGATGCTTAACCCGCGCCGACGGGATTCATGGATTAACTGCTGCCAGATATCCCGTTGCACAGAAGGATCGAGCTGGGCGGTGATCTCATCGGCAATCAGTACGCGAGTACGGGGATCGAGCGACCGCAGCAGCGCAATACGGGCCAGTTCCCCCCCGGACAGCTGAGCAGGTTTTCGCCTCAACCACTCGGGGTTAACGTGAAAACGCGCCAGTTGTTCATCATCCGGCTGCCACGCATCGCGTAAGGCATTTCCCGTGGTGCGAAAAGGGTTAAATGTGCGTTCAGGGTGCTGAGGCACTAACTGAACCGGACAATAACCACGTTTTGGCAAAGGAAGGCCGTCAAGGGTGATCCGCCCCTGGCGGCAGGACTGCCAGCCCGCAAGCACGCGTCCCAGCATGGTTTTACCATAGCCGCTCGGTGCCGAAATTCCCAACCGCTCACCCGCCGGCAATTCAAAAGAGAAATTTTGCCACAGCGGGCGATTATCTTGCTCAATGGTGAGCTCTGAAACAGAAAACATTACACGCCCCCGGCCTGGACAGGCATTTCCTCATCGGAAAATAAGCGTTGGTGTTCTGGCAGGGCCAACCACTGACGTCGCAATGCTGCGCTTCCACCGCCGTCTTTGAGTTCGTTAACGACCATATCATCACTGATCTGTCCGTGACTGAGGGCCACAATGCGATCGGCGAAACGTGCCGCCAGCGACAAATCATGGGTTACCCATAGCACCCCGGCCCCCTGAGCCGCCAGATCGCGTAACTGATGTAGGAGCTGGAAAGCCAGCGGTTCATCAAGCCATGCCGTAATTTCATCCGCCAGAATATACCGGGCTCCTCCTAATGCGGCATTACATGCCAGAATGCGTTTTGCCATGCCGCCTGACAGCTGGCGGGGATATTTCAGCAGAATATCGTGCTGAAGATGATAATGTTTGATTTGCTGTTCTAGCGCCAGTGCGCAGGTATGACGACCACTGAGGTGCAGGCTTCGCTTCAGCTGAGTGCCTACGGTCAGAAGGGGGTTGAGCGAACCGACGCCCTGCGGAATATAGCAAAGTGTGTTACCCCGAAGCGTTGCGCAATGGCGGGAATCTATCGCTTTGCCCTCCAGTCTGATTTCCCCACGCATCCGTAAGTTATCGGGTAAGAGTGCCAGAGCCGTTTGCAGCAGGAGGCTTTTTCCTTCCCCGCTTCCCCCTACCAGAGCCGTCATTTCGCCGCGCTTGACTGACAGATTAATATTGCTAAGGAGAGGCGATAACTGTTGGCGTCCAAACCAGGTGTAATGTACATGGTCGACGTAGATGCTACTGAAATTCAGCATGATGGATTCCTTAACCACAGATCGCGAATGGCGCGCACGCAGAGATCAAACAGTAAAACAATTAACAGCAGCATCAGGCCGGGATACAGCGCCAGCCACCAGCTACCGTTGCTAAAGAAACGCAGCGCATCGGCTAATAAAATCCCCAGGGAAGGATCATGAGGCGCCAGTCCGAAACCAAGAAAACTTAATGCTGCGCTGTGTAAGACAGCATGTGGGAACATCAGTAATGTTCCCACAAGCCACTGTGATGAAAGCGCGGGCAGATAATGCGCCCGCCAGCAGTACCAGCGAGTATTTCCAATACGCTGAGCCAGCGTCATGTAGTCGCTGGTCCGAATCTGCTGGGCTTCTGCTCGCAGGATCAGCGCCAGTTTGGGCCAGTGGGTGAACGCGACGGCTAAAACCACGCCCCGCATTCCTCCTCCTACCGTAAAGCAGATCAGGATAAGCAGCAGCAGATGGGGTAATGAGAGCAGGGTATCAATGATCAATCGTAGCGCCTGATCCATCACGGGATGGATAAGCGTCAGACTGGCGATCAGCATCGCAATAACACCGCTGCAGATTGCGGCACCGACACCAATTTGCAAACTGGTCAATGCCCCCTGAAAGCAACGTAACCACAGATCGCGCCCCATATTATCGGTGCCAAACCAGTGGCTGGCGCCGGGCGGAAGATAGCGTGCCTGCAGATCTATCGGTACATCCACTGACAACAATGAAACGCCATAGGCAGCCATCATGCCGAGCAGTAAGGACGAAAAAATAAAACGCAGTAATGCCGGAGCGGGATTATTCTGCATCATTTCGGCTCCAGAATATGATTTGTTCTGGCCAGTAACATCGCAGCGAAGCTATTTCCGCAAAATACCAGCACGGTACTGAACAGCACGATGCCCATCAGCAACGGAATATCGCCGCGCAGGCCAGCATCAATGGTGGCTTGCCCCAGTCCGGGGTAGGCAAACACTTTTTCTGCCAGAAGCGAGCCTCCGAGGAGTTCGCCAACTGAGGCAAACTGCAGGCAAAGCGCGGGGGTTAATGCATGGCGGAGTACCTGTACCCGTAATAGCCCCCAGCCTTTCTCGCCCTGGGCTCGCGCGTAGTGTACAAAGTCACTGCGCATCGTTTCGGCCACTTTTTCCCGAGTGTGCAGTGCAATTTGTCCAATGCCGGTCAGGCTTAACGCAACCATCGGCAAGATGACATGGTGAAGGCGCTCCCCCAGGCTGGCATTGTCGGCGTTCTGACCCGGTGCCCAGGCACAGCAAACCGGAAACCATTGCCAGTGAACGGCAAATATCGCCAGCAGTAATAAGCCCACCCAAAACGTCGGTAGTGAGGACAACAGGTAGCTGATGCGGCAGATTAAGCGATCCGGCCAGCGGTGGAGATAACGTCCGGCAGTCAATCCCAGCATGATCCCTAACAACCCTGACAGCAGCCAGGCGCTGGCTAACAGGATAAATGAGAGGGCAAAGCGTTTGCCAATAACCTGGGCAACCGGGGCGTTATAAATCATTGAATATCCGAGATCGCCCTGGATGACTTGCGAAAACCAATGCCAGAAGCGTAGCCACAGCGGTTGGTCCAGTCCCCAGCGTGCGGCAATGAGGGGGTACTGTTGGGGGGGAACATGCAGCAAATCATTGCCGATATAGGCACGAATGGGATCAACCGGTGAAAAACTCAGCAATGTAAAGGTTCCGGCCGATACCAGTATCAGCAGAATGGCGAGCCTGAAGACAGCAATCAAAACAGGACCTGGCCCGTAAGATCGGGTTAGATTTAGCCTGGTCATTAAAAAATGTTTTACTGGCACGTCCATTTCCAGTCCTGAACATTGTTAAGCACTGACCAGCTGCCATGAATTTCAGGAGCAGCATTACCTAAATCAATACACGGACTGGCAAGGTAGGTATGTTGTAAATTTAGCAGCCAGGCCCAGGCGGCATCGCCCCGCACGCCCGCGCCAGACTCTCCATCCCATTCAACCTGCTGCCAGACGGGAACCGCTTGTTGCCACGTTGGCGCGTTGAGCGCCTGCTGGAGATGCTGGTCCACGGCGTTATTGCTGTAATAGCCCGGATTGTAATACTCAACGCCCGCCGCCTTGCTGCTGTAATGATGGTAAAGCTCCATCGGATCTAGACTCCCCCAGCCGAACAGCGTGGGATTGGCATGCATATGCCGCTCGACGGTTTCCCAACTGCCGGATTTGAGCTCCATCGCGATACCGAGGGGTTTCACCATCGCGCTGACGGCCTGAGCCAAATCGCGACGGGTGCTGTCTCCGCTGGCATACCACAGCGTTAACTGTGCCTTTTTACCGTTTTTAACACGAATGCCATCCTCTCCGACCTCCCAGCCGGCATCATCGAGAATGTGTTTCGCTGTGGCGAGATCACCATCTTTGAAGGCGGCCTGGGGATTGTCCCAGGGTAAGCCCTGCACCGCGCTATAAGCAGGTACTGCGTGACCTTCCATAAGCTGGTTTGCCAGAAGGTGACGATCGATGGCGTAGTTGATGGCCCGCCGGATAGCGACATCCGCAGTAACGTCATTACCGCTCGGGTATCCGTTAGCATCTTTTTGTCCGGCAGGTATAGTGGGGAAAGCGATGCCCCGGTTTTCCACGCTTGGGCGTACCCATAGTGTTAAGCCCTGTTGCGGCGTAACCGAAACGGATGGTGCGACTCTGACTAATCCTAACTGACCACTTTGCGCCGCAGCGTAGGCGCTGTCTTCATCCAGAAAGACAAAGATCAGTTTATCGAAGTCGTTTCGGTGGCCTGAATAATAAGGATTAGCCTCAACGATAAGTTGCTGCCCGGGCTGAAAGCTCACCAGCCGATACGGCCCTGCGCCGACCGGATTTTGCGCATAGGTTTTTGCATCATATTGATGTTGAGGCACAATCCCCAGCGATCCTAATACGCTGACAAACGTGCTTTGCGGTGCGGACAGGGTAATCTCGACCCGACGGTCATCCAGAACCCTGGCGGCGGAAAAATTCCCCATATCGATTTTGCCGCCACCCTGCGCGGCCTGGTTATAGGTGAAGGCCACATCCTGGGCCGTTAAGGGCGAGCCATTTGAGAATTTCAAATCCGGCAGGAGTGTAATGGTCCAGATCTTTCCGTCGGCACTGTGCTCGACGTGTTCAGTAAGAAAATTCTCCCAGTCCATATCGGCATTTTGTTTTAACAGCGCGCTATGCAACAGCAACGTGCTTCCATGGCTCCAGCCCAGTAAAGGATCAAAGCCTTCACTGGGCTCTTCACCAATAGCCAATGTTAGTGAGTGACCTGAGGCTGAGTCCGTTTCAGCCTGCGCATAAAACGGTAACGTGCTGGCGATAAGCGCAAAAGTATATGACATTACTTTTAGTAGGTGAGGCATGCGGCTTCCTTGTAACAATGCATAGTCAATAAAAAATGCCCTGACGGCTGGTATGCAACTCTGCTTTTTCAGCAATATCGATAATGGGCGCCGGTCACATCTACCTAGTGACCCTGACGATGGGCCGGCATAATGTCTTTATTCGGCACCAGAAAGAGCCAGGAAGCGAGAACAAAGGGCATGGTCAGCGTTGGGATGCCTACCGGCGCCAGCAATGTGTTCATGGCTCCCTGCACGAAAACGGTAAATATCACGCCGATAAAGGTGTAACCCAAAACTCGCCAGCTGGGTTTATTGAAACTTGAGCCAAGCGCAATGGCCGTGAGCACCGCGCTAAATGCATATAACCCGCTGTCGGTGCTGGTGGTATTCGCTCCAAGCAGTGAGGCAGTTAATACCGCGAGCAGCGAACCGCCGATGGCAAATATCGCCGCCCAACGTGACGCCACCGCCAGACCCACAACAAATAGTCCCCCCGCGGCCACGCTGCTGAATAAATACACCTCAGAAACACCGTGTAATACCGTGGCAAATATGTGGCCGTTGAACAGCCCTCCCGCCGGAGCACTAACTAACGGGTGGGGGAGTTCAGGTACGGATAACCCGGAGGCATCCAGGCCTGAAAACGCATAACTTGCCAGCAACACAACCCACGTCGTCAGCACAAAGGGAGCCGTTAATGCCGCTACTTTCCAGGTTTTCAGTATGTCGGCAATACTGACGGTGGCGATAACAGACACGATGCTGCCTGTAATAATGCAGCCCCAAAGCTGCGGCGTGACGGATAAAAAGGTCGGCAGCGCCACCCCAACCAGACAACCATTGTATCCGTATAGTCCGGCCAGCCATGAGGTGCGATCGTTAACGAACATACCGGTAAATGTCGCAACCACCGTACCCAGCACACAGCCATAGGCCGCTGCGGGATTGCCTTCGCCGTAAGCGGCAATAAATATGGCAATAAAGAAGATTAACCCGGTCAGCGGGTTATTCTGAAACATGACCTGAGCACATCCCCGCAGCGTCACGTCGATAAACCTGACGGCAGGGTTTATTTCAGTGAAATGAGTCCATTTACTCGCTATAGCTGATGAGGTATTCATGATGTGGCGTCTCCTGCTAATTATTTTTCATTCTGAGCTTGTCTGACGGAAGAGGGCCGTTAAGGCCCTTTTCCTGAAGGCAACACGCTGATGTAAGGGTCAGACTTTCCAGAGAAAGGGCGCCGGCAATGAATAACCGGTGGCGACTTGCCGCACGGTTTGCCAGAAATCCCGGATGGCTTTTTTTATACGGGTGCTGTCGTTTGCCAGTACCTTATAAATAAGCCCAGCCCCATTGGGTAAACGGCTTACGCCATGACACAGCTCCTCGCTATAAAAAGAGCGTGAACGGGACAAAATTTCGTCCTGGCAGGTTGAAGGGGTCAACACAATTACGTTGCCGTAAATATCGAATGTTCCCATGACGCCGACGACATCCAGCGGCTTTTCTTTAGGGGTAAGTACCAGTTTTTCAGTGAACAAAACGTCACCGGCTTCATTTTTGGCACTGATCCGCGAGGAATAAACATCAAAACCAAAACGCTCATCCTGGTGATGATGCTTACGCCCTGGCATCAGGATTTCCGAATAAAGCACGGTGGCGGTGCTGTCGCATTCAATAAGGGTATCGCTGATAAATCGCGAATGACGATGCGGAATGACCTGATCCGGCATAAATTCAAGATAAGCCTGCTTACCGACGCGTATATGTTGCGTTTGCGCGGCAAAATTATTATCCATCGAATGGATTTTAGTCGCTGACTGCGTGGTGATATGGGCGCAGGCGCCCGCATCAACCTCAATCTCCACCGTTAAGCGATCCCCCTGCAAAACGCATCCTGAGGTGGAGATCATGGGTACGCAGGGCAGGAATGGCATTTCCTCATCCCAGTAGAGGGCTTTTTGAACCAGCAATGGCACCTTTCTTTCCATTTCATGGAGGGTGCTTTTGGCGCCACGATCGGCAAAACGTAGCCGCAAATAGCCATGTTTGCCGACGGCGCCGCTGGCCATTTGCGGTGGCTCTTGTTGATACTTTGCCAGTTCGGGCGCCAACGCGCCCAGAGAAAGAGTATCGAACGCCGGCGACGCCTTGTGTTTGGTCTGCATGATGGCTCCTATTTTGCGTGCGTAAACAGGAAATCTTTTTCGATCATGTCCACCAGGGCATCGATGCCTTCGCCAGTTTTACAGTTCGTTAATATATAAGGACGGTTGCCGCGCACAATTTTGGTATCATCCTCCATGACTGCAAGGCTCGCTCCAACGTAAGGGGCGAGGTCGATTTTATTAATAATCAAAATATCCGCCTGCACCAGGCCGGGCCCATTTTTACGGGGGATTTTTTCCCCTTCGGCCACATCGATAACGTAAATATAAAAATCAGCCAGCGCCGGACTAAAGGTCAGCGTTAAATTATCGCCACCGCTCTCAATCATAATGAGGTCGCTGTCCGGGTACTTATCTTCCATTTCCTCAACCGCAGCGATATTCATACTTGGATCTTCGCGTACTGCGGTATGGGGACAGGCTCCGGTTTCAACGCCCATAATCCGCTCTTCATCAAGAATGCCTTTCAGGGTGCGTTTTACCTGTTTGGCATCTTCGGTTGTGACCACATCATTGGTAATGATTAACGGCTTATAACCACGCTCGATTAATTTAGGGGTGATGACTTCAATGATGGCTGTTTTACCTGAACCAACCGGGCCGCCGATACCCAGGCGAGTAATTTTTTTCATTCTCCAGTCCTTATTTTTAATTCATAAATAAACGCACATGCGCATCAACGTGTACGGCGGCCAGAATATCGATAAGCGGCGTGTACGACGCCATTTCGCTGATATCGGCATTCACGGCCTGCCGGCAAAATTCAGGTATGTTTTTATTTACGGCATACAGAATCTGCTGGCTGTCAAAGTGCGTTATCCTCATCAGCCGCTGGGCGGCGCTCAGGATAGTCATGGCAACGCCATACTGATGCATAGCGATGGTTTCCTGAGCGCTGATCCCTTGTAACCCCATGACCAGCGCCTGGCTTACCGGAAATGTGCCTGCTGTCTGTCCGGTTTTAATGTTATCCAGCCACCACGTCAGCAGGTCGGCTTCGAACACCTGACGGGTCATCTCAACCAGTTTCTTACCCATCCGCTGCGTCATTAACCGCGACTCTTCATTGAGTTTGCGATTCATAATTTCGCGATCAACGGCCAGAAGCTGATCTAAGTTGCCATCAAGTAATGCCCGGTGAGCATGGGCCAGGCCAATCGCATCGCATTGCGCTGCCTGGACCAGCGAGGTTTCAACAAACGCTTTTAAGCTCACGACATCGTGGACCAATCCCACCTGAATAGCGGATTCCACACCACATGAAAAAGTAAATGCTCCCACTGGCAGAACCGAGTCGCCGAACTGCAATACTCTGATCAGACGCAGGAGCTGATGTGATTCATCAATGTTTATGCTCATGCGCATTCCCATGATGTGCGTGGTGAGATCGATCGTGGGCGTGGCCGTGCTGTGGATCGCCGCTGAGTACGCTGACATGGACATGCGGGTCTTCCGCACCGCCAAACAGCAGGCGGGACTCGGACGGTGTCAGGTGTGGTAATACCGTTTCACCCGCGACAAAGTGATATTCAGATTGCGCGTAACCATGAGTTTTCAACACGGAATTCATCATTTTCTTTTCGACTGATAAAGGGACATATACCTGAGTGCCTTTGATCACCGACTTCCAGTGTTGATTTCCCAGGGCGTGTCCGAGTTCAAACACGCGTTTAATTGCGCCTTCGAACTCTGCCGTGGCCAGGGAGGCGAGCTGGATAACCAGCACTTCCCGCAGAGTGATATGTACGGTTAACAGGTATTTTTTGTCGTCATCACATAACAAAATATCCCCGTCGGTTAACCGCATGCGACGATCCAGAGCGATACCGATATCAAAACCCTGCTCGCTTTGCTTACGGCAACGGCTTTTTTGAGCTTCCCATTGTTCCAGGGACAGCACATCGTGTTGATATCCGCGGGTCTTTTCCTGCCACGACGGGTCGTTTTTTACATTTCCGATAATCGTCTCAATCAGTATCATGTTTATTTGCCTCACATCAGAACGCACGGATATGGCGCTTAGCCAAAGAAATATTTTTGGTTCATTACCGCTGTTGTGACGGGGTTGCAGGTGGCATGTTCACCATCCACTTTCACGGCGAAAGTTTCCGGATCAACTTCGATATGCGGCGTGGCGGAGTTACGTACCAAATCACGCTTGGTTACTGAGCGGCAATTGTTGATAGCGATAACCTGACGCTCAAGGCCGGCTTTCTCTTTGACACCATCATCCAGCGCGGCTTGAGACACGAAAGTCGCGCAGGTGTCTTGCAGGGTTTTCCCCATGGCACCAAACATCGGGCGATAGAATACCGGCTGCGGGGTCGGCAGCGATGCGTTTGGATCGCCCATCAAGGCCCAGTTGATCATGCCGCCCTTGATCACCATCTTCGGCTTCGCACCGAAAGAACGCGGGTCCCATAAAACCAGATCGGCCATCTTGCCCACTTCAACTGAGCCGATGATATGGCTTACGCCATGCGCAATAGCCGGATTGATGGTCAGCTTGGCAACGTAGCGCAATACCCGGAAGTTATCGTTGCCGTCGCTGTCTTCTGGCAGTTTGCCGCGGGCGACTTTCATGGCATGGGCTGTCTGCACAACGCGCAGCCAGTTTTCTCCGACGCGTCCCATCGCCTGAGAGTCGCTCGAAAACATCGAGATTACGCCCATGTCATGCAGCACGTTTTCCGCCGCGATAGTTTCCGGACGGACGCGGCTTTCAGCGAAGGAGACGTCCGCAGCCACGTTTGGGTTCAGGTTGTGACACACCATGATCATGTCGAACAGTTCAGCCTGGGTGTTGATGCCGAATGGAAGGGTAGGGTTAGTGGAGCTGGGCAGCACGTTTAACTGGCTGGCCACCTTGATGATATCCGGTGCGTGCCCACCGCCGGCCCCCTCGGTATGGAAGGTATGAATAGTACGGCCTTCAAACGCCTCGATAGTGTTTTCGACGTAACCCGCTTCGTTAAGGCTATCGGTATGCACCGATACCTGAATATCCATTTCGTCAGCAATACGCAGGGAATGACGTAACGCGTTTGGCGTGGCTCCCCAGTCTTCATGCACTTTCAGGCCCGCCACCCCGGCAATAATCTGTTCAACCAGCGGAGCACGCCCAAACGCGTTACCCTTACCCAACAGTCCGACGTTGACCGGTAGCCCTTCCACTGCGCGCAGCATCTTGCGAATATTCCAGGGGCCTGGGGTGACGGTTGTTCCGTTGGTTCCGTCCGTCGGGCCGATCCCACCGCCAAAGAAAGTAGCTACTCCATTCGATAGGGCGCTGTACGCCTGCTGCGGTGAAATAAGATGGATATGGCTGTCGATGCCGGCCGCGGTCAGGATCAAGTGTTCCCCGGAAATGGCGTCAGTGCTGAGCCCGACAATCATATTCTGCGTCACGCCATCCATAATGGCCGGGTTACCGCTTTTACCAATGCCAACAATCAGGCCATCTTTAATACCGACGTCGGCCTTAATGACGCCCAGTTTGGCATCGAGAATCGTGACGTTGGTAATCACCAGGTCCAGAACGCCGTTATCGCGCGTTAAGGTATTATTCGATCCCATTCCATCACGCAGTGATTTACCGCCACCATAGACCGATTCGTCACCATAGCCGCGGAGGTCTTTCTCAATTTCGATATAAAGGTCGGTCTCACCCAGGCGGATTTTATCTCCGACCGTCGGGCCAAACAGGCTGGCATATTCTTTTCTTGAAATAGTTGGCATAAAATCCTCACTAGACAGTTAATTCTGAAATTTAACTTACTGATTTAAAACCATGTTTGATGGCATTGTTAAGAATATCTTCAGGTGCATCGCCCTGAATGCCAGAGGCGTTGCCGACCCAGCCGTCGACCAGATTATTAAAGCCGTATACCACCTGCTGACCGCTGAAAGGAATTAATTCAACGGTAATAGCATCACCCGGTTCAAATCGTATCGCTGTCGTAGCGGTAATGTTGAGTCGTTTACCAAACGCTTTACTGCGCTCAAACTCCAGTGCTTTATTGGCTTCAAAGAAATGAAAGTGCGAGCCTACCTGGATTGGACGATCGCCCGTGTTTTTGACATGAACGGTAGTAATGGAGCGGCCTTCATTAAAAGTAATTGGCGAGTCCGCTAATACATAGCCGCCGACGGGGACCCCTGTCTCCACCTTTTTAACCATGGTTTCCGAAGTGTTGGATTGCTTTTTCATTAGAGCTCCTTTGCAGAGTCATTTCAGGCTTATTCACTGAATCGGGTCATGAACCGTGACCAGACGACTGCCATCGGTGAAAATGGCTTCGACCTGGACGTGAGGAATTAAATCAGCCACACCGTCCATGACGTCCTCTTTGGTTAATACGGTACGTGCTTCATTCATCACCACTTCCAGGGTTTTTCCTTCCCGGGCACCCTCCATCGCCGTGGTCGTAATAATGGCAACCGCTTCCGGGTGGTTCAGTTTTAGACCCTTGTTTTTGCGCTTCAACGCGACGTCAGCCAGGGTATAAACCATCAGCTTTTCAATTTCTCTGGGCGTGAGTTGCATATTTCCTCCATTCCTGATTACACACATTGTTTAATATCGGTGATGCTGCCCCAGCCACAGGGATGGGGCAGAGAGATATTAATTTTTCTCGCTATAGGCATCTTCGCCGAATAAAGTGTTATCGAGTTCGCCGCCAACTTTATTCTGGTCGACTTTAACTACGGTGAATTTATTAATGAGCCACAGAATAGCCAGTGTGAAAATAAACGACCAGACGCTGGTAAATACCACGGCGGTAATCTGTTTAATGATTTGCATCCCATTTCCTTCCAGCAGACCGTCAGGCCCATTCGCGTTCCATGTGGCTGAGGCAAAGACACCCACCAGAATCGAACCTGTTATCCCGCCAACGCCGTGAACGCCAAACACGTCCAGCGCATCATCAAGGTAGCGGCGTACCAACAGCACCACGAAATAACAGACGAAGCTGGCAATAATGCCAATTAGCGCGGCAGACTGAATCGAGACATAGCCAGCAGCTGGGGTGATAGTGGCAAGCCCGGCTACTGCGCCGGTTAAAAAACCGACCAGTTTGGGTTTGCCTGTACGGATTTTCTCAATGACAAACCAGGTGACGGCAGCAAAAGCGGCGGCGATATCCGTGGTCACAAACGCGGAGACCGTAACAGTATTGACCTGCAGTTCTGAACCTGCGTTAAAACCATACCAGCCAAACCACAATAAACCGGCTCCCAGGGCAATATAAGGAATATTATGCGTACCGTCTGAGGCCACCGTACGTTTGCCAACATACAGTGCTGAAGCCAGTGCGGCAAAACCCGCTGTGGCATGGACTACGATCCCGCCAGCAAAATCTACGACTCCCCATTTCGCCAGCATTCCCTGCGGACTCCAGATCATATGAACAAACGGGCAGTAAACCAGAAGTGTCCAGAAGGTAAGGAAGACCAGATACGCTGGAAAATTGACGCGATTTGCAAACGCACCCGTTATTAATGCGGGGGTAATGATGGCAAACATCATTTGATAGACAAAATGAACTAATAAGGGGATGCCACCTTTGTTACCGGTGTACATCGTCCCTGGATCAATATTATTCATGAAAGAATAATAGAGGGGATCGCCGATGATCCCGTTGAGCGTCGGACCAAAGCTCAGTGAATAACCGACAATAAACCAAAGGGCGGCGACCCACCCCATCGAGAAAAAGCTTTGCGCCATTATCGTCACAATACTTTTTCTGGGTACCAGTCCGCCATAAAAAAATGCCAGCCCGGGCGTCATCAACATCACGAGGCTGGCGCAGAGCAACATAAAAGCAGTGTTAGGTACATCTAATGATAAATAATTTACAAGTGCATGTTCCATAAAATTATCCCTGTGATCTTATACAGCGCCTGTAAGCGTTGATTTTTTAAGCTGGCGAACGCAGATTGCACGATATGACAGTGCAATGTGTAAAATATATATGCAGGACGTTGTTTATATTCGTAAAATAAATCCTCCACGCATCGAGGGAGTGGTTTTATTAACCTGTTAATATGCTTTTAATCGTTCACGCTTTTCTCCATGGCAGGCTGTGTGCTGATTTTCCTAAAGGAGGCCAGACATGCTAACAGCTTCTTATAAATGTATGCCTTGCATTCGATAAAATAGGTCTCCTGACTTTTGTAAAGTTATATACTTCAAGAGTGTATAGCTTGTTTTATAATCTGTATATCAGAGTGGATACCCGCATGAGTCATACCCATCCTACTGGTGTAAGTTGTTGCCTGACGAAATAAAATATTGGCTTATTTCTGTCAGGGTAGCTGCCGGAGCAATTATATCTCAGGACGGAATAAGAAGGCAGGCACGTAAAAAAGCGAAAAACAGCAATCTGTAAGATAGGCTGTTTTCCGCTGGTGGTTTATCAGGTAGGGCAGAAAAGAATAAACTGCGCAGGATTATCGAATATCATTCACCCATTGCATAATTTTACTTTCTGGCTTTTCATGACAGATTTTGATTAACTTTGGTACCGAGACGGTGTCCGTTTCATTCCAGTCAACGGTATCTCCACCTTTATAGACGGTCTCATTATTGATTGCCCAGTAAGCTACCGGGGTCATTGCCTTAGGATTCATATCAAGGTATTCCCGGCAAGTCATGTTTTTCGGTGTGGTTTCCGACGCTTTCTCCGCCGCCACGGCGGCGTTGGCGTTCAGTAAAACAAGAGTCACAACGGGTGTGAGAAACAGAGTGGATAATTTTTTCATGATGTTTTCCTGTTTAAAAAGCCTATGCACAATATATAAAATAGCGATTTATGTGGTAATTAATTTTTTTTGTGCTTTATTCAGTGCATAGCTGAGCACTAAGAAGAATCCGGCACAGAACAGCATTTCCAGACCAATGAAGGTGACAGTGATGATATAGTTGGCGTCTTCGCTAGCGCGGAGCCAGGCCAGGGCGATGATGAGGTCTATTATGCCAATGAAAATACACCAATAACGACCCTTCATAGCCCGATCTTTAAATCCCATGGCGATGCGACTATACCCGGCAAGGATAAATAAAACACAAAACAGCAATGACAAAGTATTAATACCGAATGACGTGCTAAAGATAAAACCACAGCCGACGCCAAAATAAATAATTCCAAATAATAACGATGAGATGTAAGAACGAGTATTGTATTTAATGAATATCAATGCCATCGCCACAGAGTACATGCCACAGATGAACATTAAAGCACCAGTCAGGGTGCTAATGACCACACCGCTATATATTGGGAAGAGCATACAGGCCAGCGCACACAACAGCAGTATAACGGCCATAACGGCAGTAGCTCTACGGTATCTTTTTAACAGCGTACTGCCAAGAGTATTTATTTTACTGCTGTCAATAAATAACATGATTTCTCCGTTAGTCATTACGGTAGCAAAATGAACCGCAGCAGATAGCGGGCGACGGCATTTAATAGTATTTCAGTTATTATAAGTGGCGGTTATTTTCGTGTGTATCGGAGTGTGAGTCGATCGATATCATCAATATCTTACAGGCGTAGGATGCGATGGTGGGCGAGCTTTAATTTTTCTCAACGGAGTCGTTGGCGTCGCTTTTTCTTTTATGGATGGGTAGGCGGGACGGCAACGATTATAGTATGTAATTTGTATAAACTGGCTGGACATGATGTGAAATTAACAGGCTTGTAGCGAGTGGGAAACAGGAGGGGGAATATCAGGCCCGTTGCCGGGCCTGATAGATGACAAGCATTATCCAGCTTTGCTGGAGTTAAACGGTGGTTTTGCGAACCATACCAGCAGAGTGAGCATCAGGAATACGCCTGCTGACAGGTAAAAAACATCGTTGGCCGCCATCAGCAGGCTTTGCTGAGTAATCTGGTCATTGAGATAGGTGGCTATTTGCTGGTTATCAAAACCCATATGTTGTAGTTTATGGAACATATCAACGGACGGGGGATTATACTCGGTGACCGATTCTGTTAGCTGCGCGTGGTGGAAGGAATCGCGACGACTCCATAGCGTCATGGTGATCGTGGTGCCAATAGAGCCGGACAAACTTCGGAAGAAGTTACTCAAACTCGTAGCGGCAGCGAATTTCTCCGGCGGTAACCCTGAAAGTGAAATGGTTGTCAGCGGTAAAAAGAAACAGGCGACCGCAAAACCCTGCATAAATTGTGGGATAATAACCCACGTAAAATCAATGGCCGAGGTAAAGGTGACGGAACGCCAGTAATAACACAGGGCGTACATGATAAAACTAAACGTTACCAACATCCGCATATCGATTTTATGGCCATAGCGACCAATAAGCGGCGCAAGCAGTAGCGGCATGATACCGATCGGTGCGTAAGCCAGTCCGGCCGATACCGAAGTGTACTCAAAAACGGTCTGCAGTAACTGCGGCATTAACACGATCGCCCCGGCATAAATTAAATAGGCACAGGCGATACATAAAATACCAATAGTAAAATTTCGCGAACGGAACAGGCTAAGATCAATAATCGGGTTATTATCCGTTGCTTCCCAGATGACCAGTAAAATAATAGCAACAACGGCAATAATCGCCAGAACAATGATCGTGGTTGAGTTGAACCAGTCGAGATCTTTTCCTTTATCCAGCATAATTTGCAGGCTGCCGACGCCCAGCACCAGGAGGCTCAACGCGATGAGATTAATTTTAACCGGTTCAGTTGGCGTCTCGCGGCCTTTGAGTAACCAGGAGGTCAGCACAACCACAATGACACCCAGTGGGACGTTGATTAAAAATATCCAGCCCCAGTCGTAATTATCGCAAATGTAGCCACCAATAATGGGCCCAAAAATGGGAGCGATAATAACCGTCATTGACCAAAGCGCCAGTGCGATATTGCGTTTTTCCGGTGGATAATTGCGTAGCAGCAGACTTTGTGAGAGTGGAATGAGCGGACCAGCCACCAGTCCCTGAACAACACGGAATCCTATCAGAGTGTCCAGATTTGTCGAAAGTCCACAGCATAATGATGCCAGTGCAAAGAGGGTTACCGAGGTTAAAAATAGTTTGCGTTCGCCAAAACGTTGCGCCAGACGACCGGTAACAGGAATGGAAATAGCATTCGCCACACCGAACGAAGTTATAACCCAGGTACCTTCATCGGTTGAGGCGCCTAAAAATCCTGAGATTGTCGGAATTGCCACGTTGGAAATGGTGGAGTCCAGCATTTGCATAAAGGTGGCCATCGACAGCGCTAATGTCACCAGTACTAAGGCAGCACCCTTCAGCGGCGGAAGTGCAGTATTATTACTCATAAATCACATCGCGTTGGCTTTGATGATATTGAGGATTTCGTTATCAACAGGGGTGGTATCGATAACCAGTGCGTTGCTTGCGTAAGCCGGGGTTTTTCGCTGCGTCGTTGCCAGTGCCTCGCCCTGCGAATGGGTTTCATGCAGCCGCACGGTGGCGGACAAGCCGATGCGCAACGGGTAGGCCTTTATCTGCTCAGCATCCAGCGTAATGCGTACTGGCAGGCGTTGAACCACTTTGATCCAGTTACCGGTCGCATTCTGCGCAGGCAATACCGAAAATGCGCTGCCGGTTCCCATGTTGATACCATCAACCCGACCGTTAAACACCACATCGCTGCCGTAAAAATCGGTGACGATCGAGACTTTCTGACCGATCTTAACCCCGCTGAGCTGGGTTTCTTTGAAGTTAGCGTTAATCCAGACCTGCTCGGCAGGTATGATTGACATCAGCGCCTGGCCTGAGCCGATAGTTTCCCCGACTTGTACATTGCGTTGTGCAAGATACCCCGTGACCGGGCTGCGCACTTTGGTTCGCTGAAGCGCAACCCAGGCTTCCCGCATGGATTCCGCCGCCATTAACACTTCCGGCTGTTTTTCTAACGCCGTATTCTGAATCAGTACACGGTTTCCGCGATAAGCCTGGACAGCGACATCCAGCGCTGCTTTGCTGCTGTCCACGGCATCCTTTGCATGTTGCATATTCTCCCTTGATATCGCCGCTGCGCCCTGCAGCCTGCTGCGGCGCTGGTAGTCTGCCAGTGCCTGCTGATATGCGATTTTTGCTTCCTGAACGTTAGCGTTATATTGATCGTCAGCAATATACATCTGTTTGATCTTGCGGACCGTATTGGCCAGATTATTGGCGGCTTTGTTAAAATTAATTCTGGCGTCGGTATCATCTAATGTGACAAGAACATCACCCTGACGTACTAAATCCGTGTCGGTGTAATTAACACTAATTACGCTCCCTGCAACCAGTGAAGAGATAGCAATTTGATTTCCCTTCACATAGGCATCATCAGTGCTCTGTACATCGCGCAAATCAAAATACCACCAGGCGGTACTGGAACCCGCAACAATGACTATGACCGCCGCGAAAATAAGCAACAATTTTTTTCGTTTTTGGATTTGCTTGCCGGCAATGTTTTCGTCAGTATTTAAATTGTTCATGATGAATCTTATTCCATTCGTCTGTATACAAGAGAAACTCATGTGCAGGAAGAGCTGCGTGTGATAGAAGCTATGGAAACATGGGCGTGCTGAAAATTTATTTATTTATGCACATACCCACTTTGGTTAATGAGTTTTAGCCGAGCGGGAAAGACATCGCATCACTATGCGTAGCAGTGGTAAATGTAGTCCCGGTTAAACAAGTATAAAGTTATGTCCAGGCTTGCCATATTGGACATATCGGATATATATGCAGGTTAATTCTTACGTGTGTAATCCCAGTGGAAAGCAGGCAAAAGATACCGGCGTCATTACGATGCAATCTCAAAACTTTCACTGTATATCTAGGATGAATACGTTGAAGGATGCTATGGTAGATAATGGATGAATAATACCATTCCCGGTCTTCCGGCCACGTTTGTATATCGTCGATCAGGCATGTCTGGTTGGATAGAAGGAGAGCACAGCATGTCATTACGTTCAACATAACAAGGAATAATGATGAGTAAAACGGCAAATTTAAGCGCGATTATTATTGATGATCATCCTCTTGCGCGAATGGCGATTCGTAACCTTCTGGAAAATGAGGGTTTTAATATTGTTGCCGAAGCGGGAGATGGAGGCGAAGCGTTAATGGCTGTTGCGGAATACCAGCCGGATGTGGTGATTGTGGATGTTGATATTCCGGTTATGAGCGGTATTGAAGTCGTTGAGAAGCTGCGTAAGAAGCAATTTAGCCATATTATCATTGTGGTTTCGGCAAAAAACGATCTCTTTTATGGCAAGCGTAGCGCAGATGCCGGCGCTAATGCGTTTATCAGTAAAAAAGAGGGGATAAACAATATTATCTCTGCCATTCATGCTGCGCAAAATGGATACAGCTATTTTCCTTTTTCGCTGAGCGGCTTTGTCGGCAGCTTATCTAACGAGCAGGCGATGCTGCAGTCGCTCTCCAGCCAGGAAGTCAAGGTGATGCGCGCCATCCTGAATGGGGCAGACAATATGCAAATCGCCTCAGAGATGCATATCAGTAGTAAAACGGTCAGCACCTATAAAGGTCGATTGATGGAGAAACTGGGTTGCAAATCGCTGGTGGATCTCTTCTCATTTGCAAACCGTAATAAAATCGGATAATGCGATGTGCCGGTGGAAGGCATCTCCAGCGTTACTATGGGGGGATATTAGCGGTCCCCCGTCTTTTTACATCAACGCTGTCAGCAACGGCTGGCGCAAAAACGAATGCCAGGTATCGCCATTGTAGGTGCTAAGTTTTCACTGCTAAGCATGCTTGCTTCCTCTGACCGCGATCGCGGGTTCTATATCGACTATTTATTATTCATGGCAAGCGGATTGTACCTGCCTGTTATACTGATAAATGTCGCGGGCAGAGCCGCTTGCGAACGATGCCTTCATGTTCCCGTGTAGGGCAACAAAATGGCAATGCATTCTCAATAAGGCATCGGATGATATCCCCGCCAACAGAGAGACTGAACCCTACGGGAAAGTGGACCAACATGCCTGAAGTGACTATCGATACCTGGAGCTTCTATAGCCGACCCTTTTACTGGTTTGCAGGGCTGGCGACGCTATTGATCCTGAGTGGTTTGCTCTGGGGCGCGCATTGGCTGCGATCTGAGCGCAAACGAAAAGCGGTTCAGGCGGCGCTGGAGCATCAGCTCAGTTTTCACCAGACGTTGTTCAACGCGATGCCGATACCGGTGTATGTGATTACCCTTAAGGGCGAGCTTGACAGTTATAACAACGCCTTCAGCGCTTTTTTCCCCGAGCATCTGCGTGAAGCGATGCATTTTTCACTGTTCGACCGGCGTCATCCTCTCGCGCATATCTTCCCTGCGATCCAGCATGAGGTTCAGCTGGGCCTGACCCCCAATATCATTATCACGCATCCACTGGCATTACATAATGGTATAGAGGAACGAACGATTTTGCACTGGATGGTGTTATGCCGCTTACCCACAACCCTGACACCGGTCTTAATGTGTGGCTGGCAGGATATCACTGAGTCCCGACAGTTAGTGGAGAAGCTTCAGAATGAAAAAGAACAGGTCAAAGACGCCAGTCAGGAGAGCAGTGCCTCTTTGCCCTGCTCGAGTCATGATGTTCGTACGTCAGTAAGTGCTATCCTGGGGTTTCTTGAACTTATCTTCACCCGCCGACAAACAGCAGAAGAAGATCAGCAGTGCCTTAAACTGGCGTATGCCACCGCTCAGTCTTTGCTTGGTTTGAACGTTGATACCCTGCCTGGGAACGTTAAGGCAGTTCCGCAGGCAATTCGTATTCTCATTGCCGAGGATCTCCCCGCCAACCGCCAGCTGCTTCGCCGCCAGCTCGATACCTTGGGCTACGCTGCTGATGAAGCGAAGGATGGCGCCGAGGCGCTTAAACTCATCCAGCAACAGCGCTATGACCTGTTAATTACCGATCTGAATATGCCTGTGATGGACGGTATTACGTTAACCTGTCGCGTGCGCGAGTACGATACGAGAATGGTCATCTGGGGGCTTACCGCTAACCTCGTGGCCGGAGAAAAAGAGCGTTGCCTGGCCAGTGGCATGAACTTGTGCCTGTTTAAGCCCCTGGATCTTTCTCAGCTGGCCACCGCGCTGTGTGAAATAAATATACCCCAGTCCGGCAGCTCGCTTGATGAATTCCTCAATATGAAGATATTCACCGCGCTGACGCTGGGTGATAAAAAATTAATGCGGCAGATGCTCGAGCAATCGCGGGTGGAAAACGAAAAGGATATCGCCGCAGCGCGCGCGGCCATCAGCGGACAAGACTGGCGACTGGCGCAATACCATTTACATCGAATTAATGGTACTGCACAGATTCTTGGCGCAACCGCTATCCATGCGACAGCTGAACAGTTAGAGAATGCGCTGGCGGCGGGGGAACCTGAAGCCGTTTTGCCGCAGGGAATAGATGAACTTACGCAGCAGTTGCAGGCATTAAGCGCGGCGATAACCTTTTTTTCCAGTCAGGCGGACTACCATTGATAGTGCCGCTTTCACCGGATCGCTCCTGATTGCTCTGCTGCGCGGCGCAACAGGAGAAAAAGTCAGTTCGACTTAACCAGTCGATCTGTTATGAGTCATGGGCGGCGCAGGCTTTACTCGGGAGCCCAGTCTTAACCCCAGCTCCACAGCCATAAAACCGACTATCAGGCTGATAACCAGATAACAGATGGCGATCAGCGCGCTGAGTGGCTCATTCATCATTTCCACCGCGCCAGATACAAAGCTGGAGAAGGTTGATAGCCCTCCCATGATACCCGTAGCCACCATCATATGGATGTACTGATTAACCCGGTTCCTTTTATACAGTGATGTGCATAAACCAAGCAAAAAAGCGGCAATAATATTGGCGATGAAGATATCCAGGGGGAAGCCATCGCTCAGGCGAGGCACTACCAACATCAATAATTCGCGGCATATTGCGCCAAACGCCCCGCCAACAAAGATCAGAATAGTAAAATTAAGCACCTGATGCGCTCCTTATGGACAGGCTAACCATGCACCGCAGGCAGCCGCCGCCACGCCGGTAACCACAGAGACGATTAAATATCCTGCAGCGAGTAACCTCTGGTGCGCATGAGCCAGGTTGGCGGCATCTAACTGCATGCTGCTGAAGGTGGTATAACCGCCAAGGACACCGGTCAGCAGGCCTGCATTTAACCATTCACCATAGCGCTCGCGCCAGTCGATACCGAACAGCGCGCTGAGATATCCGATGATTAATGCGCCGCTCACATTGATTAAAAACGTGCCGAGAGGAAAATGTCCGCGGTAAAGTTTGCTGACGGCAAGACCAACCCACCAGCGTAGTAAAGAGCCGGTGCCGCCGCCCAGGCCCACCCAAAAAATGTCAGTAGCGACCATATTTATACCTTTTAAAATGGCATCATCACGAGAATCATCGGTGGGTATCTCTTAACGTTTGCCCGGGCGCGATAATGTTAAAAGCTGGTACAGCAACGCGATACTTGTAGTTAGCCATCTGCTGTAATGCGCTGAGCTCATTGTTTTTACGTCATCCATATTTGTGCGAGTATTTAGCGAGGGTGCTGTTAAATAGTCTGGTTTTGGCTGGCCGGTAAAAGTTGTCCACCCGGCACCTCTGCGGGCCGGGGGAGGGGATTACCAATTGGCTTCGATTGTCGCGATAGCCGTAGCGGGGCCGGGTTTAGCATTCACTCGCGGGCATAACACCCAGGTCAGAGGGGCCGTCCAGGAGTTGGTGATGGTATTGGCCACAGTGCCTACGGGAATCAGAGTATTATCCATGGGGACCGATGATGCTTTATCCACACACCCTGCGTCGTTCTCAGCGGAGGGGCCCAGAAATCCCCGGACGTCGCCCGCAATTCCGCCGCCTGTGGAAATCAGGGGGAGCGTATATTTACCTCCCGCCTGACTTTTGGGTTTGACGGAATAACTTACCTGAATAGTAGAGCCTGAGTAATTCGTACACGTAACACCCAGCGTCGCCGGAACCGCAATGCCTTCCCCAGCAGAAGCCTGGCCTGCCGCGACGTCACCAAAGGCGATGAGCCCGGGAGTTACTACGGTGCATGTTGCTTTATTAATCTCCAGCGGGGGAAGAACAAGCCGCTCATAAGGATTAGGTAACGAGCCTCCCATTGACAGGCCAAACAGCAGGGAATAATTGGTATAGGTTGCTGGCGCAGTGCCTGGTAAAACGTAAACTCCATACTCAAGTGATGCCCTGCTGGTTGTACCTGCTAATAGCGTAAATGTCCCCGAATTAGGATCGGGCGGAATACCAGCGCAGTTAGCGACATAAGCACTTTCGTGGTTACCGGATGGCGTCCCCTTGGAACTCCAGGCCGCACTACCGGTTGTGGTTCGTTTTACCCCATATTGCGTCCACCACCATTGTTGAGTCCCTGAAGCAGTACCTGAAATAATCAGGTACACGCCTTGAGCAATGCGATATCCGCTCCAGCCATCACCAGTCGTTACCCAAGATAACCCTCCCCCCCAACCATTACAGTTTTCTGATATCCCTCTTGTCGTGTTGTCGTAAGCCTCTATTATCATAAAATTTGGATAATCCCTTGAATAGAGTCCCTCACCACCGCCTGATCCTCTGAAGTTGCTACCATTCTGAGTAGTGGTCACAGAAGGATTCCAGCTACCAAGCTTTGTATAACCCGCCCCGAGTACAATTGCTGATACCGATTGAGGTAACATTGCCAGAAGCATCGCCCCTTTCAGCCACGCTGCAAAACGCACCCTTGGCCTGGTTTTTTTACTTAGGGTCAAGCGGTGGACAGGAGAAATTATCTGCTTCATTTTTAACCCCGGGGAGGCGGCAGATTCGATTTTTTTATTGTCGATTAGCGAGAAAATTTTGAAGGTTAAGTCTGGCATAAAGAAACCTTTTGCTAAAATGAAAGTAAACATATATCAGCGAGTTATTGATGACAGCCATATGGTTGTATGGTTTTTAACGTTAAGTTCTGATACGCGTAAAATGAGTTTTTGATCGCTTTTAAAAATGGTTTTCATGCCTTTTAAAATGCTGAAAATAAAAATGACGTTCATTTTAAATACAGGCTTAGGGTGCTTTGTTTCCTGTTTTTTGTATGTTTAAAATGATACTTCCTCCGCCGTGCTTGAGGAGGTGGCAAAACAAAATAATTCCTTTATTATAAAATGTGCTCTGCTGGTAATAACCACTTATGGTCTATGGTCAGTAATGATTAGATTTTAATAAAATATTTTTTCCACCAAATTGAATATGAGTTGAAGAGTAGCAGAGGGAAAAATAGATGAGAAATCGTTCTTACCGTTATAACGGTCATTGATAGATAGGTGAAAACTATCATGTTGGTTTTATCGATCGTTTAAAATGATCTCTGGCTGTCTCTCTTTCTAATGGGGTGGCTTATAACTTATTGATAATAAATTACTATTTTGTTATTTTGGGGATGGCAGAACAAATTATTTACGTTCGAGATAGTGTCATAGAAAACGTCCGGGCATGCTATTTTTTTTCCTCCTTTTATCAAAAAAAATTATTCTGCTTTGGGCTTGAGAGATATATTTAGGGTAATTGTGCTAGTTGGCGAAGGTAGGGGATGACGGGTGTAAGAAATTACCTAAGTATAAATAGGTAACAATAAAATTAAACAGTGCGATAATATTCGAGGTTTATATCGTTTTACGCAGGATTTCTCTGCCTGTCATTCAATGGGAAATAGGCCGTGCGAGGTCTGGATCAAGTTAGAGAGATTACGTGATGAATTGCATCCAATACCATAAAAAGGAAGCAGTGAGGGGCGTCAAGCTTCATGCTCTCGGATAATTTTCTCAGCTTTGCTGAACAGATATGGGCGAAATCAAATTTCCCATTGCCAGGGCGTCTTCGCGTTGGTTAATTATGGTTTAGCCGAAAGTGGTTTCCTGTGTCTCGTCGGACAAAGGCGGCTCCATCGTGTTTGGTATATTGCCAGAGGCCTGCGTCATTTCCCCCATGACAAAAGCGAGATTCGCTGCGGCGATCAGCGCGGAGGTGTAGGCGTCGACATTCCTTTGCTCTGCGCTCAGCAGTCCGTTTGCCGCTTCATTAGCGGCGGTAATGGTGCCCACACCATGACGGTAAGTCTCAAAGGCAGTATCTTCAGTCATCATGGCGGTACTGGCCAGATGGGGAGCCGCCCGGTGTGGTTCAAACGCAGAGCGCAGTTTGTTGGCCGAAACTATGCTCTCTCTTTATCCACTATGCGGTATATCGCTGATACACATCAACCATCAGCGGCGGGGTATCGCAGTCGGTGTTACGTACGGCCAGTCTCACGCTTTCTGTTATTTTCTTCGTACCAGGAAATGAAATCAGCTGCCGGCATCGGTCTGGCATAAAGATACCCCTGGACGTAAGACACCCGGTTATCTTTGAGCCACTCGGCCTGTTGTTGCGTACTGACGCCTTCCGCAATCGTGGCCAGGCCCAGACGCTTGCTAAGGCCAATGATGGTATCCAATACTGGCGTATCCGTCCCGGCGGAGGTCAGCGTATCAATAAAAATTTTATCGATTTTCAGGTAGTCCACGGGCAGGTTGTGAAGCAGACTCAATGAGCAGTATCCTGTCCCGAAATCATCCACGGCTACCTGACAGCCATGCTGACGAAGTGCGTTCAGATTCTCTGAGGCCAATGCGGTGTCATCGACCAGGCTGCGTTCGGTGACTTCCAGTACCAGGCGAAATGAGGCAGCGAGGGATTGACGAAACTGCAGCACGTCTGTGGTAAAGGCGTCATCCGTCAGATGGGCCGCAGCGATATTGACCCCCAGATGGAAAGGGGCGGTCACCTGCCAGGCTTTGACATCGGCAGCGATCAGGCCAAAAAGATGTCGCGTCAGGCTGATAATCATCTCCTCTTCTTCCGCTGCCTGGATAAACAGCGCTGGCGATATTGAGCTGCCGTCAGCCCGCTGCCAGCGCATCAGGGCCTCCGCACCGGTGCACATACCGGACGCCGCCTCACATACCGGTTGGTAATGAACAACAAACTCTCCTCGCGCCATTCCCTTCGCTATTTCATCAGCCAGAGACAATTTTCCTGTCAGCCAGCGTCGCCATAAATACAGCGTAGCCAGCGTCAGGAGCAGAGAGGCCGGGCCGAGAAAAATCATATTGCGCACCAGGTAGCGAGCAAGCGATTGCCAGGGGGTGATGATCTGTATACGCGCCTGACTAAAGTCAGAATTGAATACCGCACTGAAGCCCGCGAGGTCTTCAGTGCCTTTATCCTGACTGGAGATAACGGGACCGTCACTAAACCGCAACCGCAGGATGGCATGATTTTCATCATCCAGGGTTTCCATCAGATCGGTAAAATATCGTCCATCTACTACGCTGAAAACCGTGATGCCATTACCGGCACCAGAGGCGTAGATGATAGCCGTCTGATGCGGAACGCTGCGGGTACCGTTAATCGCCGTTATTTCGAGACTGCCCATCTCTGCTGAGAGGGGGAGTCCATAAACTGACCGAATGCTTTGCTGTCTGGAGCCGGTGATGGAGGAACAAACAAGCGTGTCCCCACGCACCAGACCGGTACTACGGATGTAAGGGGTGAGCGCACCGGTTTCGGTCATCTTTTCAACAACGTTTTCGCAGGGCTGATTCGCCATTTGCGCTGTCGTGTGGAGGGTATGGCGAGCAATCGACGTCACGTGGTCAACCTGGCCTAACAGAATCTCCGCCGTTATGGCGGTATCCCTTTGCAACTGACGAACGGCCATCCCCAACGATAGCAGGCCAACCAGAATCGCCGGAACGAGAAGGCTGACAACAATCATCCTTTTACTCAGCTGCATCATGGTGATCATCTCTGTTAATAATTAGCCAGACGCACTTCAGTTGGTGCACTGGCAAAAAGGTCCGTGTTGTTTTTATTCCCGAATTTATCCGCCGGTTATGTCGCAGTGAGAGCGTGAATTTCCTCAGCGCTAAGGCAGATTTAAATGCCGACAGATGCTGTTACCTAACTCAGTCTGCTCGATCCCGGTGGAAGGCACGATTCTCATCAGAGGAAGCTCGGGATAACATTCTATTATCCGTTGCTCGATGAGGCTGTTTGCCCAACTGCACTGGGCAATCGCATTCTCATAGTTTGAAAACCCTGGTTTGTTGTCTAGCCCACATTCGGATGCGGATACACCTAGCCCTGCAGATTCAATATGCAGGAAATGTCTCAATGAGGGGGCCTGGCTCATACGATCGACAAACCTGAGCATCCCCGCCACATACCCTGTCCAGATAAACGGATTATTACCGGATGAGGTGATATGCGCACAATTGATGACGTCAGTAATGGCATTGAGACGACAATCTTCAAGAAAAAAATCCGGTGCCGTCAGGTCTCCTAGCAGGATATTGTCACTGGATATTGTGTTAATTAACGTTTCAGCGAGTTGAAATTTTCTGAGGTTCTCATTGACACGCATCACAGCATGTTTTGTCGATTCACCTCTTGTCAGTAATAGCAGTTGGCATTCGGATTTTTCTTTCAAGATATAACTCAATGCGGCACCACCTAAAAAACCGGTTGCGCCTGTAATAAGTACGTTCCGCATTTTTTCACTATCATTTTCAGGGTTATTGGCCAGACTAAACGGATGACTCTCAATGCTTCTTCAATATAGCAGTAATTCTTGTGGTCTGGGGTGAAGTATTTAGTGTTACCGTTTTTTGGTGGAGTTGCGTTTACAACAACAGGCAGGAGTATTTAGGAGTTTTCGGACGCGGAGTTGTTATTTCTTAAATATTTCAGCGATGAAGGTAAATGAAGCAAATAAATAAAGGACAGCTTCCCTGTCCTTTATTCTTTTTTATTCAGCTTTGCTCTCGCGCGATCGTAATACCTCACCGACCACCGGGGCGGCGGTAAACGCATTTGGCCATCCCGCGTAGAACGCCGCCTGGGCGACCACTTCTCCGGCCTCTTCAGCCGAAAGCCCATTATCCATAGCTCTGTTTAGGTGGTAGCCAATCTGCGCGCTCTGTCCGGCGGCGATTAACGCGCTGACCGTCACCAGACTTCTGTCGCGGGGCGTAAGCGCGGGCCGTTGCCAGAGGTCGAGAAACAGCGGGTCGGCGGTAAATTTAACCAGGCCAGGCGAAATGGGGCCGACATTTTTTTCCACGGTGTCTGCACGCTGTTTCTCTACCTGTTCATTGAGTGGCAGCAGCGTTGGCGAGGCGGCGGGCAGGGCCTCTGCCGTCACGCCCCTGGCTTCAAAGATGGCTTTAGCGACGCTGACGGCTGACATCGCATTGGGCCAGCCAGCGTAGAAGGCGAGGTGAGTAATGATCTCTGACACTTCCGCTGGCGTCACGCCGCTATCGAGCGCAACGGCAATATAGTGCTTCAGCTCGCCTGGCTGGTTGCGGGCAATCAGCATCGCTACGGTCACGATGCTACGGTCGCGGGCGGAGAGGGCGTCACGTTGCCAGAGGTCGTTGCTGATGGCCTCGCGGCCGAAGCGCGCCAGCGCCGGGGAGACCGCTTGAATATCAGCGTCCGCAAGGGTGGAAGGGGTAATTTTCATCATAGCTTCATCTCTTTGTTCGTGGGCATAAGTAAAATCAGACAGCACAAGCGACAAGGCTGCCGCGGCAATCACGTTTTTCATGTTTTATTCTCCCTGCTGAACAGGACAGAGGGTTACCGCGTCCACACCTGATGATGGTCTTTGGCTTGCGGCGTGTTTTGCGCCATCACGCCTGTGAGAACGTGCGGCTGGTAGGCTTCTTCCAGATAACGGATGTCTTCCGGGCTCAGTTGAAGGGCTACAGCGTTGACCGCGCCGTCAACATGATGCTTTTGCGTGGCGCCGATCACCGGGGCGGTGACTTTAGTCAGCAGCCAGGCCAGCGAAATTTCGGTCATGGAGACCTGATGCCGTTCGGCAAGTTCGGCGACGCGGGCAATAATGATCCGGTCCTGCTCTGCCGTGCCGTCGTATTTGCCCCGGGCATAATCATCTTCCACCGCTCGCCGCGTGTGGCCTTCTAAGCGGGAGAGACGGCCGCTGGCCAGCGCGCTATAGGGAGTCATGGCGATACCCTCTTCCGCGCACAGCCCGAACAGCTCTCGTTCATCTTCACGCATAATCAGGTTGTAGTGGCTCTGCACAGAAACAAAGGATGTCAGCCCTTCGCGTTCGGCAAGGGTGTTCGCCTTCGCCAGCTGCCAGGCATAGCAATTGGAAATGCCAATCGCGCGCACCTTGCCGGCGGTCACTGCGGTGTGCAGCGCCTCCAGCACGTCGATAACCGGGGTGTTGTAATCCCAGATGTGGTAGATGTAGAGGTCGATGTAGTCCATCCCGAGGTTTCGCAGACTCTGGTCAAGCGAGCGGGCTATCGCCTGTTTTCCGCTGATCCCCTCGGCAATCTGGGCAGCGGTTCGTGGCAGAAACTTGGTGGCCAGCACCACCTCCTCGCGTTTTGCCATCTCCCGCAGCGCCCGGCCAACGTACCGTTCGCTGGAGCCGTTCTGATAGGCGATGGCGGTATCGTAAAAATTGATGCCCTGTTCCAGAGCGTGGCGGATGATGTCCCGGCTGGCTGTTTCGTCCAGCGTCCAGCGATGCTGACCCGTTGACGGATCGCCAAACCCCATACATCCCATGCAGATACGGGAGACCAGTAAGTCACTCTTCCCGAGCCGGGTATACTGCATCGTTATTTTCTCCCTTTGGGTTATTCCACCAGAGTTTTAAGCTGCGCGATCAGTCTGGCCGCGTGTTCCCGGGCAAGCGTTTTTTGCTGAGCGATTTTGTCGGCATCCCGGTCGGCGTAGCTAATACCGCAGGTATAAACCGGCGCCAGCAGCTCAAGATTGCACAGCCTGGCCGTGGTCTCGAAGGGAAGGAGATACTCCTCAATGGCATGGCCAAAGAAACCGTCAGCGGTATAGAGCGCCTGTGGCGCTCCCGTGGTGAAGGAGAGGAGCAGCTTTTTACCACCCAGTTTCGCCGTTGAGCCATGGGCGAAGCCGTGGACAAATACCTCGTCCAGCCACTGTTTCATTAACCCGGGCAGCCCATACCAGCTAAAGGGAAACTGCCAGACAATCACATCCGCCTGCAGCAGGCTTTCCTGCTCAGCGGCGATGTTGAATTTGCCGTCCGGATAGAGCCAGTCCAGACGACGGATTTCCGCATCAGGCAGGGCAGTCGCCAGCTCATCGAGGATGGTGGCGTTGGCGATGGAATGGTTAAGATCCGGATGCCCGGAAACGACAAGAATATGAGCCATTCCCAACGTTACTCCTGATGTTTAAATTCAGCGGAGAAGAGATTTTCCCAGCTAATAAACGAGCCGAGTGGAATACACTCGAAGGTTAATAGACCCGCTTTTGCCAGCGGAAATTCGGCCATGACATTATTCGCCTCTTCCACGGTGTCGCACTCGAGGAAAATAGCGACGCCGGGTCGATCCTGACGGAAATAGATGTCGCGAATAAAACCTGACTTGTACAGTCCCCAGGCGTGCAGGGCTTCTGCGGTAAGGTGCGGCGCATAGTGTTCCAGCGTCGCGCCGGGGGCAGGGATATCCAGACATAAAATTCGCATAGTTGTCTCCGGAAAGTCGTTATCAGCGGGAAGAGACAAAAGTATACGAGCCGCAGGGGGGGAAGATTAGGCGGTCATTGACTTAAGAATATTTAGCCTGTACTTAATAATCAGGCGAGGGTGTCTTAAGGAGATGCTATGAATAACGCGCTTTATAATCAGATACGCATCTTTCAGAGCATTGCGCGCGAGGGCAATATCTCGGCCGCCGCGCGCAAGCTCGAAATCACGCCGCCGTCGGTCAGCAATGCGCTCAGGCTGCTGGAGGAGCATATTGGCCACCCCCTTTTTGTGCGCACTACCCGGCGTATCGAGCTGACGGAAACCGGGCAACAGCTGCTGGAGCAGACCGCCGCGGCGGTGGAGACACTGGAAAAGTCGCTGGAAATCATCCGCGACCAGAATCAAGAGCCCTCCGGGGCAGTGAGAATAACCCTCTCGCGCTTTGCCTACCTGCTTATTCTCAAACCGGCGATGGCGGCATTTTGTCAGCAATATCCGGGGATCCAGCTGGAAATATCGGTCTATGACGGTACCGTCAATATTATTGAAGAACGTTTCGACCTTGGGATCCGCTTTGGCGATATTCTCGAAGGCGGCGTGGTCGCCCGCCCGTTAATGAAGCCGTTTCGTGAAGGGCTATACGCCTCCTCTGCCTATCTTGCCGAATATGGCGTGCCAGCGATGCCTGCCGATCTCCATCATCACCGGCTGATTGGCTATCGCTTTATTACCAACAACCGCATCCTGCCGCTGATCCTCAATGACCACGGCGAGCAGCTCACCGTCGAGATGCCCGGACAGTTAATCAGCAATGATATTGACGTCATGGCCGACGGTATTCGCCACGGACTGGGGATTGGCCGTTTATTTGAACCAATCCTGCAATTACAGCCCGATCGTGAGCAGTTTATTCCCGTGATGGAGGACTACTGGAAAACCTATCCGCCGGTTTATCTCTATTACCCAAAAAACGCGGGCAGAACGAAAAGGGTGAAAGCCCTGATTGATTTCCTGATAATGCATGCCGCGGAATAAAGGCTATTTTGCGTGCGAAATATCTGAAGGCACAGGTCCTGTCTTTCCCTCAGCCTTAACCCTATACTCCTTGCGGATAAAGCGGTTTTTATCGCGATGATTTTTGCCGCTCAACGGCTTAACCCATCACCAACGTCATAGGCTGGGAATATCAATAAGGGAGAGGTATCAATGGGCAGACGCTTCATAGTCTGTATATTCGCGCTGGTGGCGTTTTCGGCCAGTGCTGCGCATGGTGTTCACGGTGGCCATAACGGGCAGTCGGTGAGCGCTGGCGCCGACGGCGGCAACGGTTCGAACGGCGGCGATATCGATAATTCCTCGGGTCGGGCAGGGTGCCCTGGCGGCACCGATCCCGATAAGCACGGTCATTTTTATCTCCCTGGCACCAGCGAACCCTGCAATCCTGGGCCCCAGGATGCAGAGAAAGTCGGGTCTTCCCGCTAGCGTTCAGCTCAGATCGTGCAGCGCTTTGTCCAGCGGCGGGGAAAGCTGAATATCCTGAAACGCAACCGCCAGTCCGCCACGCTCCGGTGAGCAGCACATGACGCCCGCTTTCACCGGGCCTGGCGGAAAGTAGCCGAGCCGCAGCAGCGGCCAGCGCTCGCCGTCGGTTGAATACTGCAGTCTTAACGCGTCGCCCTTGCGGGTCAGTCGCAGCCAGAAGGTGCGCGGGTCGCCGGGGAAAAGCCCGGTGGCCCAGTCGGAGTGGGTTAGCGTCAGTACGCTGCCGATGGCCGGGGCATCGTCATTGAATTCAATTCCCGCCTTCAGCCAGGTCTGCTCGTCGGCCATCATCATCAGCCCAGCCTGGTCGTAAAGCGTGGTGAAATCCGCACAGATTTTTGCCTGCAGGGTAAAATCGCCCGCCACTTCTGCGGCATAGAGATGGCCAGAGAAGCGCTCGAAGCCATACCAGGTATGGCGCCAGAAGTCGGTATGCTTATTAGTGACCACCGTCAGGCCGTCGGCATCGCGGCGCCACTCGGCAGGTTCATTGATCCAGTGAAAGTACGGCTGCATTTTTCCTCCGGGATATGCTTTCAGACAGGGTTATAACAGCGACTGCAGCGCGGGTGACGCCATGCTGGCCTCAAAGGGAATAATCTCTGTACGGGCGAGACCCAGCTGCTGGAAGGGATCCTGGCTCAGACGCGCTTGCAGAGTTTCCCGGCTATCGCATTTTGCCAGAATGACGCCGCCGGTGCGGGGAATACGGCGGCCGGAGGCGAGAAAGAGGCCGTCGGCATAGCCTTTTTTGAGCCATTCGATGTGGGCGGGGATCGCACGGTCAACCTCTTCGAGCGGTTTTATATACGTTAAAACAACCACATAAATCGTACTCATCCTGAAAGCCCTGGCAATCCAATGGGATCTCCAGCCTGACATATTTCGATGATGGATAAAAGAAAACGCGGCATTTTTCCGTGCTATTTAGCAGGGATGGCGGGGCGCAACATCCCGGATGCTCATCGCAGACGTGAATTAATATATATGTTTTTTCGCATGTATATTGATCTTTCTTTGTGGCCCCGTATGCTGTCCGTCACGCTTGAGGAGAAATCATGTCTTTATTGCCCCTGCAACTGTTCAAAAACCTCGCCGATGAAACTCGGCTGGGGATCGTATTGCTGCTCAAGGCGCGTGGAGAGCTGTGCGTGTGCGATCTCTGTACGGCGCTCGCCCAGTCCCAGCCCAAGATCTCCCGCCATCTGGCGATGCTCCGTGAGAGCGGATTGCTGCTGGATCGTAAACAGGGTAAGTGGGTCCATTACCGCCTCTCTCCGCAGATGCCGGCCTGGGCGGCGCAGGTGATTGAGCAGGCCTGGCTCAGTCAGCAGGAGGATGTGCGGCTGATGATCAGCAGACTGGCTGGCGGGCCGGGTTGCCGGTAAAAAATTTATCTTAACATATATGATTTTTCGAATGTGATTGGCGGAGGAACGATGTTGCTGGCAGGTACGATTTTTATCCTGACCCTGGTGCTGGTGATCTGGCAGCCGCGGGGGTTAGGGATCGGCTGGAGCGCGGCATTTGGCGCGGCGCTGGCGCTGGCCACCGGTGGCGTACAGGTAGCCGATATCCCGGTGGTATGGCATATCGTCTGGAATGCGACCGCCACCTTTATCGCCGTTATCATTATCAGCCTGCTGCTTGATGAGTCTGGCTTTTTCGAATGGGCCGCGCTGCACGTTTCCCGCTGGGGAAGAGGCCGGGGTCGACTGCTGTTCACCTGGATTATCCTGCTCGGCGCGGCTGTGGCGGCGCTGTTTGCCAACGACGGGGCGGCGCTGATCCTCACGCCAATCGTGATTGCCATGCTGCGAGCGCTGGGGTTCAGCAAGGGAACGATGCTGGCCTTTGTCATGGCCGCCGGATTTATTGCCGATACCGCCAGCCTGCCGCTGGTGGTGTCGAATCTGGTGAATATCGTTTCGGCAGATTTCTTTGCCATCGGCTTCAGGGAGTACGCTTCGGTGATGGTGCCGGTCGATCTCGCGGCGATCCTCACCACCCTGGCGATGCTGCACCTGTTCTTTCGCAAGGATATCCCGCCGGCCTGGGATATGGCGTTACTGAACGCGCCGGCCACGGCAATAAAAGATCCAGCGACGTTCCGCACCGGCTGGGGCGTGCTGCTGCTGTTGCTGGCTGGCTTTTTCATCCTTGAACCGCTGGGGATCCCGGTCAGCGCCATCGCGGCGCTCGGTGCCGGGATCCTGTTTGCTGTCGCGAAGCGCGGACGGGTAATTAATACCGGCAAGGTGCTGCGCGGCGCCCCGTGGCAGATAGTGATCTTCTCGCTGGGAATGTATCTGGTGGTGTATGGTCTGCGAAACGCCGGGTTAACGGACTATCTGACCACGGTGCTGAACATGCTGGCGGAGCGCGGGCTCTGGGCCGCGACGCTGGGCACCGGTATCCTGTCGGCCTTCCTCTCTTCAATAATGAATAATATGCCCAGCGTACTGGTCGGCGCCCTGTCGATTGATGGCAGCGCGGCAACAGGGACGATCAAAGAGGCCATGATTTATGCCAACGTCATCGGCTGCGATCTGGGGCCCAAGATCACGCCAATTGGTAGCCTGGCCACGCTGCTCTGGCTGCATGTGCTGGCGCAGAAGCACATCACCATCGGTTGGGGGTATTATTTCCGCTGCGGCATCACCATGACCCTGCCGGTGCTGCTTGTGACGCTGGCCGCGCTGGCGCTGCGTCTCTCCTTCAACCAGCCATGAGAACGTACTATGAGCATCACCATTTACCATAACCCTGACTGCGGCACCTCGCGTAATACGCTGGCGCTGATCCGTAACAGCGGCGCCGAGCCCACCATTATCTATTATCTGGAGACGCCGCCGTCGGGTGATGAGCTGCGCCAGCTGCTCGCCGCGATGGGGATCCCGGTGCGCGCGCTGCTGCGGAAAAACGTCGAACCCTACGACGCGCTGGGCCTGGCGGAAGACCGGTTTACTGACGACCAGATAATCGACTTTATGCTTCAGCATCCGATCCTGATTAACCGTCCGATCGTAACGACGCCGCAGGGCACCCGACTCTGCCGCCCGTCAGAGGTGGTGCTGGAGATCCTGACGGCGCCGCAAAAAGGCGCATTCGTGAAGGAGGACGGTGAGCCAGTCATTGATGCCGCAGGGCAGCGTGTGAAATAGCGCGCAGAATGGCGCCGGCTGTAGCAGCCGGCATGCCGTGTTAACCCTGCTGTATGGTAGGCTCTCCAGGTATGTAGCGCCTGGATTGCTGACAATATTCTCGCTTAGCGCTATTTCTCCACTATCCAGTCTGTTTCCCTTACTTTTCCTGCCGTTATACACCGCCTCTGCGCCGGTGGTTTATGTCTCTCGATAAATTATTAACTGTTTGTTTTTAATGGGTAAAATTTCGTTTTGTGCGTAATGATATAAAGTCAACGTCGTTTGCATTATTGCGAACATTAAATCTGTAAAACTAGATGTTTGTCGACTTTTCATCTAAAAAGGGAAGGTAAGGGGCTGGACAAAACCATTGCGTGGTTATCAAATGGTTAAAAATGCTCGTGTTTGATGTTAATGCAAACAAATTATAAATCGTCAGCCTGCTTTATACGGTTAACTTGCGCTGCGGCGCACCTTACCTGGAGAATTTATGCATTCCTCTGTTAATAAAAACGAAAGCCGTACCTTTTTCGGCCATCCTTATCCGCTGGGCTCCCTGTTCTTCACTGAAATGTGGGAGCGCTTCTCGTTTTACGGCATCCGTCCTTTACTGATCCTGTTTATGGCGGCGACAGTGTACGACGGCGGCATGGGCCTGGCGCGAGAGAACGCCTCGGCGATCGTTGGGATTTTTGCCGGCAGTATGTATCTGGCCGCGCTGCCGGGCGGCTGGCTGGCGGATAACTGGCTTGGCCAACAACGCGCCGTCTGGTACGGCTCTATCCTGATCGCCCTGGGGCACCTGTCGATCGCTCTGTCAGCATGGCTGGGCAACGATCTGTTCTTTATCGGTCTGATGTTTATCGTCCTGGGTTCCGGGTTGTTTAAAACCTGTATCTCGGTGATGGTCGGCACCCTGTATAAAAAGGGCGACGCGCGCCGCGACGGTGGTTTTTCGCTGTTCTACATGGGGATCAACATCGGCTCGTTTATCGCGCCATTGATCTCTGGCTGGCTTATCAAATCGCATGGCTGGCACTGGGGCTTCGGCATCGGGGGGATCGGGATGCTGGTGGCGCTGATCATTTTCCGTGTCTTTGCCGTACCGTCGATGAAGCGCTATGACGCGGAGGTTGGCCTCGATTCCACCTGGAACAGCCCGGTGGCGAAAAAGAATGGCGTTGGAGCGTGGCTGCTGGCGCTGGCGCTGGGAGTGGCGGTGCTGGTCACGCTTATCAGCCTGGGCACGATCGTGATTAACCCGGTAGCGGTGGCCAGCGTGCTGGTCTATGTGATTGCCGCCTCCGTGGCGCTCTATTTCATCTGGCTGTTCCTCTTCGCCGGACTCAACCGTAAAGAGCGGGCGCGCCTGCTGGTATGCTTTATTTTGCTGGTCTCGGCGGCCTTTTTCTGGTCCGCGTTTGAACAGAAACCGACCTCCTTCAACCTGTTTGCTAACGACTACACCAACCGGATGATCGGCGATTTTGAGATCCCCGCGGTCTGGTTCCAGTCGATTAACGCCTTGTTTATCATTCTCCTCGCGCCGGTATTCAGCTGGGCGTGGCCTGCGCTGGCGCGTAAAAACGTTCGTCCGGGCAGTATGACCAAATTCGTCATTGGTATCCTGTGCGCAGCGGCGGGCTTTGGCCTGATGATGCTGGCGGCGCAGAACGTCCTGAGCAACGGCGGGGCCGGTGTGTCGCCGCTGTGGCTGGTGGGCAGCATCCTGATGCTGACGCTCGGTGAACTGTGCCTCAGCCCGATTGGGCTGGCGACCATGACTCTGCTGGCGCCGGAGAGAATGCGCGGCCAGATGATGGGGCTGTGGTTCTGCGCCAGCGCGCTGGGTAACCTGGCGGCGGGCCTGATCGGCGGTCATGTGAAGGCCGATCAGCTGTCGCTGCTGCCGGACCTCTTCGCCCGCTGCTCCATCGCATTGCTGATCTGCGCCGCCGTGCTGGCCGTGCTGATTGTCCCGGTCCGCCGGATGCTGGAGAACAGCCGGTCCAGCGCCGCGCAAAAATCCCTCAGCAACGCCTGACGCGATCCTCAGGCCGGCCCTACGGGGCCGGCTTGTTTTTTGTCCAATCCCCGCCCCAGCAGAACAAAATCCCCTTTTCACAATGCGCGATGTCCCATAACGTGAGCGTGTTCTTTGAAATCACGTCGCTTTCCGGTCCATAGTGTAGTCAGGTTTACTATGTGGTTAATATAAGGACACACCTATGCCAGCAGTCATTGATAAAGCATTGGATTTCATCGGTGGTATGAATACGTCTGAGCCAGTACCACAGTCTATGGATGAAAGTACCGCGAAGGGAATTCTCAAATATTTAAAAGAACTGGGCGTACCCGCCACCCCGGCCGACGTCGCTGCGCGCGGCCAACAGCAGGGCTGGAGCGCTGGGTTTACCGACAAAGTGGCGGAGTGGGCTGAACGGGTCGCCGCCGGCGAACGGCTGGTGATTAAGCATCCGGAATTCTTTTCCACCTATATGCGGGAAGAGCTGCGCGCCCTGGTGTAATCGCCGCGCATCCACCCCGCCTCTTCAGCTTAATGCCTTCCCCTATTGGGAAGGCATTCTGGCGGATGACAAACCCGTTTCGTTATTGTGCTCGCCTTTCTGCCGGGTGGCGGCTTTCGCCTTACCCGGCCAACAAAAAACTCCAATATCAGACAGTTATGCAGTTAGCTGTAGGCCCGCGCAAGCGCAGCGCCGCCGGGCAATCGCTGAAGATTGCACTTTGTCTGCAGTCTGAATGCCTTCCCCTCGGGGAAGGCATTTTTGTTACTGCCCTCGATAGCCGCCGCCCAGGGCTTTGATCAGGGTAATGTCGGTGCTTAGCCGCTGGGCCTCAATGTCCAGCAGCAACAGCTGCTGGGCGAGGACCGCCCGGCGGGCTTCTTCGGCGGCGTAGCGGCTGAGGAGGCCGCGCTGATAATGAGCGCGAGCGCTATCGGTGGTGGTCTGCGCCGCGGTGACTTTTAGCTGCTGCAGCGCGCGCTGCTGATTCAGGTCGTTAAGCTGGCTGGAGCTGATGGCGACATCGCGAACCGCATCCAGCACCGCCTGGTTGTACTGTTTGATCAGGATGTTGCTGGCGGTGCGTACCGACTGCAGATTAGCGTTCAGACGACCGCCGTCGAAGATCGGCAGATACAGCCCGGGCAGCAGGTTGATCTGCTGGAAAGAGGACTTAAACAGATCCCCGACGCTCAGGGCGTTATAGCCCCAGAACGCTTTGATATCAAAATGGGGGTAGAAGGCCGCTTTCGCCGCATCGACCTGGCTCAGGGAGGCGGTGACGTAGCCGCGCAGCGCCTGCAGGTCCGGACGGCGGGCCAGCAGCTCGAAAGAAAGCGACGGCGGCAGCGTCTCCTGGAGCGCCGGCAGCGCCACCGGATGGATGGCCGGCATGCTCTGCGCATCGGCGCCGATCAGCGCCCGCAGGGTTTCACGATACTGGGTCAGCATCCCCTCGGCGCTAATGATCTGCTGGCGAGCGGCGAGCTGTTCGGCCTGGGCGTTGGCCACATCCACACTGTCTTCCAGGCCGCGCCGGGTCCGGTGCTCGTGGGCTTCCACCGAGAATCGGGCAATGCCCTCCAGCTCCTGCAGCAGCGCGATTTTCTGGAACGTCGCCTGCATGGCGAAATAGAGCTGCGCCACGCTGCTGGCGATGTCGAGCTCAATGCCGGCGGTCTCCGCCAGCCGGGCGTTTTTCTCGCCAATAGCGGCGGCGACCCGTGCGCGATCGGCCCCCCAGAGATCGATATTCAGCTGCGCCCCGACGCCAACGGTATTCAGTGTATACCAGGGGCCGTTTTTATCCACCGGCAGGGAGTATGAGTAGGGCCAGCTAAAGGATTTGTCGGTGATCCGCAGGCGGTTTTGCGCCGCGACGGCGGTGGCCTGCAGGCCCATCGCCGACCGGGCGAGTTCCACCGTGGACTGCGACTGGGAGATGCGCAGCCGGGCGGCCTGCATGGTCGGCGAGTTCTGCAGCGCCCGGTTGATCAGCATATTGAGCTGAGGATCATCATAGGCCTCCCACCAGCGGGCGGCCGGCCAGTCGCTGTTCGCCAGGTGGATCACCTGCGCCAGCTGGGCCTGCTGCGGATTGACGATGGCGACCTGGGCAGGCTCATCCTGGATCAGCGCGCAGCCGCTGAGCAGCGTCAGCGTCAGGGTAAAAAGAGTGCCGCGCAGGCGCGCGGAGAAAGGAAGGATCATCATGACGTTTTAGCCTGTTGCTCAGTCGCTATCGGTGTCGGCCCCCAGTCGGGCAGGGCGGCCAGCGCGGCGGCCAGCGCCGGGCCAAAGGGGTTAGTCAGGTCGGCGGTCAGCTGTTCGCCAGGCGCCGTCGCCTCCTGTTCGATACGTTCAGCGTAGCGCCGCAGCTGTTCGGCGCAGCGGGCCAGGGTCGGGTCTCCCGGCGCGGCGTTGAGTCGGTAGCCTTCGCTGAGGCGGGCGATCTCCTCGGCCTGGGCGAGGGTGGCGCGCATCGGCCAGTCTTTCGCCTGGGGCCAGGGGTGAGCATACGTGCCCAGCGGTTCGGCGCGAACCCGGTGGATCAGCGCTTCGCTGTCGGTGAAGGCGACAAGCAGGGGAGCCAGCGGAACCGCCTCCTTCGGGGCGGCGAGGCAGTCCGCCAGCCGGCGATAAAGTGCCGCAAGGCGGGTTTTCAGCTGCGGCGCTTCGCTGTCCGGCCAGAGATACAAATGAACAATGGAGGAGACCAGCACCCCGAGCAGGATGCCCAGCACCCGATCCCGCAGCTCGGTGAGGTTCGTCAGCGGAGCAAACCAGCTGAGAAAGGCCAGCGCAAAGGTGAAACCAATCTGGATCCCGGCGTAGGCGATACGCTCCGAGCCGGCGGCAATCCACGCCGCCAGCGCCAGCACCGGCAGGGACATCGCCAGCAGGCCCGTCAGCGAATCGGTCCAAGGCTGGACAAAGACGATTAACAGCAGCGCCAGCAGGGAGGCGAGCAGCGCCCCGCCGATGCGCAGCCATGTCTTTTGCATCGTGGCGCCCAGCCCGGGCTGGGCGACGATCACGCAGCTCAGCATAATGGTATGTAGACCCTGCCAGTCGGCAGCGGTATAGAAGACATAGCAGATTAGGGTCGCCAGCAGGGTCTTGAGCGCAAAATGGAGATATGCCGGGTTGCGCCAGGCGTCCGGCGCCAGCAGGGGCGCCTTCTCCACCTCACCCTGCGGCAGGGCAACCGGCTCACCCTGCGCCAGCCGCTGCAGAGTGGTAGCCATCTCCTGCAGAACAGCGCGATTGACGCCGCGACCGCTGAGCGTCAGGGGAGGAATAGCGCCGTCAAACGGCCCCTCGCTAAGGGCGTTCTTCAGCTGAAGTACCGCCTGCGACAGCTGCTGGCGATCGTCACTATCCGCCTCGTCTGCTTGCAGCAGGGCCGCCAGCTGGTAGCAGCGCAAAGTGGCGGCCAGCCGCGAGCGCCAGGCCTGGGGATCGGCGGCGATCTCCGGTGTCGCCCGGCTGGCCTGGGCGAATAGCGACTGCAGCTGATTGAACTGCGCGGCGGTCTCGCCGAAGGTCGGTGGCGCTTCAGCGTCCGGGGCCGCCAGCCGCCGGGCGACCTCGTGCAGCATCCCGGCCAGACGCGCCTTAAACTGGTTACCGGGAAAGGCCTGCTGAAAGCAGGCGTTGACCAGCAGGGTGACGAGGATCGCGGTGTTAATCGCCACCCACAGCCAAAGCAGCAGCCGCACCAGGATCTCGCTCTGGCTGGTCATCGACGGGAAGGTCTGAGCGTAAATCACCGCCAGCGCCACCACGAAAAAGGCCAGTCCCAGCTTGCCCAGCACCCGCATCAGATAGAGGGCGCAGAAAAAGAGCGCCACGGAGGCCGCCAGGCGGATCAGCGGGTAGTCATAGGTCCACTTGATGATCAGCAGCACGCCGCCGAGCGCCACGGTGACGGTGACAAAAAAGACCACGCTGACCAGCTTAATCATCAACACGTTAGGCTGGCTGACGTAGAACACGACGATCAGCGCAACGGCCAGGAAAGGGATCTGCAGGGTCATAAACAGGGTGATGAGCACCGCGCAGCTTAGCGTCAGGCGCAGCGTGTAGCTGGCGCGTCCCGGCGCGTCGCGCAGTTCCTGGCGTAAAAAATGGGCGAGAGGAAACATAGCGTCGCCCAGCTACGGCTGCAGCACGGCGCTGGCCGAGGCGCCCATGCGGAACAGTTCCGGGTCGGGATCGCTGACGGCGATTTTCACCGGGAAGCGCTGCGAGACGTGGACCCAGTTAATGCTTTTCTGGATCAGCGGCAGCCCTTCGATGACGCTCCCACCTTCGGGCAGGACCCCGGAGCCGACCGAATCCACCACCCCGTTAAAGGTCCGGTTGTGGTTGGTCATCACGGTGATCCGCGCCGCCACGCCGGGGCGCACGTTGTTCAGGTCGGTTTCGCGGAAGTTTGCGATCACATACCAGCGGTCGTCATCCAGCAGGGTGAAAACCGGCTTCAGCGCCGAGGCGTACTGGCCGACGGTGGTTTTCAGCGCCACCACCACGCCGTTGAACGGCGCGCGCACTTCGGTAAATTCCAGATGCAGTTCAGCGAGGGCGATTTGCGCCAGGACCCCGGCGCGTTGCGCCACCATGGCATCCACGCCGGTCACGGCCGCCGAGGCCTGTTTGGCCTGCAGCAGCGTGGCCTCCAGCTCCGCCCGCGCCGCTTTCTCAGCGGTGCGCGCCTGATCGAGATCTTCCTGGGAAGCGAACCCCTGCGGCACCAGCGGCTCAAGGCGGATACGCGTGGAGCTGGTCTGCTTAACCAGCGCTCTGGCGCGCTCGACGGCGGCCGCCACCGACTGGGCGTTATACTCCTGCGCTTTGATGGTGCGCTGGGTCAGCATGATCTGCGCGTCGAGGGTCGTCAGCCGGGCTTTCGCGTCATCGAGCATTGCCTGATAGGGGCGGGGGTCGATGCGGAACAACAGATCGCCTTTTTTCACCCGCTGGTTATCGCGAATGGGCATCTCCACGATGCGTCCGCTGACCTCGGGCACTACATCGATGGTATCGGCATAGACATAGGCGTCATTGGTCTCCGGCGAGGTTTGCAACTGCCAGATAACGAGGATCAGCGCCAGGATGGCGGCAAGGACCAGCGCCAGCAGAGGCCACTTTTTGCGTAACAGGGAAGTGCGGGAAGTTGTCATAAGCGATCAGTGAACAAAAAACAGAAACCACAGCAACGTGGCGAACAGGAACATCAGCGCGACGTAGCTGAAGACCAGGGGAGAAAAGCGCGGCTGCCAGCCTTTACGGGTAATCAGGATATGGCAGGGGATCAGTAAAAACGCACCGCCCAGTAAGCAGAAAAACCAGCCGGGAAAAGCAGCGCCCAATACCGGGATCTCTGGCGAAAGTGAGCAGCCGGAAAGCGGCAAGACGAGCAGTAACCGCGCCGGGCGGGCGATGGTGGCAATATGATTCAATGGAACATCCCTGAGTGATCATACCAGTGTGTCATGAGTGTAATCGCCTCGTTGCGGGAATGAAAGTCAACCGATCGTTGACTGCGGGATCCTTGCGCGATGGGAGAGCATGATGTGAGGCGTCAATTCCCGCGCTTGCGCATAGTCAGCCGCCACGGCGAGGGCTATGCTTAGCCTGAAAGATAAAAACGACCGAGGCAATGTCATGGATAAGGAATTACTGGAAGCCGGCTACCGGGCCTACACCGGGGAGAAAATCGACGTCTACTTTAATACGGCGATCTGTCAGCATTCCGGGAACTGCGTGCGCGGCAGCGCGAAGCTCTTCAACCTGAAGCGTAAGCCGTGGATTATCCCGGATGAAGTGGATGTCGCGACGGTGGTAAACGTGATTGATACCTGCCCGAGCGGCGCTCTGCAATATCGTCATAAATAAGCGAGGAGAAGATGGAAATACTGGAAGGGCATAACAAATTTTATGTTAACGATGCGCAGGGAAACCAGGTGGCGGAGATTGTTTTTGTTCCCACCGGCGAACACCTCAGCATTATCGAACATACCGATGTTGATCCCAGCCTGAAAGGCCAGGGCGTGGGGAAACAGCTGGTGGCGAAGGTAGTGGAAAAAATGCGCCAGGAGCAGCGGAAGATTATCCCTCTCTGCCCGTTTGCCAAACATGAATTCGATAACACCCGCGAATACGACGATATTCGCGCATGACGTACCGGCACCGGTGCTAACCGGTGCGCTTTTCTCGCACCCTCAACGATCCGCCGGATCGCGCTGGTGGGAAAAGCGGCGGATCAGATCCGGGAGATGTTCACGCCGCATCGGTGGTGAAAACAGATAGCCCTGGAAGCGATCAATCCCCAGCGATTTTAACTGCGTAAATTTCGCCAGTGAATCCACCCCTTCCGCCACACAGCGACTGTCGCTTAACTGGCAGTAGTAGGCCAGGCTTTTTATTAGCGCAAGCGCCTTTGGATCGTGCTGGGCGTCGTTGACGATGCTCATATCCAGTTTATACGCATTGAAGTGCAGTCGACGCGCCGGAAAGATAACGCTCCCCTGAGAAAAGCAGTCGTCCAACATCACGCGCACGCCAGCACGTTGCAGCTGCGCCACGTGGGCGGCGGAGCGGCTCTGATGGCGAAAATCGATAGTTTCAGCATATTCCAGCACCAGCCTTGCCACGCCCTCTGGCTGCCGAAGCTGCTGGCGAGCGGCTTCCACCATCCGCAGCAGGCTGTCACTGTCGGCGAGTGAGGAGGGTATGTTGACCGAAAAATAGAAGGTGCCTGGATACTCATTAATATTCTGCACGGCCTCCTGCAGAACAAAGGCCGTAAGCAGCAGCCAGGTGTAGTCGGCGCGGAAGTGCGGCAGAAAGGTCTGGGGGTGAAGTACCTGGCCGCGGTGGCGCCAGCGGATCAGGATCTCCACCCCCTGTAGCTGTGAGCGACTATCGACGATAGGTTGAAAAACCGGGAAGACCTGGCGATCGTGGATCGCTTGTACCCATTCCTGTTCAAACGCCGACAGTGAGCTGGCGGATGAGCGCGGCAGCAGCGTGCGCGGAAAGCGGGGGGCCAGATGCGGATGACATTCCACCAGCTTTTTCACCCCAGCCAGCCGCTGGGTGTAGAGCGTTTTCTGGCTCAATCCGAGACGTTGGGCCTGCTCGCCTATCGTCTGCCCTTGCAGTAGGGCGAGGATCACCTTGAGCTCGGCGTGGGTCAACCCGGCGACCCGTTTTCCGTGGATCAGGGCGGCTTCGCTGGCAAGCCGCTCAAGCCGCGGCGCATTCTCCAGCCGATGGGCCAGCTCCGCGCAGGACAGATCGGCGGGGGCAGTATGGACGTTGCGCAGACGATCCGGATGACTCACCTGATAGAGCAGCGTTTGCCACAGCCAGATGGCCGGGCTGCGGCTCAGAATCAACATCGGTAACGGCGGCAAGGCCTCGTCGAGTAGCCTTGCCGCCTGGCGCAGCGTGGTGAGCATCCACAGGGGATCGTCAGGGAGATACACCACGATCCGCTTCACGGCGGCCAGCTCGCGCAGGGACACGCCCTCGACCGGCAGCTCAACGGGCCGCCTCGCGGCGTTCAGCATCAGCTGGCTCAACCCGCGGGCGGCCAGCGAGCAGGGCGAGAGGATATAATCGGTCATCATTGATAGACAAAGGTGATGCCGATGATCGACTGCACGTTGCCGGCGGTAACCTGGCCTGTGGTCCGGGCATAGGTGGCCGTCAGGCCGAGATTGACCGGCGAGGTGCCGACGGTGCCCAGCGAGACCGTGCTGTTCGCCGGGACGGCGCTGCCGTTGCGCGTCAGCTGAACGCCTATCCCCTGCGCCGGCGAGGCGGAGGCGGTATTGGTGAAGATCGCGTTGGCGCTGTCCGCGGTGGTGCCGGAGAGGTAATACCCCAGCTGCTGGCTTTGCGCGCAGTGGACGGTGAGCGGCACGGCCATCGAGCCCGGGTAGTCGGGGAGGGTGACGGTGACATCGCGGGCGGAGACGTCGCAGCCGCCGGTGGGGACCACCACGTCGTTATTGGCGTAGATGTTCCAGATGAACTGGAAGGAGTCGCTATTGTAGTTGTTGGTCTGATGCAGGATCAGCACCGCGATTAACGATCCTGCGGTGATGGCCACTCCACCGGCAGTGCTCACCGGCGTCAGATACAGGACGGCCGGCCAGGGTTTATCGGTCCGTGAATCATAAATCACCCGCGCGGTTTCCGTGGTGGTCGGGAACGGGTAAGAGGTGCCGTTATATTTCACGGTGCCTGAAAAACTCGACAGCACACCGCCATAGGCGGATCCGCGCTGCAGGGTCACGTAGTCGGTGATCGTTTCCGGATAGTCGTTATGGCAAAAAATCTGCGTAGAGAGGTCGACCACCAGGTTTTGCCCGACGTTCACCGCCGGGGTCAGGTTAACGTAGACGTTGGCTGACCCGCCGCCGATGGGAATCGTCGCCCCGGTGGCCGTTTTGCAGGCAAAGGACCAGGCGTTCATCGACCAGCCCAGCAGCAGCAGGGTGGTGAACAGGGGGATTATTTTTTTCATCATGATGCTCTCCTGGCTCAGGCGTAGGTATAGGTGACGTTAATCACCGCCTGAATGGTGCCTTGCGTGGCGCCGCCGTTGACGGACAGCGCCCTGACCTGCAGCGGGAAGCGAGCGGACTGGCTGGCCTCATCCACCTGTACCGACTGGCTGCTGCCATTGTTCAGCGTGGTGCCGTCCTCGTTCTGCAGTTCGAGCTGAATATTGCCCGCCGTTCCCTGGTTTTTGTAATAGCCGGTGCTGTCCGCCGTTCCGCTGAAGGTGGCTTTCACCCGTGAAGTACCCACGGGGCAGTTGCTCAGATCCAGCGCCACGCTGTGCCAGGCCGATGCCGAGCCCGCACCGATCAGGCTAAAGGTATAGAGATCGCCCAGCTCGACGGTGGCATTGACGGTGGAAACCGTGCAGGGTCTGGCCACCACCTTGCCGTTGACGGTGAGAGTGACGTCGGCCGCCCGCAGGGAAGCGCTCGCGGTTAACAGGCCGGCCAGCAGCCAGCCCACATGAGTCCATTTCATTTCAGCCTCCGCTTACTGAAATTCCAGGGTGAATGTCGCTGTCGCATTGACATGCCCGGCGGTGACGGGCACCTGAGTGGCCATCAGCCGGGCGTAAAAGTTGAGAATATTGGTCTGGCCCGGGGTCAGCGTGGTCCAGGTCATGGTGGATGACGGCGCATTGACCGGCAGCCGGGACTGCTGCTGATCGAGAATTTCCACCCCCATTCCTGCCGCCACCGAGGCCCCGGCATCGAGTTTTAACAGGCTGGTGTTGATGCTGTCCGCCACGCCGGTGAAACCGACCTTCACCGCGGTGACGGAAGTGCCGCAGGGCGACAGCACGATGCGGAACGGCACCGGCGGCGTCGTGGCCCCAACGGCATAAAACTGCTTCGCGGCGTTATCCTGTAAATCGACAGTAAAATCCTTCGATTCGCCGGCTACCGCGCAGGCGTTATCGCGGACATAGCCGCTGATGGCGATCGTGCTATCGGCGGCAAGCGCAGCCGGTGCGCCCAGGGTGAACAGGGTGCCCAGCAGATACTGCAGTGTTCTCATCATGATCTCCTTAGCGGCACGCGACCGAAAGCTGACTGAGCGCCTGCTGCTGGCTCTCCGGCGGCAGACGGTAATCGGCCACGCACTGAGCGTCCGGGCCATCGCCCCATTTCACCCGCACTTTGCCCGCCAGCGGCATCCCGCTCAGGTAGACCTGGCCGTTGTCCGCGACGATGCTGCCGCTCTGGTTGCTGTCGCCGGTGGCGAGGGCGCCAAACGGCACCGGTTTGCCGCGATGGGTCAGCGTCATCAGGATCTTCATCCCCACCTGGGCGTTAAAGTTGGCGCGGACAATCGCCCCATGGGTGGGCACCACGCTGACCACCGCATCGTCAAGGTCGACATTGTCCGCCAGGGTGTTGGTATCCAGCGCGATCCGGTTTTCACGATACTCAGTGGCATAAGGCAGGACGGCATACCCGCGCCAGTCGGTGCGTACCCCGGTCTGGTTTTCCACTTTCACGCCGCCGGCGCCGGGGGCTTTCACCAGCACCACGGTATCGTTTAACGGTTGGCTCAGGGTGATGCCGTTGGCGTGCGCCAGCACGCCGCCGCTGACCCCGTAATAGAGCTGTTTAAAGCCATCGCTGCGGCTGTAGCCGACGTTGACGTTGCCGTAGCCGCCGCGGTAGTTGAGGGCGGTGTAGCCTGTGCTCCCGTTGTCGCCGTTGCCGCCGCCGGCATAGCCGGTCTGCACGCTATAGCTGAGGTTGTTGTCTTCCAGCAGGGTGCCGTACAGGCCCGCCAGATTGGTCATGCGGCCATTGAGATCGTGCGACAGGCTGTAGCTGGCGCTGGCGTGCCGCCAGACCGAGCGGCTGTCGGAACGCAGCCAGTGGCTGAAGGGGATATTGATATTGATCGCCAGCATTTGATCACGCCCCTGCTGCCAGGCGTTTTTTGTCAGGCTGTAGCTTAGCGACCAGTTGATATCGTCCACGGCGGCGTTGAGGCCGGCCTGCAGCTGCTCATCGGCATCGTCGGTGCCCCAGTAAGTCTGGTGGCTACCGCTGAGATAGAGGGTGGCGGTGCGCCCCAACTGCTGAGTCACGCTCAGCTGCACCTTGCCGCGCTTGCTGTAAGCCAGATTGTAGTAGTCGGTAAATTTCGGTTTTACCTGGATAACGCCGTCCTGGGTTTCCACACTGTAGCCGCTCATCCGGCGGTAAGTGGTATCGGCAAAGTTATAATAGCCGCGGGTAGAGTAGCGGTAGCCCACCAGCTGCAGGTTGGTGCCGGTCTCATCCAGGGATTTGTTATAGAGAAAACGCACCGACTGCCCCTGATGTTCGCTGTCGTCAGCCAGGGTGGCGTTGGCCTGAGTGATATCCAGCGACAGGGCGCCGAAATAGCCCATGTTTTTCCCCACCCCAAGGTTAAAGGCGCGATAGCGGTCTGCCAGCTGGGTGCCGCCGTAGAGCGTCCAGCCTGCCGGCAGGCCATGCATGGCCGTGCCCTGGAAAAAATCGGGCGTTTCCTGCTGACTGTTGCCGCTGCGGTACTCCCCGGCGGTGAGGGCGAAGCGGGTATGGCCTTCACGCTGGAGAACCGGCACCGTTGACCAGGGCACGCTGAAGACCTGGCGGGAGCCATCTGCTTCTTTGATCGTGACCTGCAGATCGCCGCCATTGCCCGCGGCGTAGAGATCGTCGATGGTAAATGGTCCCGGCGGCACTGTGCTCTGGTAGATTTCGTAGCCGTTTTGCCTGATTGACACCTGCGCCGTGCCGCGGGCGATCCCGTGGATCACCGGCGCAAAGCCTTTCTGGCTGTCCGGTAGCATATTGTCGTCGGAGGCCAGCTGAGCGCCGCGGAAGTTGATCCCGTCGAAGACATCGCCGTTGGTGTAGCTGTCCCCTAGGGTGAGTCGCGAACGCAGAGGCGTGATGTCCCGCTCAAGCCAGCTGTTAACGTGCTGCCAGCGATTCTCGTTGGATGAGGTGCTACCGCCGCTGCTGTAGCTCCAGGTGCTGTTATCGCGCAGACGCCAGGCGCCAATGTTCAGGCCGCTCTGTAGATTCAGATAGGCGTAACGGCTGCTGCCACCTGTGGTGTTATGGGCGTTATTGCCCGTGAAGTTATAGTTAATCAGCCCGGCGGTGATACCGTTATCCCACAGCTCCGGCGGAATATAGCCGCGCGCATGGTTACCCATAAATGCCTGGGGGACGGTGAGGTACAGGCGCTGCTGTCCGACGTCAAAGCGTGTGGTAGCTTCGCTGATAAGCGTGGTCAGCGGCACGCAGGCCGTGCTGTCCAGCGTCGCCATGCCCGGCACCCGACCGGTATCCACACCCATGCTCGCCAGCTGGCCGCGCGTCAGGCAGGGTGACAGACCGTGACCCTGGGCATCGGCCTGGAAAGTGACGTCCCGGGTGGTCATAAAACCATTGTTGAGATAAATATCGACGCGATAGGTGCCTGGCGGAACCTCCTGGCCTTTTTCAAATCCCGACAGGTCAGCCACCGCCGCCGGATCGTCAGCTAAAAAGCGGGGGTTAAAATAGAGGTCCGCCCGCGCGGCAAACGGCTGTGAGCAGAGCCACAGCGCCAGCGCCGGAGATACCAGGCGCCGGGCAGTTCGGCAACCTAAATGATCCAGTCCATATTTCCGATGTGACATTATCCCTCCGGTCCGACGTTGCCCGGCTGTCATTGCTTCTGGTCATGCGCAGCGTGTCCCGCGCGGCGGGGCGCTTCTGGGTTAGCGCAGCACGCCATTCATTTTCGGCGTCAGCGCGCCGTAATCATTAATCGTGCGATAGGTGATGGTGTTCCCGGCATCCGCGGGTAGCTTGACGCTGGTTTTGCCCATCGGCGGTACGAGGGCGTTCTCCAGAATGCGTGTCCCGGCGTTCAGTTCGGTCACCGTCAGGTAATAGGGGGTGGGGTTCGTCAGCGTCAGCGACGATCCGCTACGGCTAAAGGTCAGCTTTTCCGCCGCTTGATCCGGAGGCAGGGCCAGTTTTCCCGGACGGTAGTAGAGCTTGATGCGGCTGATAATCGCCAGCTGCAGGGTATTGTCGCTGAGCTTTGATTTATCCATCGAAGGGATCGCCTTCACGTTCATCCAGAACAGACTTTCCCGATCCTGCGGCAGCTGGTTATTGGTGGCGTCGATAATGCGCAGGGTGTTCTCTTTTTTACCCTGCATGGCAAACAGCGGAGGAGTGATGACAAACCGGCCGTCTCGCTGACCATCGGCATTTTCCACCCATGACTGAATAAGCCAGGTACTGTTTTCATCATTATTGGTCACCGCGAGCTGGACCTGCTTCTGTCCCGCCGGGTAGATAACCCGGGTCGCGCCAAGCGCAACGCCCGCCTGCGCGCTGGCGCTAAAGATACTGGCGGCGAAAAGCACACATCCTGCCAGTAAGCCATGCGCCATCGTTGCCGTTTTTCTCACATTATCTCCTTGTCTGCTCACCGTGTTGTCCTGTTTGTCTGCGGATTAATTACTGATAGGTCAATGAGAACCAGGCCTGGGCATTGGCTGCACCGCCGGTGACCTGGCGTCCGGTCGCCCGATATTTGGCGACGAAATTTAGCGTCGTCGGTCCGCGGTAGAGTGATATCCAGCGATCCGCTGGACGATTGAGCGGGAGCTGCTGGCCCTGGCTGTCGAATAGCGCAATACCGATCCCACTGGCGATCCCCGGACCTTCACCCACCGACAGCACGTCGGGGTTTTTTCCATCAGCCACGCCGTGAAAGGTCACACCCACATGCTGGCTGACCGCCGTACTGCAATCCTGTAAATGAATCGCGAAAGGGATTGGGTTGCTATCTTCGCCGACAGCATGAAATCGATTACTGCTGATCTGCCCCAGATTGACCGTCATCTGCCGATCGCCGGCTTCGACGCGGCAGGAGCTCGCCATTATCAGGCCCTGAAAACGCATGCTGCCCCCCGGCAGCGTGACGTTCCAATGATTACCGGCCAGCGCCAGCGGAGGCAGTAGCAGCAGCAGACCAGATTTCATTCCCTGCATCGTTTCACTCCGGTTGAAAATAGAGAGCGGGCCCTCCTGGCCCGAATAGCTTCCCTGCCTGACTCGGGTCTTACTCGTACTGCACTTTGAACGTGGCATCCGCGTTCGCTATACCAGCCGTCGCTGCGCCGGTCGCGTAGTAACGTGCCTGGAACGGGATGATGTTGGGGCCGTCATTCAGCGTGGTCGCAGCACTGAAGGTGGCGCCGTCCAGTGCCAGTGGCGTACCGGTATTGTCGAGGATCTGCACGCCGACGTTGGTTGCGCTGCCGGCGGCAGAGTTTTGCAGGGCCAGAACGGTGGTATTGCTGCTGTCGATGGCCGTACCGGCGAAGGCGACGGACGCTTTGGTGGCTACCGTAGTGTCGCAATCATCCAGCTGGATGTTGAAACCGACGGCCGAACTGGTGCTCCCCGCCGTGGCCAGTTTCGCGGAACGCACCTGGCCTAACTGAACGGTTTGATCGATAGAGCCGGCATCCACCGCACAGGCCGCATTAACGACTTCTCCTTTAAAATGCACGGTCCCGCCGTTGACCGTGGTGGTATCGGCCAGAGCTGCCGTGGAGCTCAGTGACAGTGCTGACACAACAATCATTGCCAGTGTTTTGATTTTCATACTGTTTTCCTTTGAACGATGTCGAAATAACGAACCGGATTGGCAGCCGTTGTGCCTTCCAGGCATTTCAGATTTCAGCCGAGTGGTCCGGCTGCCGGCTCTGCACAGTTTTCGCCCAACCGATGAGACAATTGGGGCCATTTTGACTCGTTGGGATAAATGATCTGTATTTTGTGTCAACCTGGTATTCTGTGGTTTTAAATTCTGCCAAATTTGGTTTTTATGGTAATATAATCTGGTGTGGTGGGAGGGGGTGCGAAAGGAATAGCGATGGCGTTGGCGACGGATCGCCGGTGCAGCAGAGATATGGTTAGAGAAAATTGAGTAATTGCAGGTTTAAAAATAGATAATAATCAATGAGATATGATTTTTTTTTTGCGGAAATATGGCGCAGTGAGTTGCAAAATATGTCAAAACATTTTTATGATATAAACAGTTTGGCCCCAATTGACCTGTTCGTTATTTTTTTAATTCTTTAAAATCAATCTGTTAATTCATTTTTCTTCTTCTGGTCTTTTTCCTCTAAAAGATTATTTCTTTCCCAGATGCCAGCGAAACGTGCCGCATTACTGGCGGTGTAACGTACTGTGTGACGAATATTGCGATGTCCTAGATAATCCTGTATCAAACGCGTATCTGTCCCTCTTTCCGCCAGTTCATAGCCGCAGGCGTGACGCAGCATATGGGGGTGAGTGTGCGTGACGGTACCCGCATTTTCCCCGGCGGAGCGAATAATACGATACGCCTGCTGGCGGGAGAGCGCTGTACCGCGGCGGGAGATAAACAGTGCGTCCGTTTTGTCCGCCGCTTTCCAGCCGGCACGGACCAGGCTCCAGCGCTCAATCGCCTCGCGCTCATCAAAACGCAGTGGATGAATCGTCGAAAAACCATTCTTTAATCGCCGCACATTAACCCGCCCTTCATGGAGATCCAGATCGTGATAATGCAGATCCAGCAGTTCGCTAATGCGCATGCCATGGCGAAAGGCCAGCAGAATGAGGCAGTAGTCCCGTTCGCCGGTAGGGCCCTGACGAGCAGCCTGCATCATGGCCTGAACTTCTTTGGCGGTTAGAAAACGACGTCGGTTCACAATAGTTGCTCCTGAAAATAGGTATGAATGACCGTCACAGCGAAACCATACGCCATGACGAGAAAGGTTCTGTAATGCTAAAACGGTACAGGGTGAAGATGATTAATCACGAATTGATAACATATTACATTGCCAGACACTAAAAATATCGTCGGGTGATAATTCTTAATTTTAAAGATTTTAATCATCGGCTCAATAGTATCTGTGCGGGTTGCCGCCAGGTATATAAAATGAAAGGATATTTTTCACTACCAGCCGTTATTAAAAACACAGCCGCGGAAATTTTTTCCCACCAATAAATACCCAGTCTTATTCCTGAGTAAACGCAGGGTTATATTAACTCTCAGTCATAAGGATTAAATAAGAACTTGTGGGAACAGTAATCCTAATTAACGCAGGGTTAATAATCATGAATATTTTAATTTGTCGACCGCTCGCGATACAACGCCATCCATGGCGTCGAGGCTATTGGATCAGCGACGATCGCTGTTTGTCACGGGGATTGTCCCAGATGCCATAGAAGCGTCCCGCATTGCTGGCGGTATACCAGACGGTGTGGCGGATATTGCGATGCCCGAGATAATCCTGAATCAAGCGGGTATCGATCCCCATATTCGCCAACGCAAAGCCACAGGAGTGCCGCAGCATGTGCGGGTGGATCTCCAGTGGCAGCCCCGCCAGTCCCCCTGAGGACGCGATAATCTGATAAAACTGTTGGCGGGAAAGGGGATTACCTTTGCGGGAGAGAAATAGCCATTCGCTGGCGGCCTGCGGCCAGCTGCTGCGAATGGCCAGCCAGCGCTTTAGGGCGTAGATCTCTTTATCCAGCAACGGGTGGGTAGTCGAAAACCCTTTTTTAAGCCGATGGATGTAAACACATCGGGCAGCAAGGTCGATATCCGATATTCGTAGACGACAGATCTCGCTGGCGCGCAGACCATGGATGAAGCACAGTAACGTCAGGCAATAATTACGTGCAGCATAAGGACCGGTATCGGCCGCTTTAAGTAAAGACTCAATTTCATTCTGAGTCAGGAAGTTCCTTTTTTTTTATGTCGGCGTTATTCGTCATGGTTTTCCCTTTTATTGCAGGCATATTTTTGGTTTTCCGAGCCTGCGTCAGGTCATTGTTAAATTTGACTGCCTTTTTATTTTGAAACAGCGTGGTGATAACGTTTTAATTTGCTACGAGCGCGAGCGGTATCATGGGCTAGCTCCATTGCTAACGATAAGAGGCCGCGATCTGAAGGGTAAAGAAAGGGTGAGCTGGCTGAACTGATGAATCTTTCCTGGGGGTTTCCACGTCCTGTACATCCCTGATCCTCTTGATGATACCCGCATGATGATGAAGGCTTGGGCTTCCGGCCACGGCAAGGCGGCTATCAATGCCGTCATGATTGATTGCCTGTCTACTGGGCAATGTCACCCCAGTAAACCAGCCTCCCTCGCCGACAACCTTCGGGAATGGCATGAGAAATTTCTCAGACAAAATACAACCTTAAGTCGTCTGGATAGCATTCACTGCAAAACTACAACAGTGATTAAACCATACTGCAAAAAGCCTGGTGATAATAGCATTGTCTGTAATAGAGCACATTACGCCGTATTTCAACGGGTAAGCTTAATCTGGTACATGCGGTTGAATGAGATGAAAACTCGTCACGGTCAACGTATACAGGAAGATATCAATGGGAGGTAGTAGAGGACAGGTAAGTATTGCGACACGGTCTGGCGGCGGGTTGGAATACTCGCTTCGGCGCGGGAAGGACTCACATCCAGGATACGCCGAATCCTGCCGGTTCACCACTTTTCGTCACGTGCCTCCTGGCGCTTGTCGCTGCGCCAGGTGGCCTGTACGGAAAGCGATGGCAGCAGTAACCAGGGTAAGTAAGCCTCTTTTCATGGAAGTGATCCTGCTGAAGAGTACAATAAATAGCAGTTAAAGAATATTCTTGCCGGAAGCGCAGCATAATAACTGACAAAAAATGCTCGCCAAGAAATAACTTATTTATTTTTATCTGTGATTTTTTGAGTAATTATTCCTGTTAAAAGGTATTGGTAACCAATAACGCATAAAAAGATATAGCTGTGGTATGCTCAAGATATTGAGGCATTCTGCGCTAATACGGTGTCGGGAAGATAGCGATCGGTAGATAATGCGGAGCCTGGTGACTACGAACAATCCCGTGAACAGCTTCGACAAATTCCTCACCCTTCAGCGCTGACGCCTTCGCTCGCCTGTCGTAAAGTTGCTGTCAGGCGGTTTACGTTTACTACAATGGTATAACGATGACGACTCCGATTGCGCTCCGCGACTGGCGCCTGCTGGCGGCCGGGTGCGGCGGCCTTCTACTGCTGGCCGCCGCTATCACCTTGCACAGCCACTGGGGTGACTTTCTCCAGTGGTGTCTCGCCACCCAAATTACCCTGCATCGCTATCTGGTGATGTACCTTCTGTTGCTGAATAACCATCAGTACAGCGGCGGTATCTGGCTGCTGGTGGGGGCCTTTCTCTATGGCGTGCTGCACGCCGTCGGACCGGGACACGGTAAATTTATCGTGACGACCTACCTGAGCACCAATCAGGAGAGCCTGACGGCGGCGCGGGTGGTGCCCTTTCTCGGCAGCCTGTTGCAGGGCGTCACTGCGATACTCTTCGTCTTTATTCTTGCGGTGGGGCTGAATCTGGCCGCCGGCGATCTTAGCGCCAGCCGCTGGTACGTCGAGAAGATCAGCGCCCTGACCATCGGCGTCTTTGGGGCTTATGTTATCTTTCGCGCTCTGCAAAGCCTGTGGCCGGCAAAACAGGTGATTCGCCGTCTGACGCCAGCGCATCAGCATGACGCCTCGTGCGGCTGCGGCCATCACGGCGTGGGGCAGGATCTGCAGGGCGCTGACTGGAAGACGCGCCTTGGCGTGGTGCTGGCTATCGGCGTTCGGCCCTGTAGCGGGGCGATTATGATTTTATTATTCGCCAACGCGTTGGGGATTGTTAGCTGGGGCATCGCCGCGGTGATGAGCATGGCGCTGGGCACCGCGCTCTCGATCCTCGGTCTGTCGCTACTGGTTCACTATGCGCGCCATCGGACGGTCAAACGATTGGCCACGAATCACCGCCCGCGGCCCTGGCTGGTTCCGCTGATGAAGATCCTCGGCGGTCTGGCGCTGATCCTCTTTGCCGTGGGATTGTTTTTCAGCGTGGTGCCGATCAGCGCCAACGGCGACTTTATCGCCGCAGGCTGTTAGCCCGTTTCCAGCAGTCGCATCAACACCCGCAGCGCCTGATCCAACTGCTGGCGTTCACCGTCACTGAGTCCTGCCAGCAGTTGCCGTTCGTTGTCGACGTGGGTTTCCACTGCGGCATCGATCCGTTCGCGTCCGGCGGAAGTCAGGGCGACCAGCATACTGCGGGCATCCTCCGGATTGGGCAGGCGGGTAATAAACCCGCGTTTCTCCAGCGCCTTCAGACGATGGGTCATGGTGCCGGAGGTAATCATCAGCGTGGAGAAGAGCTGGGTGGGCGAAAGTACGAAAGGCGCCCCGGCGCGCCGCAGCGTCGCCAGCATGTCAAACTCCCAGCGCACCAGATCGTGGCGCGTAAAGGCCACTTCCACCTGCGGCTCCAGCAGCATAGCGCATCGTTTCAGGCGACCTATCGGCCCCATGGGGCTGCAGTCGAGGTCTGGCCGCTCCCGCTGCCACTGGGCGAGGATGCGATCCACGGCGTCGATCGGCGGTGATTTGTCCATTAGTGCTCACTTGTCTTGATATCAAGATACTTGGCGGTACATACTTCACTCACTAATTTACCTTGAAGTGAAGATAAAATCATGGCTTTTCTCTCACGTAATCTGATTCTCGACCTGCTGCTCACCGCGCTGGCGCCCGCTATCTGGGGGACGACCTACATCGTCACCTCCCAGTTTCTGCCCCCTGACCGCCCATTTATTGCTGCGCTGCTGAGGGTGCTGCCGGCAGGTATCGCTCTTCTGATCTGGAGCCGTCGTTTTCCGCAACGCGGCGAATGGGCAAAGCTGATCGTTACCGGCATCTTAAATATCGGCGCGTTTCAGGCGCTGTTGTTCATCGCCGCCTATCGCTTACCCGGCGGGCTGGCGGCGGTGATCGGCGCGATCCAGCCGCTGCTGGTGATGCTCCTCGCCTGGTGTGTCGACCGGCAGCGCTCGCCCTGGCTGGCGGTGTTCTCCGCCATCGCCGGCATACTCGGTATGGCCATGCTGCTGCTGTCGCCGCACACCGTCCTCGACCCGCTGGGCATCGGCGCGGCGTTTCTCGGGGCGATCAGTATGGCGCTGGGCACCTGGCTCTCCCGGCGCTGGGCGCTCTCCCTGCCGATCGTCGCGCTGACCGGCTGGCAGCTGACGATCGGTGGGGTGGTGCTGGCCCCGGTGGCGCTGATCGTTGACCCTCCTTTGCATCAGATAACAGTGCTGCAGGCGGCCGGCTATCTGTGGCTGTGCCTGGCGGGCGCCATGCTGGCCTATGGCCTGTGGTTTCGGGGGATTGGCCGCCTCTCACCGGTGGCCGTGTCGGCGATGAGTCTGCTGAGCCCGGTGACCGCCGTGGTGCTGGGATGGATTTTCCTTGGACAAAAGATCCAGGGGATGGCGCTGGTGGGGTTGATCGTGGTGCTGGCGAGCGTGCTGTCTATCCAGCGCGCGCTGGCGCGTCAGGCGGCGGGAGCAAAAACGAAAAAAGCCCCGTAACGGGGCTCGACATTGCTGCGTGCGGGGTGGGCGGCGGGAGCCAGACCAGCCACCCGCAGGCGGCCTGTCCGGCAGCTCCCTCTGCAACCATTCGCTTATTTAGACAGCTCGGCGGTCATATGGACCTGGTTGCCGGTGTACGCTTCGGTAATGTGATAGGAAGCGCCTTGTTCTTTCGCAATGGTTGCGATTTTCGCTTCTGCGCTGTCCAGGGTGTCTGCTGTCACGCTCACCGGATGAGCGAAGCTAGCGAAAGAGACCAGGGAGAGCATACCGGCAGCGGCGAGTAATTTTACGTTTTTCATGGTGTTTGTCCTTTTAACTTTTATGGTGGAAAGCATGTTTGCTTTCGATGGACTTATAATAAGCCTGCTAACTATAACGCGCGTGGCAAAAAGTGCGATTTAGATCACATTTTTATGGCGGTTTGATGGCGTAAACATGATCGTTTGTCTATTTTTTAATTTAAAAACAATGAATTAATGATTTTCTTCTGAAAGGGGGTATCACATGGGCTGCCCTTGTTCAGGGAGAGGAATGCGCCTCATTCATGCTTTCATCATTCGTTGTGTGAATGGTTTGGTGCTGTTTTCACCACCGCAAAGGCAGATTCAGACTTATCGCGATGGCCTTCCGAGGGCTTTTTCTGCATGCTGTTGCGGTCACCTTCTCGCTCTGGCGTTAGGCTTGCTGCGCTGTAAACAACCACCCTCGCGTTTTCATCTATCAATGACTGTTTATTAATAGTCGATGGTTATCTGTTATATAACTTAATGAAACGTGAACAAATGTATATTTGTCGGCGAATAAATAGCATTCTTTGACGCCGATAGCACCAGCGAACTTATATTTTTAGGTTCGTTACCTGACGCCTTAAATATTGCGGCTCCCGGTCAGTCGAAGATTCTATTAGCAGTGGCATAAATCAGCATCGCCTGATGTTTCTGGTTCTATGCGAATTCACAGTGTGCTCATTGATTCGTAATTCACTCTGACAAGGAAATGGCAATGAAAAAGGTTCTTCTCTCTGCAGCAATGGCAACCGCGTTTTTTGGCATGAATGCTGCCCATGCAGCTGATACCAATGTTGGCGGCGGCCAGGTTAATTTCTTCGGTAAAGTTACCGATGTATCCTGTACTGTTTCCGTTAACGGCCAGGGCAGCGATGCGAACGTTTACCTGTCTCCGGTAACCCTGACTGAAGTTAAAGCGGCAGCAGCGGATACTTACCTGAAACCGAAATCTTTCACCATTGACGTCTCTAACTGCCAGGCTGCTGATGGCAATAAACAGGATGACGTAAGCAAACTGGGCGTGAACTGGACCGGCGGTAACCTGCTGGCTGGCGCAACCAGCAAACAACAGGGCTACCTGGCGAACACCGAAGCTTCCGGTGCTCAGAACATCCAGCTGGTGCTGTCTACTGACAACGCTACCGCGCTGACCAACAAAATCATCCCGGGTGACAGCACTCAGCCGAAAGCGAAAGGCGACGCTTCCGCTGTAGCTGATGGCGCGCGTTTCACCTACTACGTAGGCTACGCCACCAGCGCGCCGACCACGGTAACCACCGGTGTGGTTAACAGCTACGCGACTTACGAAATTACTTACCAGTAATTCCGTCAGAAAATAAAACTGCCCCGCGATGGGGCAGTTAATAACAATAATAAAGCGGCAATGTCCGCCGCTTGTATTTTTATTCTGAGGTCAGCATGAAGCGTATTGCCCTTTTTTTCTGTTTCATTTTTAGTTTTGCGGCCCATGCCAACAATATTATTGTTAACGGTACCCGCTTTATTTATCCAGGAAATGAAAAAGAAATAACGGTACAGCTTTCAAATAACGCCGACCGTCCGGCGCTGGCGCAGGCCTGGCTGGATAACGGCGATGCCGATGCCACACCGGATACCATTACCACCCCGTTTATTATCACCCCGCCGATTTCGCGCGTTGACGCCAAGAGCGGCCAGACGCTGCGTATTAAGCTCGGTAGCAGCGCCGGTCTGGCGAAAGATAAAGAGACGCTGTGGTGGCTGAATCTGCTGGAAATTCCGCCGGTGGTGGCCAATCAGAAAAATGAAGGCCAGAACGTGCTGCAGCTGGCGATCCGTTCGCGCTTTAAATTTATTTATCGTCCTGCCGGACTGGGCAACCGCGATGCGGCGGCCGAGAAGCTGACCCTGACCGCCAGCGGCAGTAGTCTCGCCATCAACAACCCGACGCCGTTCTACATTACCGTCAGCCGTATTTCCCGCGACGGCGGTAAAGCCCTGAACAGCAAAACCGTGATGCTGGCGCCGCAGTCCAGCCAGACGGTGGCGCTCTCCTCCGCCGTCAACCGCGGCGAAACCCTGACCGTTAACAACATTAATGACTATGGCGCTGATGTCGCAGTGAAAGTGGCCGTTAAATAAGGGAAAAGCTAATGAAGCAGAGGTCATTCTGCCCGGGAAGATTAAGCACCGCGATCGCCATCGCGCTGTGCTGCTTTCCGCCATTTTCCAGCGGACAGGAAAACCCGGGAACGGTATATCAGTTTAACGACGGCTTTATTGTCGGCAGTCGCGAAAAGGTCGATCTGTCGCGCTTTTCGACCAGCGCGATTACCGAAGGCACTTACTCCCTTGACGTCTACACCAACGACGAGTGGAAAGGGCGCTACGATTTACGCATCGCGCGCGATAAAGATGGTCGGCTGGGCGTCTGCTACACCAAAGCGATGCTGGCCCAATATGGCATCGCGGCGGAAAAGCTCAATCCGCAGCTGAGCGAGCAGGAGGGCTACTGCGGTAGCCTCAAATCCTGGCGCAACGAAGAAAACGTCAAAGACAACCTGGTCCAGTCCTCCCTGCGGTTGAACATTTCGGTACCGCAGATCTATGAAGATCAACGCCTGAAAAACTATGTCAGCCCGGAGTTCTGGGACAAAGGTATTACCGCGCTCAATCTTGGCTGGATGGCGAACGCCTGGAACAGCCATACCTCTTCGGTAGGCGGGTCGGATAACAGCAGCGCCTATCTGGGCGTCAACGCCGGTCTGTCGTGGGACGGCTGGCTGCTAAAGCACATCGGCAACCTGAACTGGCAGCAGCAGCAGGGTAAAGCGCACTGGAACAGCAACCAGACCTATCTCCAGCGCCCTATCCCACAGCTCAACTCCATCGTCAGCGGCGGGCAGATTTTCACCAATGGTGAATTTTTCGACACCATCGGTCTGCGCGGGGTTAATCTTTCCACCGATGACAATATGTTCCCGGACGGCATGCGCTCGTATGCTCCGGAAATTCGCGGCGTGGCGCAGAGCAACGCCCTCGTCACCGTGCGTCAGGGCAGCAATATTATCTATCAGACCACCGTTCCGCCCGGACCGTTTACCCTGCAGGATGTCTATCCTTCCGGCTATGGCAGCGATCTTGAGGTCTCGGTGAAAGAAGCGGATGGCTCGGTAGAAGTGTTTAGCGTGCCTTACGCCTCCGTCGCCCAGCTGCTGCGCCCGGGCATGACCCGCTACGCGCTCTCCGCCGGTAAAGTGGACGACAGCGCGCTGCGCAACAAGCCGATGCTCTATCAGGCGACCTGGCAGCACGGGATCAACAACCTGCTGACCGGCTACACCGGGGTCACCGGTTTTGACGACTATCAGGCCTTCCTGGTGGGGACAGGGATGAACACCGGCATCGGCGCGCTCTCTTTTGACGTCACCCATTCGCGGTTGAAGAGCGATGCCCATGATGACTCGGGTCAGAGCTATCGCGCGACCTTTAACCGCATGTTTACCGATACCCAGACCAGCATCGTGTTGGCGGCGTATCGCTACTCGACGAAAGGTTATTACAACCTCAACGACGCGCTGTACGCCGTCGATCAGGAAAAAAATAGTCGCAGCAACTACACCCTGTGGCGGCAAAAAAACGGCATGACCTTCACGGTGAACCAGAACCTGCCGGACGGCTGGGGCGGGTTTTATCTCAGCGGCCGTATCTCCGATTACTGGAACCGCTCCGGGACCGAGAAGCAGTATCAGGTCAGCTACAACAATTCATTTGGTCGTCTCTCCTGGTCGGCGAGCGCGCAGCGCGTCTATACGCCAGACAGCTCCGGTCATCGTCGCGACGATCGTATTTCACTCAACTTCAGCTACCCGCTGTGGTTTGGCGATAACCGCACCGCCAACCTGACGTCGAACACCTCGTTCAATAACTCGCGCTTTGCCAGCTCGCAGATTGGTATCAACGGTTCGCTGGACAGTGAAAACAACCTTAACTACGGCGTGTCGACCACCACCGCCACCGGCGGTCAGCATGATGTGGCGCTCAACGGCAGCTACCGTACGCCATGGACCACCCTCAACGGCAGCTACAGCCAGGGCGAAGGCTATCGTCAGAGCGGCATTGGCGCCAGCGGGACGATGATCGCCCACAGCGGCGGCGTGGTGCTCTCACCGGAAAGCGGCTCGACGATGGCCCTGATTGAAGCCAAAGACGCGGCCGGGGCGATGCTTCCGGGATCGCCGGGCACCCGTGTGGACAGCAATGGTTACGCCATCCTGCCGTATCTGCGCCCGTACCGGATTAACGCCGTGGAAATCGACCCGAAAGGCAGCCATGACGACGTGGCCTTCGATCGCACCGTGGCGCAGGTTGTGCCGTGGGAAGGCAGCGTGGTTAAGGTCGCGTTCGGCACTAAGGTGCAGAACAACCTCACCCTGCAGGCGCGCCAGGCGAACCACGAGCCGTTGCCGTTTGCGGCAAGTATTTTCTCCCCCGACGGCAAGGAGATCGGCGTTGTCGGCCAGGGCAGCATGATGTTTATCAGCGATGCGAACGCCAAACGCGCGATTGTGAAGTGGAGCGGCGGGCAGTGTTCGGTGGATCTGGGACAGCAAACAACAAAGGATAGCGTATGTCGCTGAGGAAATTACTAACGCTTTTTATCGTCTTAATGGCGCTGGGAACCACCTCGTCCTGGGCCTCCTGTACGCGTCTCTCATCGCCAACGGTGATGCTGGACATGGTGGTGGGCAGGGTGGTGGTGCCCCCGGATCTGCCGGTGGGCTCGGTGATCCTTACCCGCGACTGGACGATGAGCGCTCCCGGCGGGGCAAGCTATCGCTGTACTTCCGGCACCAACCGCTTTGCGGCGAAGATCGTGTCGCCAGGGGCCACGGACCTTGGAAATAAAATCTACTCCACCAACGTGCCGGGAATCGGCATGCGTTTCAGCCGCGGCGGCGCAACGGTAAATATCGTCTATCCCGACGTCTTTTCGTCCCGGGTATATAACACCACCAACTATTCCCTCGAAGGGTCGCGCTTTACGCTGGAGATTATCAAAACCGCGGCAACCACCGGCAGCGGCACCCTGGCGGCGGGTAAGTACACCTCCTACGACTGGGAGAGCGGCGGTAACCCGATCCTCGAAACCTATCTGAGCGCCAACGCCATCACCGTGGTCTCGCCCTCCTGTTCAGTGCTGAGCGGGAAAAATATGAATGTCGATGTGGGTTCCATCCGGCGCACCGACCTGAAAGGGGTCGGCACCACCGCCGGCGGGAAGGATTTTAATATCGACCTGCAGTGCAGCGGCGGCCTGAGTGAAACGGGATATGCCAACATTAGCACCTCGTTCTCCGGTACCCTGGCCACCAGCACTACCGCTACCATGGGCGCCTTGCTGAATGAAAAAGCCGGCAGCGGGATGGCGAAAGGCATTGGCATCCAGGTGCTGAAGGATGGCTCCCCGCTGCAGTTTAATAAGAAATACACCGTCGGCCGCTTGAATAATCAGGAGACCCGCTACATCACCATACCGCTGCACGCGCGTTTTTATCAGTATGGCCCGACGACCAGCACCGGCGAGGTGGAGTCGCATATGATCTTTAACCTGACGTACGATTAATACGGGAGGGGGAATGAAGGGATTGCCGAAAAACACTATCGCGTGGCTGCTATTTTGCGGCAGCCTCGCCGCCCCCTCGGCGTGGGGTTTTGAGACCAATTACGATCGCGGACGGGTCGATTTTGCCGGGCGGGTGACGGATATTTCCTGTAGCGTCGCGCTAAACGGCGGCCAGCATGCCGGCAGCGGTAATGTCTGGCTGGCGCCGGTCAGCCTGGCGGAAGTCCACGATCGCGGGGCCGGGGCGTTTATGAAACCGCAGCCGTTTACCCTGGCACTGTCAAACTGCCAGCTGCGCCATGATGGTGGGGCAGCCTCGCAGGATGAGGTGCGTCGGGTCAGCGTGCGCTGGGTCGATGGTTTTTTACTGACGGCGGTCGGTAACGAAAACGCCGGGTATCTGGCCAATACCTTGCCGGATGGAGCGCAGAATATTTATCTGGCCCTATCGACTAACGATAATAATACTCTGGATAAGAGTAATAAAATTGTCCCGGCGGACCCGCAGCAAAATCAGGTGCGTTTGCAGGAAAGCGCGGTCAGCGGCGGCCTGTTCACCTATTACGTTGGCTATGTTTCGCCAACGCCGAAAAGCGCCACCAGCGGGCCGATTACCAGCTGGGCAACGTGGGAATTAGTTTATAATTAAGTGACGTTAAAAAGCCGGGAATTCCCGGCTTTTTTTACATGGCAATATCATCGGCGACCAGTTGTTCAATACTGACTTCCCGCCAGTAATGTCCCTGGATAGCAAACCACTCCATTCCCTGCAGCCATTCTTTATGGGCTTCGCTTTCGACACCTTCAATAATCACATTATGATGGTTGCGCGATAAAAAGGTCACCAGCGCATCCATCAGCTGGCGGCCGGACTCTTTGCGCATCAGGTGCCAGAAAAAATCCTTATCAATTTTCACATAGTCAAAGTGATAACCGCGAATAGCGTTAATTCCCGCGTAGCCGGAGCCGAAGTCGTCGAGCCACAGTGAGGTATCCTGTGGGCTCTGCCAGGCGGCAAGAGAATTATGCAGCAGATTCTCGGCGTTTTCGGTTACCTCGAAATGGACGCAGGTCAGGGCGGCGACTTTGGCTTTTATATCCTTCTGGCGCAACAGGTTCAGGATATGGTCATCAACGTTAATTGTTGCGGAAATATGGTTACGTAAAAACCAGGATTTATGCTTTTCAATCAGTGCCAGTTGTTCGAGAAAAATACGTTCACGAACGGCGGCGGTAGCATGGCGGAAAAAATCTTCGGGGGAAATAGAAAGATTATCAAAGCGGCTTAAGCATTCCACCGCGACCAGAGTACCTTGTGGGGAAAACATTTTCTGAAAGACGTAGCGTACAGCGATATCATTACGAGATAAAATGTTGTCTTCGAATATTTTAGTGTTCATTATCCCTCTTCACGAGGTTAGTCAGACAATAGGCAGAGGATACATTAATTATAGGCTACCTGATGATTAATGGGAATGGCGGGAAATGTAAATCAACAGCGAATAAGTACGCTTTATCCGCTACTGATTTACCGGGAGAACATTTAGCATTGATGGAGAGCGGCAATACGCTGATTCATAGTGCGGGAATTATCAATACCCAGTTTTTGCATGATATGGATGCGGTGGCTATGAACCGTTTTATGAGCAATGCCGAGCAGGGCGGCAATACGCTTATTATTATTGTTGGCAATGAGCAGTTCGAGGATCTGACACTCCCGTGGTGAAAGCTGTTTGCGCAATCCTCGCGGCGGCAGTTCGCTGACGCCTTTGGCGCGCTGGACGATAGATGAAAAAAGAGTTAGCGGAGATTTCTCACTAATAATCATAGCGTTGTCAAAGTTTATCAACTCTCTGCACAGCCCGACAATGTCGCTTTTCACCATTAGCACCGGCTGCTGGCAGCGCAGCAGGGAAAGGCGGAGCGCATTCAGCAGATCGACGATTCTGATGGCAGAAATATCCTTATTAATTAAATTGAAAATAATCGTCTGGGCCAGTGGCAGATGTTTCTCATGGATGACATCGGCATAACTCAGTCGGGTGGCATTTTCATGGCTATCAATAAGGTAGTGATAGATTGAGTGACCAATGAGATTGTCATTGGTGTACAGCAATATACTGTCCAAGGTTGTCAGATTCTCTTTTTGCGCTTGGCTTCTAAGATCAGGTCCAGCAGTATCTTCTCTATTCTGCGCTGGTCATCGAGATGGCGGAACTTAAACTGGCAGGATATCTGATAGTAGCTCTCACTCTCTTCATTAGCGTTATCCAGGGTGATAACAATGACATTTTTGACCACCAGGTCGATGGTGATCTCGCCATATTCTGCAAGCATAAGTACGGCGTTTTTCAGTAAGGCGTTGTGGCTGAGGAATTTAAGATTCGGCGTTTTGGTCATCAATGCGCAACCGCCATCTGAAATGTCTTTGATATCGAAAAGATAGTTTTCGCCGTTTTTATGGCGGCCGCGGCAATAAAAGTCATGCTCATGGCGTAAACGAAAGCGGGGATCGCGGCGACGCTGCACTACCTGCAGGCATTCAGGCAATGAAAAAGCGTAGCGGATACCTTTATCGACACCGCTATTGTCATGTTTTGTCAGGGCCGCATTAAACTCTATTTTCCCTGAATCGCTATGCAGGAGAAAGCGAATTTTATGCCCGGACGGGATTTTGCGATGGGTCTGAATATGAAACTCGGCAAAGTCCACGCGCGTCAGTTGGGTTATGATACTGGTGTTGTTAAAAAATATTTCAATTTCAGTACGTTTGCGCAACTCCTCTCTGAAAATAGCAATAATTTCATACTTACTGGTCTTTATCGTTCCCTCTGTCATATGCATCCCTTGTAAATAGTTGTCGTGAGGCGTTTGATTTTTCTTATAGCAATAGCAACATTCTGATTGGGTTAATCAGATGTTTTTATGAGCGTTTGATGTTATTGACTATCTTTGCAGCCAGATTGATATGTATAAACTTGGAATTTGATATTGTATTTCCTGTAATCAAGAGTTTCGAATTTTGGTCATGACAAAAACGACAACGGCCTCCAAGCTGGAGACCGGTCGAAGGATAAAAACTTAAGTTTAATTAACGGGGATAATGAGAGAACGATCGTCGATCACGCCCCATTTGTAGGATCTATAGTGCCAGTAGCGGTGAGGTTTTTCCAGGCAAATATTGAGGAGGGATAGGGTTCCCTCCATTTTGTCTGGCAGGTCAGCGGCGCGCGGCGGTGGCGATATTATCGAGGGTGCGCAGCGCTTCCGCGGGCAGGACCAGCTCGGCAGCGGCAATATTTTCCGCGAGGTGCGTGCGGGAGGAGGTGCCGGGGATCAGCAGAATATTTGGCGCTCGCTGGAGCAGCCAGGCGAGGGCGACCTGCATCGGCGTCGCCTCAAGCGAAGCCGCGACCTCGTTCAACTCCTGCGCCTGCAACGGCGTAAAACCGCCCAGCGGGAAAAAGGGCACCCAGGCGATGTGCTGGGCGGCCAGCGCATCCACCAGCGCGTCGTCGGCGCGATGGGCAACGTTATAAAGGTTTTGCACGCAGACGATGGGCGTCATTTTCTGCGCATCCGCGACCTGCTTTGCCGTCACGTTGCTGAGGCCGATATGGCGGATTAATCCTCGCTCTTTCAGTTCCAGCAGGGTGGCGAGTGGCGCCTCCAGCGAACCCTCCACCGGGCCGTGCGGGCTCAGCATACTGCGCAGATTAACCACTTCCAGTACCTCGAGCCCCAGGTGACGCAAATTGTCTTCAACGGCCTGGGTCAGTTCGGCGGGCGACATGGCCGGTAGCCAGTTGCCTTTCTCGTCACGGCGGGCGCTGACCTTGGTGACAATGCACAGATCGTCAGGGTAGGGGTGGAGCGCTTTGCGGATCAACTGATTGGTGACATGTGGACCGTAGAAATCAGAGGTATCGATATGGTTTATCCCGGCCTCGACGGCGGCCTGTAGTACGCGCACCGCTTCTTCAGGATCTTTGGGCGGGCCGAAAACACCGGGGCCGGCCAGCTGCATCGCGCCGTAACCTAAGCGATAGACCTGGCGATCGCCGAGCGTGCCGCGACCGGATAAGGTGACACTGGACATAAGAACTCTCCTCACGGTGGCTAAGCCGTAAGTGTAATCCGCTCACAAGGAAGGCAAGGGGGAGAATATTGTCAGAATGTGCGACAGCAGCTCAGGCAGCCGCTGTCGCCAGAGGGGATTAGCCGAAGAACATCACCGACACGCAGAGCAGGCCAACCACCAGCGTAATGGCGTTACCCACCGAGCGGTACGGCTTCAGCGCCGGAATGAGCCATGTCGACAGCGTGGGCATGATAAACAGGATCATGGCGATAAGCGGTCCGCTGATAGCGTAGATCATTGAGATCGCATTCGGGTTGATAAAGCACACCGCAAAAGTGAAGGCGGAGACCAGCAGGATCGACATCGCGCGGTTGAAAGCGCGGCTCTTACGCACGCCCAGCAGGCCCAGCGAGCTTTTGACGATTTCGCTGGCGCCTTCAATCACTCCGAAGTAGGTTCCGAGAAACGATTTCGACATAGCGACGACGGCGACGATGATGCCGGTCACCGCCAGCCATCCCGGCGCGCCTGGCACCATCGACAGGGCGGAGAGGATAGTCACCCCCTGATCGCGGGCGGTCTCTATATAGGTTGCCGGGATCGCCAGCAGACAACTGAAGACAAAAAACAGCACGCTGGCGCAGATGATGGTGTAGGCCACCTTCATGATTTTTTTGCATTTACCCATGGCCAGGTCGCCGTGTTTCTCCTGCTGATCGATAGCAAAAGTCGAGATGATCGGCGTATGGCTAAAAGCGAAAACCATCACGGGAATAGAGATCCAGACCTGGTGGAGCGTCTGCGGGCTGAACTGCATCTGGCTGGTGAGATGCTCCGGATGCCAGTCGCGGATTAAATAGAGGGAGAGAAACAGGAAACAGGCGATAAGCGGGAAGACCAGAAAGCCCATCACCTTGATGGTGACCTGCCGTCCCATGAGAAAGATCAGGTTGAGGACCAGCACGACCCCCAGACTCAGCAGCGCACGCAGCCCTGGGGTCATCGGCGTGCGATGCGCCACCTGTTCGGCCAGCGAGTTGGTGATGGCCACGGCGTAGATGAGCACCACCACAAAGAAGGCAAGGAAATAGAGGCCGGTGATCAGGTTGCCAATTTTCTTACCATAGTAGTGATTAACTGCGCCGGTGATCCCGGTTCCCGGCGCGATATTGGCCGAGAGAATAAACTGGCTCAGCGCTTTGTGGGGCCAGTAAGTGAGCGGCCAGGCGACCAGCGCGGTGATGAACAGCACAATGGCGCCAGCCGAACCCAGCTGGATCGGTAGAAATAGCGTCCCAGCGCCTACTGCAGTGCCATATAAGGCAAAACTCCATAGAGTTTCTTCTTTAGACCAAATTTTAGACATTATGCGACTTTATCAACCGTCAAACCAAAAAAAAGGAGTGCAATTTACCATATTTATGGTTCGTCTGTTGCGATAGTTTTTGGTGATAAAGTCGCGGCGGATCGTCGAAGATCCGCGCCGGGATTAACCGCGCGCCGTCTGGCGCGGGCGGCGGTGACGAATAACGCGCTCGCGCAGGGTGTCCCATACCCAGTTAAAGGCCATGGTGTAGGGCAGGAAGAAAAGCATAAAACCGATCTCCAGCATAAACGCCTGCAGCAGCGAGACGCCCAGCACGATCGCCACCATGGTGACGCCAATGATGACGAATCCGGTTTCGAAACCGAGCGCGTGCAGGGCGCGTACTTTCAGCTGGCGGGGGAAGCGGGAGACCGGCCACAGGCGATCGAACGCCGCGTTATAGATAATGTTCCATACCATCGCCAGGGTGGCGAGCAGAATGCTCAGTCCGCCCATCTCCACTACCGAGCGCTGCATCAGCCAGGCGGCGGTAGGGGCGAGGATCAGCGTCGCCAGTCCTTCGAAGGTGATGGCGTGGATAACGCGTTCGGTGAGCGTCTTGCGCTGATGTGGGGTCTGTTGCATGGCGAGCTACCTCCAGTTTTAGCCTGAACAGGAAATTACCCGGCAGTTTATGGAAAAATATGATAAACAAAAGATAGGACCCATCGATATTGTAGATACATCATGCGTTATTCACCGGAAGCCTTAACCGCCTTTGTCGAGGCGGTCGACAGCGGATCGTTCTCCGCCGCCGCCCGCCGCCTGCGGAAAAGTCAGTCGACGATCAGTACCGCCATCGCCAATCTGGAGGCCGATCTCGGCGTAACCCTCTTTGACAGGGCAACGCGGCAACCGACGCTGACCCCGCAGGGGGAGCAGGTGCTGAGCTATGTCAAAGCGATTCTTGCCGCCAGCGAGCGGCTGGACGAACTGGCTGTGTCGCTGTCCGGCGAGACGGAGCCGCGGCTGACCTTCGTGCTCTCCGATACTCTGCACCCGGACGTGCTGGAAGATCTGCTGGTGCAGTTTGACCGCCGCTTTCCTCATACCGAGTTTGAGTGTTTGATTGGCGAAGACGAGGATGTGATCGATCTCCTGCAAAAATCCCGCGCCCAGGTGGGGCTGATTGAGGCGAGGGAGCGCTACCCCACCGATATCGGCAGCACCCGCCTGCCGCTGCAGACGGCGATGGGCATTTATGTAGCCCCTGGCCATCCGCTGGCGGCGCAGGGTAAGGTCGCCTGGGATGAGCTGCGCAGCTGGCGCGAGCTGCGTTTGAGCACCTTTCTGGCCAGCGCCACCGAACCTGCCGCAGGCCAGGTCTGGTCGGCGCCAAACTACCTGCTGCTGCTCAGCATGGCGGCGCAGGGGTTCGGCTGGTGCATTCTGCCCAGCGCGCTGGTGGCGGAGTTTGCGCCGCAGGGCGGGCTGGTGGCGCTCGATATCCCCGGCTGGCCGCGGGCAATTTCAGTCGATCTGCTGTGGAATAAGAAAGCGCCGCCGGGAGCGGCCGGCAGCTGGCTGCGTCAGCATCTGCAGCGGCGTGAACGTTAACGAATAGCTATTTCTTTGTGATTGGCTTCACTTTTTTTAAACAATTACAAAGTTTTTTGATAACAATTATCTAGTATATCGCTGTTTCTTTGCGCAAATGCATGGGCAGGGGTAGAGGATGAAGGATGTCGTGATCGTCGGCGCGCTGCGAACGCCGATTGGCTGCTTTCAGGGCGCATTATCGCGCCATTCAGCCGTCGAGCTGGGGAGCGTGGTGGTGAAGGCGCTGGTGGAGAAGACGGGAATCGATCCGCACAGCGTGGATGAGGTGATCCTCGGCCAGGTGCTGACCGCGGGGACCGGACAAAATCCGGCGCGTCAGTCCGCTATTCGCGGTGGGCTGCCTAACACCGTATCGGCTATCACCATTAACGATGTCTGCGGTTCCGGCCTGAAGGCTCTGCACCTCGCTACCCAGGCGATCCAGTGCGGGGAAGCGGACGTGGTGATCGCTGGCGGCCAGGAGAATATGAGCCGCGCTCCGCATGTGCTTACCGACAGCCGCACCGGCGCCCAGCTGGGCAACAGCCAGCTGATTGACAGTCTGGTGCATGATGGGCTGTGGGATGCTTTCAACGATTATCATATGGGCGTCACGGCGGAAAACCTGGCCCGGGAATTTGGCATCAGTCGCGAGCTGCAGGACGCCTGGGCGCTCAGCTCACAGCATAAGGCGCGCAAGGCGATTGATTCCGGTCGCTTTCGCGATGAGATCGTCCCGGTTGTCACCGAGCATAACGGCGCGGCGCGCACCGTGGATACCGATGAACAACCGCGGGTGGATGCCAGCGCGGAAGGGCTGGCCAGCCTGCAGCCCACCTTCGATCGCCTTGGATCGGTAACCGCCGGCAACGCCTCAAGCATCAATGACGGCGCGGCGGCGGTAATGATGATGAGCGAGGCTAAAGCGCTGGAGCTGGGGCTGCCGATCCTTGCGCGGATCCGCGCCTTCGCCAGCGTCGGCGTCGATCCGGCGCTGATGGGCATTGCCCCGGTGCATGCCACCCGTCGCTGTCTGGAGCGGGCCGGCTGGCGGCTGGACGACGTCGATCTGATCGAAGCCAATGAGGCCTTTGCCGCTCAGGCGATCTCGGTTGGCCGGGTACTGGAGTGGGATGAGCGCCGGGTCAACGTCAACGGCGGCGCGATCGCCCTCGGCCACCCCATCGGCGCCTCCGGCTGCCGGATTCTGGTGTCGCTGGTGCATGAAATGATCAAGCGCGATGCCCGCAAAGGTCTGGCGACGCTGTGCATTGGCGGCGGTCAGGGCGTGGCGCTGGCGGTAGAACGCGCATAGCGCTATACCTCGATTTCCATGGCCTCCTGCGGGAGGCCTTTTTTATGCGCCGTGCTTTGCCGAACCCTTATTTTTCCCTCCCTCTTTCACTCTCCCCGGCGAAATTATTGAGCTTCGTCACGTCTTGTTGTGCCACCTTTTTTGAAACAAATAACTACGATCCTGGTCACTAAAACTATGGTGCCTAAAAAATAAAATGATGTTTCATAAAAACGAAATGTCATTTTATTTATTGTAAGGGTACCCTATGTTAAAACGATCTCTGGTTCTCGCCGCCCTCTGCGGTATGTCTTTTGCGGCAACCGCGGTAACGATAGATTTACGTCATGAATTTATTGATGGCGGAAAGAGTGATAAAAGTAATGCTGACCGCGTCTCCGTTTCTCACCGCTTTGCCAACGGCTTAGGCTTTACCGTCGAGGCCAAATGGCGCTCAGGCGGCGACAACGGTTCGCAACCCTATTCGGACGTGGTGGGCAATGGTCATGAAGACACCATCAGCTGGCGCTGGAAAGCAACGTCGAACTTTTTCCTCACCCCCGGGTTTACCATTGAGAGCAACGACAGCCGCTCCATCTACAAGCCGCACCTGCACGCGCAGTACAGCTTCGACAACGGCTTCTATGTCGCCGCTCGCTATCGCTATGAATACACCCGCTATCCGAACAACGCCGGCAAAGATGATGACAAAGTTAACCGCGGCGACGCGTGGGCCGGATTTGTCCTCGGCGACTGGCGTACAGAGCTGAACTATGTCTATGCCCGCAGCTCGGAAGGGGTCAGCCGCAACGACAATAAACCCTACTCGCAGGAATATAACGTGAAGGTGGCCTATAAGCTGGATAATAACTGGTCGCCGTATGGTGAAATTGGCAACGTCGGGGTGAACGACCGCAGCGATCGTCAGACCCGCTTCCGCGTTGGGGTGGCCTACTCGTTCTGACCGACCATTCATCCCTCATCGTTTGTTTTCCCCGGCGCCGTCAGCCGGGGTTTTTTTATGGGGGAAAGAGAAGGGACAAAAAAAGCCCTCCATGAAGGAGGGCAAGGCCAGTTACAGAAAAAAGTGTGGCGTGGATCAGGCGCTCAGCATTGACGGGTGCGCGGGTAATTTCGCGATATAGATGGCCGGTTTACCGTCTTTATCGGAGCTGAACAGAATGGCGCTATCGTCCGGGGTAAATGAGGGGTGCGGGTGCGTTACCTGGCGGCTGTTGGCCACCGTCGCCCACGAGGTATCATGGCGCGCGACGCGGAAGTAGCGCTTTTCCGCCACGTTAAAGACATACAGCCAGGGATCGTTATCAATGGAGTAGCCGCCGGTATCCTTGACATCCACCGGTGTACCTGAGCCATCGCCTACCAGCAGCGTGCCATCGAAATTGCTCATCAGATGCGAGCAGGCCGGCATCGTCATCAGGGCCTCGTTGACGCCGCTTTCGGGATCAAAGCGATAGATCGTCCGCCCCTGCTGGCCTTTCAGATAGGAGACGTAGATCAGCGCCGAACCGTCCGGCACCCAAAATTCATGAGTACAGCTTTCGCCTGGAGCATGCGCTTTGACTTTGCGAACATGGCTGCCATCCTCGTTGACCAGCCACATGCGGGCGTCCACCAGATCGTGCGGCCCTTCATGGCAGAAGGCGACGGTATGGTCGTCGAAGGGACGATAGATCGGGTGTCCCAGCCAGATTTTTTCCTCATGGATCACCTGGCTCTCACCGCTGCGCAGGTCGACGCGCAGCAGGCGGCAGTGCGGTCCTTTATGGAAGAAATCATGGAAAATCTGCCAGTCGTTGAGTGGCGTCCAGTCGCTTTTGGCAATCTCAATGCCCACCAGTTTGCTGCAATCGCTGTTTGCCACCCAGGTGCCATACCCTACCCAGTCATCGCTAACGCGATAAACTTCGCGCTCGGCGAGGGTGGTCAGGTTGACTTCCAGCAGGATACGGTCATTTTTCACGTAATAAAGCGACTTATCGTCCGGGGAGAGGAAGCCGCCGAAGGTATTATCCCCGGCGCCTTCGGTTAGCTGGACGGCCTCGGCGCTGGCGATATTCAGCAGATAGTAGTTCCAGTGGCCGTCAAACTCGCCGGCGAACAGTAAATGGCTGCCATCGTTAAAAAAGCACTTCTGATAGAAGTAGTTGCGATGACAGGTGACCTCCGGGGGGGTTAAGCGGGTGACTTCCGCCCCGGTATCCGGATCGTGGCTGACGTGATAATTCAGTTTGACCCGCATGCCTTTAGCCATGTAGTGCTCCTTTCTTTCCTGCGATGCCGCTGGACCAGAGGCGTGTCGCTGAGTGATATGTTTTAAAAGACGGGTATTAATTTATCAAAACATTGTTTCATTATTTGTGATGGCTCACGCAGTTCAGCGTAATTCCCGCGTTTTCAGCGGGCTGCTGGCTTCGCTTCGGCACCTCTGCAGACAATCGGTTGAATCTTCATCTTTTCAAAACCTTTTCCGGCCTGGCGCGTGCCGGGAGGCTCCTTCGCTTTTTCTTTTTTTGTAATCATCATCATAAAAAATGAAACATCGTTTTAAATAATATTGAAAATGGCAGAGGGCGGGGCTAAGATGGCACCCATCAGCAAAACGGAACTCTGTTTTATTTTCATTATGGTGGGCTATGCCCGAGAGTTCGCCCCACGCTCAGTCGCGCCGCCGGCGCGGACCGGGCCGAGAGAACCTTGCCTGCAAACAGCAGGCTCTGAACGACTAAGGAACATAATATGATTCTTGATGCATTCTCCCTGCAGGGAAAAGTGGCCGTCGTGAGCGGATGCGATACCGGTTTAGGTCAGGGGATGGCCCTCGGGCTGGCGGAAGCGGGCTGCGATATTGTCGGTATCAATATCGTCGAACCGGTGGAGACTATCGAGCGGGTAACCGCGCTGGGACGCCGTTTTCTCAGCCTGACCGCCGACCTGCGCCAGATCGACGGTATTCCTCAGCTTCTGGAGCGGGCGGTGGCGGAGTTCGGCCATATTGATATTCTGGTCAACAATGCCGGCCTGATTCGCCGCGAGGACGCGCTGGCGTTCAGCGAAAAAGACTGGGACGACGTGATGAACCTCAACATCAAGAGCGTATTTTTTATGTCCCAGGCGGCGGCGAAACACTTTATCGCCCAGGGCAGCGGCGGGAAGATCATTAACATCGCCTCCATGCTGTCGTTCCAGGGGGGGATCCGCGTGCCGTCGTATACCGCATCCAAAAGCGCGGTGATGGGCGTCACCCGCCTGCTGGCCAACGAGTGGGCCAAACACAACATCAACGTCAACGCCATCGCCCCGGGGTATATGGCGACCAACAACACCCAGCAGCTGCGCGCCGACGAGCAGCGTAGCAGCGAAATCCTCGATCGCATTCCCGCCGGGCGCTGGGGGCTACCGGCCGATCTGATGGGGCCAGTCGTGTTCCTTGCCTCCTCAGCCTCCGATTACATCAATGGCTACACGGTGGCGGTGGACGGCGGCTGGCTGGCGCGCTAACCGTCCGCGATGGCCGGAGTCTGTGGTATCGCTCCGGCCATCTGAGCAATTATTGTCCATACGGCAAAGTGCGGATCGTCCATACTCCGGAACACGGGTATAATGTTACCGCTCTGTATAAACAGGGTTATTAACTATTGGAAACGCATTTTTTGTTACTTTGAAAGTTTAATGTCCATCACAAAACCCATCCTGCCAGCAATATAGTCCATATCTTTGGCTTATCCTGCCTGACCCATTCATCCACCAGTCACGTACTTTCGTCTTATGTCTTACTCTGTGTGGCAGGAAAAAAATGACTTCAATCAGTAACGACTCTACATTATCGCCGCGGACGCAACGTGATACTCGGCGGATGAACTGGTTTGTTTCCATCGCCGCGGCGGTGGCGGGCTTGCTCTTTGGCCTGGATATCGGCGTGATATCCGGAGCGTTGCCCTTTATAACCGACCATTTCACCTTATCCAGCCAGCTTCAGGAGTGGGTGGTTAGCAGCATGATGTTGGGGGCGGCGATAGGCGCGCTGTTTAACGGCTGGCTGTCGTTCCGCCTTGGACGTAAATACAGCCTGATGGCGGGGGCCGTACTCTTTGTGGCCGGCTCTATCGGATCCGCTTTTGCCGCCAGCGTGGAGGTGCTGCTGGTGGCCCGCGTGGTGTTGGGCGTGGCAGTCGGGATTGCCTCTTATACCGCGCCGCTGTACCTCTCCGAGATGGCCAGCGAGAACGTGCGCGGGAAAATGATCAGTATGTATCAGCTGATGGTCACCCTTGGCATTGTGCTGGCGTTTCTTTCCGATACCGCCTTTAGCTACAGCGGTAACTGGCGCGCCATGCTGGGCGTGCTGGCGCTGCCGGCGGTGATCCTGATCATTCTGGTCGTCTTTTTGCCGAACAGCCCGCGCTGGCTGGCGGAGAAGGGACGCCATATCGAAGCGGAAGAAGTGCTGCGGATGCTGCGCGATACCTCGGAAAAGGCGCGCGACGAGCTTAACGAGATCCGTGAGAGCCTCAAGCTGAAGCAGGGCGGTTGGGCGTTGTTTAAGGTCAATCGTAACGTGCGCCGGGCGGTGTTCCTGGGCATGCTGCTGCAGGCGATGCAGCAGTTCACCGGCATGAACATCATCATGTACTATGCGCCGCGTATCTTTAAAATGGCGGGCTTTACCACTACTGAACAGCAGATGATCGCCACCCTGGTGGTGGGCCTGACCTTTATGTTTGCCACCTTTATTGCGGTGTTCACAGTGGATAAAGCGGGCCGCAAGCCAGCGCTGAAAATCGGCTTTAGCGTGATGGCGCTGGGCACTCTGGTGCTGGGCTACTGCCTGATGCAGTTCGACAATGGCACCGCATCCAGCGGCCTCTCCTGGCTCTCCGTCGGCATGACCATGATGTGTATTGCCGGGTATGCGATGAGCGCGGCGCCGGTGGTGTGGATCCTCTGCTCCGAGATCCAGCCGCTAAAATGCCGCGACTTCGGTATCACCTGCTCGACCACCACCAACTGGGTGTCGAACATGATCATCGGCGCCACTTTCCTGACGCTGCTTGACGCGATTGGCGCCGCCGGCACCTTCTGGCTCTACACGGCGCTCAACGTGGCCTTTATCGGCATCACCTTCTGGCTGATCCCGGAAACCAAGAATGTCACCCTCGAGTACATTGAGCGCAACCTGATGGCGGGCGAGAAGCTGCGCAACATCGGTAATCGTTAATGTGAGGCGCGCGGCAACCACGGGCTGGCGACTTTGCGCGTCTCCCGATGGTTGTCGCCGTGAATGATATGCAGGGCGCTCAGGCGCCCGATGTCATAATGCGGCAGTTGCACTGTGGAGAGCGGCGGTAGAAACAGATCGCCAATGCCCACCATGTTGTCGTATCCCACTACCGCCACGTCCTGTGGAATGCGTAACCCCTGGCCCAGCAGCGTCTGATAGACCATAAACGCGATGCGATCGTTGCCGCAGATCACTGAGTCAAAGCCAGGTTTACCCTCGCGGATATGCGCCAGCACCACCGCCGGGATATCGTGGTAATGCTCATCGCCCTGGCCCATATACGAATGGCTCAGATGGTCCGGTTCGATACCGGCCTCCCGGCAGGCGCGCTCCAGCCCCCGGCGGCGGCGGATCGTCGCCGGCTGGCTGGCGGGTAAGTGCAGGCACAGCGGATGACGATAGCCAGCGGCAAGCAGGGCTTTCACCGCGTCGTACTGCCCCTGTTCATCGTCCGGGATATAGCTGGCCACCGGCTGGCTGAGGCTTTCGCAGTTGGCCAGCACGCAGGGCAGAGTCAGCAGTTTCTCCGGCAGCGGTACCTGGCGCAGGCCCATGGTGGTAAAGATAATGCCGTCCGGACGGTGGGAGAGGAGCAGGTCGACCACCGCTTCCGGACGATCGTCAGAAAACATATTGACCACAAAGCTGTTCCAGCCGTGGGCGCGGGCCGTCTCTTCGATCGAGAGGGTGATCTCCACCGAAAAGGGCGTGGTGACGGTATCCAGCGCCAGCACGCCGATGGTGCTGGGGGTGGCGCGCGCCCCGCGGATCTTCTTCGCCGACAAGTCGGGGACGTAGTTGGTCTCGGCGATGGCGGCCTGCACGCGGGCCAGTGTCTCGGGCTTCAGCCGCTCCGGGGTGTTCAGCGCCCGTGAGACGGTCATCAGAGATACATTCGCCAGTTTTGCTACATCTTTCAGGGACGCCATTTTTTCCTCCGCCATTGCCGCAGAGTACAGGCTATACAACTAAGTCGCTGATGTAAAAGAGTGAAACGATTTTCTGCTATCGCCGTCGTGAGCTATGTTGCGGTTGATTTTTGATCGCGATCGCATCTTCATTATGTTAACGTTAACTTTTGTGATTAACATCATATATCGCAGCGAATCCACCTGCGTTTTGTTTTTTGTTAACGTTACCATAATTGCATTCCTCTAACACGAGAATGTCATGATGAAAGCGCCTCACTCACACAGCTACCCGTTGCTCAGTGCCTTACTGTTTTTCTTTTTCGTGACCTGGTCGTCATCCGGCTCCTTGCTCTCTATCTGGCTTCACCAGGAGGTTGGGCTGAAGGCAGGCGATACCGGTATTATCTATGCCGTACTGTCGGTTTCCGCGCTGTTTGCGCAAGTTTGCTATGGATTTATCCAGGACAAGCTGGGGCTGCGCAAACATCTGCTCTGGTATATCACCGCGCTGCTGATCCTCTCTGGTCCGGCGTATCTGCTGTTCGGCCACCTGCTGAAAATCAACGTCCTGTTGGGCAGCATCTTTGGCGGGATCTATATCGGTTTGACCTTTAACGGCGGCATCGGCGTGCTGGAATCTTACACCGAGAGGGTGGCGCGTCAGAGCCAGTTTGAATTCGGCAGGGCGCGGATGTGGGGCTCGCTGGGCTGGGCGGTGGCCACCTTCTTCGCCGGCCTGCTGTTTAACATCAATCCGCAGCTAAACTTCCTCGTCGCCAGCTGTTCCGGGCTGGTGTTCTTTATCCTGTTGGCGCGGCTGCGGGTCTCCTCGGCGCCGCATGCGATGCAGGAGGCGGTATCGGGCGGTAAGGTGACCCTCGAAGATGCGCTGCGCCTGCTGACGCTGCCGCGCTTTTGGGCGCTGGTCTTCTTCGTCATCGGCACCTGCATTTACGGCGTCTATGACCAGCAGTTCCCGGTCTATTTCTCATCGCAGTTCGCGACCCTGCAGGAAGGCAATGAGATGTATGGCTACCTCAACTCCTTCCAGGTGTTCCTCGAGGCGGCCGGCATGTTCTGCGCGCCGTGGCTGGTGAACCGCATCGGCGCCAAAAACGGTCTGATTTTCGCCGGCATGGTGATGGCGATGCGCATGGTGGCCTCCGGTCTGGTGGAGGGGCCGCTGCTGATCTCCATCACCAAACTGCTGCACGCGGTGGAGTTGCCGATACTGCTGGTGGCTATCTTTAAGTACAACAGCCTCAACTTCGATAAACGTCTCTCCTCCACCCTCTATCTGGTGGGCTTCGCCTGCACCAGCTCGATTATCGCCAGCGTATTGTCGCCGCTGGCGGGCTACAGCTATGAAAAATATGGCTTCGCCCAGTCCTACCTGATCATGGGCCTGCTGGTGTTCTGCACCACCTTTATTTCCATCTTCTTGTTGCGCTCCGGCAAATCCTCCGCCGATCCGCTGGTGTCGCAACCTACCGCTATCTGAATCAAAAAGAGTGAAAATGATGACTTACACAATCTCCCGGGCTGAACAGGTACTCCAGACACAACGCCAGGCGCTGAATCTGCGCTGGTATCCGCACTATCACCTGGCGGCCCGCGCCGGGTGGATCAACGACCCAAACGGTCTGGTGTGGTTCGACGGCTGGTACCATGCCTTTTATCAACATCACCCGTACTCCACCCAGTGGGGACCGATGCACTGGGGGCACGCGCGCAGTAAGGATCTGGTGCACTGGGAGCATTTGCCGGTAGCCCTGGCGCCGGAGGGCCCGGAGGATAAAGACGGCTGCTTCTCCGGCTCGGCGGTGGTCGATGGCGATACCCTGGCGCTGATTTACACCGGGCATAAGTTCCACGGCGATCCTGGCGACGAAGCCAATCTGTATCAGGTGCAGTGTCTGGCCACCAGCCGCGACGGGATCCACTTTGA
>ULQD01009548.1_pt1 | contig 204288 bp, 176 predicted proteins | sample 1954121 | NCBI WGS metagenome assembly ULQD01 (sample SAMEA4835646, study PRJEB28245) | human gut metagenome | biome: gut microbiome; material: fecal sample | place: Denmark | collected 2008 | reverse complement strand
TTCTTAATAATAGTGTCCAATATGATTGACAAACCTACAGTCTGGAAATTCAAGAGATCTTGTACATATCATTTTTGTAGAACATTATTGAATCGTTTTTTTCAGAGCGCCTTAGAACGGTAAGGACATTATAAACATCTGGAAATGGCGAAACCATACCCATACACGCCATACCAAAATTCAATCCATTAAATACTCTAAATTCGGCAGGACTAATTAAAAATAATATAAAAGGAATCACCCCAAGAACAAAAGGCAGCAGACACATCAATATAAACCTATCTCGTTTTAATGGATATGATGCTAATGCCACAAATGTTGTCTTTCCTTTAATTCTTCCTATTGTTACATCTGCGTCCTTAGGATAAACGATTCCGTGTAACCACTCGTGAATTATCAACAATAAAAAGCCTAAAGCAAATCCCACCAGAATAAATATTGGAGAGATCACGACCACCTTGCACACAATGGTTTTACCAAGCATAGCGGCAAAAAGTAAAACACATAGAATTACAGCTATCGGCAACGCTTTTTTCATCAGTTCATCGACGCTCTTAGGCGTTTCTATCTTTATTGCATTATCGGGTAAGTTTCCTGTTTGATATTTATTTATATCTTTTATTGACCACACAATTTTTATCATATTACATACCTTTGTTTATCTAATCTCGATTTATCGTCTAACTATATCGTATTATTCATTATACCACACCATATGCCCCAAAGTCAAGCAAACTATTCGATCCGATATAGTTTGAAACTATATCTATCCCACAGAAATAAATATTTTACTATCGCCTTTTTTCGTGCTATACTAAATACCAGCAAACCAATAGGAAATAAACTATAGTAAAATGAAAGAGGTAATGAAAATGAACAATAATATCAAAGCACCATGCCGCTACGATTTTGTGGGCAGCTTTCTCAGACCTGACTATCTGAAAAAGGCAAGAGCAGATTTTGAAAACGGCGCTATCACAGCCGAGCAGCTTAAAGAGGTAGAGGATAAGGCTATCCTTGACCTCGTTGCAAAACAGAAAAAGGCTGGCTATCATATCATCACAGACGGCGAGTTTCGCAGAGCAACATGGCATCTTGACTTTATGTGGGGCTTCAACGGCGTTGGTCACAGCAAGACACAGACAGGTCTGCCTTTCCATGGCGAGGCAGCAATGATAGACGATACATACCTCACAGGCAAGGTATCAGTTGGCGACCACCCATTTGTTGAGCATTTTAAATTTGTTAAGGCTCTCGAGGACGAGAATACAGTCGCAAAGCAGACTATCCCTGCACCTGCACAGTTTCTTGAGCAGATGATAATGCCTTTCGCACTGGAGAACACAAAGAAGTATTATAACGATACAGAAGAGCTTGTTCAGGATATCGCAAAGGGCTACAGAAAAGTCATCGCTGACCTTTATGCAGCAGGCTGCCGCAATATTCAGTTTGACGATTGCTCATGGGGCATGATAGTTGACCCTAATGCAAAGGCTATTTTTGGAGTTGACGACGCAGGACTTGAGGATATAAAAAGACTTCTGCTGAGAATAAACAACCTTGCTATCGATGGCAAGCCTGAGGATCTTGTTATCACAACTCACGTTTGCCGTGGCAACTTCCACTCAACATATGCAAGCAGTGGCGCATATGACAGTGTAGCTGAAACACTTTTCGCAGGCGAAAATGTAAGTGCGTATTATCTTGAATTTGATGATGAGCGTTCAGGTGGCTTTGAACCTTTGAAAGCAGTAAGCGGCGACAAGAAGGTAGTCCTCGGACTTATCACATCAAAGAAGCCTGAGCTTGAGGACAAGCAGGCTGTTATCGACCGTATCCACGAGGCTGCAAAATACATCTCACTTGACAGACTTTGCCTTAGCCCACAGTGCGGCTTCGCTTCCTGCGAGATAGGCAACAAGCTCACAGAGGAGGAACAGTGGGCAAAGCTTGCTCTTGTTAAGGAGATCGCAGAGGAAGTTTGGGGATAACCAACAGATTTAACATATATCCCGAGGGATACTCAATATTCTTGATAAAAAATGACTCATGTCAAAACATATCCGACTTATTAACAGATCATACGAGTGCAGAGAAAAGGATAAATAAAAACAGGTAGATAACTCAATTGAGGTATCTACCTGTTTTGTTCATATTTCACTATATAGGTCATTCATATTAGTTCTTTGAAAATGTCTATATGAGTATATATCAAATTGATGTGAGTCATTTTTTTAGCTTAATTATGTTGCCACACGCAACGTATTTTTTATAGCCTATGTACCCAATCAATAGCCGCCTCTGCCCAATGAGCCGCCACCGGCTGATAGTGACCTTCCCATGTGGCAGTGGTTTCGTCGCACAATGCAAGTCCATGTCCACCGTATTCATAAATGTGGCTCTCGAATGGAATGTGATACTTTGAAAGACTGCACATATACCAAAGTGTGTTCTCAACCCTTACACAGCCATCATCAGCACAGTGCCAGATGAATGTAGGAGGAGTGTTCTCCGATACTCTCTTCTCCATTGAAACAAGCTCTCTGAGCTCCGATGATTTTTCCTCGCCAATAATATTGAGTATTGAGCCTTCATGAGTGTATTCAGGTTCGGATGTGATAACAGGATAGCCCAAGATAGAGCCGTTTACCTTGATGTCCTCAGGGTTGCAGCCAAGAGGCTTTGTGAGCAGCTCGCTGTTCCAGAAGTTTGCCATTGTTGCCGCAAGGTGTCCGCCTGCTGAAAAACCGCATACTATTATCTTGTCAGGGTCAATGTCAAATTTCTCCGCATTATCTCTAACATACTTGACAGCCGCTGCACATTCAAGAACGTCAGTAGGAAATTTTTTCTTGACGCATGAATATCTCAACACAAACGCACATATGCCTGCACCCAAAAATCTGAATGCAACAGGCTCAGCTTCACGCTCAGAACACCAATCATATCCTCCGCCTGGACAAACGATAACAGCCTTGTGCTTCTTTCTGCCTATTTCCTCAGTTAGCGTGTTGTAATAGCAATCAAGCACAGGTGCGCAGCCTTCGCTTGAAACGCCAGCCTTTTCATAATCCACTTTTATTTCTACTGTTTCTTTAAGCATTTTCTTTCCTCCGAAAATTTATTCTGTAGCCGCCTGCTGGTCTGTCTGAGAGGACGAGTCAGCAGGTGCTGCATTTTCTGTCATATTTACGCAGACGATATAGCCGTCAACGTTGTTGCCTGAGATAGTGTTAGGACGCTCATTGTTGCTGTCGTCAAGTGGTACAGGCACGTTTGTGGTGCTGCCCTTGTCTGCGGCAACGTAGTAAACTGAATACTCAGTGTCGTCAAAAGCCGTGAATGTAAGCGGTTTTTCAAATGTATAGTCCTTGACAAAATCTATGTATTCTTCAAGGCAAAGCTTGTTTGCTGTCATTATCTCAGCGTGTGGTATTCCTACATATCTGAAATGATAAGCCATAGGGCTTACACCTGTGATGTCAGCTTTGTCCTCTGGGTATCTGAGGATAAGTCCGTATTTCCAGCAGTTTTCAGATATCCAACTATAATCTCCCTCGCCTGTGAACTCAGGATATGCGCCTGTGCTTGCGTCATAAAGATGCAGGTCAAAGGCAAGTCCAGTGTCATGCTCGTAGCAGGCAGAGCTGCTGTCTTCATCATCTTCCGCAGGCATAGCTGTGTTTATCATAAGTGTTGATATCTTCTTGTCAGCATAAAAATCATTGCCCATTTTGCCAAAGGCTTCAAAGGTCTCTTTTTTAGCCGTCAGTTGAGTGCTGCTGGTGGACATTATTTGACTTCCGTTCTTGTCAAACAAATAGGAATAAACTGTGTCTGTGTTATTCACTGTACCGGTGAATGAGTGGTCGCCATTAACGAGAACAAGATCTCCATTTACCATATCAGTTTTGTTTTTTGCGGTAACATAAATATAATTGCCCGTAAGCTTTTTTACAGCTTTTTTACTGCTGCTGTCAGCCTTGACCGCAGAGGAGTTTGACGAGCTGTCGGAAATTTTCTTAGGGCTGTCAGCTTTTGAACTGCACGATGTAGATATTCCCAGAATGATCAAAAGCAGTATGGCAAGAGCCGCTGCAATATTCTTGTATTTATAACGTTTTACTTTTGGCACTTAACATCACCTTCCTGTATAACATACACCTAAATTATAACACATTTTTCGTAATAAGTGAACCATATGCCACTGTAGTGTCGGCACTTTTGTTATATCAGACAAATGTTTTGCGGACGTTTTATGCAACAAGCACAAACAAAATAAGGGCTGTACCGCAAAACAGTACAGCCCTTAGTAATAAAAATTCTGTTAGTTTCTTACATAGTCAACAACAGACTTTATGAACGCACGTCCCTCAGGGGAGTGGGAAAGCTTATCAAAATCGCATGAGCAAACTACCACCTTGCCGCCGTCCTTTTCATACTCGTAGAGGAGTGAAAGATCGTGGTTGCGGTCGAAGTTGTCGATAGTTCTCACGATAACATTTTTCTCACCCTTAAAGTCGTCAAGAATAACCGAGCGTGAGTTCTGAACTATCTCCCACCACTGAGGCGTTGAGTATTTTTCCCCTGCAAAGCCTGCAAGAGCAGGGTGTTCGGTGTCGATAAGAAGTCCCATTGTGCCAACAGGGTCGGGTTTTTTCATCATCTGTGAGATGATACAGAACATATGATAGCACCAGAAGTCCTGACAGTAGAAGCCCTCAATAGAGTTTTCAAGCTTTGAAAGGTCAGGGAGGATAAGCACGGTCTTGCCCTGTTTCAGCAGACTTTCAGCTTCCTCGTTTACCTCGTTAAAAATGTATGCGCCGCTTATATCTGTCTTTTCAACTGTCGGTATCACCCAAAGGTCATAGTGATTGCGTATGTCAGTGCCATCTATTTCAAGTGAAAGCACAGCCTTTGTGTTCTTTGTTACCTGTGGGAGAGTAAACTCTACATCGCAAATGTCAGTGTAGTTGCCTTCTGCAACAAAATTCTTTTCGACCTTGCCAATGACATCACCGTTTTCAAGAGTGAGAGTGCAAATAAGCTTGCCTTCTTTCAGGTCAGGTCTGTAATTGCAAAGCTCTGTGTGCGCCTTGAAACTGCTGTCTGCTTCAAGAACATAGCTGTCAAAACGCGCCATTACAACAGCATCATTGCAGAACTCTCTCCACTCGCTGTCTGTGATAAGTCCCTTGCTGTCCATGAATGCGTCAAGTACACCCACAAGGGCAGTACCCTGACCGCTGAAATCCTGAATATCGAGTATCTGGAAACCGCCAAGAAGTCTTGAGCGGAAAACAGCCTCCATTTCTTCCTTATAGCACTGCACAGCAAGCTTGCCTGAGCATTTGAAATAATCCTCAGCCAGCGGAAGCAGACCCTTTTCATCAAGTCTTTCTCTGAATACCTCAAAGTTTCTGGCTTTAAGGGAGCCTGTGTATTTTTCTATCTCCTTGAAGTTCGGATAAGTTTCATACTGACCTATTTCGTGAGTAACGATAGGCACTTCAGGAATAAAATCTGCGTCAGCTTCGCTTGCCTTGACTGTTTTCATGGTCGTGCCGTACTGTATCTGAACAGTGCCGTCCTCAGAAACTTCTGTGGAGTTTGCCTGCTTCTTAGGTCTTATAATGCTGTCATAATCGTGATTTGCCGCAGGCTTGTCAGTCTGAATATGGCCAAGTGGAGCGTCACACATTGCGTATGAGCCTCTTATAAGCCTGTCGTTTGCAAGTCTTACGCCAACAAAGAAATCGTCATTTTCTATAACGTTAGGGAACCACTGGAAATTGTTTGAGCCTTGTGTGTAAAGGTGTCTGTTGTCAAATTTCTTGTAGCCGCCTATTATATCGTTGAGTATCTTCTTTGAGCCCCAAAGCTCGTTGCCCATTGACATCATGCAGTAGGAAGGGTGATTGCCGAAGAGTTTCAGCATATTGAAGCCCTCTTCAACGAGGAAATCCTGCTCCTCCTGATTGTGGTTCTCCTCGCCCTCTTCTGTGATAGTTCCCCAGAAAGGAAGCTGTGGCTCCATATAGATTCCAAGCATATCCGCAGCGATAAACGCAGACTCAGGGGGACAGCAGGTGTGATAGCGGTAGTGGTTCATGCCGTATGACTTTGATATCTTCATTACCCTCAGCCATTCCTCAAGGTCGGTAGGTGCAAAAGCGGTCTTAGGGAATATCATGCCGTCATGTTTTCCTCTGAGAAAGGTTTTTTCGCCGTTTATGGTGAACTTTCCACCCTCAGTATTGAACTCACGCATACCGATGATATGCTCGCTCACGTCGCCGTCGATATCTATTCTCAGCTTGTAGAGATTAGGCTCATGCTCACTCCAAAGCAGGCAATCGTTGCCCATTTTGTATAAAGCGTCAAGCTTGCCGTCGGTGTATTCAAAGCTCTGCACCTCAGGAGTGTGGCTTTTTTCGCTGTTGAAACTCTCAGCGCTTATGACAGCTTTTCCGCTTTTTCCGCCTGTTATGTTGGCTGTTACTCTTACTGTCTTGCTGTGGATATCGCACCAAAGCATAACATTTTCAGCGTGGGCGTTTTTGTAGCCTATAAGCTCGATGCGTCCTGTGATACCATTCCAGTTGGTCTGAGTGTCAGGTGAAGTCAGGTGTCCGCCCTTGGTCTTGTAGCCAACATTTGAAACGCAGATAGTCATTTCATGCACGCCAGTACCGATATACTCGTTCAGGTCATAGATGTGCGGAGTGCAAAGGCTCTCCTGCCTGCCTATCTTTTTGCCGTCTATATAAAGTTCAGTTATTCTTGTTCTTTCAAGATAAAGTTTAAGATTTTCACATTGCAGAGCAGAGAAGTCAACGTTTTTTCTGAACCATGCAAAGCCCTCAAATTTATATGTGTCTGTAAGAAAGCCTGTTTCTCTCTTAGTATTGTATTCGCCTTTTTTAGCGTTGGAAGTAGTGTTTGGAAGGTTTATTGTATCATCAAAAACAAGGTCAGTACCCTTACATTCCTTGTCAAGACACAGCAGCCACTCGCCGCTGAGGTCAAGCTTGTTTATCATTAAGCAACGATCCTTTCAAGTTCAAATTTTCAATATCCATTATAACATATGGTATTGCCCATTTCAACCGAAATCGTTTGATTTAACCAAAATGCTATAAAATTTTGTTGTTTTTAACAATAAAATATGATACAATAAGATTAAAAGAAATCTGCCAACTGGAGGTGCAGGAAAAATGCTTGAAAATACAGAAAGAAAGCTGTTGTGGCTGTGGCTCGATGTTGCGTTCGGACCTGCGGACAAGCGTTTGTGGGACGTTATGTCATATTATGACAACGTTGAAGAAATGTGCGATGATCTATTGTCACTGCGCTGTGGATATGTTACTCAGCAGGAGGCTGAAAAGATAGCCTGCTGTACGTTCTTTCAGGCGAAACAGGTGGCTGAATACTGCGAGAAAAAGGGTATATATATCCTCACCCCTGACGATCCTCTTTATCCTGAACGGTTGAAACAGATAGAATGTCCACCTGCTGTGCTTTTCTGCCGTGGCGATGTAAGCTGTCTGTCTATTGAAAAGAGCGTTGCCATTATCGGCACTAGAGAACCAAGCGATTATTCTGTAGCCGTGGCGGAGGAGTTTTCAAGCTTTCTTGCAGAACGTGGGGTTAATATCATAAGCGGATTTGCTATGGGTATCGACACTGCCGCACACCGCAGTGCGATGCGTGCAGGTGGAAGCACTGTAGCTGTTATGGGCTGTGGGCTAGAATATGATTATCCTCGTGGCAGGACGGGCTTCAAGCGTGAGATAGCAACACATGGGGTAGCCATATCGGAATTTTTCCCGCAGGCAAGACCTGTTCCTGAGAATTTTCGTATAAGAAACCGCATTGTTTCGGCACTTTCACATTGCGTTCTTGTGGTTGAAGCAGGAATACGCAGCGGCACCCTGAATACTGTAAATCATGCTTTATCCCAGAATAAAGACGTTTTTGTTATACCGCCTCATGACATTTTCAGCGAGAAATACGCAGGACAGTGTGCGCTTCTCCGTGACGGAGCAATAGAAGTCTATTCACCGAAAGATATCCTCTATCTCCTTAACAAGGCAAAAATATAGAAAAAAGGCTGCGACTTTTTGCCGCAGCCTTTTGTGATATCTGAAATTACTTTGAAAGTGGGCTTTCTCTGTAGATGATGTCCTCTCTCTTTGGTCCGTTTGAAACCATTGTGATAGGGAAGCCGATATGCTTTTCAACGAAGTCGATATACTTCTTGCAGTTTTCAGGAAGATCTTCATACTTTTTGATGCCCCTGATGTCTGACTTCCAGCCGTCGAGAACTTCGATAACAGGCTTTGCCTTTTCAAGCTTTCTTGTTGTAGGGAAGTCTGTTGTTACCTCGCCGTCTATCTCATAGCCTACGCATACAGGTATCTTGTCAAGATAGCCAAGAACGTCAACTACTGTGAAAGCAACATCTGTTGTGCCCTGGATACGGCAGCCGTACTTAGTTGCAACGCAGTCGAACCAACCCATTCTTCTAGGTCTGCCTGTTGTTGCACCAAACTCTCCGCCGTCGCCGCCTCTCTTTCTCAGCTCGTCAGCCTCGTCGCCGAATATCTCAGAAACGAATGCGCCTGCACCTACTGCGGAAGAATAAGCTTTAACAACAGTTACGATAGTCTTTATCTCATAAGGAGGTATACCTGCACCGATAGCACCGTATGCTGCTAGTGTAGATGAAGATGTTACCATTGGATAGATACCGTGGTCAGGATCCTTCAGTGAGCCAAGCTGACCCTCAAGAAGAACGTTCTTGCCCTCTTTGATAGCGTTCCAAAGGAATGCAGATACGTCGCAAACATATGGAGCGACCATTTCCTTATACTCCATAAGAGTATTGAAAAGCTCGTCAGCGTCGATAGGAGGCTTATGATAAAGGTGTTCAAGAAGAATGTTCTTTGTTTCAAGAACTCTCTTTATCTTTACCTTGAGAGCCTCTTCGTCAAACAGCTCCTGTACCTGAAAACCTATCTTTGCATATTTATCAGAATAGAAAGGTGCGATACCCGATTTTGTTGAGCCGAAGCTTGCCTTTCCGAGTCTTTCTTCTTCGTACTGATCGAACAAAACGTGATATGGCATTACCATCTGCGCTCTGTCGGAAATAAGTATCTTAGGCATTGGAACGCCTTCGGAAGTTACCTTTTTAAGCTCATTGAAAAATACAGGGATATTAAGTGCAACACCGTTGCCGATAATATTTGTTGTGTGATCATAGAATACGCCGGAAGGCAAAGTGTGCAAAGCGAACTTTCCGTAGTGATTTACAATAGTATGTCCTGCGTTAGCACCGCCCTGAAATCTTACTACTATATCAGACTTTTCAGCAAGCATATCGGTAAGCTTGCCCTTACCCTCGTCGCCCCAGTTTGCGCCGACAATCGCTCTAACCATTTAATTTTATCCTCCTTGCCATAAAACAGCAAAATTAGTAGCAGATATTTATTAAAATCAACACTGCCACTAGGATATTATAGCACAAAACATTCTATATGTAAAGGCACTTTTAAACATTTAACACTTTTATAACATTTAGCGTATTACCATACTGCTATGATAAAGAATAAAAAGTTTTAATATATCTTGCAAAAATCAGATTTGTGTATTATAATATAGTGTAACGGCCCGTGCTGTGAGATAACAAAATAAAATACGAGGGGATAAGGATGACAAAAAGAAAACAATGTGCGGCTCTTGCGCTTGCATTGACGCTGACAATTTCTATGTTCGGCTGTGAAAAAGACAAAGAAACAACACAGTCGTCTGCGGTGTCGCAGATAAAGACGAGCGACTCAGCTCAACCAAGCAATGTGAAGGTCAAGGAATACAAATTTCCGGAGTTTCTGAATAAAATAAAAAGCCTTGACGAGCTTTCACGAAAGCTTTATACAAGCTTTGACAGCACTCAGTATGTTGCCGAGGTTGAGGAGCAGCCTTTTGAGGGATATAAATGTGAAAAGCTTCTTGCGGATCTTTTCTTCACTTATCGTGACGGCAGAGCAGTGGGACTTCTTGACAAGTCCGGAAACGTTGTGCTTGAAGCTGATGAGTACACTGAAATAACTGTGGTGAGCAATGGTATTCTACAGCTTTCTTATGATAAAGAGCGCAACGCTCCTATGCAGTATATGAAATATGACAGCGACGGAAATTTAAGTGACTATAAGCATAAGAAATTCTCCGCTGACAGCCTTTATACATATGAGTCGCAGGCTGATGACAGCGGCACGGACGCTGTTTATTCACTTATGATTCCTGACGGTAAAAATGTTGTGTCATCAGACGGCTCGGATAAGTGGGATTCTGTTGAGAAGATATCAGCTGACAGCATAGATACAAATAAGGCGTACAAAGGCTTTTACAAGCTCACAAAGAATGGCGGCATATACTATGCTTGCTTTGATGACTTTTATAATTATGATATCTACGAGGGAGCATATGCAAAGGTTTGTGTGAAAGTAGGCGGAGAATACGGAGAATGCTATCTTGCCGATCATGATGATTACAACGAGCTTGTGAAAATGATAGACAGCTTCGGCAACGCTTCATACAGGACGGCTCCGTCTAAAGATCCGGGACTTGATTTTATACAGATAACTCTAGGACTTAAAGAGAACACCAAAACAGAGATAACTATTTCTTCTGACGGCTATTGCCTGACGGACACCATAGAAGCTGCTGAGGGTGAGGCTGTGAACAAGTATTTCTCCTATCTTGACAAGGAAGATTTCGCAGATCTTATACTTTGGTGTGAACAGGTGCTTGCTGAGGAGTATCAAAAATAGATTTAAACTTTTTATAAATAATTTGCAGGATAGCGTAAAATTCCTGCAAAAATTGTTTTTTTAGCTCTTGCAAGTTGTTGACATTAGGTAGAACTTGTGCTATTATATTAAAGGTGTGGCGGTTTTCCTGCATATTTTCAGTGAACACTGCAAATACTTCTCTTGTGACGAAAGTTACTAATGAAGAACGGGAGGTATCTGAGTGTCTGAACAAGAAGAAAACGTAGAGAGCGAAAAGCTTGCTGAGGATATAAGGCAGATAAAGGAAATGGGTTCTGTCACATTGCCAGACGCAAAGCACGTTATACACTGCCTGAACATTATCGGTCAGGTGGAGGGGCATTATATTTTGCCTGCACAAAACAAGACCACCAAGTATGAGCATATCATACCTGCCCTTGTTGCTATCGAGCAGGATAGGAGCATAGAGGGGCTTGTGATAATCCTCAACACTGTGGGCGGAGATGTGGAAGCAGGACTTGCCATTGCAGAGCTTATTGCTAGTATGAAAACGCCTACTGTGTCAATGGTTGTGGGCGGAGGTCACTCCATAGGCGTGCCGTTGGCGGTGTGTGCGAAAAAGTCATTTATAGTGCCAAGCGCCACAATGACCATACACCCTGTTAGAATGAACGGGCTTGTGCTGGGAGTACCTCAGACGCTTTCTTATTTTGACAAAATGCAGGAAAGGATAGTTCGCTTTGTGTGCGATAATTCAGCCATAAAGCCTGAGCGTTTCCGTGAGCTTATGATGTCAACGGGCGAGCTTGTAATGGACGTTGGTTCTGTTATCGACGGGGAGCAGGCTGTAAAAGAGGGGCTTATCGACAGGCTCGGAGGGCTTTCCGAGGCGATAGACTGCCTTTATGATATGATAGAAAACAGTTCTGAAAAGGAGAAAGCTGAAAATGTTTCAGACAATAATCGACCTTTATGACGTGTTCAGGACTGACGTAGATATCGGAGAAGAGTTTGAGGGTGATGATACTGCTTTGGACACAGATCCGGCACATTATCTCAGCCATGACGGCTTTTATCTCTGACAAATAACAAAATTTCGGAGGACAGCAATGGGTATCATCAATGCGATTTTTCAGGCTATAATTCAGGGCTTGACGGAGTTTATTCCAGTTTCAAGTTCAGGACATCTTTCACTGTATCAGCATTTTACAGGAAACAGCGGAGAGGGAGCTTTGTTTTTCTCGGCGATACTTCACCTTGGCACGCTGGTAGCAGTATTTGTGGCTTTCAGGAAGACAATATGGGATATGATAAAAGAGCTTGGCGTTATGATAAAGGATATTTTTACAGGCAAGTTCACTCTTAAAAATATGAATCCTCCAAGGCGTATGATAGTTATGATAATAGTTTCCTGCTTCTGCCTTGTGCCGTTCCTGCCATTTAAGGGCTGGTTTGAGGGCATTGCAGAGGATTCAAGCATTTTTGCAGAGGGTCTTTGTTTCCTTTATACATCGGCAATACTTTTTATGTCAGACCGCTGTGTAAAGGGTAAAAAGACTCAGGGCGATATAGCTTATAAAGACGCAATAACGGTCGGACTTTTTCAGGGAGTTGCACTGTTGCCTGGCGTTTCAAGATCAGGTTCGACTATCTCAGCGGGACTTTTCTCAGGCATGACCAGAGAAACATCGGTAAAGTATTCTTTCATTCTGGGCATACCTGTTATACTTATGAGCTGTCTGCTTGAAGTCAAGGACGCAGTTTCAACACGTGCTGATATAGATTGGGTTAGCTGTGCAGTTGGATTTGTAGTTGCCGCATTTGTGGGACTTTGTGCTATCAAGCTTGTAAACTGGCTCGTTAAAACGGATAAATTCAAGGTGTTTGCTTATTATACCCTTGTGCTTGGCGTCATAGTCCTTGTTATCTCATTTATCGAGATGTGCATGGGTCACCCTATATCCTTTGCAAAGTAATGACATAAGATAATACAGTTTCTGTGAAAAAGCTTGAAATTCTGTTTTCAGGCTTTTTTGTGGGTTATAAAGGCAAATAACATTTTGCCTTTATTTGCTTAAATAAGACAAATACCGAAAGGAATGGTAAAATAAATGGCAGCTCAAAAGAAAGGCTCAAAGCCTGCGCCAAAGCAGACAGCGGCAAAGAAAAAGCCCGCACAAAAGCCTGCGCAAGCTGCAAAAAAGAATACAAAACAGCAAAAGCCTCAGAGCAAGCCGCCACAGTCAAATTCCATGACAGCAGTGAGAGAAAGAGAGAACAGACGCTTCTGGTCTTACATACTTTTCTTTTTTGGCATACTTGAATTGCTTATCACGTTCGTGGAGGGGGACGGCTTGTGGAAATGGCTCCATGAGCTGAACCGAGGACTTTTCGGCGTGACAGTATTTCTGTTTGCACCTATGATAATCTATGTTGCACTTATGATAGCTTCAGATGTGACACACAACAAGGTCATAGCGAAGGTGGTGGAGGGAAGCGTTCTTATGCTTCTTATAAGCGGCATGGCTCAGATAATCCAAGTCGGCTCTGTGGACGGAAGTTCGTTCTGGCTTAAACTTGTGGGGCTTTTCAATGATGGAAAACAGCTCCGTGGCGGCGGACTTGCAAGCGCATTGCTTGGCTGGCCTTTGCTTTCGCTTTTCAAGAGAGTTGGCGCAGGTATCGTTATCGTGCTTGTGGCGTTCACTTTTATAATGTTGCTTACAAATGTTACGCTTCCACAGCTCCTCAAAGCGATTTCAAAGCCTTTTGTAAAGAGCTATGAAGCGGTGAACGAGGAGCGTATCGAGCGTGCGGCTCAGCCTCCAAAGCCTCCAAGAGAGAAGAAAGAGCCAAGGCGTAATGGTAGGGTTGATATTGCAAAGTTCTATCCTGATGATGGCCCTGACACTGCGGCGGAAGCCTTTGTGCCTGTTGCAGAGGCGGAAGAAGCTACCGACAAGGTGGACGCTTCAAAGATAGATATGCCGGTCCACCCTGTGAAAGCTCCTGTGATAACACATGAAAAGCTTGAAGAAACGGCTAAGACTACCGATAATGAGGAGCTTAAAAAGATAATAGAAAACGCCATAGGCGACAGCAGAGAAGAAAAGAAGTCCAAGGACGAGCCTGTTAAGCCACCAGTAGTGAATGTTGATAAGAACGGTCAGACAACGTTCTTTGAGAAAGATAATAAAATATCTGCTTACGTTTATCCGCCTGTGGATATACTCAAATATGCTAAAAATCCTGTGGCTTCCGAGATAGTCCAGCAGGAGATACAAGAGAAATCTGCGAAGCTTGTGGAAACGCTTGAAACATATGGCGCTAAAACAAGGATCGTGGGCATACACAGAGGTCCGTCCGTTACAAGATATGAGCTTCAGCCTGCAGCAGGCGTAAGAGTGTCGAAGATAACGGGTCTTGCAGACGATATCGCACTTAACCTCGCGGCAATGAGCGTTCGTATCGAAGCTCCTGTGCCGGGCAAGGCGTGCATAGGCATAGAAGTGCCGAACGATCATAGAGATACGGTTTCTCTCCGTGAGCTTATCGACAGCGAGGAATACAGAAAGGCAAAGGGCAAGCTTACCTTTGCAGTGGGCAAGGATATCGAGGGTAATATCATTATCGGCGATATCGCCAAAATGCCGCATATGCTCGTTGCAGGTACAACAGGTTCAGGTAAGTCTGTTTTTACAAACTCTATCATACTTTCTATACTTTACCATGCGTCGCCTGACGAAGTAAAGCTTATCCTTATCGACCCTAAGAAAGTCGAGTTCCCGATATATAATAAGATACCTCATTTGCTTATCCCTGTTGTTACCGAGCCTTTAAAGGCGGCTGGTGCGCTTGGCTGGGCGGTAAATGAAATGAACAAGCGTTATCTTATGTTCGAGGCAAACAACGTCAAGAATTTGCAGGAATTCAACGACATGGTTCTTGAAGAACGCAATAAGCCTGCCGAGGAGCAGGACGAAGTCCGTGCAAAGATCGACCTGCTGCCGCAGATAGTTATTGTGGTCGATGAGTTCGCCGATCTTATGATGGCTGCGAGAAGCGAGGTTGAGGACTCAGTTTTAAGACTTGCACAGCTCGCTCGTGCGGCAGGAATACATATGATAATCGCAACACAGTCCCCTAGGGCGGACGTGTTGACAGGACTTATCAAGTCAAATATCCCGTCAAGAGTATCCCTTAGCGTGTCTAGCAACGTTGACTCACGAGTTATACTTGATGAGAGCGGTGCTGAAAAACTTCTTGGCAACGGCGACCTGCTTTACAAGCCTGTGGGCGTTAAAAAGCCTATAAGAATGCAGAGCGGCTATGCAGCGACTTCTGAGATAAGAGAGGTTGTAAACTTCCTCAAGAACGAGCATACCGCAGAATACAGCGACGAAGTTATCGCAGAGGTGGAGGAGAATACTCCGCAGCCAAAGGACAGCGGTTCGGCAGGCAGCGATAATGTTTCCGTAAATCCTGATGATGACCTTGTAAATCAGGCAATATCTATAATCGTGCAGACAAATAACGCTTCCACTGCGTTCTTGCAAAGAAAGCTAAAGCTCGGTTTCCCTAGAGCCGCCCGTATCATGGACGAGATAGAGGAAATGGGCATAATAGGACCACAGGAAGGCTCTAAGGCACGAAAGATAAACATAACAAAAGAAGAATGGGCTGAAATGCAGGCAAGAAGATAGCTCAGGCGGAAAGGGATAACATGGCAGGCAGATCTGCAAAAAAGAAAAATTCGACAGCACCGCTTAAAAAGGCGGTAACGCTCATAGCGGTTTTTGTGGTGCTGCTTTTTACAGTGCTTGACCTGACAGGGTTAGTTTCTTTCGACAGCTTGCTTATCAAGGCAGGCGTTGAGGACAAGCCGGCGGAACACGCTCAGACAGAGGTGCATTTTATCGACGTTGGTCAGGGCGACAGCACCCTTGTGATATCACAAGGCGAGGCTATGCTCATTGACAGCGGCGATAAAGATGACAGCAATAAAATAGAAAAATATCTTGAAAAGCAGGGAGTGACAGAGTTAAAATATCTCATTGCCACCCACCCTCACGCTGACCATATTGGTGAAATGAGCGAGATAATAGACCAGTTTCAGGTGGATAAATTCATTATGCCGAAAGTCAAGGCTGATATGACGCCCACCACAACGATATATGAGAAAATGCTCAAAAGCATAAAGGCAAAGGACTTGAAGATAACACAGGCAAAGCCTATGGAATTTGAGCTTGGAAGCTGTAAGGTGGAGCTTTTCACACCAAAAAAGGATTATGATGATCTTAATAACTATTCCACCCTTGTGAAGATAACAGACGGTGAGAACAGCTTTCTTATCACGGGGGATTGCGAGACCACTGAGGAGAAAGATATACTTTCTCAGGGTTATGATGTTTCCGCAAAGGTGCTTAAAGCAGGTCATCACGGCAGTTCCACTTCTTCGGGGGTCGATTTTCTTAACAAGGTCATGCCGAGATATGCTGTTATATCCTGCGGCAAGGGCAACAAGTATGGTCACCCACACGAAGAAACTGTCACAAGGCTGAAAAAATATGCTTCCCATTTGTATGTCACTGCAGATGTGGGAACGATAGTTTTCAGCTCAGATGGCGAGGGGTTGAGCGTTTCTGCTGAAAAGGGAGAAAAGTGATATGGAAGAGATTTTTATAGTTGACAGGATAGAAAACGGCTATGCCGTGTGCGAAACTGAGCAGGGAGAAAAAAAGGATATACCGCTTTCTGGAACAAAAGACGTTCACGAGGGTGACGTGCTTATCTTAAAGGACGGCGTTTATATCCCAGATAAGGACAAAACAGAAGCAAGAAGAAAAAGGATACTCGCCCTACAGGAGGATCTGTGGGCTTAAATATATGCTGAAAGGTATAGATAGAAATGGAAAAAGATTTATTTACGCTTATCAATGAAAAGCTTTCAGGCTTATCAAAGGGACACAAGCTTATTGCGAACTACATTCTCTCCCACTATGACAAAGCGGCTTTTATGACGGCTCAGAAGCTTGGAAAAACCGTGGGCGTCAGCGAATCAACGGTGGTAAGATTTGCCTCGGAGCTTGGCTATGACGGCTATCCTGCCCTTCAAAAAGGCTTGCAGGAGCTTATGAGAAACAAGCTTACAACTGTTCAGAGAATAGAGGTCACTTCCGACCTTATGAGCAGTGACAACGTGCTTGAAAGGGTACTCAACCTCGACATCGACAAGATAAGGCGTACTTTGGAGGAAACCTCAAAGGAGGACTTTAACAATGCCGTTGACACTATCGTATCCTGCAATACCCTTTACATAATGGGTACGAGAAGTGCAGCTTCTATCGCTTCGTTCCTTGCTTATTATCTTGGACTTATTTTCCCACATGTAAAGCTTGTTCAGAGTACGACTACTTCCGAGCTTTTTGAAAAGATAATGAGAATAGACGAAAAGGACGCCATGATAGGCATATCTTTCCCGAGGTATTCAAAGCAGACTGTCAAGGCTTTGAAGTATGCAAAGAGCAACGGTGCGAACGTTATAGCTATAACAGACTCAAAGGCTTCGCCTATCGCAAAGTATGCAGACAGCCTGCTTCTTGCAAGAAGCGATATGGCTTCGTTCGTTGACTCTCTCGTTGCACCGCTGAGCCTTATAAATGCACTTATCGTTGCGGTATCCATAAGAAATATCGACAGAGTGTCCCAGACCTTTGAACGTCTTGAAAAGGTATGGGCTGAGTATGATGTTTACGCAAAAAGCGAGGAAGATACACAGTGAGAAGATTTGACGCAGTTATAGCAGGCGCAGGTGCGGCAGGAATGTTCTGCGCAGTTCAGCTTGGCTGGCGTGGAAAGAGCGTTGCTGTTATCGAGCATAGCGGCTGTCAGGGCAGAAAACTCATGATAACAGGCAAGGGCAGGTGTAACGTCACAAACAACTGTACCGCTGACACTGTTATGAAAAATATCCCACGCAACAGCAAGTTCATGTATTCAGCACTGAGCAGATTTGCACCTGAGGACGTTATGAGCTTTTTTGAGTGTCTTGGTGTGGAGCTTAAAACTGAGCGTGGCAACAGGGTGTTCCCTGTGAGCGACAACGCAAAGGATATCGTAAAAGCACTTGTGAAAGCCTGTGAGGACAGTGGTGTGCAGTTTATCGACGATGAGGTAAAAGAGCTTATCATAAAGGATGGCAGAGCAGAGGGCTTTAAATGCGAGCATGGGGATTATTACGCAGACAGCGTTATCGTTGCAACTGGCGGAAAGTCCTATCCACGGACAGGCTCAACAGGCGACGGCTATAAGCTTGCCAAGTCTGTGGGGCATAAGGTCACGGCAATAACTCCGTCACTTTGCCCTGTAGTCACTTATGAGCGTGAGGAATGTGCTTCTGCAATGGGGCTTTCCCTTAGAAACTGCACCTTGACGCTTCGTGAAGAGGACAGAGATAAACCACTTTTCCACGAGCTTGGGGAAATGCTTTTCACACACTTTGGTCTGAGCGGACCGCTTGTACTTTCGGCTTCGGCTCACCTTGGTGATATGAACAAGTCAAGGTATTATATGGATATCGACCTTAAACCTGCGCTGAGCCATGAACAGCTTGACAGCAGGATACTTCGTGATTTCGGTGATTTTCCAAACAGAGATTTTCAGAATTCACTGGGTAAGCTGCTGCCCTCGAAGATAATACCCCTTATAATAAAAAGGTGCGGCATCGATCCTGAGAAAAAGGTCAATCAGATAACCCGTGAGGAGCGTGAAAGGCTTGTTTCCACAGTGAAAAAGCTAACGTTCACGGTGAAGTGTATGCGCCCTGTAGAGGAAGCTATCATCACCCGTGGAGGAGTTGATGTTTCGCAGATAGACCCACGGTCAATGGAGTCAAAGCTGTGTAAAGGACTTTACTTTATCGGTGAGGTGCTTGACGTTGACGCTTATACAGGGGGTTTTAATTTGCAGATAGCGTTTTCCACGGCGTATAGCTGTGCGGATAAAATAGGATAAGGAGATTTTGATATGGGAATAAACGTGGCTCTCGACGGACCTTCCGGAGCAGGAAAGTCCACTATCGCAAAGGCGGTAGCGAAAAAGCTTGAATATGTATATGTAGACACAGGTGCGATGTACCGCTCTATAGCTTATTATGTTATAAGCAAGGGTGCAGACCTTTCAGACCCTGAGCAGATAAAACCCCTTCTTGGTGAGATATCCATAAAGCTTTGCTACACAGAAGCAGGGCAGAGAGTAATTCTCAATGACGAGGACGTTTCAGACAAAATAAGAACGCCTGAGATATCCATGGGTGCGTCAAAGGTGTCTGCTATACCTGAGGTAAGAGAATTTCTGCTTGAACTTCAGAAGAATATCGCAAAAGAAAACAACATCATCATGGACGGCAGAGATATAGGCACTGTGGTATTGCCAAACGCTGACGTGAAGATATTCCTCACAGCCGCACCGGAAGCCAGAGCAGAAAGACGTTTTAAGGAGCTTCAGGAAAAGGGCGACAAGTCTACATATGATGAGGTATTGCAGGATATAATCCAGCGTGACTATAACGATACACACAGAGAGATAGCACCGCTGAAAAAGGCTGATGACGCTGTTGAGGTGGACTCTACTGAGTTGACTCTTGAAGAGTCTGTTGAAGCTATCTACAAGGTAATAACCGACAAGACTAAAAAAAAAGAGCGTAAGATAAAAGAGATAATGCCTGTCAGACCTGTGAAAAAAGAACACAGGCTTGGTCATTTCCATATGTTTTGGTACACAGTGCTGAGATATATCGTTATCGGACTTTATCATCTGTATTTTAACATCACTTTCGAGGGTACGGAAAATATCCCAAAGGACGGCGGGAATATATTCGCATCAAACCACAGAAGCTATCAGGACCCTGTGTTTATCGCACTGCCAACAAAAGTGCCGCTTTCTTATATGGCTAAGGAGGAGCTTTTTCATCAGAATGTGTTCTTCACTCTGCTTATAAAAGCGTTCGGAGCATTCCCTGTTACAAGAGGAAAGGGCGACACTCAGGTAATAGACACATCTATAGAGAAGCTTGAAAAGGGCAGAAACCTTGTCATCTTCCCTGAGGGAACACGTTCAAAGGACGGCAAGGTAGGAAAGGGCAAAACAGGCGTTGCCTTGGTGGCGGCTGTGGCTCAGGTGCCTGTGGTCCCTGTTGGTATCAATTTCGAGGGCAAGCTCAAATTCAGAAAGCGTGTAGTTGTAAGATTTGGAAAGCCTATAGTGCCTTGCGAGATAGGCGTTACAGCCACCGACCCTCATTCTCTTAGGACTATCAAGAACGAGATCATGAAAAATATCACGGAGCTGGTACATTAAATGTTAACAAAGTGTAAAATTTGCGTTGCAAAGACCGCAGGTTTCTGTTTTGGTGTAGACAGAGCCGTAAAAATAGTGTATAATGAATTAGATAACCGAAATAATGTTGTAACGTTAGGCCCAATCATTCACAATCCAAACGTAGTTTCTGACCTTGAAGCAAAAGGAGTTTACTCCACCGATGTGGATAAGGTCACGAAAGACCAGACAGTTGTTATCAGATCCCACGGTGTTGGACTGGACGTGTATGAAAAGCTTGCAAAGGTAGGTGCGGAAGTAATTGACGCTACCTGTCCCTTTGTGGCAAGGATACACAAGATAGCAGCCGAAAAATCGGGCGAGGGATACGTTATTCTTATCGCAGGTGATGAGGCTCACCCGGAAATAATGGGTATAAGAGGTCATTGCAGCGGAGAGAGTTATGTGTTCAGTTCATGTGACGATTTTGAAAATTTGGTGAAAGAGAAAGATTTTTCGTCAAAAAAGGTTGCAATTCTGGCTCAGACAACGTATAATAAGAATATGTGGAGAAAGTGCGAAGAGCTTTTTGAGAGGTATCTGCCTGAGGCTGTGGTGTATAACACCATATGCAGTGCCACTTCTGAAAGACAGAAGGAGGCGGCGGAGCTTGCGAAGGCTGCCGACATAATGATAATAGTCGGAGGGCTGCACAGCTCCAATACTCACAAGCTTAAAGCCATATGCGATGAATATTGCAAATGTTGGCTTGTGGAGGACGCCGAAGGACTGAGGGCATGTGATATTGACTTATCAGGTGCAAAATTTATCGGGATTTCTGCTGGTGCATCGACGCCGGCTTATATAATCAAGGAGGTACAACAGACCATGAGTGAAATGTTGAACAATGTTGACGAAGAATTTAATTTTGAGGAGGAACTGGAAAAGACTCTGAAAAAAATACATACGGGAATGAAGGTTGAGGGCGTTGTCACCGATATCAATAACGGTGAAGTAGCCGTAGATATCGGAACAAAGCACACAGGCTATATTCCTGCATCTGAACTTACAGATGATCCTACTAAGAAGCCAGAGGATATCGTAAAGGTAGGCGACAAGATCGATCTGATCGTTCTTAAGACAAATGACCAGGAGGGTATCGTTACACTTTCTAAGAAGAAGGTTGACGCAGTTCTTGGTTTCCAGAAGATAGTTGAGGCTAAGGAAGCTGACGCTACACTTACAGGTACAGTTACAAACGTTGTTAAGGGCGGTGTACTCGTATCAGCTAACGGTGTTAAGGTATTTATCCCTGCTTCACAGGCAGCTCCAAGAAGAGATTTCGATCTTAACGATCTGCTCAAGCAGTCAGTAAGCTTCAAGATCCTTGAGGTAAACGAGGCTAAGCAGAGAGCAGTTGGTTCTATCCGTGCAGTAGCAAGAGAGGAAAGAGCAGCAGCTCAGGCTAAGTTCTTTGAGACAGCTCAGATCGGTTCTGAGGTAGAGGGTACAGTTAAGTCTATCACAGATTACGGCGTATTCGTAGATCTCGGTGGTGTTGACGGCCTTATCAGAAGAATGGATCTTTCTTGGAACAGGATCAAGCACCCTTCAGACGTTGTTTCTGTTGGCGATAAGATCACTGTTACTATCAAGGATATCGACAGCGAAACAAAGAAGGTTTCATTGACATATAAGAAGGCTTCTGAGAATCCATGGGAGATCTTCAAGGCTAACTATGAGGTAGGTCAGGTAGTTAAGGCTACTGTTGTTTCTATCACAAGCTTTGGTGCTTTTGCACAGATCATTGACGGTATCGACGGTCTTATCCATATCTCTCAGATCGCTAACCAGAGAGTAAACAATGTTGCAGATATCCTTTCTGTAGGTCAGGTAGTTGATTGCCAGATCACAGAGATAGATCTCGACAAGAAGAGGATCAGCCTGTCTATGAGAGCTTTGCTTCCTGCTGATGACGAGGCTTCTGAGGACGCTGAATAAGCAATAAAATTCATGGGGGCGAGTGATCGCCCTCGTTTTTTATTTTCAATGAAATAACGGCAGCTTTGTTCTGTCAAAAAATCCTTAGAAAAAAACTAAAGATTTACCGAAAAGACTTAACTTTTTGATTCGTATGTGGTATAATAATATCAGATCAAATAAAGACGAAAGGTTAAATTTATGGATGAAATAAAAAACACGGCAGTGAAAAAACGCAAAAAGAAAAGATCCACTAATCCTGCTGTCAGAGTTCTCAAAATATTAGGCACAGCTTTGCTGTCGATATTCCTGATACTCATTATCACCTGTTCTATATTTGCAACAGTTCTGACTATTTACGTCCTTAACTTTGCAGATACCACAACAACTATCAGTCTTGACAAGACGGAAACAAGCAACATTTCGAGATTTTTGTCTGTCAACCCTGACTATGATGAAGATGATGAGGATTCACAGGAGTATGACCTTTATTATGCTCTGAAAAACAGCAATAAGCACGTTGTATGGGCTGATCTTGAGGATATCCCTCAGTATGTTCAGGACGCTTTTGTGTACACCGAGGACGAGAGATTTTATTCTCATGACGGCGTTGACTTCAAGAGAACGTTCGCTTCATTTGTCAATGTATTCATTCCGATATACGGCGGCAGACAGATAGGTGGTTCGACTATCACTCAGCAGACTATCAAGAACATCACGGGTGATGACTCCAGAGATTCTATCCATGGTATCGAGCGTAAGATACGAGAGATCTTCCGTTCTATCAACGTGGAAAAGACCTACACAAAGGAAGATATCCTCCAAAGCTATCTTAACCTTGTGCCACTGACAACTCAGGAGTATGATATCATCGGAGTTCAGGCTGCTGCAAACTTCTATTTTGGCAAGGACGTAAAGGATCTTAACCTTGCTGAGGCAGCTTCACTTGCAGGTATGACAAGCTGGCCTGCTGCAAACAACCCATATGATAATATGAAAAACAACAAGCTCAGACAGAAGTATACGTTGGATCATATGCTCGATAACGGTGCAATTTCTGAGCAGGAATATAACGAAGCCCTCAACTATGAGCTTAAAATAACAGGCGATATAACCTACACGAGCTCATCTATATATGAGGACGAAACAAAAGATCAGGGTCCGACATCTTATTTCATGGACGCTGCTATCAATCAGACTATACAGATAATCGCTGACTATTATGGCATTTCATGGGAGGACGCTTCCGCAAGACTTTATGACGGCGGATTTACTGCATATACCACTGTTGACAGAAGTATGCAGAAGAAGGTCGAGAAGGAAATGCAGAAGCAAAGTAATTTCACCACCTATGAAATGAACAAAAAGGATGATAATCTGTGGTCAGGCTTTATCGCTATGGACTACCAGGGCAATGTTAAGGCTATCGTTGGCGGACGTGATAAGAAAAAGGAGTCGAGAGTTTATAATATTGCTACTGATGCCAAACGTTCACCAGGTTCTTGTATCAAGCCTATAGCTTCATACGCTCCAGCGCTGGATCAGGATCTTATGACATGGTCAACCCTGTTCACTGATGAGCCTATCACTATTAAGGTAAAGGGCAAGGACAAAAAGTGGCCTGTAAACTATTCTGAAACAGGCGACAGTGCAAACTGGTCTTATCAGCAGCTTACAACTGTAGAAATGCTCACAAGGTCGCTGAACACTCTTCCTGCACAGCTTATCAAAAAAATGACACCTGCTTATTCCTATAACTTCCTCAAGGAAAAGCTTGACATTACTACGCTTGCAGACTCCGATGCTGACTATTCACCAGTAACTGTCGGCGGTCTTACAAATGGTACTAAGCTTGAGGAGCTTGTAGGCGCTTATATGATATTCGGCAATGGCGGTAAGAAGTATGACGTTACCTACGTTTCAAAGGTAGAGGACGCTGACGGAAACGCTATCTATGAAAAGAGCGACGGATACAAGCAGGCTATCAGCGAGTCTACCGCTTACGTTATGAACAGAATGATGCAGAATGTTATAACTCAGCAGGACGGTACTGGTAGATATGCTAAGCTAAACAATACTGACCTTGTCGGTAAGACAGGTACTTCATCTGACTGGTTTGACCTCTCTTTTGTAGGCTGTACTCCTGACTATGTTTCAGGTATCTGGATAGGTTATGAAAACCCTGCCACTATTCCTACGAACGAGTATCAGAATATCGGTGCGATTTGGAAGAACGTTTTTGGTGATATCGCTGAGAATGAGAAGCATAAGTCATTTGACAAGACTTTCAAAATGCCTGATACAGTTGAAAAGCTCACCTACTGCACAAAGACAGGTAAGCTTGCGTCAAATTCATGCTACAGCACGGCAACTGGATATTACAAGAAGTCCAACGAGCCTGAGTATTGTAGCGGAAATCATTAAAATTAAAGCCTCCATAACTCTATGGAGGCTTTTTTGAAAGGAAATCATTATGGAAAATAAACTGCGAATGTGCGTTCCATGCCATTTTGGGCTTGAAAGCGTGCTTGCATATGAGATAAAAAAGATAGGCGGTGAAAATCTTACCACAACTGACGGCAAGATAAGCTTTGAAGGTGGCTTTGACGTGCTTGCAAAGGCAAATCTTTGGATTGCCACAGGAGAGCGTGTACTTATCGAGCTTGGCAGCTTTAGAGCAGAAAGCTTTGAACAGCTTTTTGACGGCGTTATGAATCTTCCAATGGAGAACTTTATCGGCAGGGAAGACGCTTTCCCTGTTAAGGGTCATGCCCTTAATTCAAAGCTTCATTCTATCCCTGATTGTCAGAAGATAATCAAAAAAGCCTGCGTTAAAAGACTTGAAAAAGCCTATGGCATAAGCTATTTTGAGGAAACTGCGGCGAAACATCAGATACAGTTTGCTATCCATAAGGACATTGCGACTATCTATCTTGATACATCAGGTGTAGGACTTCACAAGCGTGGCTACAGAAGAAATTCCAACGACGCACCTATCAAGGAAACACTTGCCGCAGGTATAGTTGACCTTGCAAGAGTTCGTGCGGACTCAGTTGTAGTGGATCCTATGTGCGGTTCAGGTACATTTCTTATTGAGTCGGCATACAAGGCACTGAAAGTTGCACCTGGTCTGAGAAGAAATTTTGCGGCAGAGCAGTGGTCACAGATACCTGAAACAGCGTGGCGCAATGCAAGAGCCGAGGCTATGGACGCTATTGACAGGCATGGTGCATTCAAGGCATTTGGCTTTGATGTTGATGATATAGCGGTAGAGCTTACAAGAAACAACGCTAAAAAGGCAGGAGTAGGCTCAAAGCTTACAGTAAAACAGCAGGATATCTCAAAATACAGCCAGATAGAGGGTTCGATAACAATTGTCAATCCCCCATATGGCGAGCGTATGCTTGAAATAAAGGAAGCCGAGGAGCTTTATAAGAAAATGGGACAAAGACTTTGCCCGTCAAAGGAGAACCCATGCTATATAATCTCCCCACATGAGGAGTTTGAGGTGTTTTTCGGCAAAAAGGCTGACAAAAAGCGCAAGCTTTACAACGGCATGATAAAATGTAATCTGTATATGTATTTCAAGTGAGGTGCGTGGTGGGTTTGAAATTATCAGAACTTGACGGGATCGTATTCGATATGGACGGCGTTATTTTCGACAGCGAAGTAATAGGTCTTGAAAGCTGGGAGCGCCTTGGAAAGAAATATGGTCTGACCAACGTTCACGAAAATGCTATGAAGTGCATTGGCAGAAGCACTGTTGATACAATGGCTATCCTAGAAGCCGCATATGGTGACAAAGTGTTAATACCCGAACTTTATGACGAAGCAAAAGCCATTTGTGCAGATATTATCGCTGAGCGTGGTTTGCCTCTGAAAAGCGGAGCAAGGGAGTTGCTTTCTTATCTTAAAGAGCGTGATATAAAGGTAGGACTTGCTTCATCAACGTCTTACAAAGGGGTTATCAAAAATCTAAAGGGAGCAGGTCTGCTTGATTATTTCCATGTGGTTATTGGCGGAGATATGATAAAACATTCAAAGCCACAGCCTGAGATATATTTACTTGCCTGTGAGAAGCTGGGAGCAAGGCCTGAGAAAACTGTTGCTGTAGAGGACTCTTACAATGGCATAAAGGCGGCTTACAATGCGAAGATGATACCAATAATGGTGCCAGATCTTATTGCACCGACAGATGAGATATTGTCAATGGTGTACAAGAAAATGGACAGTTTGGACGCTGTCCTTGAATATTTTAAAGCATAAACAAAGCCCCTCGGCTTATCACCGAGGGGCTTTGTTTTAAGTATGATGAAATAAATGCAATGTACTCGTCAAATCCTCCGCACCCTACTCTAAAAAACAGACCATGCAAGGAATTTCCATCCCAGCAGGAGCGAATAGACTTTTCTTTGGCAAACGCTTACGAAAAGAAACACCCACTCAGTTACAAAACTGAGTGGGCTTTTCGTTTCGCTTTTACTTGACAAAATAGACTTTTCTTTGGCAAACCCTCACGAAAAGAAACACCGCCCTACTCTACCAAAGTAACGGTGTTTCTTTTCACTAAATCTTTGGGAGAAACCGCTTAGCCAATAGGCTTATGCAGTACCCTTTTATATATCAGTATAGCATAAGTCAAAAGAAAAGTCAATCTTATGCTATCAACTGCAAAGAATCTAAATATATCGACATTTTATGCAGTTAACATACATAAGTCACCATAATTACGATAAAAAATTACAATAAAAAATTATAAATAGTACAAAATCATTGACAATTTATGTGAAATATGATATCCGTATATTGTTTTCCTTGTTGATATTGTACTTCGACAAATATTGTCGAAACGAGCAGTGGTTCTGATTATCCCCAAAGGATGCCTTCTTGTCTCATACTCTCAGCCATTCAAATAGTAACACTAAAACGTACAATCATATAATCAAGCATTTTCATCGCTATACAGCGTTTTTTTATCATTCAGGGGCTTGTCAAGGAATTTGTAGTAAATGTTGATCTCCCTCGGTTCATTAGGAGTATACGCCCCGACCGTCACATACTCGATAAGCTCCAAGCCCAGCTCACGGGTGAGGGTCTGCACATCGACATATTTTTTCAGCCTGCGGATAAATTCCTCAACATCTTCTCTATCCTGCTTTTCAGCAGAGAGCCTTTCTTCCAAATCCGCAATAACGGCTCTAAGCTCCTGCTGTTCCGCTTCATACTTCTCTAAAAAGCTGACACAGATATGCTCAGGTATCTTACCCATGACCTTATCTTCATATACCGACTGCATCAGGTTTTCAAGCTCGGCAAGACGGTGCTTGCTGTCATTCAGCTTCTTGATGTCGGCTTTGGACTGGCGTGAGGTCTGCTGTTCCTTTTTGGAAAGAAAAGCGGCTCTTGCGGTTTGTTCGTCTTTGACTACGAGTTCAGCCATTGAGCGAATATCGGCAATTATCACAGCTTCAATCTGTTTCTGAGAGATATAGTGCGTGGAGCAAAGTTCCTTGCCGTGAAGCACATACGATGAGCAGTTATAATAACATTCCCTTATCAGCTCTCCGCTTTTGAGTGTCCGCTTTCTTCCTGCCGCTTTCATTTTGTAACCGCAATCGGGGCAGAACAGCATACCACTTAACGGCTGTGTAACACCCTTACCGTCTCTTTTCCCGTGGCTGACAGCCTTTTCAGCTTCACGCACCTTATCCCAAAGCTCCTGAGAAATAATAGCTTCGTGAGTGTCCTCGGTCACTACCCATTCAGACGGGTCTTTTCTGACCTTTTTGTGGTTTTTGTAGGATACGGAAGTAACACGCATCATAGCCAGCTTTCCGAGATAGATCGGATTATCAAGTATCTGACGTATCTGCACCTGTGTCCAGAGGTGACGAGTGTATTTCGTATTCACGATACCTTTTTTCTGACAGCGGTAATCGGACGGAATGGGAATATTCTCAGCATTGAGCTGATCTCCTATTGCACGAGGTGACATACCCTGCGAACGGAGCTTGAAGATACGCCGTACCACCTCGGCGGCTTCGGGATCAATGATCGGGGTATGCTTTTCATCATCTGCTTTGGTGTAACCATAGGCAGCATTCGCACAGGTGTATTTTCCTGCCTTAGCATTCGCCAGATTAACCGCTTTTATCTTTTTGCTGGTGGAAGAAGCGTGCCATTCGTTAAACAAGTTGATGACCGGCATCATCTCCATAGCATTGCTGTCACGATTGGCGGTATCAACATTGTCATTCAGGGCGATAAAGCGGATATTATGAAGTGGGAAAATATAATCTATATACTGACCTACTTCGATATAATTACGTCCAAACCTACTCAAATCCTTACAGATGATGAGGTTAATTCTGCCTGTCTGTGCATCGGAAAGCAGTCTCTGCACCGAAGGTCTGTTGAAGTCCGTCCCACTGAAACCGTCATCAACGTATGTATCAACGAGGTTCCAGCCCTGCTCACGGACATATTTTGTGAGGATAAGTTTCTGATGTTCAATCGACAGGGATTCGCCTGCACGCATATCCTCCTGCGAGAGACGAACGTAAATTCCTGCGTTGTAAATGGTCTGCTTTGCCATAGTAACTCCTTTCAAACAAAGCAGCCAAATTCGACATTACTATTATAGCGCATAACGCCGAATTTGGCAAGCCTTTTTTCGTAACTTTCCGTAATTTTATGCCGTTTTCAATACCTCGTCCATCGCCTGTTCAAAGGCAATGCGATACAGCACATCATTCAGTTCCTTAGCACCTACAAAGTGGCTCTTGACGATATATTTCTTTCCGTCAATGGTGTACTCCGAAGTTCTCACGGGGCAGTCCTTGTAGGCATCATTCATCTCCTGCAAAGTCTTATTATTCATGTTGTTCTCCTCATAGCAGGTACTTCCCCTGCTTTCTATCTTGTATATGATTATTCCAGTCCCCACGATTTTTTCTTTCTGACGGAGGACTGCTGTGCTTCCTGTTCACGTTGGGCGTGGATATGCTCCTGCATCTGTCTGACCTCGGAATATTTCAGAGGTTCACAGCGTTTCAGCAGGCTCACAAATTCCGTCAGCTCATCGACCTGAGCTTGCAGACTTGAATTGTCACGGCGAAGCTCCGAGCATTCTCCCGATTTATCTTTCAAACGCTGACGCACATCTTCCGTCTCTTTCAGGCTCTTATCAAGCCGTTCACGGAGGGCGTATACTGTATCGCCGGATTTGTGAGTGCTGTTGCTGAGCTTCTTCATGATCTTGCTCAGGCGCTGTGCTTTTGAGATGATCTCGTCCGAATGCTTCATGATAGACAGCTTACCGTTAAGCAGGCTGGTCAATTCCTCGCAAAGCTGTTCACACTCGTCCTCGATCTGAAACTCCTTTTCATAGGCGGGAATATAGTTGAGTATCGCCTTGACCTGATCTGCCTTCTGCTCGATCTGCTTGTCGAGCTTTTCACATTCCGCCTGCTTGTCGGTAAGCTCCGTTTCGACCTGAGCCTTTTCTTCTTCAAGCCGCCTGATCTCGTCTTGATGCTCGCCGTACTCCTCAACCGTGTAGCTGTACCCTCTGGACTTCTTCGGCTCGGAAATCTCAATGCCGTGAGCCTTGCATATATCCCTCAGCACTTCCCACTCACGAATCCGCCAGCGGTTATTTGCCATTTCACCTTTTCCGAAGCCCATTTCTTCCAGAGCTTTCGCCTTTGCGTTACGGACTTCAAGACCACTCTTGTAATGCCCAATGGGGATAAAGTTAATGTGTAAATGCGGCGTGGCTTCGTCAAGGTGCATCACAGCATTGAATATGTAGAAATTCGGGTTTCGCTCCTGAAATCCCTCCATGTATTCACGCAGGCACTCTTTGGCAATCTCCGCATCGGGAGTGCCGACACCCGTATCATCTCTTGTGCCGATGTAAACAAGATGTTCATAGAAGCTCTTTTGCTTGTTCGCTCCCTCAATCACGCTCTTACTCGGCTCACGGTTGAACAGGTGCTGAAAGTAATCGGGAATACGGCGGTCGTTTCTTTTCTGACGGGCATTGTATCTCTCTACCGCTTCGCCAAAAAGCTGATGATAGGCTTCACCTAAATCCTGCTGAACAAAAATGATATTGTCCGGCGTTCTGAACGGGTCAATATTCTTGGCAGTGAACTCTCGGTTGTTATGCGACAGGCTGCCTTTTCCCTGACACATCGAGATCGTTTTTGTACTCATAGATCGTCTCCTTTTTTATCTGTATCTGAACCCTCTGACGAGGGAATTGCTAACGCAAAGCCCTGACGGGCATATTGGCTTGCAACGATATGAAAATCGGCAAACCAAACGGCTCGAAGAGCCGGAATTACTTGCGGTGCGCCGCCAGTAACCCCAAAGCACTTTTGACAGCCTACTCGGACTATCAAAAATGCTTATGGGGCTCTGCGAGGCTGAATCGGCTGACGGAGCAGCCGAAATGTGGATACATTTTATCAAAATCGGGTATCATCAATTTTCAAAAAATGATATTTTTACTTCTCACCCATTGCTCAAAAATAAGCAATAGCATTATCCGATTTTGATACAATGAACCTACTCAAAATTGAGCAAGTTCATTTTTACCCTGCAAAAATCAGAACGGCAGCTCTACCTCGACACCGAGCGTTTCAAGCAGATAATCGACCTCTTTATCATAGGTCTTGGACTCCTCGCTTGACAGGTAGCTGTAAAAACGGACTACCGCTTCACGAACATCAAGACCGCTTCTTTCTCTCAGCAGAGAAGAAAGGACATCGACTTTTTTCATATCGACCATATCTCACACCCCCTTTCCGTTAAAGTAGGCGATCAGGTCAGCCTTGTTGACGAGGATTTTCCCATTCTTACCCTCACCAGTGCGGACAGACTTGACCTTACCCTGCTTCACAAGCTGACGGACGGTATGCTCCGAAAGTCCCTGAATGACCTCGGTGCATTCCTTGATTGTGAGCATCTCGATTTTGTTAGAAGTCGGTGCGGCGGTTGTTTGCGGAACTGTGTTCTCTCCGTCCTCGGTGAGCTGAATAAGCAGTTCCAGAATGTTGTCAACGATTTCTTTCTTCTGTGTTATATTCATGGTGTATACCTCTTTCTACGGTTTTAGTTTTATGAACTTTGCGCATTTTGAGCATTTTGTAAGTTCAAAGTGTGCAAAATGTTCAAAGTTCAGATTTCACGAATTGAATAACAGCGGATTGACTGCGACACGGATCACATTTTTGTTATTCGTGCCTTTCTCGGCAGACCTGCGGACATACCCGTATTCTTCCAGCATATCCATTGTCTCACCGAAGTCAGCGGCGTTCTTGAAAAGAGTGCATCGGCAGAACTTGTAAAGGTCATTCTGCTTGATCTCCCTGATACATTTTGAACGTATCTTGTTAAGCACCCTCTCAGCCTTGACCGTTCCGAGATCAATGTCTCCGAGACTGTAAGCGTATATCGCCTGCTCACGGAAATACTCACCGATCTCAATTGCATTGCAGAACGTATCAATGCCGACACGGGTTTCCACGGGGTTCACATCATTCAAAGCACATTTCACGCAATGAATGATACCGCACAGACGGAGAAGCTCACCGTGATACTTGCCACCCCAGTCCTTGCAAAAAGCCATATCCGTGACGAGCATCGGCTCAATGTGGCGGTTGTAAAAATCCACAAACTCTCCGTAAGCCTTACTGTCAAAATGGAGATACAGCTCCTTTTCATCGTGGTAGGTGAATTTCGTGCCGAGGAGCTTATATACAAGGTTCTTATAGTCCTCTGTCACTTTTTCGGGGACTGCCTGCGTATCATACTTGCGAGTACCGATATTGCTCACGGGGAAACAGTACAGAAAACGTGCGATAAGACCGCTGCCCCTGAAAGCAGAATTATTTATCATGCTATCAAAGACATATGGCTGACAGGCAAGGCAGATACTCATGTACGGCTTTTTGAGAACAATGCTCTCTCTTGTGGCTCTGTCGCTGATATACGTTTCCCCGTTCCATGATTTCAGCAGGAGATCAAGGTTAGGAATATTATTGCTGTACCTTCCGCTGAAATTGCCGAGCATTCCTGCTTCATCGGAGATCATCAGCAAAGTGCCGTTTTCTTCAAGCTTATGCACAAGGGATTCGGGAGTAATATCGTCAACAGCTATCCTGCGGAAGTTGCTTGCAGGAATGTTGCTGATCTCCGTCCGGAGCTTGGCTATCTCCTCGGCAGTAACATCTTTCTTCTTTTCAAGAGCTTCGAGCTTGCCTTGCAAGAGCTTGTACTCCGCCTGAGACTTGAAAATGTCTTGCTTGTTGCTCTCATTCCAATCGTGGGCGAACTGAATGTACGGTCGCTTCACCATTGAGATCACAGGAGACTTCTTGAAGCTCGGCTCTGCTATGGTGAGCGTATCAAGCACCAAAGGCTCGGTGTGGTCACGCTTTGCCGACATACGATACACTCCCGAAAAGCAGTAGCTGACTGCCGAGAGGATAGATGTTCCTGCCATTGCAACATCGGTTGAGGTGTTGGTCGCTATCGCATCCGCCATGTCCCCTATAATAGGTGGGAGTGCGTTCACAGGAAACGGCAGGAGGTTTGTCCCGTCGGGACGGAGTGGTGTGGGCTGTACCCACTGGGCTTCATTGTTCAATGAATCATCGCCTTTCTTTGTATTTTATAGTGCGCTCTATAATTGTAATGATCAGCATAGGCTATGCTGTTCCGTTGTCAGCTATCTTTCTCTTGCTGACAATACCATTTTATCATAACGGCACATCAAAAATCTATAATATTACGTTATAATATTGAAAATTACGTTATTTATCTGCTTTTTTGATTAACGTATCATTATGCTACGTTATAAAATGTAAAAAAACTATTGACAAGTGCAGCGTAAAGTGCTATAATAATCATAACGTATACGATATTTTACGTTACTGAAAAGGAGCATAACATGGCAGAAAATAAAAAAATCCTGCTCTATCGTATTGACGAGCAGGCTAAGATCGTTATATTTGTGGTCACAGAGGACGATGAAAGGCTATGGGGAAATATCTCCGAGGATATGCAGACTGTCCTGAGCTTTGACGAGATTTTCAGAGACATAACGGAGTTCCGTGACGGCTTTCTGGACTATGAGCAGCTCACCGACGAGCTGATAGGTGCGATCAACGGCAGAGGTGAGGTGTTCCGGACGATACTTACAAGGTTTGATGATAACCGCCTGAACAGCTTCAATTTCTTCACACGTTACTATTCCGATACACTGAGGGAGATTTTTCTTTCTGCGCGTCAGGAGATCGACAAGGCAGGAGCTTTCCATAATACCCGTGTCATGAAAAAGGTTACGGGATATGTCAATGAAGTGTTCAATAATATCCGTGAGGTCATGCGTGATGATTGGAATTTTGATTTCAATTCCGAGAGCGACATGAAAACGTTTCGGGTAAAATATGATAAGGTCATCATACGGGGAAATGGCAGAAATGATATATACACGGTCGCAGATACCGCCCTCGTCAACTTCTTCTATGATTTCAGCTTTGCGATACATAGCAGAAAGCTATATGTTTGTAGCTGTAAGTATTGCGGTAAGGTATTCCTCGGAAAAAGAAATGCTGTCGCTTGTGATGCAGAAAGCTGTCAAGCTGCATATCAGCGTGAGGTAAAGAATGCAAAGCGGCGTGAACGTGATAACAGCACATACAAGGTTTACCGCACAAGGCTCAGTAATTATATCGGTCAGCAGAAAACAAAATTGCCTGCCGAGGTGCTTGATAATCCTGCACTTGTGGAAAGGTTCGACCAACAGCGAAAGGTATTCACCAAGCAGATGCAGGATATGCTTGATGAATATGTAGCTGAAAATCGTCTGCCCGATAAGGAACTTGACGATTTCTATGAGAAGATGAAACAGGACGTTATGAGCTTTGTGTATGCTTTGAAAGCAGAAGCGGAGTGATTGGACTTTGATCCCGCCGGAGTCAAGGTTACAAATATGAAACTTGATTTACTTCCGAAGGTGTGTTATGATAATAGTATCCCCCACAGAACAGGAGCAACAGAAATGAAAAGAATCATGATAATAGAAGATGAACCCGCCCTGCGTGACGAGCTGTCGGTATTGCTTCAAAATGCAGGCTATGAACCGATTGCCGTTACGGACTATGATAATGTATCGGAGCAGATGAAGGTTGCCGATGCCGATCTGATACTCCTTGACATCAACCTTCCGAATGTGAATGGTGAAACACTTTTGCAGGACTTCCGCAAAGAACACGACACGCCCGTTATTATGCTTACAAGCCGTACCACTGAGATAGACGAGGTGCTGTCCATGAGCTATTGTGCGGACGATTATATCACAAAGCCCTACAATCCGACTATCCTGCTTCTGCGTATCTCAGCGGTACTGAAACGCTCGGCAAAGGTCGGTGCGGTACAGAAATATCATGATGTTGAGGTCAGCACCGTAAAGGGCAGTCTGATACGGAACGGCTCAGAGCAGATACTCACCAAGAATGAAATGATAATTTTTCAGCTATTGCTTGACCGTCAAGGCGAGATCGTCACCCGTGATGCGCTGATGACCGCACTCTGGGACAATGACGAATTTGTGAATGATAATGCCCTTTCGGTCAATATCAGCCGACTGCGGGGCAAGCTTGCAGAACTGGGACTGCTTGACGCCATTGAAACACGCAAGAAACAGGGGTATGTGCTGAAATGAAGCTGACGGACTACTTGAAAGACAGGCTCACGGCGTACTTTATTTATGGCATTTCATTGGTGCTTATGCTGATATTTATGGCGGCATTCCGCATTTCTTTTCAGGCGATAGTGATTGTCAGCCTGATACTTTGGCTTGCTGTCATTGTTTCTGAATTATGGGGATATTTCCGCAAGAAAAGCTATTATGATAAGCTCCTACACTGCCTGGACGAGCTTGACAAGAAATATCTGCTCTTCGAAATGACAGAGAATCCCGATTTTCTGGACGGACGCATTTTGTACGAGATTATGCAGGAAACGAATAAATCCATGTGTGAGCATATTGCAGAATACCGCCGTGAGAACAAGGGATTTCGGGAGTATATCGAGCTGTGGGTGCATGAGATCAAGCTGCCTGTTGCGAGTTTACAGCTTATGTGCCATAATGACAGCAACAACAAATATGCCGAGCAGCTCAAACGCATTGATGATTATATCGAGAATGTTCTCTATTACGCCCGAAGCGGAAATGCCGAAAAGGACTATATCATCAAACCTGTTTCACTAAAACGCACCTTTGCGGATATTGCTGTCAAAAACCGTGAGGAATTGCAGGAACGGAACATCACGCTCCATACTGAAAATCTTGATATTGATGTCATGACGGACGGTAAGTGGCTGGGCTTTATCCTCGGTCAGCTCATGGGAAACAGCATGAAATATGAAGCGGGTGAAATATCTGTCACGGCTGAGGACTTTCCCGACAAGGCTGTACTGCATTTTCGTGACAACGGCATCGGTATTCCCGAACATGATATGCCGTATATCTTCGATAAGACATTCACGGGTGAGAACGGACGGACGCACAAGAAGTCCACAGGAATGGGGTTGTATATCGTGAAAAAGCTGTGCAATAAGCTTGGTCACGGTGTTTCGGCAAAATCGGTGCAAGGGGAGTTTACGGAAATTATCATCACATTCGGCAAAAATGATATACATGATGTGCAGTAAGCCAACATTACAAAATTGTAATGTTCTGTAAGATTAAAACAGCGACAGAAAAGAAAAAATGCTGTATGATAGAATACAGAAAGGAGCTGTTTGAAATGGAATTACTGAACATACAGCAAATTGAAAAATACTACGGGAACAAATCGAGCCTGACGAAAGCCATTGATGATATTTCCTTCTCGGTGGCACAGGGCGAATTTCTTGCCATCATGGGCGCATCGGGCAGCGGAAAGACCACTCTGCTCAACTGCATTTCCACCATTGACCGTGTGACCGCAGGGCATATCTACCTTGAAAACACAGACATCACCACGCTCAAAGGCAAGGCATTGAACAAATTCCGCCGTGAAAAACTGGGCTTTATCTTTCAGGACTTCAATCTGCTTGACACGCTGACCGCCTACGAAAATATCTCCCTTGCCCTGTCCATTCAAAAGCGTTCGGCAAGTGAGATCGACACGGCGGTAAAGACTGTTGCACAGCAGCTTGGCATTACAGAGGTCTTGCAGAAATATCCCTATCAGATGTCGGGCGGTCAGAAACAGAGAGTGGCTTCGGCTCGTGCGATCGTCACAAACCCAAAGTTGGTGCTTGCGGATGAGCCGACAGGTGCGCTTGATTCAAAGGCGGCGAAAATGCTGCTGGAGCGTTTCAATTATCTTAATCATGAGCATAACGCAACAATCATTATGGTAACGCATGACAGCTTTACGGCAAGCTACGCAAGCCGTGTGATATTCATCAAGGACGGCAAAATTTTCAACGAGATCAGCCGAGGTGCGGACAGCAGAAAACAGTTTTTTGACAAGATCATCAACGTAGTAACGCTTCTGGGAGGTGACGTGAGCGATGCTCTTTAAGCTCTCCCTCAGTAATATCCGCAAAAGCCTGCGCGACTATGCGATATACTTTTTCACGCTTATCATCGGTGTTTCAGTGTTCTATGTGTTCAATGCCATCGGCGGACAGGCTGCAATGATGGAAGTCTCGAAAAACCGTGGTGATATTATCGAGCTGCTCACATCATTGCTGTCAGGTGTCAGTGTATTTGTGGCAGGCGTACTCGGACTGCTTATCATCTATGCAAGCCGTTTTCTGATGAAGCGGCGAAACAAGGAATTTGCACTCTATATGATGCTTGGTATGGGCAAGGGCAAAATTTCAGCAATACTTCTCATGGAAACCATTATTATCGGCATCGGTTCGCTCGGAGTGGGGTTGATTGTTGGTATCGGACTTTCACAGCTTATGAGTGCGCTGGTGGCGAACCTCTTTGAAGCAGATATGACTGCCTACAAATTCAGCGTTTCAGGCGAAGCAATCGTGAAAACGATCCTCTATTTTGCGGTGATGTACCTTGTTGTGATGATATTTAATAGTGCCGTTATCACAAAGATGAAGCTTATCGACCTTATCCAGTCTGGAAAACGTTCCGAGCATATCAAGCTGAAAAATCCGTGGCTCTGTGTCTTGATCTTCTTTATTGCAGCGGTTGCACTCGGCTATGCCTATTATCAAGTAGGCTGGAATTATAGCCAACTGTCAGGAAAGAAAATGACATTGTATATTGCTATGGGAGTATTTGCTACGTTCCTTATCTTCTGGTCTGTATCAGGAATGCTCCTGCGTATCGTCATGAGCATGAAAAATGTTTATTTCAGAAGTCTAAACGCATTCACGTTCCGTCAGATCAGCAGCAAGGTGGGGACAATGGTGTTTTCCATGACGGTGATCTGTCTTATGCTCTTTGTGACGATTTGTACTCTCGCCGCATCGTTCTCTGTCCGCAATTCAATGAATGCAAATTTGCAGGAGCTTTGCCCTGCGGATTTTGAGATCAGTTATCTTGAATATGCGGACGAGGAGCAAGAAACTCCTATATACAGGGATATTAAAGGATTGTATCAAGAATGCGGTCACGACTTAAACTCAGAATTATCGGATTATGTGCATTTCCACAGCTACAAAGACAGTTCGTTTACTTTTGCGGCATTTCTTGGTGATGAATTTGATGCGGTGGAGAAGGAGTTTCCGCAGCTTCTTTATCACCAGCCATTTCAGATTTTCCGTATAAGTGATTATAATTCCCTCATGCAGCTTTATGGCAAGGAATCGCTGTCAATCAATGACAATGAATATATCCTTTTATGTGACTTCAAATCTGCAAAAGCACTTATGGACAAGGTGCTGCGTAAGGGGTACGAGGTCAATATCTGCGGACATACGCTCATTTCACGGTATGACGAGTGTCAGAACGGTTTTATAGACATTACCTCACAGCATATCAATACAGGAATATTTATTGTACCGGATGCGGCGGTTGACGAATCCTATGCAAATACAGATTATATCATTGGAAACTACAGGGGAGACACCAAAGAGGATAAAGCTGACATTGAAAAGAAAATGCAGACATATTCACAGACAGTCATGGAATACGCAAGCAAAACAAGTGGGATTGAACATGAGTATTTGTTAAATACAAGAGCAGACATTGCAGAAGCAACTGTCGGATTAGGTGCAATGGTGACATTCTTGGGACTGTATATCGGTCTTGTATTCCTGATTGCCTGCGGTGCGATACTCGCCCTTAAAGAGCTTTCCGAGAACGTGGACAGCATCGGCAGATATGAGATGCTCCGCAAGATTGGTGCTGAGGAGAGCGATATTTCAAAATCGCTTTTCAGACAGACAGGTATTTTCTTCCTGCTACCATTTATGCTTGCTGTGGTGCATTCAGTATTCGGCATGAGGTTTGCTTTACAGTTCCTTGAAACATTCGGAACGGAGAAACTGACGGAGTCCATAACAGCGACATCTATCATCATACTGCTGATCTACGGCGGATATTTCCTTATTACCTACTATTGCAGTAAGGGCATCATCAAAGAAAGAAAATAACAGAACGGATATAGGATAAACGGCTGTACCTCATGGCAGGGTACAGCCGTTTTGGGTTTATATGCTATCATTATATTGTGTCGAATTTGGCTGCTGATTTCGTGGTTACTATTTGTATGGTTCACAACCTATAACCAAAACTGCTGCATTCCAATCTGTTTTGCTCTTCAAAAAGCTTGATGTTTTAAAATTAAAATGTTATAATAATATAAAAGCACCAATAATAATCAATAATCCCGTTTGAATTTTATAAAAGGAAAAGGTGTAAAAGATATATGTTAATTGAATTTTCGTTTTCAAATTACCGCTCTTTTCGAGGGGAAAACACATTATCGTTAGAGAGTTTAATTAAGAAAAAAGAATCTCTGCCACTTGTGGCTATATATGGTAAAAACGGTGGAGGCAAAAGTAATTTAATAAGAGCATTTTGGCTTGCCGTTAAATTTATATGCAATGCACAAATGACACAAGGTGCTGGAGCGCCTGTGCCCGTTGATCCTTTTAAATTGAATGACTATTCTACGGAAACTCCGACAAGTTTCGAATTTATATACAAATATAATGGAATAAAGTATATCTATGGCTTTTCTGCGACGAAAGAGAAGATATGCGAGGAATATCTTTTTCATTATCCCAAGGGTTCTAAGGCTCAAGTTTTTAAAAGGACGGGACAAGAATTTTCTTTCATTCAAAATAAGGCGTTCAAGCAATTGATAAGTAAAGCCGTAGCGGAAAACCAACTTTATTTTTCGGTAGCAAACACAATGAATGAAAGCGTGTGCACCGAAGCGATGAAGTTTTTTACAGAAAGTATAGTGTTTTCACGAGAATTTGAGGATATACCAGGACAGATCAGATTTAATTATAACAATAACAATGTTCTAAAATCCATGAAACAATATGCTCAACGTGCAGATGTTGGTATAATTGATATGAAGTTTGATATGAAAAACACGGAGATAGATGTTGATGACACCATACCGGAAAACGCTCCTCCTGAGTTGTCAAGAGCTCTGAAAAGTTTTGTTAGTGCGTTGTCTGATAATTCTCAGGCAAAAATACAAAGAAATGAAATTAAGGCTCGAACCTATCATACTGGTGTAAACAAAAAAGGAGAGCTAGGTCAATATGAGCTTAGTTTAGAAGATGAGTCAGATGGAACTCATAGGCTTATGGCACTGGCTCCGGCAATTGACAGGGTGATTGATAATGGTGGCATATTTGTCGCAGATGAACTGGAAAAAGGACTTCATCCGTTACTAACGGAGTATATAGTCAATAAATTTCAAAATTCTGAAATCAATAAAAATCACGCTCAGCTTATATTCACTACCCATGATACCGAAATAATGAGACAACATTTTCTTGATGCTGACCAATTTTACTTCGTAGATAAAGACCGACAAACAGGGGAGTCTGAACTATACAGTGTTGATGGGCTCGGTAAAAAAAGCAACGCTGATATAAGAACTGGCTATCTAATTGGTAAATTTGGCGGTATTCCAGAATTGGGAGATGAATAAGATTAGTAAATGAAAAGATTCTGAAAAAATGAGTTTTCAAGCTCATATCTTTTTATGTAAATCTGTTTTTGATATATTTATGTATTATAGTAAAACTTGACAAGTTACAATCAAAAGCCCATAAAAAAAGTCCCTCGGCTCACCACCGAGGGATTTTCATTTATGTCAGAAAGATTACTTTGTCATTGCTGCAACTTCGTCAGCGAAGTTCTCTTCCTTCTTCTCTACGCCTTCGCCTCTCTCGAAACGAACGTACTCAACAACGTCGATCTTGCCACCGAGCTTCTTAGCTACAGACTCAACGTACTTGCCAACAGATACCTTGTCATCTTTAACGAATGCCTGCTCAAGGAGGCAGTTCTCAGAATAGTATTTGCCGATCTTACCGTCGATGATCTTGTGCTTAACCTGCTCAGGCTTGTTAGCCATCTTAGGATCTTCAGCCATCTGAGCCAGCATGATCTCTCTCTCCTTGTCAAGAGCGTCAGCAGGAACAGCCTCTCTGTTCAGGTATGCAGGATTCATAGCTGCAACCTGAAGTGCACAGTCCTTACCAGCAGCAAGGAGCTCAGCATTGTCAGCTGCAATATCAGAATCAAGCTTTACCATAACGCCGATGCTACCTGCACCGTGAACGTAAGGAACAAGAATGCCCTCCATTCTCTTGAATCTTCTGATTACCATGTTCTCTCTGATCTTGATGAACAGATCCTGAAGTGTCTCTTCAACTGTCTTGTCACCACCGCTGATCTTTGTTGCCTTAAGTGCGTCAACATCAGCAGGGTTTGTCTCGATTACTGTATCAGCAACTGCTGCAACGAAAGCCTTGAACTCATCATTGTTAGCAGCAAAGTCTGTTTCGATGTTTACTTCAAGAACGCAGCCTACGTTGCCCTTAACTACAGCTGTGCAGATACCCTCTGCTGCAACTCTGCCGCTCTTCTTGGCCTGTGTAGCAAGTCCCTTTTCACGGAGAAGTGTTACTGCCTTTTCCATATCGCCGTCAGCTTCTACAAGAGCCTTCTTGCAGTCCATCATGCCAACGCCTGTTGCTGTCATAAGTTCTTTGATCTCTGCTACGGATACCTTACCCATTATTATTCCTCCTAGTGTTTTATATCGAAATAGGCAGACAAATATACTATAAATGCCTGCCTGAAATTTCAGCTCTTATTCAGCAGCCTCGTCAGCTTCTTCCACCTTATCTGCCTCTTCAGCGGACTCAGCGTCCTCACCCTGTCTGCCTTCGATTATAGCGTTAGCCATGCAGCCAGCGATAAGCTTAACTGCTCTGATAGCGTCATCGTTACCTGGGATAACATAATCAACATCGTCAGGATCGCAGTTTGTGTCAACGATAGCTACTACAGGTATGCCAAGCTTCTTAGCCTCTGCTACAGCGATCTTTTCCTTTCTTGGGTCAACAACGAAAAGTGCGCCTGGAAGCTTCTTCATGTTCTTGATACCGCCCATGAACTTTTCAAGCTTTTCTATCTCAAGCTTCAGCTTAACAACTTCCTTCTTAGGGAGAAGGTCGAATGTGCCGTCCTCTTCCATTGTGTGGAGCTGCTCAAGTCTCTTGATTCTCTGCTGGATCGTCTTGTAGTTTGTCATCATACCGCCGAGCCATCTTGCATTTACATAATGTGCATTAGCTCTCAGTGCCTCTTCCTTGATAGAATCTCCAGCCTGCTTCTTTGTACCTACGAAAAGTACCTCTTCGCCATTAGCTGAGATGTCACGGATAAACATATAAGCTTCTTCAAGCTTCTTAACGGTCTTCTGAAGATCGATGATGTAAATTCCGTTTCTTTCTGTGAAAATGTATGGAGCCATTTTAGGGTTCCATCTTCTTGTCTGGTGACCAAAGTGTACACCAGCTTCAAGAAGCTGCTTCATTGATACTACTCCCATTGTAGTAACCTCCTGTTTGGTTTTAGATTTCTGCTTATGCAGATGTTTTTATCCTCCGGACGGCTTTACTTGCTTTCACCTGTCTTACGGCAGGACCAACGGCAAAAACCTGTCCGTGCGAATTGCTTTAATATTATATCATATTTTCTATTTCATTTCAAGAGCTTTCGACAATTTATTTTAACAAATTTTCGATTTTTACAGTTCTGCTCTTTGTGCATACTGCACTATCGTTGAATTTTACAAGTATGGTATCTTCGCCGATAAGCTCGATATCCGAGCATTTTATGATAATATCCTCATCTCTGCCCATGATACCGAAAGCCCTTGGTTTGCCATAGACGATCAGTGAAACTATGTTCGCTCCCTGAGTATCCATTTCTATATCATCAACATAGCCTATTTTCAGTCCTGTTCGCATATTGACGACCTCTTTATTTCGTAAGCTTGAAAAACTACAGATCATGAAACCTTCCCCTTTCAAAAAAAGTGCATACCCTTTATAATAGGTATGCACTTTGGGGATCGTCCTATGTATGATCGTTTTTGTTTTTGTAATACATCTCCAACTGATCGTTATACAAATGCTTTATATATAAAGCTATAGTGTTTATGTACATTGCATTTGTAGGCTTTGTTCCGTTAGCAAGGCAACTTTCAAAAAGCATTTGCTTATCCACAGGCTTCATTTTTTCCCAGCCTGAAACTATAGCACTTCTTGTTGAGCGTTCAATAGCCGCAGTATTTTTTCCGTATTGTTTTTCAATGTCCTTATAAAGTTCGCCTATTTGCACTTTATTACCGCTATATTTGAATATAATAAGGAATATCATGTAGTAGATATGGTCATATCCTGAATGCTTGCGGTTTATGCCCGTTGATGTTATGATCCTATGTATCTCCTTTGAAATATTCTGTTTAAGAATATCAGGATCAACAGGTATCCTTTTTAGCTTGTCAAGCATATAGTGGCATACGTTCTTAGCGTCGTATGGCATAAGTATGTGCAGAATATCATCATAATCGAGAAGAATACGGATCGTTTCTGTGTCATCATAAGTGTAGATGTTATATATTATGGGATAAATGTCATTTTCGTGAAGTATCTCACGAAAATGCAGAAGCTTTTTATATCCCAGCTTACAGCAGTCAATAACGATAACGTCAGGAGTATATTTTACAGCACCTATCTCAAGCTCTATTTCAGTATCACCGCATATATGGACCTTTGTACCCTTGCGTTTCAGTTCCTCGGTCAACAGTTTATGCTGGCCGTCATATGACTCGGAAATAAGGACCGAATAATCAGTCAGCATACACTTCAACTCCCTTATGACGATTTAACATAATAACTCCTATATTATTATATCAAATTTTTTGACTACAAGCAACTTTAATGGCACATTATTAATCGAATTGTTTCAAAAACGTGACCTTATTGTAATTGCATATAACAAAAATATTCACAAATGTCGATTTAGCGTATTGCGACAGACGTTAGATACTTTTCTTGATGTGTTCCAATGCACCTTTTTCAAGCCGTGATACCTGTGCCTGAGAGATGCCAATATTTTTTGCTACCTCCACCTGAGTTTGTCCTTTGAAAAAGCGCAGGAAGAGTATATTACGTTCACGAGGCTGAAGCTCGCTCATGGCTTGCTTCAATGAAAGCTCTTCAAGCCAGCTTTTATCGTCACAGGAGTCGCTCACCTGATCCAATACATAAAGAGCGTCGCCGTTGTCAGAATACACAGGCTCATAGAGTGAGACCGGGTCGGTTATGGCTTCAAGGGCAATGACCACCTGACTAGGCTTTTCGGTGATAGTGTCTGCTATCTGCTCAACAGTAGGCTCTTTCTGGTTTTCACATATGAGCTGTTCTTTCGCCTGCATTGCTTTATAAGCAAGGTCACGGAGAGAACGGCTCACCCTCATGGGTTGAAAATCACGAAGAAATCTTCTAAGCTCTCCTGCTATCATAGGCACAGCGTAGGTAGAAAACTTCACATCAAGAGAGGTATCGAAATTATCTATCGCCTTGATAAGCCCCACAACACCCACCTGAAAAAGGTCGTCAGGGGAGTCGCTTCGGCTCACAAACTTCTGCAAAACGCTCAGCACGAGCCTGAGATTACCGTTTATAAGCTCCTCACGGGCTTTCTTGTCACCTGAATGGGCTTTTTTCAAAAGCTCCAGCTTTTCCGACTCTTTCAGCGTTTTAAGCTCATTGGTGTTCACACCGCTTATCTCAACTTTATTGTACTGCATCGCACGCTCCTGTTAAAAAGCAGCATTTTATGCTGCCGTGATAATATAATTATTACCTTTCTATCAGGAACTATACAGATATTTTTCAGGAAAATCTGACCATAAAAAAATGCAGAGCCGTGTGACTCTGCATTAGTTTTATTCTTTTCTGTCGCTCTTGCGCTGATAGTAGACCGCTAGTATCGCTGTTATTATGGCTGATATGCAAAATGCCAGCAGAAGCTTGTTGGATATTTTTCTGTTTATGAAATTCATTGTAGGGTTGAGTATATCCAATATCCAGAATACAATGAACATTCCCGCAAGTATTATCGTGATATGTGGGAGAATTTTGCTTAGTTTTTTCATTTTTATCCTCCTATATAGATAATGTCGCTGAGGTCACGTCCACCGCCGTCAGGAGCGTTCACAATGCTGTTGTTGAAGTACATCATAGCGGACTTTCCACCGTCAAGATTGAACGCAGACATACAGCCCTCATCGCTCATGAGGGCCGCAAGCTCGCTGAGAGTTGCGCCCTTTGAGTAGCCTTCGTTTCTGCCGTCAACTGTCACGAAAATATAGTGACCTGCCGACACACAGCCGATAGCTGAACGTGGATTTGCACTGTTGAGATATTTTGTTGTGTTGAACGTTTCAAGAACGTTGCCACTTCCGTCAAGAAGTGCAGGACCAAAGTTCCAAGCCTGCCATGCACCCTTTGCTATAACAGCGTCGCTGTCATATTCAGACGGGGAGTAGGTCTGCATTGTGCCGTCTGTGAAAAGTACGCACACGTCTGCGTCGTTGACATCATCACGGTATTTTATACCGTTTCTTATAACGATACTGCGTTCTGAATTACCATAGAAATCACCGTTTATGGCGAAAAGAGCTTTGTTTTCCACCGCCATACTGAATACTGAGTCCTTGATGTTCTTACCGAATTCTCCGTCTGCAAAGGCGGCTTTTATCTCGCTTGCGCTTGTGACATAAACATCAGCCACAAAATAGGTTATCTTGTTGCTTCCCTCACCGATAGATTTTTTGTATACTGTCACCTGAGCATTGTCAGTTGAAGCCGAGCCAAGCTCCTCAGATGTTATGGCACCGTTTGTTATACTGCTTATAGCGTTCTGGTCTGAACGATAGTCGGCAGTGTCCTGATTGCCCCAGTTTCTGTGGTTGGTCTGCTCAGTACGCAGTGTGGTTGTAGCCTTTTCTGCCTGCGGAGCTGTTGTGGTAACTGCAGGCTCGCTGTCGTCCTGCGCAGTGCTTTCTGCCTGCGAGTTGTCAGCCGCATTTGGCAGGGTGAAGCTACCCTCTGCGGAGCTGTCAACTGTTGCGATCACTTCTCCCTTTACTCCTGAACTTTGCGGCATAACGTAGTCAAAAAGCATGAATACGCCTATGGCTGCCGCTGTAAGCACAACGTCCGTTATGATCATTGCCCAGACAGGCATTGGCTTTTTTGTCTTATTCGTCAATTTTTCTTTCCCTCTTTCTGAAAACGAAACTTTTTTGCGCCGCCCAGCTTATAAAGAAAAGCAGCACTTCTATAAGTATTTTGCTGATATATTTGTTGTGTATGAGATATTTCACACATAGCTCTAGCATTATTGTGTTTGCAGATAGTATTAATGCGGCAAGCAGAAAGTATTTTGCGGCTGTCTTTGCAATGCCTTCCTTATTTTTGAAGACGAATTTTTTGTTCATGGAAAAGTTGAAAATGGAGCTTATCACTCTTGCACATATGTTAGAAAACGCTACGCTCCCGCTTATCATTGCGAAAATGCTGTAGCAAATATAGTCCACGCAGAAGCTAAGAAGTGATGAGCATGAGAATTTCAGTATATCCTTGTATATCCTCCATGAGTCTTTGATAGGATTAAAATGTGATGACTCGTTTTTGCCAAGGTAAACTGTTTCGATAGGCACTTCATAGAATCTAATGCCTTCTCTTGCACATTCAAGTAGCATATTCATTTCAAACTCATATCTGTCACCGTTTACCGACAGCATAAAAGGTATGAGCTTTGAGGAAAAGCCACGCAAACCCGTCTGCGTGTCGCTTACCTTTACTCCTGCGGCAAATGAGAAAACGAATTTTGTGATGTTGTTGCCGAATTTGCTTCGCAGTGGTATCTTTCCCGAAAATCTGCGACAACCCATAATAAGCTTGTCAGGGGAGCTTTTCAGGGCTTCCGACACCCTTATTATATCCTCTACCTTGTGCTGTCCGTCTGCGTCTGCAATGACGATGCCCACAGTATCGGCTTCATGTTCTTTTATGTATTCAAGTGCGGTTTTTATGCCACGCCCCTTGCCTTTGTTTACCTCATGGGTGAGAACTATGGCTTTTTTTGCAGCTTCGGCAAAAATCGGCAGCTTATCCTTGCCGCTGCCGTCATTAATGACAATTATATGAAAATCGGTCAATGAAGATATATCGTCAATAACAGCCAGCATTTTTTCATCAGGCTCATAAGCGGGTATCACCGCATAAAATCTATCTATCGCCAAGATATCTTCTCCTTTCATTTATCGTATGGTCTAAGTATATCACATATGCTTTAAAATTACAATAAAACTTCTGAAGAATTTATACATAGTTTATCTGTCGAAATTTTGCGAAAATGAAATTGTGTCAGTATTATTGACAAAATAATAAAAATGTCGTATAATAGAAGAAACAATAAAAAATGTACAAATTAATTCAGCAAACGGAGGATTTGATTTCATGGAATATAGAGTTCTTGAAACACGTTCAGCCGATATTCTCACTAAGTACTACAATAACGAGATAGACAGCTTTCTTAATGCCTGTCATTAAGACATTCTGTGGATAGGTCCTGCTGAGAAGCATGTGATACGCACCAGAAAGGCGCTTGTTGATGCTTTTTCGCAAGAAGAACACGAGCTTGAATTTGTGCTCAGCGACCTAAAGGTGTTTTCCATAGGTCTTACGGAATGTTCCTGCGAGGTCATAATGTTTTTCATTTTGGATACGATTTGGCCTGACAGCAGTGTTGGGAGAGCAGATCAAAGGATACAGTTTTCATGGGTGAGTGAGAACGGCGAGGAAAAAATAAAGCTTTGTCACATTTCCAATGCCATTAAATATGATGAACGTGACAGGATATATCCTGTACATTATGAAGAAATATACAAGAAAAATGTCTGTTCAGGTGAAAGGCGTACAAAGAGAGTGATAGTAAATGGCGTAGACAGGTCGCTTGTTTTTCTGGATAGGTCATGGATAGCTTATGTGGAAAGCAGTGGCAGTCACTGCGTCATATATACCATTGACGGCTCATTTGAATCAGTGCAGAGCCTCAAGGTGTTTGAAAGACGATATAGGGATATGTTTGTGCGCTGTCATGAAAATTATCTTGTAAATCCAGAATATGTAAGCCGTATAAGCCGTTACAGAATAGAACTTACATATGGCAAGGTGATCCCTATTTCTGAGAAGAATTACACTGCTGTGAAAACAAAATTATCCCATATAACATAAAAACTGGTGAACATTTTGCGTGTTCGCCAGTTTTTTTAATCAGCATATTTTTTCTAAATTTCGCCGTATGGTTTTTATTATCCGCTTTTCAAGTCTTGATATGTAGGATTGGGATATACCGACTTCATCAGCGACCTGCTTCTGGGTCATTTCTTTTTTGCCTGAAAGCCCAAATCGCATTTTCATTATCTGCTTTTCACGAGGGCAGAGCTTTTCGATCTCCTCCAGAAGAAGCTGTTTCTCAACTTCGCTTTCTATGCCCTTGTTAACGGTGTCGTCATCGGTGCCTAGAATATCAGATAAAAGCAGTTCGTTGCCGTCCCAGTCAACATTCAGCGGTTCGTCTATGGATATTTCATTTTTATACTGATTTGATTTTCTAAGAAACATAAGTATCTCGTTTTCTATGCACCGTGAAGCATAGGTCGCAAGCTTGATGTTTTTATCAGGACAGAAGGTGTTCACCGCCTTGATAAGCCCTATCGAGCCTATTGAGATAAGATCCTCTATGCCTGTGCCTGTTGACTCAAACTTCTTTGCTATATATACCACAAGCCTGAGATTATGCACGATAAGCAGTTCTCGGGCTTTTTTCGGGTCTGTTTCAAGAAGCTCAAAGGCTTTTTTCTCTTCCTCTTTGTTTAGGGGCGGCGGTAACGAATCTGCACCGTTTAGGTAATCTATAGTTTCGGGGCCGTCTGAAAACAAACGGCTCAAAAATCTGTTAAGCCCTAGAGCGAGTGTTTTAAGTGTGGTCATTTGTATTCCTCCTGTATTATCCCAGCAATGCGGGGTTGAATATAGCCCGTGACTTTCCGTTCAGCGAGGGCTTTATGCCCACATAGCACCTAACGTTGTGTACACGGTCTTTATCGTCGATTATCTTTACGCTCCCTGCGGCGGTTATGTGGATAATTCCCTCACCGCTGACAGTAGAGCAGGGGATAAGCCTGAAACCGCTTAGAGGGTCAGGCTCGTCACGGTCAAGGTCGTAGTGATAGAAAAGCCTGTCACAGCAGAAAACCACCACTGGCGTTCCTGTGAAGCTGTCGCAAAGCCTGTTCCCACTGTCGCAAATGGCAGGGACTTTAACTATACAGCCACCATTTTCGTATATGGCTTCGTATTTTGCGACCCTGTTGAAACACCTGCGTGTGATGTTCTCATAAAGACAGAGCAGACCATATGCTATACCGCAGGCAAGGGCAAGCTTAAATAGAGAGATGTCAAAATACACAGTGAGGTTTCTGAAAAAAATCACCTTGCTCCCTGATATCTGCCAAAGGGTCACCACTATACCCGTGAAAACTGCGTTCACGGCACTGTATATTATAAAGTATCGAAGTAGTTGCCAAGGGTCTTTACACCCAAAGGCTATAAGCACTGAGAATACCGCACTGACAAGCTTTATCACCACAATAAGAACTGCAGTGAAATATCCTCTGCTGTCTATAGCCATAACAAGCGACGAAAGTCCTCCCACCGAGCAAGCTGTCAACAGCCGCAGCGGACTTATGACCTTGTGACATATCCTGCCTGCCGCTTCCAGCATGATAAGCGTCATAATGGCGTTTGCCACAAGGAGTATATCTATGTAAATTTTCATGGCGTTCCTCCCTTTGATATTATGATAGCACTGCTTGGATGGAAAAATTGTCGCAATGGGGACAAAAAAAGATCCGCCCTCCAGAAATGGGAAAGCGGATATGCTTGTTTGATATCAAATTAGTCAGCAAAGAAAACTGAGAAAGCCTTATATGCCATATAAGTGTCTATCTTCGAGGTTATCTCAAATGGTGCGTGCATTGAAAGCACTGGTACGCCAACGTCGATAACGTTCATGTCAAGGTTTGCGATATACTGTGCGACAGTTCCTCCACCGCCGCCGTCGACCTTGCCAAGCTCGCCTGTCTGCCAAACGATGTTGTGTTCGTCAAAGAGCTTTCTTACTCTGCCCACAAACTCAGCAGAAGCATCGGAAGTGCCTGACTTGCCTCTTGCGCCTGTGAATTTTGTGGCAACAACGCCGTAGTTTATCTGTGATGAGTTTCTTATCTCGAACGGCTCTGAGAATGTTGGGTCATATGCCGCATTTACGTCTGCTGAAAGGCACTCGGAAGCAGAGATAACGTTTCTGCCCTCAAGTCCGTATACCTTTGCAAGGTCAGCAATGAAGTATGGCAGATATGAGCTGTTAAGTCCTGTGTTGCCGTCGCTTCCTGTTTCTTCCTTGTCTGTGAGTATGGTCATGCAGGTCTTTTTAGGGTCTTTGCATTTGAGGATAGCCTGCAAAGCTGTGTATGAACAAACTCTGTCATCCTGACCATAAGAGCCTACCATGCTTCTGTCAAAGCCAACGTCCTGTGCCTTGAATGCAGGAACAGCCTCAAGCTCTGCGGAAACGAAATCGTCCTCTACGATGCCGTATTTCTCGTTAAGGATAGCCATTATGTTGAGTTTTACCTTGTTTGAAACAGCGTCATCTCTGAATGGTCTGGAGCCTATGAGCAGATTAAGCTCCTCGCCCTTGATGAGCTGTGGAGCAGGTCTTTTCATCTGAGCGTCTGCAAGGTGCGGCAGGATATCGGTTACGCAGAAAACAGGGTCGTCCTTGTCCTCACCGATATTTACTGTAACGCTTTCACCGTCAGCCTTTATAACAACGCCATGAAGTGACATTGGAACAGTTGTCCACTGATATTTTTTTATGCCGCCGTAATAGTGTGTCTTGAACAGGCAAAGTTCCTTGTCCTCGTAAAGTGGGTTCTGCTTAAGGTCAAGACGTGGTGAGTCGATATGAGCGGCAGCAAGTCTGATACCCTTGTCAAGACCGTCCTTGCCCATAACTGTAAGTATGATAGCCTTTCCTCTGTTTACAAAATAGAACTTGTCGCCGGCGTCATACTTCTTGCCCTTTTCATAAGGCTTGAAGCCTGCTTTTTCAGCCTGAGCCACTGCCTCGATAACAGCCTCACGCTCTGTCTTTGCAGTGTTCAGAAAGCTTTTATAGCCCTCGCAGAACTTGTCTGCTTTTTTGATTTTTTCTTCGCTAAGGCGAAGTCCACCGTTTTTCTTATCCGAAAGAAGCTTTTCTGCAAGCTTTTCGCCCTCGGACTTTTCTTTCTTCTTGTTATCCATTGTAAAGTCCTCCTTTTAATGTATTCTTATTGAAACTGCGTTACAATGGGCGGACACTGTTCGCCCCTGCGCATGGTTTTGCTTAACTGTTTTCTGTAATATCCCCATGACTGCTGAGTATATCCTTATAATTGTCATAGGCTTTGCGTATCTTGCGCACATAGTTTGAAGTCTGGTCATTTTCGTCAGGTATGTCGCTGACTTTGAAATTGTCAGGGTCAACAGTGCCGTTTTCTATCCAACTGTCAACAAGATTCATTCCGCAGTGATATGCCGCCGCTGTCAGCTCTACAGAGCCGTCATACTTTTCCATAAGATAGCTGAGATAATATGTGCCATATTGGATATTAAGTTCAGGGTCGAACATATCATCATAGGTGTTGTCACGCTGATCGTCAAGGCGATATTTTATCCAATCGTATGCGTCCTCCATAAGCTGCATAAGACCTCTAGCACCCACTGATGAAACAGCGTCTTTATTAAAGCCGCTTTCCACTTTTATTACAGAGAACACAAGCACAGGGTCGCACTTGTACTTGGTGCTGTATCTTATTACATACTCCTCATAATCTGTAGGATATGAAAAAGAGTTCGGAATATCCTTTGCCTTGTTGATTATCTGCTCGTGATAAAGATATGTGAGCCAGCCTATACCGCACAGCAGAAGTATGACTGCTATGAGTACGGGACCTTTTTTTATGTGCCTTTTCTTTTTACGCCTGCTGTTTTTTCCATTAGCCGCCATTATATCTTTCCTTTATTGTTTCTATGACCTCACAGGTCTTTTGGAATGTGTCATTCACAGAGCCGTTGTTCTCAATGACGAAATCGCTGTGAGCCTTGAAAAATTCCATAGTATGCTGAGAAGAAAAACGCTTTTTTGCAAGCTCCGCCGAAATGCTGTCCCTTTTGGTTATCCTTTCAAGCCTTATGCCAAAGTCTGCCACAACGCTTACGATAACACTGCAAAGCTTATCCGCACCTGCTTCAAAAAGGGTCGGTGCGTCAAGAAGAACAAACTCGCTCTCTGTGGCGTTTATCTTTTCGTCAATAAGCTTGTTTATAAAAGGGTATATGGTATCATTGAGCATTTGAAGCTTATTCTTATCTGAAAAAACTATCTCCCCGAGCTTTCGCCTGTCAAGGGCAAAGCCGTCGTCAAAACAGTCTGGGAAGATCTTTGCAAGTTCTTTACAGCATTCGTTCCCTGCCTGTGTGACTTCTCTTGCGACTATATCGCAGTTTATTATCTCAAAGCCATTTTTTCTGAAAGCGTCCGATATAGTTGTCTTGCCTGCACCGCTTTGACCTGTAAGCCCTACTACTGTTTTTTTCACAGTTTCACCACCTGAAAGCCTGCGGCTCTTAAAAGTCGGTTATACACTGCAAGCCCCACGCCGTCTTTGTTAGGACAGCGTGCATAGACTTTCTTTGCACCTATATCGTCTAGCTCTCTGAGAACGTCAAAAAGCTCTTTGGCTTGTTCCTCGTCATTTGCGCCATAGCAGATGTGGGGTATATCAAGCCCCTCGCAATCGTTGTCAGTGAACACCATAAGAGTGGTGTCATTGTCAGCGTGAGTTTTCACATATTCTCTGAAAGCTTCAAGACTGCTGTCAATGATAGTCACATCAGCCTTTGGGGCATAGTGCTTGTATTTCATACCAGGGGAGCGAACTTTTACGTTCTCACCCAGCTTTTCCAAAACGCCCTTGTCGATAAGAAAGTTCGGGGTGATCTCCATAAGGTCTTCTGCGGAAATAAATCCCGGTCTGAGAAGTCTGATGCCGTCATCGCCTTCAAAGCTTATAACAGTTGACTCAACGCCCACTCCGCAAGCTCCGCCGTCTATTATGGCAGGTATCCTGCCGTGCATATCGTTAAGGACGTGCTGTGCTGTTGTAGGCGACGGGCTTCCTGAAAGGTTTGCTGACGGTGCGGCGATAGGGAAGCCGCAGGCTGAGATAAGCGCTCTTGCCACCTTATGTGACGGCATTCTTATGCCCACTGTGTCAAGTCCTCCGCTCGTTACCATTGGTATCTTTTCAGACTTTGGCATTATCATTGTGAGAGGTCCTGCCCAAAATTTTTCTGCGCACTTTACAGCAAGGGGCGGTATCTTATCCACAAGTCCCTCAAGCTGAGAAATGTCAGATATATGCACTATTAGAGGATTGTCGGCAGGTCTGCCCTTGGCGGCGAATATTTTTCTTACAGCCGCTTCGTCAAAAGCGTTCGCCGCAAGACCATATACAGTTTCCGTCGGCATACCAACGACTTCACCCTGTGAGAGCAGCTTTGCGGCATATGCTATGCTGCCCTCGTCAGTGCCAAGTATTTTTGTGTCAAACATTTTTTTATTCTTCTTCCTGACTTGCAAGCTTGGCAGCCTGATCGGCTGTTGCAAGTGCGTCGATTATTTCATCAAGTGCGCCGTTAAGCACCTGTTCAAGTCTGTAGATAGTAAGACCGATTCTGTGGTCGGAAATTCTTCCCTCAGGATAGTTGTAAGTTCTTATTCTTTCGGAACGGTCACCTGTTCCCACCTGTGAACGTCTGTTGTCTGCGATCTCCTTGTTCTGTGCCTGAACTTTCTGGTCAAGGAGTCTTGAACGGAGAACTTTCAGAGCCTTTTCCTTGTTCTTGAACTGTGAACGTTCGTCCTGACACTCAACTACCATACCTGTAGGCAGGTGAGTTATTCTGATAGCGGAAGATGTCTTGTTGATGTGCTGTCCGCCTGCGCCTGATGAACGGAACACGTCTATTTTCAGATCTTTTTCTTCATTCAGGTCAAGTTCCACTTCGTCAGCCTCAGGGAGGACTGCAACTGTAACAGTAGACGTGTGAACTCTGCCCTGTGACTCAGTTTCAGGAACACGCTGAACTCTGTGTACTCCGCTTTCATATTTCAGTCTTGAATAAGCTCCCTCGCCTGAAACGCTGAAAGTTATTTCCTTATAGCCACCAAGCTCTGTTTCGTTGGCGTTCATGACTTCTATGGTCCAGCCCTTTGAAGCGGCATACATTGAATACATTCTATAAAGAGAGCCTGCAAACAGCGCAGCTTCTTCACCGCCTGCTCCGCCTCTTATCTCTATGATAACGTTACGCTCATCGTTAGGGTCTTTCGGCAGCAGGAGAAGCTTAAGCTCTTCTTCAAGCTTAGCCATATCTTCCTTGGATTCTTCAAGCTGCATCTGCACCATTTCCTTGAAGTCCTTATCCATTCCGCCTGCGTCAAGAAGCTCGATGGCTTCGTCATTGGCAGCCTTTGCCTTTTTGTATTCACCGAACTTTTCAACTATCGGCGTAAGTGTCTTGTATTCTTTCATAAGGCTCGTATACAGTGAAGTGTTGTTTACAGTTTCAGGCTGCATGAGCTTTTCGTTTATTTCATTGAATTTATCTTCGAGTGCTTTGAGTTTTTCAAACATAGTTATATTCTCCTGTCATTTTTATTTCATATCATACATTTGTTATATATCATAAATTGTGAGAATAGCTATGACTCAGCCTCTCTGATAATAGTTTTTACGTTCTTTTCGGCTTTGCTGCGTACTATCATGAACTCTCGTCCGCAGCCCTCGCAGCGCAGCTTGAAATCCATGCCTGAGCGCAGAACTATCATTCTGTTACTGCCGCAGGGGTGACTTTTCTTCATTACAAGAATATCGCCTTTTACAATATCCATTTTGCACCACTTTCCTTTCATAAAAGGTGAAGCAGAGCGAATACTCTGCCCATACATCGTTATTATAACACATTTCTCCCTTTATTGCAATAGCGGAGAGGGCGGTTTTATTGCTGTACAAATATTATAGTCCATATATTTGATTTTTGTTGCATTGTTACAAAAATGACATTATAAGAAGCTGAATTTACAAAATGTTCATTGAATAGCTTTTGGAAAAGTGTTAATATTAGATTGTTCAAATTTGAAATATCTAATATTGGAGGTTTGACAATGAACGATAATATGACAACAGCAACGCATATGTTTGATCATTCAAAGAAGCTTGCGGAAGCATATGAAAAAGTCATGCAGCCCCTTTGTAAAAAGCTCGATATGCCAAAGACGGCGCTTGACGTGCTCATGTTCCTTGCGAACAATCCTGAGTTCAACACAGCGGGTGATGTGTGCAGATACAGGAATATCAAGGCGGCACTTGTGTCTTTCCATGTAGAAAAGCTTGTGGAAGCAGGCTTTGTTGAAAGGCAGGCGGTAAAGGGCGACAGAAGAAAATGCCGTCTGGTTTGCACAGAAAAGGCCCAGCCTGTTATAAAAGAGGGCAGGGAGCTACAAAAAAAGTTTGCACAAAAGCTTATCGCTGGCTTTTCGGACGATGACATGGCACATTTCAGAAAATGCCTGCATATCGTTAGCGACAATATAGACAGCATTCTTAAAGAATGTTTGTAGAAGGAGGTAGCAACTATGATAAAACTGCTTAAAAAGATGGGCAAGCGTGAGGTGCTTATGGCTGTTCTCTGTACGATCCTTGTGCTGGGACAGGTGTATTTTGACCTGACACTGCCTGACTATATGACAGACCTGACCATGATGCTCAACACGGCAGGCAGTGAAACTTCCGATATCCTGAACGTCGGACTTAAAATGCTGGGCTGCACCCTTGCAAGTGCCGCTCTTGCTATCGGCTGCGGCTATCTTTCCGCAAAGACTGCCTCAGGCTTCAGCTACACTGTAAGAGAAAAGCTTTTTAACCACGTTATGGATATGGGAAGCGAGGAGATGCAGGACTTTTCCATACCTAGTCTTATAACAAGGACAACAAACGACATTACACAGATACAGATGATAATATCAATGGGCTTGCAGATGATAATAAAATCTCCTATCATGGCGGTTTGGGCTGTTATAAAGATACTTGGCAAGAGCTGGGAGCTTTCAGCGGTGACTGCGGCGTTCGTTGTGGTGATATGCGTATTCGTTCTTGCAGTTATGGCGACCTGCATACCGAGATTCCGTATCGTTCAGAAGCTAACTGATAAAATAAACCGTGTGGCAAGAGAAAATCTCACAGGCATAAACGTTGTCCATGCTTTCAATGCTGAGAAATATCAGAACGACAAGTTCGATGTTCCAAGCAAGGATATGATGAACACACAGCTCAAAAACCAGAGAATGTTCGCACTTATGATGCCAGTTATGAATATCGGAATGAATGGTCTGACCCTTGCTATCTACTGGCTTGGAGCAGTGCTTATCCAGCAGATAGCCCTGACGGCTGTTCAGGACAGGATAACGTTTTTCAGCAACGTGGTGGTATTCAGCACATATGCCACATACGTTGTAATGTCATTTATGATGCTCGTTATGATATTCATGATGCTCCCTGCGGCTCAGGTATCTGCAGAGCGTATCAACGAAGTGCTTGAGCGTGACGTGAACATAAAAGAGGGAAGCGTCGGCGAGGGAAGAGAGCAGGGTACTGTTGAGTTCAAAAACGTTTCTTTCAGATATCCTCATGCCTCTGAGGACGAGCTGAGCAACATAAGTTTCAAGATAGAAAAGGGTCAGACCCTTGCCATAATCGGCGCAACAGGAAGCGGCAAGACAACGCTTATAAGCCTTATACCAAGATTTTATGACGCAACAGAGGGCGAAGTCCTCGTGGACGGCGTAAACGTAAAAAACTACAAGTTCGATACCCTTTATGACAAGCTTGGATATGTAACACAGAAGGCTGTGCTTTTTGCAGGAAGTATAAGAGAAAATGTTTTCTTTGGCGAGAGTGCCGCTCCTGAAACTGACGAGGAGCTTAAAAACGCTATCGAGCTTTCTCAGGCGGAGGAGTTTGTGGATAAGCTTCCTGACGGCACAGAGCATATGATATCTCAAATGGGCAGAAACGTTTCAGGCGGACAGAAGCAGCGTTTGTCTATTTCGAGAGCGCTTTCAAGAAAGCCTGAGATACTTGTATTTGATGATTCTTTCTCAGCACTTGATTACAAGACAGACGCAAAGCTCAGAGAGGGTCTTAACGAGAAACTTAAGGACACAACAAAGATAATCGTTGCGCAGAGAATAAGCACTATCCGTCATGCAGACAAGATAATAGTCCTTGACCGTGGCGAAGCCGTGGGCATGGGTACTCATGAGGAGCTTATGAAAAACTGCGACGTATACAAAGAGATAGCACTTTCACAGCTAAGTGCGGCAGAGCTTGCATAGAAAGGGGGACTGCACAATGAGAAAATACGAAAAGGCTAGTAAGGGCGAAATGGCGTCCGCTATGAAAAAAATAATAGAGTATATGAAAGGCAGTGTAGGTATCGTTGCCGTGGCATTGGTTCTTGCGGCGCTTGGTGCGGTGCTGACTATCATAGGACCTGACAAGGTGGGCGAGATAACCGACCTTATAGCAGACGGACTTATGACAGGCATTGACCTTAAAGCGGTGGCAAGGGTAGGAATATTCCTTGGAGCGATATATATTTTAAGCTCACTGTTCACATTCATTCAGCAGTATATAATGGCGACAGTCACCCTGAAAATGTCATACAGAATGAGAAGCGACCTTTCAAGAAAGATAAACTGCGTTCCTCAGAAATATTTCAATTCACATTCACAGGGTGATATCCTCAGCCGTATCACAAATGATGTATCAACGTTACAACAGGGTCTTACAAACAGTCTTCCGACCATAATCAGTGCAGCGGCACAGTTTGTGGGCTGTCTTATAATGATGTTCGTTACAGAATGGCGACTTGCACTCATCTCACTGTTCATCACATTCTTGGGACTTTTCCTGATAGTTTTCATAATGTCAAAATCACAGAAGTTCTTCCTCGACAGACAGGAAAGCCTTGGTAAGCTCAACGGCTATGTTGAGGAGATGTATTCAGGCCACGAGGTAGTAAGGATATCCCGTGGAGCAGATAATGTAAAGAAACATTTCGCCGGACTTAACGAAGCTGTATACAACGCAAACTGGAAGTCACAGTTTCTGTCAGGTATCATGCAGCCGCTTATGAACGTTATCGGCAATCTTGCATACGTTGCAGTATGCGTTTTCGGCTCAATGCTCGCCCTTAACGGCACTATCACATTCGGCGTAATAATATCGTTCATTCTTTATGTAAGACTTTTTACATCGCCTCTTGGACAGATAGCTCAGGGCATGACAAATATGCAGACAGCTTCCGCCTCGGCTCAGAGAATATTTGACTTTATCGAAAGCGAAGAACTTTCAGACGAGAGCGGAAAGAGCAGTGAAGTCCCTGAGGTAAAGGGCAATGTAAGCTTTGAAAATGTTCGTTTCAGCTATCCTGATACTCCTGACAAGGTGATAATAAAGAACTTTTCCGCAGAGGTAAAGGCAGGACAGAAGGTGGCTATCGTCGGACCGACCGGTGCAGGTAAGACCACAATGGTAAATCTGCTTATGAGATTTTTCGAGATAAACAGTGGAAGTATCTCCATAGACGGCACGCCTATATCACAGCTCAGCCGTGAAACTGTCCACAATATGTTCAGCATGGTTTTGCAGGACACATGGCTTTTTGAGGGCACTGTGAGAGAAAACCTTGTTTACAACATGGAGGGCATAAGCGACGAGTCCCTTGAAAGAGTGTGCAAAGCCTGCGGTCTGGATAAGTTCGTTCATACGCTCCCTGAGGGCTTTGATACAGTGCTTTCTGAAAGCGTGGCAATATCCGCAGGACAGAAACAGCTTCTCACTATCGCAAGGGCAATGCTCCAGAATGCACCTATGCTCATACTGGATGAAGCAACATCTTCTGTCGATACAAGAACGGAGCTTCTTATCCAAAGGGCAATGGATAAGCTTACAAAGGGCAGAACGAGCTTTGTTATCGCACACAGACTTTCGACTATCAAAAACGCAGACCTGATACTTGTTATGCGTGACGGCGACGTTATCGAAAGCGGAAACCATGAAACCCTTATGGCAAAGGGTGGATTTTATGCCGAGCTTTATAACAGCCAGTTTGATCAGGCTTCATAAAGCAGGCTTTTATATGCAAAGCACACGGCTTTTACGGCTGTGTGCTTTGTGCTTTTTTTACTAAAATGGGTGTGACAGTGGTGTGGCTGTATTGAAAAATGACAATAAAGCGTATTTTATTTCTTAAAATCAGATATTTCACTTGACTAATCCGTATTAAAATGGTATGATAAATATGTATTTTTATAAAATATATTATTTGCAGAAGGATTGATATATAATGAAAACACCATTTATAACCAAGGAAAAGGCTGAGGAGATAATCAAGCAGTATCCTACACCTTTTCATATCTACGACGAAAAGGGTATCAGACAGAGAGCCAGAGATCTTTACAAGGCATTTAGCTGGAACAAAGGCTTTAAAGAGTATTTTGCTGTAAAGGCTACCCCTAACCCATTCATTTTGAAAATACTCAAGGAAGAGGGCTGCGGCGTTGACTGTTCTTCTCTTACTGAGCTTATGATGAGCGACTGCTGCGGATTCAGCGGAAGCGACATCATGTTCTCTTCAAACGTAACTCCAAAGGCGGATTTTCTCAAGGCAAGAGAGCTTGGCGCTTATATCAACCTTGACGATTTCACTCACATAGATTATCTTGACGACCTTTGCGGTATTCCTGAAACTATCTGCTGCCGTTTCAATCCGGGCGGACATTTCGAGATAGAAACTCAGATAATGGACAACCCTGGTGAGGCTAAGTACGGCTTCACAAGAGAGCAGCTTTTTGAGGGCTTCAAGGTACTTCAGCAGAAAGGCGCAAAGCATTTCGGACTTCACGCTTTCCTTGCTTCAAACACTGTTTCAAACGCTTATTATCCAAAGCTTGCAAGAATACTTTTTGAGCTTGCTGTTGAACTTCATGAAAAGACTGGTGCAGACATCAAGTTCGTAAACCTTTCAGGCGGTGTTGGCATAGCATATGAACCTGACAAGCCACAGAACGATATCTTCGCTATCGGCGAGGGCGTTCGCAAGGCATTTGAGGATATAATGGTTCCTGCTGGTCTTGGGGACGTTGCTATCTTCACAGAACTTGGCAGATATATGCTTGCTCCGTTCGGTCATCTCGTTGCTACCTGCACACATCACAAGCATACTTATAAGGAGTATGTTGGACTTGACGCTTGTGCCTGCAACCTTATGCGTCCTGCTATGTACGGTTCATATCATCACATTACAGTTCTTGGCAAGGAGAACGCTCCATGCGACCACAAGTATGACGTAACTGGCGGTCTTTGCGAGAACAACGATAAGTTTGCGATCGACAGAATGTTGCCTGAGATAGACACAGGCGACATCATTGTTATCCACGACACGGGTGCACACGGCTTCTCAATGGGCTACAACTACAACGGAAAGCTCCGCTCAGCAGAGATACTTCTCCACGAGGACGGCTCATTCGATATGATAAGACGTGCCGAAACTCCTGCTGACTATTTCGCAACATTTGATTTCACTGATATTTTCGATAAATATACAAAGAATAATAAGTAATGACGCTTAGATCCACAGGGAATTTCTCTGTGGGTCTTGCTGTTTTGGGGCGTTTGGTGAGCAAATATTAAAAAAATCGGAATTTATGTGATTTTTGCTTGCAAAATAGTATGAGATGTAGTATAATATTAAATTGAATTGGTGTATTTTTGCACCTAAGGCGTTGCCTTAATATTAAGAAAGGTCAGGGATTATATATGGATTTGAACATGGTCAAGTATCTGGCAGAGCTTAGCAAGCTGGAATATTCCGATAAAGAGCTTGCAGCCACAGCCGAGCAGATGACTGATATTATTGATCTTATGGATACCGTAAAGGAAATCGACATTACCTATGACGATCTCAAGGACAATCATGATGTTTACCTCAACGATCTGAGAAAAGACGAGGTCATCGAATCTATGCCTACTTCAAAGGTCCTTTCAAATGCAGTGAATACAAACAACTGCTTTGTAGTGCCTAAGGTCGTAGAGTAAATTTAACAGGAAGGTAGTGTGAAATTTGGACGTTTCTTCAATGAAAATCCGTGATATGCGTAAGGCTCTTGACAGTAAGGAAATTTCCGCTAAAGAGCTTGCACAGACATATTTTGAGAGAATAAAGAAATATGACGATAAGGTAAAGAGCTTTATCACTGTTACTGAGGAAAAGGCTCTGGAGCAGGCTGAAAAGGCTCAGGGCGTTATCGATAAGGGCGAAGCAAAGGCTCTCACAGGAATACCTGTGGCAGTAAAGGACAATATTTGTACAGAGGGCGTAAAGACCACTTGTGCATCAAAAATGCTTGAAAACTTCGTTCCGCCTTATAATGCGACTGTTATGGAAAAGCTCGACGCTGAGAATATCGTAATGCTCGGCAAGACTTCCATGGACGAGTTCGCAATGGGAGGCTCTACACAGACCTCCGCTTTTGCAAAGACAAAGAATCCTTATGATCTTGACCGTGTACCTGGCGGCTCATCAGGCGGATCTGCTGCGGCTGTCGCTGCGGGACTTGCACCTGTTGCTCTTGGTACTGATACAGGCGGATCTATCAGACAGCCTGCTGCTTTCTGCGGCGTAACAGGTATCAAGCCAACATACAGCAGAGTTTCAAGATTTGGTCTTGTGGCTTTCGCTTCATCTCTTGACCAGATAGGCTCTATCGGTCTTGACGCTCATGACTGTGCTATCCTTCTTAACGAGATATGCGGTTATGACTTCCATGACGGCACAAGCTCAAAGCTTGAAGTGCCTGACTTCACAGCAAAGATAGGCGAGTCAATGAAGGGCATGAAGATAGCACTCCCTAAGGAGTTCTATGCAGAGGGCATCAATGATGAGGTAAAGGCTGCCGTTTTAAAGGCTGCTGAGGAATATAAGGCAATGGGCGCTGAGCTTATCGAGTGTTCAATGCCGTCGCTTAAGTATGCTGTTCCTTGTTATTATCTTCTTGCCTGTGCTGAGGCGGCTTCAAACCTGTCAAGATATGACGGTATCAAGTATGGTCACAGAACCCTCACAGCCGACAGCTATGAAGAGCTTATAATCAAGTCACGTTCAGAGGGCTTCGGCGAGGAAGTAAAGAGAAGAATACTTCTTGGAAACTACTGCCTGTCAAGCGGATATTATGACGCTTATTACAGAAAAGCAATGGCTCTCAGACAGCTTATAAGAAAAGAATACAACGATATATTCGAGAAGTGCGACGTTATTCTTACGCCGACAACTCCTGCTGTTGCATACAGCCCTGAGATGACTTCCGACCCTGTTCAGATGTATCAGGCTGATATATGCACAGTTACAGTAAATATCGCAGGTCTGCCTGCAATATCAACTCCTTGCGGCTATGACAGCAAGGGTATGCCTATCGGTATGTCTGTTATAGGCAGAAAGTTCGACGAGGCAACTATCATTAAGACTGCCGACGCATACGAAAAGGGCTTCAAGCCCGTTGCGCCAAAGCTTTAAGGGAGGTAAGACAAATGGAAAAATGGAGAACGGTCATCGGCCTTGAGATCCACGCCGAGCTGCTTACCAAAACTAAGATCTTTTGTAACTGCTCCGCTGAGTTCGGAGGTGCGCCAAATACAAGATGCTGCCCTGTATGTACAGGTATGCCTGGTACTCTGCCTATCATCAATCAGCAGGCTGTAGAGTATGCTGTAAAGGCAGGATATGCGCTCAACTGCGGCATCAACAAGTTTTCAGTATTCGACAGAAAGAACTACTTCTATCCTGACCTGCCAAAGGCATATCAGATATCACAGCTTTACAGACCTATCGTAGGTCCCGGCTATGTGCCTATCGAGGTGAACGGTCAGAAGAAGAATATCAGAATAAACCATATCCACCTTGAGGAAGACGCCGGTAAGCTCGTTCATGACGCTTTCAACGGAATCTCAATGGCTGACTATAACAGATGCGGTATCCCGCTTATCGAGATAGTTACTGAGCCTGATATAGCGTCGGCAGAAGAGGCAATGGCTTTCGTTGAGCAGATATCTCTGCTTTTGCAGTATGCAGGCGTTTGCGACTGTAAAATGGAGCAGGGCTCACTGAGATGTGACGTTAATATCTCTCTTATGCGTCCTGACGCAACTGAGTTCGGTACTCGTGCGGAGATAAAGAACATCAACTCTATCAAGTCTGTGGGCAGAGCTATCAAGTATGAGGAAAAAAGACAGGCGCTTCTTCTTGAAGCAGGCAAAAAGGTCGTTCAGGAAACAAGACGTTACAACGCAAACAGAGATAAGACAACTTCAATGCGTACAAAGGAAAACGCTAACGATTATCGTTATTTCCCAGAGCCTGATATTCTTCAGGTAAACCTTACAGACGCTCAGCTTGATGAGATAAAGGCTAAGTTGCCTGAAATGCCAAGCAGCAGATTCAATAGATACACTGAGGAATACGGTATTTCTGAGATAGACGCAAAAACGCTTATCCAAACAAAGATAATCTCAGATTTCTTTGAGAACGCACTTAAGAGATATAACAATCCTAAGAGCGTGGCTGTGTTTATTCTCGGCGAGTTTATGAGAAGAGTAAATCTGGGCGAGATAGATATAAACAATATCAGCTTCACACCTGAGGAGTTTGCAGAGCTGGTTGAAATGGCTGATACAGAGAAGGTATCAAAGAACGACGCTAAGACCGTGTTCAGAGCAATGGTAGAAGAGGGCGGCAAGCCTATGGACATTGCAAAGAGCAAGGGTATGATAATCACTGTAGATACTGCAAAGGTTGAGGCAGGCGTTGACGAGATACTCGCCGCAAATGCCGCACAGGTAGAGCAGTATAAGAACGGTGAAACAAAGGTATTCGGCTTTATCATGGGTCAGTGTACAAAGGCTCTCAAGGGCGTTGCAACACCTAAGATAATCAAGGAAATTCTTGAAAGCAAGCTGAAAGCTGCCGCTGCAAGCGCTGCTTCTGATACTGAGAAGAAAGAGGACGTAAAGGACAACGTTATCGACACTTCAAAGCTCACAAAGTATGAGAACGCTGATAAGTATGTACCTGAAAATGACGGCAAAATGCTTATGATAGATACGGCTGACGTCAAGAAAGAGTTTATGCTTGCTGATGCTAAGGCTAATATGGGCAAGGAAGTTGAGTTTTCAGGCTGTGTTCACAGAATAAAGAACATGGGAAGCATTGCATTTATCGTTGTAAGAACCTCAAGAGATGTTATACAGACAGTTTACTCTGCCGACAACTGCAAGGATTCTATAGAGGGTCTGAGAGAGGGCTTCTTTGTAAACGTAAAGGGTATCGTTAAGGAAAACCCTAAGGATTTCAACGGCCTTGAAATAGAGCTTAATTCTATCAAGCTTATCTCAACGAACGCCGCCGAACTTCCTTTAAAAATATCACAGGGCAGACTTAACTGCACAATAGAAGTAAATCTTGACAACCGTGCGGCTTCACTGAGAAACCCTTATGAGAGAGCTATATTCAAGCTTCAGGAGGGTCTTGTTCAGGGTATGCACAAGTTCATGCAGGCAAACAACTTCACTGAGATACACTCGCCAAAGATTGTTGCTCAGGGTGCTGAGGGCGGCGCTAACATCTTCCGTCTTGACTACTTCGGCAAGTCTGCGTTCCTTAACCAGTCACCGCAGTTCTATAAGCAAATGGCTGTGGCATTCTTTGACAGAGTTTATGAGATAGCACCTGTATACAGAGCTGAAAAGCACGCTACTTCACGTCATATCAACGAGTATATCGGTCTTGACTTTGAAATGGGCTATATCGACAGTATGTATGACGTTATGAAAATGGAGATTGCAATGCTCAAGTCCATTTTCGAGTATATCAAGGAAAACTATCAGAACGAGTTGAAGATACTTGAGGCTGACGTTCCTGAGATAAAGGAAGTTCCGTCTATCAAGTTCGCTGACGCTATCGAACTGCTGAGAGGCGGCGAGGGAAGCGGCAAGAAGTTCGATCTTGACCCGGAGGACGAGGTAAACCTCGGCAAGTATGCCAAGGAAAAGTACGATTCAGACTTTATCTTTGTTACACACTTCCCGTCATCAAAGCCTCCGTTCTATGCAATGAACTCCAGAGAAGACCCAAGAGAAGCATACAAGTTCGATCTGTTGTTCAGAGGACTTGAAATTACTTCGGGCGGTCAGAGAATACACGATTATAACGAGCAGGTAGAGAAGATGAAGGCTCAGGGACTTGACCCTGATGATTTCAAGAACTATCTTGAGGCTCACAAGTATGGTCTGCCACCTCACGGCGGACTTGGTATCGGTCTTGAAAGACTTCTCATGAAGCTTCTTAACAAGAACAACATCAGGGAAACATCACTGTTCCCAAGAGATATCAACAGACTTCTTCCATAGTCTACAAATATGTTTATCAAAGAACGGGCAGGTCTGTCCGTTCTTTTTTTGTATGGGCGACCTGAGGTCGTCGGCATATCGAATGTTCGTTTTATGTGATTTTGCGATAAGGCAAAAGTCGGTACGTCGGGGCTGTATAAAATCAGAATATTTGTCCAATAAGAATAGTATAATTCATTGATGACTTATTCGGAGGATTGATATTCTTGAAAAAAATTCTTATTTTACTTATTTGTTTTTTGACCCTTTGCTCCTGCGGAGGTGAGGTAAATTCCCAGAGGGACAGGCTTGTGACTATGGAAAAAGCATCGGTGATACCTGTGTGCGGAGAGAAAAACTACACTGATGCGGAAACGTCACACAAGCTTAATTATACTGTGCCAAAAGCTATATGGATATCCTATATTGACCTTGCTGATATGCTCACCGGGAAAAGTACCGAGGAGTTTCGTGAGAACTTTTCGCAGGCGTGCGACAACGCTTTGAGCATAGGTTGTAATACGCTGTATGTTCACGTCAGACCTTTCGGGGACGCTATATATGATTCGGAACTTTATCCTGCATCAAGATATATAACAGGCGTGGCAGGTGAGCAGAGTGACTTCGACCCGCTTGATATAATGATACAGACTGCACATGATAAGGGGCTTTCTTTTCACGCATGGATAAACCCTCTCAGGTGTGAGAATGAGGAATGTTTTCAGAATTATGACGATAGCTTTCTTCTGAAAAAGTGGTATGACGAGGGCGACGGCTGCCTAGAACAGGTTGAGGGCGACAGCCATTTGTGGCTCGATCCTGCTTATGATGAGGTAAGACAGCTTATCGCAGAGGGTGCGGCGGAGCTTGCAGAAAATTATGATATTGACGGCTTGCACTTTGACGATTATTTTTATCCCACAACGGCTGAGGACTTTGACGCTCAGTGCTTTTCTGCCCAGACGGAGTTTGATGATCTAGCAAAATGGCGGCTGAACAATATCTCCCTTATGGTGGGGGAGATATACAGTGCGGTAAAAGCAGTGGATAAGGATATTCTGGTGGGAGTTTCGCCTCAGGGAAATATGGAAAATAACTATGAGTATATGTACGCTGATGTGAAAAAGTGGTGCAGCGAGGAGGGGTATATAGACTACATTTGTCCGCAGATATACTTTGGTTATAAAAATTCTGTCAAGCCTTATGAGGACACCATACAGCAGTGGGCTGATATCTGCACAACTGATGTTACGCTGGTGGCAGGTCTGGGAGTATATAAGATAGACAGCGAGAGTGAATTTTCTGAAAATATCGGCATTATCGGCAGGCAGATAAATGACGCTGTGGTTAGTTATAACTACGCAGGAGCGGCGGTATACGGCTATGGAAGTCTGTTCGGTGGCAGTGATAGAGGTGTTCAGGAGCAGGAGTGTATCGAAATTGCTTTTGATAAACTTGATACATCTGTAAAATGATATGCGATATATAAATTATGGTATGTTAAATGTAAACAAATTGTGATATATTATTATAAAATTTATGGAAGTAAACAAAAAACTATTGAAATTTCTTTTTAAATATAGTATAATGTTATATGCTGTAAGGCGATAATAGAAAATGTTTTTGTATTATTTGCCTAAAACAATATTATTTTGCTAATTATTCAGGGAGGGATTTTAGTGTACAAAATCGTAACAAGAAGACAGCTCAACGACGCTGTTGTTCTTATGGAGATCGACGCACCTTACATTGCCGCTAAGGCTGAGGCTGGTCAGTTCATCATCTACAGAGTTGATGAGAAGGGCGAGCGTGTTCCGCTCACTATCGCTGACTATGACAGAGAAAAGGGCACGATCACAATTATTTTCCAGGTAGTAGGTGCATCTACAACTGAGCTTGCAAGACTTAATGAGGGCGACTATATCCATGACGTTGTTGGTCCTCTCGGCGTTGCTACAGAGTATGACGAGGGTATCAAGAGAGTTGCAGTAGTAGGCGGAGGCGTTGGTTGTGCTATCGCTTATCCACAGGCTAAGAAGCTCCATAACATGGGCGTTGAAGTTGATCTTATCGCAGGCTTCAGAAGCAAGGATATCGTTATCCTCGAGGACGAAATGGGCAAGGCTTCTTCACATCTTCATATCTGTACAGACGACGGTTCATACGGCTATCACGGATTTGTTACAAACAAGCTTCAGGAGCTTATCGACGGCGGTGCTAAGTTTGACGAGGTCATCGCTATCGGACCAGTTCCAATGATGAAGTTCGTTTGCAAGGTAACAAAGCCTTATGACATCAAGACTCTCGTTTCACTTAACCCTATCATGATCGACGGCACAGGAATGTGCGGCGGATGTCGTGTAACTGTTGACGGCAAGATCAAGTATGCTTGCGTTGACGGCCCTGACTTTGACGGTCAGAAGGTAGATTTTGACGAGCTTATGAGAAGAAACTCAACTTATAAGGAGCAGGAAAAGGCTCACTTGTGCAGACTTACTGGAGGTGTAAGATAATGGCTAATATGAGTTTGACAAAGACTCCTATCGCAGAGCAGGAGCCAAAGGTAAGAGCTAGAAACTTCAAGGAAGTTACTTTGGGTTACACCCCTGAGCAGGCTATAGAAGAAGCTCAGAGATGTCTTAACTGCAAGCACAAGCCTTGTATGACAGGATGTCCTGTAAGCGTTAGGATTCCTGAGTTTATCGCAAAGGTAGCAGAGGGCAAGTTTGAAGAAGCTTATGCTATCATCAAAACAACAAACGCTCTGCCGGCTGTTTGCGGACGTGTATGTCCACAGGAGCATCAGTGTGAGGGCAAGTGTGTAAGAGGTATCAAGGGTGAGCCTGTTGGTATAGGCAGACTTGAGAGATTCTGTGCAGACTATATGATGGACAAGGCAGTTGCAGTTGAAAAGGCTGAGCCAAACGGTCATAAGGTAGCTGTTGTCGGCGGTGGTCCTTCAAGCCTTACAGTTGCAGGCGACCTTGCTAAGCTTGGTTATGACGTAACTATCTACGAGGCATTCCATACAGCAGGCGGCGTTCTTATGTATGGTATCCCTGAGTTCAGACTTCCAAAGGCTATCGTTCAGCACGAGATAGACAATCTGACAAACATGGGCGTACATATCATGACAAACATGGTTATCGGCAGAGTTCTTTCTATCGACGAGCTTATGGGCATGGGCTATGAAGCTGTATTCGTAGGTTCAGGCGCAGGTCTTCCAAGATTCATGGGTATCGAGGGCGAAGGTCTTGTAGGCGTTTACTCTGCTAACGAGTACCTTACAAGAATCAACCTTATGAAGGCATACAAGGACGATTATGAGACTCCTATCATGAAGTCTAAGAACGTAGCTGTAGTAGGCGGCGGTAACGTTGCTATGGACGCTGCTCGTTCTGCAATGAGACTTGGCGCTGAGCACGTTTATATCGTATACAGACGTTCAATGGACGAGCTTCCTGCAAGAAAGGAAGAGGTTCATCACGCTCAGGAAGAGGGCATCGAGTTCCTCGTTCTTAACAACCCTGTTAAGATAGTTGGCGACGAGAACGGTCATGTAAACGGCATGGAGTGCATCAAAATGGAGCTGGGCGAGCCTGACGCAAGCGGCAGAAGACGTCCTATCCCTATCGAGGGTTCAAACTTCGTTCTTGACGTTGATACAGCTATCATGTCTATCGGTACATCACCTAACCCACTTATCAGAAGTACAACTCCTGGTCTTGAAACAAATGACCACGGCTGCCTTATCGTTGACGAGAACGAGTCAACAACTAAGGAAGGCGTTTACGCAGGCGGTGACGCTGTTACAGGCGCTGCTACTGTTATCCTCGCTATGGGCGCAGGCAAAAAGGCTGCTGCCGCTATCGACGAGTATATCAAGAACAAGAAATAATTTCTTGTAAATGAAAATTATTTGTTAAAAGGCTTGAAGTTTGTGCAAATATCTGATATACTAATATAGTATTATTAGATTTGGAGGTCTTTTGATGAATTTGTCAGCAATTATTTCAGTTTTGGCAGCTGAGCAGAGTTCACCTGCATCACTTGCCATGACTTTTATCCCACTGGTACTCATAATCGTGTTCTTCTACTTCTTTATTATCCGTCCGCAGAAAAAGCAGGATAAGAAAGACGCTGAGATGAGAGATAACCTTGAGATAGGTGACGAGGTCGTTACAAACGGCGGAATCGTTGGTATCGTGTTCTCTATCAAGGACGACACTGTTGTTATCGAAACAGGCGGCGATAGAAGTAAGATCCGTGTTAAAAAGTGGGCTATCGCTAAGAACGAAACAATTCATGACGGTGACGCAAAGTAAATATCGCTTTTAAGGGACGGGTAGTTTTATCCGTCCCTTTTTGTGTTCTTATTGTCCGTGACTTTGAATATAATTTTTTTAGGATATTCAGTGTGGGGGTGCGGATATGAAAAACAACAGACTTTTCTGGGGCAGAAAGCTGTCGGTGCTGTCGTCAACGGCGTTGTCTGCCTGCGTGGGGTGCGGTGCGATATTTGTTGCTGTGCTTGCTTTTGCGTATGTTATCACTAAGATAGATGCCACCGATCTTATGCTGTCGGTGATGTCAACAGCGGCACTTGGTATCGGAGCGTATGCAGGGGGATATGTCTGCGGAAAAAGGCAACGTAGAAACGGTCTGCTGTCAGGTGTGCTGTGCGGAGTGTTCATTTTTCTTATCATTGTCATTCTCAGTGCACTGTTTTCTAAGGCAGCCGAAAGCTTTTCCGTGCCTGCAAAGCTTGTGCTTACCCTTGCGTGTGCAGGCGTAGGTGGAGTTGTAGGGGTAAATTCTAAAAGCAGCCGTTTTTGATAAGGATAAATATTTATACTGCATTAACTATTCGTTCATAAAACATAGTGGGATATGTGGTATAATTAGTGTAAATCAATTATTGGAGGTAAAATCCTATGAAACATATCAAGACGATCAATAAGGCTAATCTCAAGAAGACTGCTGCTAAGGGTGGCTGCGGCAAGTGTCAGGCATCATGTCAGTCAGCTTGCAAGACCTCCTGCACAGTTGCTAACCAGAAGTGCGAGAGAGAGGCTTAATATTCTGATCTTTCTGAGGCGTGCGAGCGTACACACGCCTTGCTAAAGGGACATTTTTATGTCCCTTTATTTTTGTATAAATTTGTATATGAATATAAATGCGAAAGGTGATTTTTAAATGATACACAAGTTTAAGCTTGGCGGCTTTAATGCACTGCTTGACGTGAACAGTGGCGGAGTACATATTATAGACGATCTGACATATGATTTGTTAGACAATGTTGAGCCGCCTTTTGAGGAGAAATGTCCTGAGGACGTTGTAAGAAAGCTGTCAAAGATGTATGACAGCAAGGATATCGAGGATTGCTATGAGGAGATAGTTTCTCTTTACAATGACAAGATATTGTTCAGCGAGGACGATTACGAGAAGTATGCCCTGTCTGCTGTGGCTTCGCCTATCAAGGCAATGTGTCTGCATATTGCTCACGACTGTAACCTGAGATGTAAATATTGCTTTGCTTCAACAGGCGATTTCGGTCAGGGCAGGATGCTCATGGACTATGAAACTGGCAAGCGTGCTATAGATTTTCTTATAGAGCGTTCAGGAGACAGAAAATTTCTTGAGGTGGACTTCTTCGGCGGTGAGCCGTCACTGAATTTTGGTACGGTAGAAAAGCTTGTTGAGTATGCACGTTCACAGGAGGAGCCTCACAATAAAAAGTTCAGATTTACTGTTACCACAAACGGTGTACACCTCACTGACGAGATGATAGACTTCATCAACAAGGAAATGTACAACGTTGTTCTGTCTATCGACGGAAGAAAAGAAGTCAATGACAGAATGAGAGTGCGTGTTGACGGTTCAGGAAGCTATGACAGGATTATCCCTAACTTTAAGAAGCTTGTGGACAAGCGTCCTAAGAACAAGGATTGGTATGTTAGAGGCACTTACACAAAGTATAATCTTGACTTCTCAAATGATGTAATGCACCTTTACGACCTTGGATTCGACCAGATATCCGTTGAGCCTGTTATGGCTGACCCTAGCGAGCCTTATGCTATCACTGAGGCTGACCTGCCGAGGATCTTCAAGGAGTATGAGATACTTTCTGAGAAGATACAGAAGATAAGGGACGAGGGCAAATTCATAAACTTCTTCCACTTTATGATAGACCTCGATCAGGGACCTTGTGCGATAAAGAGACTTAGGGGCTGTGGAAGCGGAAACGAGTATGTTTCTGTTACTCCTGACGGCGATATTTACCCATGTCATCAGTTCGTTGGTATCACCGAGTTCAAAATGGGCAATCTCTATGACGGTACATTTAACGAGGAAATGAAAGATATGTTTGCTCACGCACACGTTTACAACAAGCCAGAGTGCAAAAAGTGCTGGGCAAAGTTCTATTGCAGTGGCGGTTGCAATGCAAACAACTACATTTACGCAGGTGATATCCACAATGCACACAAGCTGTCATGTCAGATACAGAAGAAGCGTCTTGAATGTGCTATCATGATGAAGGCTGTTAAAATGCTCGACAGCGCAGAATGAATATAAATATTTTGTAAATTTTACGCATTGTAACTTTTATGTACATATATAAACTTAATATGTACAAAAACGTTTGAAGTTTAACATAAAAATTTATTGAATAATCGGTTTAAAAAGCACGGAATAACAAATGACGTTATTTCGTGCTTTCTGCTGTTATTACATAGTATGATCATGTCGGAAAATAGCAAAATGTGTCTGTCATATTAATAAGTATTAAGATAAATATAATGTATACTAAGCTGGTAGCTTATTGACAAAGTGGGTCGAATTTAGTATAAGATTGACATAAACAAAAGGTGCTTGGCGGTCATGTTACCGCAAATCGGCTATAACGAGCGCCCTCTGTATTGGACAGTATAAAACGACAAATTATTATGAAAAGGACGAAGAGATATGAAAACTAATGAAAAGAAGAATACTTCTGCTAAGAAGAAACTTATACCTGCAGTTGCAATGCTCACAACTTCCGCTGTAATGCTTTCTACTGCTACTTACGCTTGGTTTACAATGAGCAGAGAAGTTGAAGTAACAGGCATTAAGCTCACTGCTACAACTCCACAGACAATTGAAATTTCACTTGGAAATGGAACAGGTGGAACTGTTGAGGCTCCTACTAATGAAACAAAAGATAATGATTTGTGGATGAACAGTGTTGCAACAGGCTCAGTTTATGACACATTTGGTAAACTTATTCCTGCTTCATCTGTAGATGGTAATACACTTTACTATACAACAAATGCAATAGCTCTTGGTAAGGATGTACAGTTTGATAATGAGAACTCTCCTTTCAAGAGTGCAATGGACAAACTTGTTACTGCAGTTGCTAGTAACAAGTCTGCTGTTAACGGTGATTTATCAGCAAGTGATGATGACGGCTATTATCTTGATATTCCTGTTTGGTTTAGAACAACAAGTTCTACAGAAGTTAAGCTTGGTGTAAAAGCAACATTTGAGAATACTGCAGATAAGGCGGATGAGGAGATATATAAAGCTGCTAGAGTGTCTATTATTGACGCTAAGACCGCAAAAGCTACGAATGGTTCGTCAGGTGTTATAGCAAGTAGTGATGCTGTATACTACAATGAAGGAAGTAAGGCTGCTGTAAAGGCTGCTGCTGCCACTGAAGATGCCGCTTATGGCAAAGTAACGAGTGTTGTTCAGTGTGACGTAAACACAGACAAACAGGTTACAAATGCTACTAATGCGACAACTGTTGCAAAGGTAACTCCTGTTGCAAGTGGTAAGACTGGTTATGGTGATGTAACTCAGTATTATATCCGTGTATGGCTTGAGGGTGAAGATCAAGCTTGTTGGAATGGTACTGCTAGCCAGAGCTTCAATATTAATCTTCAGTTCTATGACCTTTCAAACACAGCTAACTAATCAACAAACAATAAAACAAAAAAAGACGCCGAAGAAATTCGGCGTTTTTTGGTAAATGGGCATAAAAAATAATTTTCCATATTTGGGGAAATCTCCCGATTTTTCTTTGCTTTTTGTCGAAAATATGCTATAATGATATATTGAAACAGGAAAGGAAGTGACTTGCTTTGAACGGTAATTCAACAGTTGACGGCGTTCGTGCCGTGGAGCTTTTCTATAGACCTATAAAAAATACCGACAGCGGCAGGGTTACTTTTTTGCAGTCGCAAACAAGGCTCAATTCTCCTGTTATGGGAACGCTCATGCCTGCGGATTATCTACCTGTGGCTCAGCTTTCCGACCGATGTGTTAGCATTTTCAAGCTTGCTTTCGTTCAGCTTTTGCAGGCTTTGGGCAAGTTTCACGAAAGGGAAGTTGACGTTGATTGGGCAAGCGTGTTCATGCCTGCAAGATTTTTAAGGCAGACGGAAGCTCCGAGAATTGCGGCAGATTATTGCGATAAGTTTGGCGTGAAGTATGAGCGTGTCTGCTTTGAGTTGTCGCCTGATGTGCTTGATGAAGCTGACAGCACAGTGGCAGATAACGTGGCTCTTATGAGAAGACAGGGCTTTCATTTTCTGCTCACAGGCTTCGGCACTGAGGGCTTTAAAATGCTTAAGACCGCTGAGTTCAAGGTAGATAATATCATGCTTTACGGCTCAGTGGCTCAGGTTCTTGGTAAGAGCGACAGGTATGATACCTGCGTGAACTCTCTGCTGAATTTCGTTTTTGACCTTAATGCTGAGGTCATAGCTGACGGCATTACTGATGATAAGCAGGTGAAACAGCTCAGCGGTATGCAGTGCCTTTACTATTCGGGAGAAAATGCAGGAAAATATATTGCGGAAAGATACGTTCGCAATAGAAATGAGTAATAAACGGGTGATACGGTTTTGGACGGTAAAAATATAGATAAAAATACAAGAGTAGTCGATACCCTTGCACTTCGCAGGACCGCCAAGGAAGCTAAACGCTATGTGGTATTGATGAGATTGCTTAAAATACTTGCCATTATACTTATCGCTATCGTGGCGGCGGCTTATGCGGTGTCTTATTTTTACGACAAGTATGGTAGCTTTACAGTTAAGATAAATAAGTATGATATGATAAATCAGGGGCTTACTCTTTCGGAAACTCCTGACTATACCACGAGCAATTCAAGGCTCAATGCGGATATCCTCTATGATATGACAAATATCAGTGGCGAAGATCTCCCTGATAATATCGACAAGATAAACGGCAGCCATAATGGCGAGGGGTATATAGCTTATACTTTCTATCTCATAAATTCCGGTAAAGACACACTTAGCTATGACAGCGAAATGACTATCGAGAACGTCACGAACGGTGTTGATGAAGCTATCAGAGTGGAGCTTTTCGTGAATGGCGAGAAAACTGTTTATGGTAAAACAAAGTCTGACGGCAGTGGTAAGGAAAGCGATTGCGACAAGGAGTTCGCCTCCTCTACTGAGGTCATGAAGGACCGACGTGAAAAGCTTGGTCCTGGTGAGAAAGACAAGTATACAGTAGTCATATGGCTTGAGGGAAATGACCCTGATTGTGTTGACAAAATAATCGGTGGCACAATGAAGCTTGGTATGAATTTCAAGATCGTTGAAACAACTTAAAGAATTAGAAGGGAGGAAGCCTCGGGTTTCCGAGGTTTTGAATTATGAAAAAAGCTTTGAAGATCGTTTTTAATGTTATCGCATGGGTGGTGCTTATCTTTGCACTGCTTATAACAATTCTCGTGTTCTCGTCTGATAAGAATAATGGTACGGCAAGTCTGCTGGGATATATCCCGCTCACAGTTGAATCTGACTCAATGAAGCCAACTTTCAAAAAAGGCGACCTTATTATCTCAAAGGAAATAGACGATATCAATTCTCTGAAAAAGGGCGACGTTATCACTTTCTGGACGCTTATTGACGGCAAAAAGGTGAAGAATACCCACCGTATCGCAGAGGTACTCAATGATAACGGCTCTGTAGGCTTTATCACACGAGGCGATGCTAATAACGTAGATGATACATACACTGTTTATGCAGGTGATATAATCGGTCAGTGGAATGGTGCAAAAATAGGCGGTTTCGGCAAGGTAATGGATTTTCTCAGAACAAAAACGGGATTTTTCATTTGCATACTTTTGCCCATAGCACTGTTTTTCCTCTTTGAGCTTTATAAGCTTATCGCAACCATAATCGAGATAAAGCGTCCTGCTATCACAGAGAGCGATGAGGAAGAAATAAAAAGACGTGCAGTTGAGGAATACCTTGCACAGCAGAAGAAAAAGGAAGATGAAAATGCACAGCAGGAGAAAAATGACAAATAACTGCTGCTTGGGTGATACATTATGAATGGATTTCTGAAATGGTTTTTTGTTTTCATGTCGTCAATGCTTGCAGGCTTTGGGCAGATCTTCAAGGGTCTGTGGAACGGCATAAAACAGATCTTCAATATAAAAAACTACATAAGGATATTCAAGACCTACTCGGCAGACTTTGGTGCGCTGGGCTGGATACTTTCTGTGCTTGCAATTATCGTTGTTGTGGCTATCTTTGTGCTTATTATTTTTATGATAGTGCTTGCTGTGAGAAAGTACATAAGATTCAGACACTCTATCGTCAGCAACGAGGACCTTATCGAAGAAATATCTGACCTGCAGCGTCAGGTGGTCAAAATGACCAAGGAAAAAGATGAGATCATGGCAATGAAGGTGGCTCAGCTTGGCGTATATGATAACACCGCTCTTGCAGAGGGTGAAACAAAGCTTGCAGAGGGCGAGCAGATGCCTGCACAGGGCGAAGTTCAAACCATTGTGGACGGCGTTGTTCAGACAGCAGATTGCCGTTTTTCAAAGCTTATCGAGGTGGATAATTTCTACAAGACATACGAGCCGCCTGCTTACAATAATGACATCACCCTTAGTGGTATCTGCGAAGCATACAGAAACTTTGCCTGCTCAAGAATGCACCTTTATTATGACATAAAAACTATCCGACTTTTCATTGCAGGCATGGCTTCAACAAAGCTCATTATCCTGCAAGGTATCTCTGGTACAGGTAAAACATCATTGCCATATTCATTCGGTAAGTTCTTGCAGAAAGATACCACTATTGCTTCTGTTCAGCCGTCATGGCGTGACAGAACTGAGCTTTTCGGCTACTTCAATGAGTTCACGAAGAACTTTAATGAAACAGAAGTCCTCAAAAGAATTTATTCTTCTGAATACAATGACGATGTAAACTTCATACTCCTCGACGAGATGAACATTGCGAGAGTAGAATATTACTTTGCAGAAATGCTCTCGATTCTTGAAATGCCTGATCCTGCTGAGTGGGAGCTTGATCTTGTTCCTAATGTGTGGAGTACCGACCCTGTTCGCCTTGATAAGGGCAAGCTGCGTATTCCGCAGAACATTTGGTATATCGGTACTGCCAACAACGACGATTCCACGTTCACTATCTCAGATAAGGTATACGATCGTGCGCAGCCTATCAATCTTGACGCAAAGGGAGTTGCCTTTGACGCACCTGACACGCCGCCTATGAATTTAAGCTTTGAACATCTTGATACACTTTTCAAGGAGGCATTCCAGATGTATCCTGTTTCGCAGGACAGCTTAAAGAAGATACAGCAGCTTGACCTGTGGGTAATCGAAAAGCTGAGAGTGGCTTTCGGTAACCGTATACTTAAACAGATGAACTTGTTTGTTCCTGTATATGTTGCCTGCGGCGGAGAGGAGCTTGACGGCATTGACTATGTGCTTGCCACAAAGATATTCAGAAAATTTGAGTCGCTTAACTTGGCAATGCTAAGAGAAGAGCTGAAAGAGCTTTGCACCTATATGCAGAAGCTTTTTGGCAGAAACACTATGAAAGAATCTATAGCATATCTTGAAAGATTGCAAAAACTGTACTAAAATTTGTACTCATAAACTTTGAGAGGAGGGACGGGCATGAGCGAATACAACGAACAGCGTGCAGCTTTTGACAAAGCTGTAAAGACGTTTGACGGCAATGACAGCTTTGCGGCAGCCCGTGCCTTGCTTCTTTCGGGCGAAAAAACTGTATCTTTTAATCGTAAGATAATCGAGAAGAATATAGATTCGTCCTGGCTCACAGAGATAGAAAAAGCTCTGCCACATCTTGATACGGTAATAAGAAATCCAAGAAACACCATTAAAGAAGTGGAAGAGATCGTGCCTATCGCTATGTCAAGGAAAATAACGGTAGAGTCCATAAAACATCTGGGACAGCACACCGATCTTATTCAGGATATCGACAAAAAGACCGGAAAGATAACTCCGTCAAAGATACTCAACATTCATAAAGAGGAAACTCTCGATACATATGAAAATAGATTTGTAAATACCCTTATCGACAGGCTATACATTTTTATAAATATAAGATACAATAAGCTTGTCCAGACCGCAGAGGCGCAGGAGGCTTATTCTTTTAATTACGATACCGTGGCTGACAGCGGCGACGGGAGAAAGGTCAACATTAGTTTTAAGATAGAAACTGTTGACAGTCTTGTCGGCGGCAGCAAGGATACTGACGTTTGGGCAAGGCTTGAAAGGGTCAAAAAGGCTATCGAGGGATACAAAGGCTCAGTGCTTTGTACCACTCTTGGCAACGCTTTTATCAGACCGCCTGTTATGAGAACAAACGCTATCACTAAAAATGTGGACCTTATGGCGTGTCTTACCCTTTGGCAGTTTATCGAAAGCTACGATAAGGCAGGCTACGAGGTCAACGTTTCTGATACCGCACAAAGACCTGATGATTCTTATATCGAGGATATATATGGTCTGACCGCAATGAACTATATGCTTTTCCGCTCCTATACCCATGGGGCAGACAAGTCGGAGGAGCTTAAAACTATAAAGAGCAAGACCCTCGCACCAAAGGTTGTCAGGCGTTTTGATAAGCAGACGTCTGATAAATACGATGTCATAGTTGGCGATGGTGAACAAAGTAGTGCAAGTAAGACAGATATGGGTATGACTGCCGAAGAGGCAGGAAACCTTACGGCAGAGCTTGAACGTATAGTTGAGATAGAAAAGCAGTTTCTCAAAGACGAGGAAGACCGTAAGAGGGCTGAGGAGCTTGCGGCTGCAGAAGCTGAAAGAAAGCGTGCCGAGCAGGAGAAACTGGAGCGTCAGCGGCGTGAGGAAGAAGAGCGCATAAGGCTGGAGCATGAGGAAGCTGAACGCAGAAGATTGGAGCTTATTCAAAAACAGCAGGCGGAGCAGGCTGCAAGAGAAAAGGCGGAGCGTGAGGAACGTGAACGCCGTGAAAAAGAGGAAGAGATCAAGCATATTGCAAGACGCAAAAGGCAAATGGAAGAGCGTCAACGCCGTGAAGAGGAGCAGCGTGTCCGTGAGGAAAGAGCTAGGATCCGAGAGGAGAAAAAGCTCGTCCGCAGCAGCCTTGGATCTGCTATGGATCAGCAGATCAGCACGAATGAAGAAGCCGTGTCTTCAAGCTTTGTGTCAGAGTATGAGTCCCCTGAGATCGCAGCAAAAAAGGCGAAAGAAGCACAACAGCAGCGTGAGCAGGAACGTCGTGAGCGTGAACGTGCTGAGCGTCTTAAAGCTGAACGTGAAAGCTTTGAAAATAAAAATATCAATGAGATATTTAAAGAATATTCCAAAAATCCATATTACATGGCAAAACGTGGCATAACATATGTTCTGGCTCACGCATTTGGGATCATACCTGTTGTGACGGATAATCCGGACTATATCAGAATGTTCAAAGTCAAGAAGGAAAAAGAACTGGCTGAGGCAGAGAGAAAACGTGCAGAGCGTGAAATCGAGGTTATCTATGAAAAATATGCTCCGTATCTGAAATATGATGTAAAGAGGCGTATCAAAAACAGGCAGTTTAAAAAGAGAAAACGTCTTGAGCGAAAAAACAGACCGCCAAGACCATATATTCCGCCACAGCGCACCGCTGAGGAGCAGAAAGCTATCGACGCTGAAATGAAACGACTCTATAAGGAGTATCATGTTTCAGCAGTTGGCAGAATGGCAAGGCATTTGAAAGAGAAATATAGGAAACAATAACACGGAGGGAGAGTCGTTATCATCGGCAAGGCGTTGAGGATAGTAAAAATAGCTTTGACAATACTTGGCTCTGCTGTGTTTGCGGCACTGCTGAGTGTGACGGTGTACATAATGGTCTGCGGCTGTATCGGCAAAACAGCAAGCATTTTTGGTTACAGCGTACTGAAGGTCATGAGCGGAAGTATGGAGCCGTCTATACATGAGGGTGACTATATTTACATCAAAAGGACGGATACTGACAGCTTAAAGGCAGGGGATATTATTTCGTTCTACTCTCAAGATGATAGTATTAAAGGCGAGATAAATACTCACAGGATATCTGAGGTTTTGAGCGACGGCACTTTTGTTACTAAAGGCGATGCTAACAAAATAGAGGACAGCGTGACGGTGCAAAAAGCCAGCATTATTGGAAAATACTATGGAAAGCTCAGATTTTTCAAGTGGCTTGGGTCATTTGCATCAACAAAGAAGCTCCTCATACTGCTTGTGATAATCCCAACAGTTTGCATGGCGGTGTATGAGGTAAAAACTATCGCTGAGATAAAAATATATTCAAATCGTGGGGAAGCCTTGAAAGCGGCTGAGGAAGAAAAGGAAAAGCTTATGCGTGAGGCTGTTGAAAAGGAAGTTCAGCGGCTGAAAATGCAGGATAACGAGAAAAAGGAGGCGAACAGCTTTGAATCAGGAAAAGATAATGAAGGCTAAAATGATAACAGCTATCGTTATTTGTATTGCGGCACTTGCAGGGCTGTTCGTTTTTATCGGGCTTTATATGGACAAGTCCGAGGAAGTCAGAAAGACTTACATTGCTAAGTATATGGAAAATCTGTCTGCCGCCTCTGAGGAGATAGACACTTATCTTGAAAGCGGCAAGGATCTTCCAACGAGATATAACATGATACTTTCGGCCATGGGTGCGGCAAGGTCGCTGGTATTTCTTATCGACGATTACACTGATGAGCAGAAGGCTATAAATGAGCTTCATTATTGCTTTGTGAAGTATCCCGAACAAATGCAGGGCAAACTTGAGGACGTAAAAAAAGCACTTGACCATATCACCGAAAATCTTGACAAAGGCTATAGGGAAGTCAACGAGATAGTTGATTCGGTTGATAAAATGGGAAATTAATGCAAGGAGGACAATAACGTGAGCAGTAAAGGGCAGCTTAAAAGAGAAATAAAGAAATGCAGACTTACTATCGAGGAGATAGAGCGTAAGAGATCACGTTCACAATCAGCACTTGTTCAGGCAATTCTTTTGCAGGAAGAGCCTAACGAAATGGACGTTGAGTGGTTCAACAAATACACAGGCGAGATAACCGCTTGCAGAAACCACATGATAGAATTGCAGAAAGAGCTTGACTCAATGAAATAATGGAGGTCGCCAAAGTGGCTGAGCATAAAGTGATAGAGAAAGCAGACAGCGAGGAAGAAAAGAAGAAACGCAAACTGCTTATTATAAAAATAATACCAGTTGCAGTGCTGGCATTTATACTTATTGCGGTCAGCTTGGCTTGGTTTACTATTGATAAAGCCCTTGATCTTGATTCATTTGGAATGAAAAGCGTAGATTCGCCATTTGAACTGAAAACAGTAGGCAGTGCCAATGTGCTTAAAGCTGAGATACTTGACAGCAATGACTACTCTAAGGTGTCTGATGGGAGCAACATCACTTCTGACGAGAACAGCAAGATCTACTGGCTTCTTGATGAAGAAAGCGGTATGACGAAAGGTATTAATCCTGGTAGTCATGGAAAGCTTACTTTTTATGTTGTCCCGAACCAGTCGGGGAAAATGGAGATACAGTTCAAGTTGAGTATCACGGGGTATGCTGAGAATAAAAACGAAGACGCTGTTTCTTATGAAAAGGTTACTGAAGAAGAAGTAACTAGATTTATGAATGGACATATCATGTTTTTTGAGAAATATGATGAGAACAATCACACATATTCCGATTTTCTTCATGATGAAACATTCACAAGGACGTTTAAAGATTGTAAAGTAAACGTTCCGCAGGAAGTGAACGTATATTGGGTGTGGCCGAACACGCTTGGTCAGATACTAATGAAAAGCACAGATGAAAATCTGGCAGAGAAAAATGTGCTGTTTGATGATGACAGTGAAGAACGTTTGAATTTTGCGGAATATATAAAGGGTAATTTAAGCTTGTTCTTGTCAGGTGATGCCGATAAAGAACAGAATAAAACAGTTATTGAGAAAATACTTAATGGTGATAAATACAGCACAGCACAGTTATCATCACTAAGCTCCATGTATAATGACGCTGACGAAAAGATAGGTACAAAGGTGCAATATATCCTTGTTGAACTAAATGTATAGATAAGAATATTAACTTTGCACGGAGGCAGTTGAAAGTGAAAGCTAATAGAAATCAGAAAATTAATAGAATATGCCACAAGCTTTACAGCAAGTATCGCAAGAATGTTATTTCTTTAGTTACCGCTGCCGTATTGCTTGTCACGAGTATGCCGCTTGCAGACATTTCAGGTGTTGTGTCTAAAATGGTATCAACTGTCACCAATGTTATTACGGCTATGGCGGCAGATACATATACTGACATTTCTAATGACATCAAAAATGGCGTTTATACCATACAGAATGCAGATGATTTTAAAAAGCTTCTTAATGCAGATCCTGCTGACTATCAGAAAATCACAATATTGTTTTCAAACAACCAATCTCAGTTTAAGGCTTCTGATTTTACAGGAATAGAAAAAGGACTAGGCAATGAAGAATATCCTTTCATGGGAACAGTCAAAGCAAATGAGGGTTCAGCTATTAATCTTCCTATTAATTTTGCTCTGTTTGAATATCTTAGTGACAGTGCAAATTTAGATACTATTATTTTTGTCAGACCCGAAGATAAAAATTCAGCTTTGCTTGCTGAGAATGTTATACACGGTGATGTGGCTTCAGCTAATAAGTGGAAAATAAAAGCTGATCCTGTAGATGATTCAGGTGCTACAATTTATAAATCCTTCACGTCTGTTATAGGCAATATGAAAAATGGAGCAAATGTCGATCTGGATATCACTCTAAGTAATGGTGTCCAGGTGGAAGTATCAGGCGGAGATAATGCAGGTCTTGCTTGCGGCACTATGGGCGAAAACACAAGTCTTGCTGTAAGCTTGTCAAGTAATTTGCTTGACATTTCTGGTAAATCGAACGCAGGTGTATTTGTTGGAAAAATGAGTGCTGATGCAACGCTGAACATTGACAAGTGCAACACCTTGACAGACGTAAATATATCCGCAAACAACGCAGGCGGACTTGTGGGCAGTGCAGAGAATGCAGAAATAAATGTCGGTGAAGATGTCACCCTTACCATGACCGGAAGCGTTACAGGCTCTGTAACTGCGGGCGGTCTTTTCGGCTCTTATACATATAGTAAAGCCGACAGTAAAGAATTTGATATTTCAAAATTCAGTGGCATTAAAATGGCACTTGCTTGTTCATCAGGAGATACCGCTGACAGTGCGGCTGTTGGCTCTGTTTTCGGACTGCTGATAAACAGCGCAGATAGTGCAAAAATTAGTATCACGGGCACCGCTAATGATATTATTACTTCAAACTTCAAGGGCACTGTCAGGGCAGGCTTTTATGGTGGTATTGTCGGAAGATATTCTGCCAATGCTCTTAGCTCTGAACTAGCACTAAGTGATATCATTGTAAATGTGACTGGCTCATGCAATGCCCTTGATTTTGGCGGCCTTATTGGTAAGATAGGTGATAACAGCAAGGCTTATGTAAGCGTCAAGAATTAATAATCCCACATCATCACAAAATAATTATGGCGGACTTGTGGGCTATGCAGATCAGGCTTTTATTGATGTTGGCGGCAAAGTCACAGTTACGGCAAATGATGTTTCTGCAAACCAGAGCGTAGGTGGCATTGTTGGCAAATTTAATAAAAATGGCGTTGTAAGGCTTGGCGGTGAAACAGACCTTTCAGGCTTTTATCCTAAAGACCCTAACAAAAACGGATGTCAGATAGTAGGAAATAGAGGCATTGCTTTGATCTATAGCTTAAGCGGCTGGTCATTTACAAGGACATCTTCAAAAGTCATAGACGATATGGATTGGGGCGGAGTGCTTCGACTTAACAATTCCGATCTGCTTGAGAGTGCTGACGGTGTTCTGTCTTTTGATGGATCAGGGCATACTGTTACAATAAATGGATTTCCTAATAATAATATAACCATAAGCAATAGGGCAGATTTTGCCCGTGCAGCTTTGATAATGCAGCACGATAGCAATGTTTTTGTTAAGTATAGCGGTGCTAGTAGGGCAGATATGCTTGCGGCAAATATCAGCCTTAGTGCAGATGTTGATATAAGCGACACAGGTCTAACCGGATTTATGCGTGATAATGGTGAGGATACATTCACAGGCACGCTTACTGGCAATAGTCATAAACTTACCATGACAGTGGGAACAGAAAATGATAAAATAGTTTTCCATACTCACAACGGACTTTTTGCAAAGACAAGCGGTGCAAAAATAAGCGATTTAACGATTGTTTCAAACTTTAATATTGTCGGTGACAATGTTTCTGGCGGTGATGCTTGTTATATTGGTTCTGTATCTGCATACAACAGCGGAGCTTTGACTATTGACAAAGTGACCGCTGATGTGACCGCATCTCCAAGTGGTGCGTATACTAATTTTGTCGGAGGTCTGGTTGGATATGTTGCTGACGCCACAAGTGAAGTTTCGTTCACTAATTCTGCTGTAACAGCAAATCTTACATACAATAATAGCACAACAAAGGTAGATTGTACTTGTCTTGGCGGAGTTATCGGAATGGTAGGAGCTGTTACATCAAAGCCTACAACTGGTATTAAGTTTGATAATGTCACTGTTGGCGGAAAGATAACTGACAAACACACAGGAAGTAACTCTAGAGTTGGCGGACTTATTGCAGAGGTCGGTGCTAAGGATAATTCAGCTTCTGTTGTACCTAATAAGATATCTATCACCAATGTTAATATTAATGCTTTAACAATAAATTCTAGTGGTAAATCAAATAGCGGTGGATTTTTAGGGCATAACTGGTATAGAGTAGAAATTGATCTGAATAGTTTGAATGTAAACGATTCAAGATTAACAGTGAACAATGGCACAGAACTGGGCGGCCTTGTACTTTCCACAACAGGTTATTGGAGCATAAAAGAGGTTAGCTTTGACGGTGTGACAGTGAAAGCAACAAAATGTATAAATTTCGGCATGCTTGCCTCAACTCTTTTTGGCAGAGATTATGACTCTTATGGCTTTGACTATTTTAAAGGTGAAAATGTCAATAATTACAGAAGCTCACGAGATGCAACTTATTTTGAACTTACTGAACCTGATGGATATAAGATCTTACATAATACTACGATCAATATAAGCCCAAGCTATTCGTATTTTGATGAGATAGCTCGTTGTAGTATTTATTATTCTTCTTCAGCTAGTTTTATGTCTAATCGTCAAGCCATAATTTCAATTCCTGCTGTTACAGCGGACGGAGAGCGTTTGCTGTATATGGACGGAAAGAACTGCAATACCTATCAAAATCAAACAACAAATAATGGTGCTGTGTGGAAAAATAATTCTTGGGCAAGATATTATTATAACCTTGATGTATATAAAAACGGTAAAGCCACCACAGGCGGAGCTAAGGCTGTTGAGTGGAGCGCAAAGCTTTTTGCGGCAAATAATATAAAAGCATATATTAATAGCACAAATATAGATTTTCCAACAGATCCAGAAATAGATTTGACAGGATATTCATTTTATCCAGTTGATACAAATGGTTGTAATATAAAATCAAATTCAACTATTACTTTTGAAAATAATGGCTTTAATCAGTCTGAAATGGTATCAAGCAGTAATAGTGACAATTATGCCCGTACAACTGACGGCATAGATGGAACAAATTTAACTAATTACCATAATCAACATTACATGATGCAATGCGGACTTTTCAGAAATGAGAATGGAGCTGTTACCATAAGCGGCAAACTGACTTTTAAGGGAAATATCGGTAAAGTTAATAATGGCTCTGGTGCATTGGTTTGCGGCTCGGTTGCTGACGACACCAATACTACAAAAAAATTTGTCAAAATTACCGGCAGTATCGTTCTTGACGATTTGTATGTGAATGATACATCTTTAAGTTTAAATGATGAAAATTCTTATGCCCCTTTGCTTATAAATAAGATAGGCAACATGACAGAGATCACTATACAGAATGTGTCACAGAAAAAACACAGTATGACTACTGCTAAATATGATAAAGGCGGTCAGGATTATACTGCAACAAGCCTTATAGGCGATGTAGGAAGCAAAAAGGGTCAAAGTATATCTCTGACTTTCTCAAATATCAAGCTTGACGCAAGTAATGAAAATTCAATTTTCAAAAATGCTACTTTGCTTGAAAGCTTTCAGCATTCTGACGGTGCAGGCTCTTCTGCAATATACAATTATAAATGGGACGACGATTGGGGTACAGACTCAGCTGGCAATATTAAGCATAATGTAACCTACGGAAAAGAAGTGTCTGACACCATAAAGAATCGTGTAGATGATTTGAGCAGGCAGAATAAATATCATGGCGATTGGAGTAGAGATGACAGGTATACTTCCCCTGTCAAAAATAACGCAACAGAGGAATATAGCTTTACAAGTTACAAGCCATATGTTGCTAAATCGTATGATGCCACCCAAAACTATGATGAGATAGACGTAAACCTTGAGCGACCATATCTGGACGAGGGTTGCGGAACATACTCTGATCCATATATCCTTGACGCTTCTACACTTGCAGAGGTCGCACGAGTTATCAGTACAGCCGCACCTACAAATGGCTGGGAAGTAAACTATAATGCAAATGTTTCTGCCGATAAATCGACTGTTAATGCTAATAGTGCTTTTTGCAAAGGCACTAATCATAAAACTTATACTTATGATGGAACAGGCAATTTCGTAAGCGGAACGAAAAATGTTTTAAATGTTTCAAAAGATAACATGATCAAATATCTTTGCGAGGCTTATTACAAGATAAATGATGATATAGTTCTCGGCAGTTCTTTTGCAGGTCTTGGCGGAACGTCGAACAGCTACATTTTCAGAGGCGTTATCGTTGGACAGCAGAGATCTGACGGAACATATCCAACTATCACCAATAACTCTGCAAGCCCTCTCATCAGGTTCAGCAGCGGAAGTGTTGTAAAAAATATCAATATAAAATATACCAAAGAAGTAACGCCTTCAAAAAACAATAATAATAAATTAAACTATAGTACCGGAAAGACGGAGTATTACGGCGGTGTTATGGGCGTTGTGTTCGGTGGAGATAATATCATTGATAATGTCAAGGTAACAAATCCTAATATAACATTTGCAAATAACGATAACAGCAAACAACATCTCATTACTGCAGGCGGATATGTTGGCGCCATAGTTTACGGCGGCGTTATTTTCAGAAATATGGACATCGTTGCCAAAGATAGTGCGCTTACAACCAACAATACTGAGGCAGTGGGTGAAGACGTATATACCAATCTTTTTATCAATCCATATATAGGCAGAGTTGTAAACGGCTTTGCTATCGAAGAGGGAACAACGTTTGGTAAGTCAACTAACCTTAACAATGGCAGGAAAAATTATCTCATCACGCAGTTTAAGAGTGAGCTAAGTGATGATGAGAAATTAAATGTTATTGCCGGCACGACCAATACTATTGAAGTACCTAATGCACAGGCGTTGTTTATGCTGTCTATCATATCACAGTCCGGTATGGGATATACAGACCGTAATAAAAATACTTGCGGCTATGGTCACTATACTTTTACTCGAAATGCAGACTATTCAAAAGTTGGCACAGCTACATTGACTTCTGATGATAAAGATTACAAAACTGCTATCTCAGATTATCAAAGACTTGAAAAGGCTACAAGCAGGGAATATGAAAAGAAAAATTCTGTAATGCTAAAAAAATATACAAAGCCAAGTGAAAAAGGTCTTTATGAAGCAAAGTGGGCACACGAATTAAATAAGAACTTTACTGTTGAACTCACAGGAAATGGAACCTATGACCTCACCGGAACCGGTTTTCGTGGTATAAATCAGTTGTTTGATGCAACAAATAGTAACTTGGGCGACATTAAATGTGATTATACTTTGTCTTTGACAGCTATCGAGGGAAATAATCAGACTATAAAGCTCGATACAGATATAAAAGCCTATGCTGTGAAAATAACGGATAACAAGAGCGGTAGCACTATTGAATTCCAAGATGTGGATAACTATAAATATCGTACCGCATTTGCCTCCGTAAAAGGAGTTGGGTTGATAAACTGTTCAACGTATGCTTTAACTGTAAATAACCTTAAGCTTTCCGGCAAGATCAGCGTTAAGACGTATAACTACGATGGACAATCGTATGTTAATGAAGACCTTTCTACAGGTGGTATCGTTGGCGGAGTACAGAATTCTTGCAAGTTTATCGGAATAACATTGACCGATCTTGAAATATATGGCGCATATACTGTGGGAGGACTTATAGGAAAGTCAACAAATGATATCAATATAAGTAACGTTAAGTCTGAAAACAGTGGCGTTTATGTGTATGGCGGATTTGAAACAGGCGGTCTTGTGGGAAATTCTCAGAAAGGCAACGAATTCGCTGTTAAGGATTCTAAGATAAAAATTAATAAAGTTGAATTTGCTAATCTTGATAAAGGCACAAAAACTTGGTTTGGCGTAGGTGGAATCGCAGGTTCTGCAAATATCAAAACGACAATAAGCAATGTTCAGCTTACAGCCTATAATAAAGACAGCTTTATCGGTTCAAAAAAAGACAATAAACCCCTTGCAACCCAGACAATGAACGAGGGCGGTCTTATAGGACTGTCTAACGGAGCATGCACAATAACAAAAACAAGCGTCAGCGTCGATGTTTATGGTAGTAATGCCGGTGGATTCGTTGGAATAAACAAAAACCAGTTGTCTATCAATGACTGTTACTATGGAGAAACATCTGAAACATCAGCTTGCGGTGTTTATGGCTATACAAGTTCAGGCGGAATGGTCGGCTCACAGAATGCGGCTGTGACTATATCAAAGTCTGCTGTAAAAAATGCAACGATAGGTATACCAACCGCTAAAACTGGTGATGCAGGTATCGGAGGTTATGTTGGTATAAAAGCTAATGGTGATCTGAAGATATCTGATTGTGAAGTCAACAATGTTACTCTGTCAGCAGAAGATAAGTCCAATGGTGCAGGTGCAGGCGGCGTGATCGGTCATAATGACCGTGGAAACACATATGCTTATGATATTCTCATAAATAAATTAGGCTATAAAAAAGGCAACGAAAACGTGTCTGTTTCTAACTTGATAGGTTGGAACAATGATAAAAATCTATCATCTAAATTTATTGGAGTATCGGTAAATAACACGGATTGTTTACCTGATATACAGTATAATGCTTCACAGATACCTACCAACTTTATCGCAGTTCATGCTGACTATAACGGCGATCAGAATAATACTCAAAATATCGGTGATGGAAGCAGTTCACACGTTGATATCTATTCACCTTATGTCAATATAAACCCAAGCGTTACTGTCGGCGGTAAGACTTTCGCAGGTGATCTTGTTGGCGGAAATATGCAGACTATCATTAGTGACGCTGCTTCTTATACGAATGGCACAAAGACAAAATCCTATGGCATAAACAGTACTATAAAGACATATGCAGAGAATTTGGATAAATCAAAGCTTACAACATTTCGTCAGGCCTCTGAGCTTGATGTTCAGGAGCTGAACGATCTTCCAGTTTTGCTTGTAGATGATAACTCATCGTTGAATATTACACAAATGCTCGCAAAGTATATCTCAGTTCTGACAAATTGTGATGTTTGCGACAGCAGTTCAAATAAGCTGAAAATAACAGATCTTATGAATGTAAGCACAGCGACTTATGTGTATGATAACGGCGTTTTGAAAAAATCAGACAAAAGCACTCTTACGTTTAACAGCAAGACAGGATATTTCAAGGTCACAGACGGTCAGTATGACAATGACGGCACAAACAGATTTACTGTCATTACTCTTGATTATATCGACCCAACGGGAAGTGACAAAACTGCTCTTAGACTTCATATTCCTGTTTTTGTAAGAAAGGTGCTTGATTTCAGCTTCCAATCTTACGTTATCTCAGGCACAGACTATAACCATTCTCACTATACGGATAAAACAAAGCTTGCTTTTGAGAGCTTTGATGCACCTGTTACTACTTATTTTAAGTATTCCTATTACAAATCCGCTAACGAATGGGAAAAAATGCTTAATAATGGTGACAGTCTGCTTTGGAGCTTTGATAAAAAGCTTTATCTTATTGGTGATAGTGCCACTGACAGTGGTGTGCTTACCGATGATACAAAGCTAACTCTTGTTGATGCAAATAACAATGACAAGACTTATCATTCTACCGCAAGTGATGCTAAGTTTAATAAAACAACCGGTGAGCTTGACTTGACAAATATAAGTGGCTTTAAACCGGTTACAATGAATGATGTACTGTTAAGATATGCGTCGGTAACAGCTAAAGAATCATCTGACGGAACACTTGTTGAGGCAGCTGATGAAGCTACAGCTACTGTAAAAACAAGCGACGGCAAGTATTATAGACCTGCTGGTGAGAATGAAACAGGCGCTTATAAGATAACTGTTTCAGCGAATAGTGATACACCTAAAAATGATAATGACGAAATGATAATAAGCGAAAGCTATTATCTCACTATCATCATTCCGGAAAATGAAGGTTCAAAAAAGGTCATCAAGAACTTTGTGAATTATTATAGCGGTAATAAGCCAAGAAAGCTCAATGGCAATATTCCTACAAATCTTGTCCAAGTGACAAATAATGATACTGGCGCATATGTTATTGCAAACTTTTTTACACAGCTAGTAAGTGTGACGGCTCATGACCCAGAGGAGATAACAGCGTCAAATAATTTTGTTCGTGCGACAATGACGTCAAAGATAAGCATTGATCCGAGCCTTAGAGATACATTTAATGGCTATAAGAGTGACGATTTCAATATGTATCAGGCGTTTAAATTCTCTATGAAGAACTTTGATGAAAACGATGCAGGAGCTAATGCAAAGATCATTGCAGGAACTTCGGTGAATGTTGATTACAGCATTTTAAACAGTTCAGACACAGAGTTATCAAACGCAAAAATAAGCAAGACTGAGACACTTTCAGAAGCTAAAGACAGCTATATGCTGATGTATCCCGGTTCGGTCTACGATTATATCAATAGTGACACAAATGGTTCTATAACTGTCAAGGCTGATATCAGCTTAACTTATGGTACTGCAGGTATCATAGATCAGTTTCCTGAGCGTAAGGACGGGGATACAAAAACCGGTATAGGCGTAAATGCGTCGTCATATGTTGCATATAGCCAGAACAATATTGAGAACAGCTCTATCTCTGCAAGTGGAGTTATGCCTGCCAGATGCTACTATAGAAAGGCAATGACGGTGGCACAGCTAAACTATAACGTTGCAGAGTCAACGGTTCTTGAGTCGAAGGATTCACCATTTTCGCAGCTTGGTATCAATGCCAAAGATATGACTACAGAAGAAATGGCAATAACAGCAAATGCTATCCATGATCTGTCTGCTTTGAGTCGATCAACAAAGGACAGTGGCAAAAAAATACAGTATACAATGAGGTTGTATGTTAAGGACAATAGTGGCGATTATAAGCAGACAAACGATATTAGCAAATATCTCAGTAGCTTTACTTTGGAAAACGCCACATCAAGCAGCGGCCTGAATGGCAAAGAGTGCGTTTTTACCACTGTCTATAATGGGGAAGAACAAAACACAGCCGTTACGAAATTTACAGTAAAAACAGGCAAGGCTTTTGAGGAGCAGGGACTTACCTATGCAAACTACAGAGTTGAGCTTACCGCAGTATTGCTTAATGACAACAACTCAGTTGTTAATGGAACTACCTCAAGCGACTATGTTGTTTACACAAACGCAAAAATAGAAACAGGCTTTATAAATTCATAATAAGCAGGCATTTTCAGGAGAAAATTATGACAAAAAGCATTTTTGGAAAATTCAGAAAATTAGAAAAAAAGAAGAAGCTCCAGCTGGTCATAGCAGTATCCATCTCGGTGGTACTGCTTGTGGCATTGCCTGTTTATGCGTGGTTTACTCACAAACGTTCTATTGCACTTACAACAAAAATAAATGCCCCTACTCAGCTTTATATCACCGCAGGAAACAAAGAATCTGTGGCAAATCTTGAAATGGCAGATATAGACGTTGAGAACGGCAGTTATAAAGACTTTGTTTTCGGCATAGGCGGGGCAGACGTGCAACAATATCAAATACAGCTTGCACATACAACGAATATCCCTTTTGAGTATGAGATATATCGTGCGAAAAGCGTCAGTGAAACTGAAAAATCAGAAGCTGTCGTTTATGTTTCAGATGAAGAGAATAAAACGTTTTATTACAAAATAGACGGCAATAAGATCTCAGGACATTATCTCAATCAGCAAGACTCGGAGATACTTGCTGACAGCACACTTCACGAAAAGTCCTATGACAGCTACGGCAATGTTCAGAAAAATGCCGAAGCGCTTTATTGGCAATCGGATACACTGACGGTAATTGATAATAAAGATCCGTTTTGCGATTATTTTATAATCAGAGTAAAATGGAATGATAAAGTCCAAAACAATAAAGAAACTGATATGGTCTACCTGACAGTTCAGAGAAAGTAATAATTCACAAAATAGAGAGGAGGGTGGCTGTTATGAAAGACAAATTTATAAAAAAGCTTAAAAGATCGTGGCTTGCAATATGGATAGCTTTTGCGGCAGCCGCACTCAGTACTATTGGCGTGCTGGCGGCTTATACCAGCGTTTCAAGTGTAAAGCGAGTTGTGTCCACACAAAAGGGAGCTGGCATGCTGTTTTCATCTAATTATCTTACAACAGATGAAAATGATCTTCCAAGGACGATAACTTTTAGCAGTATGGAAAACTCGCCTTGTGTGACAGTCAATGTGTGCAACTATCCGCAAACATTGATAAAGCATAATGACAAGGATATCACATACACTTTGACAGTCGAGCTTGTGGACAGCAACGGAAATGCCGTTACCGGAGAAGAAACTGCAAAATACTCAGTTGAATATAACGGTGAAAAAAAGACTTTTGGAAGCAATTCAAAAATAGAGTTTTCACTTCTTAAACTTATGGCTGACGATTTCAACAAGCATGAATTTGTGCTGACTTTTGATAAGTCACAGCTCACAAAGTCTGACATATACATGAGAGTGACAGCCACTCCTACAAATCAGGCAGAGTTGAAACCGCTCTCCGCAAAGCTTGGCGTTATCTATATAAATAATAACACATCAGCAACATGGACAGGCACATTCATCGACAATGCTACCTCGCCTAAAGATCTTGACGGCTTCAACTACCGACTGTCAGGCAGTGGCGAGGGTACTGTCACCCTGACTTGGAATACGAACTATGTTGATATCAGCCCATGGTTTAAGAATACTTATAATCTGACTATTTCAAAGGACAGTTCTGGCAGAGCCACTGCCACTTTAAAAGTCAATTCTGCTGAAAAAAATCAATATGATATTCAGTTCTATAGAACGAACGGCATTAACAGTGCAGAACAGTGGTCTGACGGTAATCATACCGATATTACGGTAACTGGTACGGGATTTGTTTCAATGAGTTTCACTCAAAGCGCAACGAAAGAAAATTAGAATATGTACAAAAAAACGGACTGCAATCAAAATGCAGTCCGTTTTCTTTTGTAGGGGCGAACAGTGTTCGCCCGTTATTATATCCGTGTTATGTTCAGTACGAAAGCTTAGAGTGCAGACTTCAAAGCCTCAGCAAGCTGAGCAGGACATGATGTGCCACGTCCGTTGCAGTCGATACCCTCAAGTCTGTCAATAACGTCTTGAACCTTCATGCCCTCAACAAGCTTTGATACACCCTGTGTGTTGCCGTTGCAACCGCCTGTGAAATGCACTTTCTTTACGATACCGTCCTCGACCTCGATATCAATTTTTCTTGAACATACTCCTTTTGGAGTGTAGCTGATCGTTGCCATTTGAAAAACCTCCTAAATTCTTGCTACGCCTGTTTCTCTTGCAGCCTTTGCCACAGCCTCAGCCACAGCGACCGGTACTGACCTGTCAAAAGAGTTCGGCAGAATAAATTCCGCATTGAGCTTGTCCTCAGGCACACAGCCTGCGATAGCCTTTGCGGCAGCCATTTTCATTTCCTCGTTGATGTCAGAAGCCCTTACTGCAAGTGCACCCTTGAAAATGCCAGGGAAAGCGATAACGTTGTTTATCTGGTTAGGGAAGTCTGAACGTCCTGTGCCCACGATAAACGCACCTGCCGCTTTTGCCTCGTCAGGCATTATCTCAGGAGTCGGGTTAGCCATTGCGAAAAGTATAGGCTTATCGTTCATGGATTTAACCATTTCAGCGGTCACAAGCTTTGGCTTGGAAACACCCACGAAAGCGTCTGCACCTTTGAGTGCGTCGGCAAGAGAGCCGTGGAGCTTGTTCTTGTTTGTTACCTTTGCCATTTCAGCGTGAGCCTCGTTAAGATAATTGTCGCCCTCGCAGATTATTCCCTCACGGTCTACCATGATAAGGTTGCCGATACCGAGAGAAAGCAGCAGCTTTCCGATAGCACAGCCGGCTGCACCTGCACCGTTAATTACCAGTGTGATGTCGCTTATCTTCTTGTTTGCTACCTTGCAGGCGTTCATAAGTGCCGCACCGACAACGATAGCAGTTCCGTGCTGATCGTCATGGAAAACAGGGATATCAACTTTTTCTTTAAGCTTAGCCTCTATCTCAAAGCACCTTGGAGCGGCGATATCCTCAAGATTTATGCCGCCGAAGCTGTCTGATATCATAGCGATGGTGTTTACTATTTCGTCAACGTCATTTGACTTTATGCAAAGTGGAAAAGCGTCAACGTCTGCGAACTCCTTGAAAAGTGCGCATTTTCCCTCCATAACAGGCATACCTGCCAGACCGCCAATATTGCCAAGACCAAGCACAGCAGAGCCGTCTGTGATAACAGCCACAAGATTTGCACGTCTTGTAAGCTCATATGAAAGGTCAGGATCTTTCTGTATCTCAAGGCAAGGCTGAGCAACGCCAGGTGTGTAAGCCAGCGTCAGGTCTTTTGCATTGTTTACCTTTGCTCTTGAGCAGACCTCTATCTTGCCTTTCCATTCTCTGTGTTTCTGTAGGGATTCTTCCATTACGTTCATTTTATACAGTCCTCTCTATTACAGCCAAACTAGGCTTTGTTACGCATTAAAGGAACATTACCGCATGATAATGTCCCTTTATTATACCATATTATTTCTCTGTTTTCACAGCCGCTTTGTTAGCTTTTTGTGAATTTATATGAATGAGCTTGAACAGCTTATCAAGATTTTCCTTGTCAGTGGTCATGCTTCCGATATGTGTCATAGTTTCATTATACAGACCGTGGAAGTCAGAGCCACCAGTCACTATCAGGTCATGTTCCTTTGCGATATCCACAAGTTTCTGCTGTTGAGTTGGAGTAGCAGAGTAATGATAAGCTTCAATTCCGTCAAGCTTGCCTGCCTCAATAAGTTCAAGAAGCAGCTCCGTGTTGTTGAACATAACAGGGTGTGCCATAACAGCAATGCCCTTTGCGGAATGGATAAGGTCAAGCACAAAGTTTACGTCAGGATATTCACGGGTAACAAGACATTCACCGTTTGGATATGCAAAAAGCTTGTCGTTCACAGAGCCGTAAAGCTCTGTTGCATAGCCGTAATTTACCAGTGCTCTCATGATATGCTGTTTAAAAATGCTCTTTGAGCTTTTGGTGTAGTGCAGTACAGCATCGGCAGGGATAGGATATCTTGCCATTACCTTTTCTATCATTTCCTTTGCACAGTCTTTTCTTATCTGGCATGACTTCAGGCAAAGACCTTCCAGCCTGTCAGGTTTCTGCGGTGCATAGCACAGAATGTGTACTTTTGAATTGCGCTTCTTGTCCCATGCGGAAAGCTCTACCGCAGGAATGACCTTGACCCCATAACGTTCGCCAAGTATTTGCGCTCTGTTTGATGATGAAAGAGTATCATGGTCTGTTATCGCAAGAAAGTCAAGTCCCATTCTTTTTGCCTGAACAATGACCTCTTCTATACCAAGCGAGCCGTCAGACAGTGTTGTGTGACAATGCAGATCTCCTGTCATACCTTTGTTCCTCCAAATCTATAAAATATATCTGTCATTTTCTGTATATATAGTACAGCCGTTAAATTTGACTAAATAATTATAACATATTTTATATACATTTGCAAGCACTTTTGAACAATTTACACAAAATTTGCATGAAAATTATATTATTTTGTCGTATATGACAAATCCGCAGTGTCGAAATAGTGCGATTTAACGAAATATCAGAGCTTATATCCGAAGAATTTTTCGCAAAACCATACGTCTTTAACCTGAAAGCTCTTGCCGTTTATATATTCAAGTATACCTGCGTCAGTGGTGAATTTAAAGGTGAGCTTGTACGAATAAAGTGCCTGCGTTTTCACATTGTATGCACGATTGACTTTATTTATTCCGTATTTGCCGTCACCGAGAAGTGGATAGCCGATGTGTGCAAGATGCGCCCTTATCTGGTGGGTCCTGCCTGTGACAAGGTCAACTTCAAGAAGTGCAAGATCATCAGCCTTGTTTTCCGCAAGCACACGATAAGAGGTTATCATGGTGCGGCTGCCCTCAAATTTCTTGTCAGACACCTTGACAGTTTTTGTGGTTTCATCTTTCTGATGATAAGCCGTGAGCCGTGCAGACTTTTCCTTTGGTATGCCAACGGTCACGCAAAGATAAAGCTTTTCAAGCTCTCTGTCTTTAACTTTCTGATTAAGCACACGCAGGCTTTCAGCATTTTTCGCACATATTACAATGCCCCCTGTGTTGCGGTCTATCCTGTTGCAAAGGGCAGGAGCAAAAGACAGCTCCTCCTCAGGACGATATTCACCCTTGTCATATAAATAGTGCTGTATCCTGTTTATGAGCGTGTCCGCCGAACCGCTTTCGTCCTCATGTACCACAAGTCCGCACTTTTTGTCGCAAAGGATAATATTCTCGTCCTCGTAAATAATATTCAAAGACGTTGGCGCACTGAGAAAAGCAGGTCTGTCAGCAATTTCGCCCTCGAAAAATTCGTCATTGATGTAAAGCTGCATAACGTCACCGCAAGCAAGCCGTGTGGATATCTCACAGCGTTTGCCGTTGACCTTGATACGCTTTAGACGCAGATATTTGTACAGCAGATTTTTAGGCAGCTTCGGCACAGCCTTTGTGAGAAACTTGTCAACACGCTGACCTGCGTCATTCTGATTTATTATAAATTCTCTCATGCTATACCTCAGAGCTTCACACGAGCGGAGAATCCTCCGTCAATAAGCTCGTCAAGACCTGAGCTGTCAGCACCGCTTTCACGGAGAAGCAGAAGAATTTCTGACATATCGCAGGCTTTGCCTTTACGGCGAGATATCTCCTCTTCACATTTGATAGCATATTGTAAAGGCTTTTTGTCAGCAGGGAAGTTCACATCTGAGCCTTGAGCGATGAGCCATTTGATGAAATCCACACTGCGTTTGTCGGGCTTGAGAACGCCGTCCTGCTCAACAAAGTCAGCACTTTCGATAGCAGTGAGCAGGAAAGTAAGCCCGTTGCTGTCAGTGTCGTTGTAGTCCACATCATCAGAGATGAATAAGAATTTAAGCTCTTCCAGTTCACGCTTTGAGAGGGTGTAGTTGTATTCGTCATATGATCTATTCATGTTACGTCCTCCTGAAATTATTACTATAGTGATATTATAACCTAAAGTGTGGGAGAATGCAAGGGGGGAGCGGTATTAAGTGAGGAGTGAGGAATGAGGAGTGAGGAATGAGAAATGGGCAAAGCTGAACAGAGATGTGGACAAGCACCGAGCGTAGCGAGCACTTAAACGCAGGCTCAAGCCCGGCGTTAGAGGGCTTGTGGGTTCTTAGGGCAAAGCCCTGAGCGGAGTTTGAGGCAGAGCCTCAATAGGCGTAAGCCTACTAGGTGCAGATTGAATTATAAAAAGCAGAAGAAGGTTGTGCTCTATTATAAAGTAATATCGGAGCAAAAATCTGCACCGCTTACCCTTTCCCTAATCAAATGTAACCCCGCAAAGAGCGTAGCGATTTTGCGGCAGAAGAACCTCTCCCGAATAATCTGTAGGGGCGAACAGCGTTCGCCCGTGCTCAGGATTTGCTGTAAATTCTGAATTGTAGGGGTGCGGTGGGATAATTTTGTTTCTATATCAAAATGTTGTTACCGTGGGTTTGTTTCTTCGACGGGCGAACGGTGTTCGCCCCTACACATACATCGAGCTGATACCGCAGGTTGAGTAACAATGCCAGTCCGAAAAATCGTACATATACGCAAATTCAAAAAATATTGATAAAAAAGCCTTTACAATTAAAAATAATTGTAATATAATGATTAAAACAACTGTTCGATTGAGGAGGCATTTATGGATAAGTTTCAGCTTGTTTCAGATTATAAGCTTTCAGGTGATCAGCCCGAAGCAGTGGACGCTCTGGTAAAGGGTATCGAAAGCGGCATGAGAGAGCAGACCCTTATGGGCGTTACCGGTTCCGGCAAGACCTTTACTATGGCAAACGTTATTGCTAGGATAAACCGTCCAACGCTCGTGCTTGCCCATAATAAGATACTTGCCGCTCAGCTTTGCTCTGAGTTCAAGGAGTTTTTTCCAAACAATGCCGTGGAATATTTCGTGTCCTACTATGACTATTATCAGCCTGAAGCCTATGTGCCTAGCAAGGACGTTTATATCGAAAAGGACAGCTCCGTTAATGACGAGATAGACAAGCTCCGCCATTCCGCTACCTCCGCTATCGCTGAACGCCGTGACGTTATTATCGTTGCCAGCGTTTCTTGTATCTACTCCCTTGGTGACCCTGAGGAGTATAAGTCCATGGTGGTGTCTATACGCCGTGGTATGGAGAAATCCCGTGACAGACTTATCGCTGACCTTGTGGGTATCCAGTATGAGCGAAACGATATAAATTTTGTGAGAAACAAGTTTCGTGTCAGGGGAGATGTGGTGGAGATATTTCCTGCAAATTCTACAGACACTGCCATAAGAGTGGAGTTCTTCGGAGATGAGATAGACCGTATCACTGAAATAAACGTAGTGACTGGCGAGGTGCTTTGCTCACTTGCTCACGCTGCAATTTTCCCTGCTTCCCATTATATTGTCAGCCGTGATAAAATGCATGACGCTATCGAGGAGATAAAGCAGGAGCTTGACGAGAGGATAAAGTATTTTAAGGATAACGATATGCTCATCGAGGCTCAGCGTATCGCACAGCGTACCAACTATGATATTGAGATGTTGGAAGAGATAGGCTTTTGCAGCGGTATCGAGAACTATTCCCGTGTGCTTGCAAGACGTCCCGCAGGCTCTACGCCATTCACTCTCCTTGACTTTTTGCCTGAGGATTTTGTGCTTTTCGTGGACGAGTCACACGTTTCTCTGCCGCAGGTAAGAGGTATGTATGCAGGCGACAGAGCGAGAAAACAGACCCTTGTTGACTACGGTTTCAGACTGCCGTCAGCAATGGATAACAGACCGCTGACCTTTGATGAGTTCTATTCTCATATTAATCAGGCGGTTTTCGTGTCCGCTACCCCTGGACCTATCGAGCAGGAAAGGTCGCAGCAGATAGTGGAGCAGGTCATAAGACCAACAGGTCTGCTTGACCCTGAGATAATCGTAAAGCCGACTGAGGGTCAGATAGAGGATTTGCTCAGCGAGATAAATATGCGTACCGCTAAAAATCAGCGTGTGCTTGTTACTACTCTTACAAAGAAAATGGCTGAGGATCTCACAAATTATCTCAAGAGCTTTGACGTAAAGGTGAGATATATGCACCACGATATCGACACTATCGAGCGAATGGAGATAATCCGTGACCTGCGTCTGGGCGAGTTCGATGTGCTTGTTGGTATCAACCTTTTGCGAGAGGGTCTTGATCTGCCTGAGGTAACTCTTGTGGCTATACTTGATGCCGATAAAGAGGGCTTCCTGCGTTCTGAAAGCGCACTTATACAGACCATAGGCAGAGCCGCTCGAAACGCCGAGGGCAAGGTAATAATGTATGCCGACACCGTGACACGTTCAATGGAAAAGGCTATCACCGAAACGGAGCGCCGTCGTGCAATACAGATGAAGTTCAACGAAGAACACGGCATAGTTCCGAAAACTATCGTCAAGGATATAAGAGATGTAATAGAGATATCCACCAAGGAAGAGGTGGAATACGAGGCAAGGCAGAAAACAAAGCTTTCAAAGCAGGAAACTGCAAAGCTCATAGAAAAGCTCACCAAGGAAATGAAAGAGGCGGCAAAGCTGCTTGAATTTGAGCACGCCGCATTCTTGCGTGATAAAATTGCGGAGTTAAAGGGCGAAAAGAAATGACAGAGCTTTATGTATCCGATTTGATGAAGCTTGGCGGTATCGACCCTGACGAAGCAGTGCTTATAAGGCACTCTGTCGGCGACATAGCATTTGCAAAATGCTATGAAAACGGCTCTGAGAGCATTGAACAGTATACACGCCTGCAAGCGGAGCATTTTTCTGACGGCTTTAAATATTGGCTGGTTTTCATTGGCGAAAAGGGCAGAGGTGCTAGATTTTTCGGGGCTTATACAGTAAAAGGCAAACACCCTGCCACGCCTGATAATATGCCCACAGGTTTTCCTGTTCCTGAGATGTTTGAAAGAAACGTCTATCAATATGACCTAGAAGCAAACGATTTTCTTTCGGATTATCAGGGAAGATTAGTCATAGATTGGGGCAACTCCGCAGTTGCATGGCACCAAAAAGCCACAAACCCTAAGAAAATAATAGCTGTGAACTCACAAGATTTTGTGGGCTATGATAACTTGATATTGAGCTTTGGACAGCTTAAAGATATTGTTGAAAAGCCTAATGTCTATGATAAATACATCTCAGCCCTGAGTGCTGTAAAAGCTGTTTATCTTATCGCTGACCGAAAAACAGGCAAGCAATATATAGGCTCTGCCACAGGTTCTGACGGACTTTTCGGCAGGTGGAAAGAGTATGTAAAAACTTTTCACGGCGGAAACAGCGGTATAAGAGATTATCTTGCGATATCATTAGATAGCTACAAAGATTTTCAGTTTTCCATTCTTCAGATATTTTCAATGAATGAGTCCAAAGAGAAAATACTGAATTGTGAAGCCTTGTGGAAAAATAAACTTCTGACCAAAGATTTTGGTCTAAATGATAATTAGTGAGAAAATGTAGGGGCGAACACCCTTCGCCCGCCTGTATACCAATATGTGATTTTTCAATACCAAAAGGAGAGTAAAGAATACCAATGCCAATTAACGAGATAGTTATAAAAGGTGCAAGAGAGCATAATCTCAAAAATGTTGATGTTACCATACCGAGAGATAAGCTTGTTGTTATGACAGGTCTTTCGGGTTCGGGTAAATCTTCTCTTGCATTCGATACCATATACGCTGACGGACAAAGACGTTATGTTGAGTCGCTGTCATCTTATGCGAGAATGTTTTTGGGTCAAATGGATAAGCCTGACGTTGACAGCATCGAGGGGCTTTCCCCTGCTATATCCATAGATCAAAAGACTACCTCCAAAAATCCACGCTCTACTGTGGGTACTGTCACAGAGATATACGACTATCTCAGACTGCTTTACGCCCGTATAGGCGTGCCACACTGTCCTGTCTGCGGAAGAGAGATATGTCAGCAGACAGTGGATCAGATCGTGGATAAGATAATGGAGCTTGACGAGGGTACAAAGATACAGCTTTTAGCTCCTATCGTCAGAGGACGTAAGGGCGAGCATACAAAAGAGCTTGACCGTGCAAGAAAGTCGGGCTATGTGAGAGTGCGTATAGACGGCATAACCTATGACCTTTCGGAAGAGATAAAAATAGAGAAAAATAAAAAGCATACTATCGATATAGTCGTTGACCGACTTGTTATCAAAGAGGGCATAAAGTCCCGTCTTACCGACAGTATTGAAACTGTTTCTTCGATTACAGGGGGACTTGTAGGGGTTGACGTTATCGGCGGAGAGGAAATGCTTTTCTCACAGAATTACGCCTGCCCTGAGCATGGCGTATCCATTGACGAGCTGACTCCGAGAATGTTCTCGTTCAACAATCCTTTCGGTGCTTGCGAAAAGTGTACTGGTCTGGGCGTGTTCAAGAAGATAGACCCTGAGCTTATTATCCCTAACAAAGACCTTTCTATAAGACAAGGCGCAATCAAAGCCAGTGGCTGGAATAGCCTTGAGGAAGGTTCTATCGCAATGATGTATTTCAACGCAATTTCCGAGACCTATGGCATATCCCTTGACGAGCCTGTGAAAAATCTCGACAAGGATGCTATAGACATTTTCCTTTACGGCACGCAGGGTCAGAAGCTTCACCTAAAGCGTGGCAATAAGTTCTATAAGGCTGACTATCAGGCTGAATTTGAGGGCGTTATACCAAACCTTGAAAGACGTTACAAGGAATCCAACAGCGATTGGGCAAAGGCTGATATAGAAGCTTATATGAGCGATGAAAAGTGTCCTGCCTGCCATGGTGAAAGGCTGAAAAAAGAAAGCCTGAGCGTTACGGTGGGTGGAATAAATATCGCAGAGCTTTGTCATAAGTCGGTGGCAAAGGCACTGGAGTTTTTTGAAAACCTTGAGATAAGCGACCGTGACAAGCTTATCGGTGAGCAGATAATAAAAGAGATAAAGTCACGCCTTGGCTTTCTCAAAAGCGTGGGACTTGAATATCTTACCCTGTCACGTTCTGCAGGTACTCTCTCAGGCGGTGAGAGCCAGCGTATAAGGCTTGCAACGCAGATAGGCTCATCACTTGTGGGCGTGCTGTATATCCTTGACGAGCCGTCTATCGGTCTGCACCAGCGTGACAATGACAAGCTTATCGCAACCTTAAAAAGACTTCGTGACCTTGGCAATACCCTCATAGTGGTAGAGCATGACGAGGACACAATGCGTGCGGCAGATTTCGTGGTTGACGTTGGACCAGGAGCAGGCATTCACGGCGGTGAGATAGTCTGCGCAGGAACTGTTGATGATATAATGAAGTGCAAGCGTTCTATTACAGGACAGTATCTCAGCGGTGCAAAGAAAATACCTGTCCCTGAAACACGCAGACAGGGCAACGGCAAGTATCTGAAAGTCATCGGTGCAACACAGAACAATCTGAAAAACATAGATGTTGAGATACCTCTCGGCACTTTCACCTGCGTAACAGGTGTGTCAGGCTCAGGCAAATCATCGCTTGTGAACGAGATAATCTATAAGGAGCTTGCAGGCAGATTAAACCGTGCGAAAATACGCTCTGGAGCATTCAAGGAAATGCAGGGCATAGAGCATCTCGATAAGGTGATAGATATCGACCAGTCGCCAATAGGCAGAACGCCAAGGTCTAATCCTGCCACATATACAGGGGTATTCACCGATATCAGAGAACTTTTCGCTCAGACCGCTGATGCAAAGATGAAAGGCTACAGTGCAGGACGTTTCTCATTCAACGTCAAAGGCGGAAGATGTGAAGCCTGTGAGGGCGACGGCATAATCAAGATAGAAATGCACTTTTTGCCTGACGTGTATGTGCCATGCGAAGTCTGCGGTGGTATGAGATACAACCGTGAAACGCTGGAGGTAAGATACAAGGGCAAGAACATCTATGACGTGCTTGAAATGACGGTGGAAGAGGGCGTTGAGTTTTTCAGCGCTATCCCTAAAATAAGCCGTAAGCTTGAAACATTGTATGAAGTTGGTCTTGGCTATGTGAAGATAGGGCAGGCGGCTACAACGCTTTCAGGCGGTGAAGCGCAGAGAGTAAAGCTTGCAACAGAGCTTTCAAAAAGAGCCACAGGCAGAACTATATATATCCTAGACGAGCCGACTACAGGACTTCATACTGCGGACGTGCATAAGCTTATAGAGGTATTGCAGAAGCTTGCAGACGGAGGAAATACAGTGCTTGTTATCGAGCATAATCTTGACGTCATAAAGACCGCAGACCATATCATAGACTTAGGACCTGAGGGTGGCGACGGCGGCGGAACTATCGTCTGCACAGGAACGCCTGAGGAAATTGCGGCTTGCGACAGGTCTTATACGGGACAGTATTTGAGGAAGATGCTGTAGGCAAGTTTAAGTGAGGAGTGAGGAGTGAGGAATTGGCATAGCTGACCCTTGTGGCTCTTCAGTACGAGGTAAATGTATGCACTTTGTTTATTCTGCTATGTAGTGCAGAGGGGTGCGAAATGAAACTGCCAAACAAAATAATAATCAAAGCGGTGTCGAGAAATAAAACTCACACCGCTTTTCTATAACTCAAACAAAGCACCAGCAAAGAGCGTAGCGATTTTGCGGCAGTAGAACCTTTCCCGAATAATCTGTAGGGGCGAACAGCGTTCGCCCGTGCTCAGAACTTGTACAAATTCAGAACTGTAGGGGAGTTTTTTACGTTTGCCAAACAGCGTAATAATCAGGGTTTATTTCTTCGACGGGCGAACAGTGTTCGCCCCTACACATTATTTTAGCAAATACCGAATATAAATATCTCGGTGATGAACTTGTTTAAAATAAAGATAAAAAATACCACCTACGGCGTGTCGTTCAGTTTCTTTTTCGTCGTCGCACTTGTGTCTGTCTGCTCAGGTACGCAGGCGGATATGCTCTTTGTTACGCTTATGTGCTGCGCACTCCACGAACTGGGTCACCTCGTACTTATGACCGCTTTCGGAAGCTCACCGCAAGAAATTGTTGTCTATGGAGGCGGTATCCGCATTACCCCTGATGATAAACAGCTGTCTGAATACCACGAGCTTGCTGTGCTTTTCGGTGGTGCAGCAGTAAATTTTGCCCTCTGCCTGCTGTCATATATGGCAAGTGGTGGTGGCTTTTTTTGCCAGGTGAATTTTCTGCTTGGTGTGCTGAACCTACTGCCCTTTCGCTATTTTGACGGTGGCAGGATACTCGCCTTGCTTGCCAATGGCAAGGTCTGCGAGTTTTTCAGAGCGGTGTTTATACTACTCTCAGCGGTGGCTATGATACATATGATACTCCACGGCACTGTGAGCGTTTCTTTTGCCGCAACGTTCTGCTTTATCGTCCTCTCCGAAGTCATATATTAACACTTTGCTTATTGCTTTTGTAATAAATTTTTGGTATAATGATATGAAATGCTTATGTATCTGTAGGGGCGAACAGTGTTCGCCCGTTTCACCTCACTTTGTGTATTGCTCTCGCTTTACTGGGCGCGGTGAGATAGTACAGACATTCAATATCGGAGGATAAAACGTTGGAAGAATTAAAAAAGAAAATAGAAAAGCTGTTGCTTAAAGTGCAGCGTCCGTCAAGGTATATCGGCGGCGAGGTGGGCAGCGTTGTAAAGGATAAGGATAAGGTGGACGTGCGGTTCGCTTTCTGTTTTCCTGATACTTATGAGGTGGGTATGTCACACCTCGGCATGAAGATACTTTACGGTCTGAAAAATGCCCGTGAAAATTGGTGGTGCGAGCGTGTCTTTATGCCTGAAGAGGACTATAACAAGCTTATGCGTGAGAACGATATCCCTCTTTATGCACTGGAGAGCCTTGACCCTATAAAGGATTTCGACTTCATCGGCTTTACGCTCATGTATGAGCTTTCTTATAATAATGTGCTTGAAATGCTCGACCTTGCAGGTGTGCCAGTGCTTGCAAAGGACAGAACTGAGCTTACACCTCTTGTTATCGCAGGCGGTCCGTGTGCCTGCAATCCTGAGCCTATGGCTGACTTTTTCGACCTGTTCATTCTTGGCGAGGGTGAGGAAGTCAACGTTGAGCTTCTTGAACTTTACGAGAGAATGAAGCCTTTGAAGCCTACTAAGCAAGAGTTTCTAAGAGAAGCCGCAAAGCTGGAGGGCGTTTATGTTCCGTCATTCTATGACGTGGATTACAATGAGGACGGCACAGTGAAGTCTATCACGCCAAACGTCCCTGAGGCACCTGCTAGGGTCAAAAAGCGTGTTATCAAGGACTTTGACAAGGTATATTACCCTGAGGGCTTTGTTGTGCCGTTCACTCAGATAGTCCATGACAGAGCGGTGGTTGAGGTACTGAGAGGGTGCATAAGAGGCTGTCGATTCTGTCAGGCAGGCTTTATCTACCGACCTTTCAGAGAGAAAAGCATCGACACCATAAAGAACGAAACAAAGTCCCTTTGCGAGCAGACAGGCTATGAGGAAGTGTCCTTGTCGTCTTTGTCTACGAGCGACTATACAGAGATAAACAAACTTTTGGAAAATCTTGTGGAATACACCGACGGCGAGCAGATAAACCTTTCACTGCCGTCGTTGAGAATAGACAATTTCAGTGAAGAGCTTTTGGAGAAAATAAAGTCCGTAAGAAAAAGCGGTTTGACCTTTGCTCCTGAGGCAGGCACTCAGCGTCTGCGTGACGTCATAAACAAAAACATAACCGAGGAAGAGATAATGCGTACCTGTCGCACTGCCTTTGAGGGCGGATACAGCACTGTAAAGCTTTATTTCATGCTTGGTCTGCCGGAGGAAACGCTGGAGGACGTTGAGGGTATCGCAAAGCTTGCACAGAAAGTCCTTGACCTTTATTACGAAACACCAAAAGAAAAGCGTGGCAAGAGCGTGCAGATATCAGTTTCTACTGCAACATTCGTACCAAAGCCTTTTACTCCGTTCGAGTTCGAGCCACAGGCAACTCCCGAGGAGATAAAAGTGAAACAGGAACACCTTTTCAAAAGTCTTACAAGCCGTAAGATACGCCTTAGCACTCACCAATCCTATACATCTATATTGGAAGCAGTTCTTGCAAGGGGTGACAGGCGTCTTGGTAAGGCGATATACACCGCATGGAAAAAGGGTTGCTATCTTGACGGCTGGGACGAGCATTTCAAGGCTGACAAGTGGCAGGAAGCATTTGAGGAGTGCGGGCTTGACACAAGCTTTTACGCACATCGCAGACGTTCTTATGACGAGATAGCGCCGTGGTCGCACCTTGATTATCTTGTGAGCCACGAGTTTTTCGTTCGTGAGAACAAGAAAGCACATCAGGCAGTGACTACACGAAACTGCAAAGAGGGCTGTTCAGGCTGTGGCATAAAATGCGAATACGGAGGTGTTTACTGTGGCAAACGCTGAGCCGAAGAATGTAAATCTCCGTTTGGAGAGATTTGAATACAGAGCGGTATTTTCAAAAACAGGCAGGGCGAAATACATTTCTCATCTTGACCTCATGAGAGCCTTTCAGCGAGTGTTCAAAAGGGCGCACCTGCCAATATGGCACACTCAGGGTTTCAATCCTCATGTGTATATAATGTTCCCACTTGCATTGCCCCTTGGCACTGACAGCAGGGTAGAGATAATGGACTTTGCTCTCACTGAGGATATCCCATACAACGAGGTCTTGGAGCGAATGAACGCACAAACGCCTGTTGGTCTGGAGATAGTGAGCGTTTCAAAGCCTGAGCATAAGCATACCGACATTACAGCGGCGGAGTATGTGGTGAGGCTGAAAACAGATAAGAGCGTACATGAAGTGGCGGAGCTTTTCGACAAGTTCATAGCACTTGACAAGATAGAGATAGAAAAGCGAACCAAGAAAAAGACTATCAATCTTGTGGATATAAAGCCACATATCACAGTGCTTGACAGCAAAGAGCTAGAGGACAGCTTTGAGGTTACATTAAAGCTGCCGTGTGGAAGCTCCTTCAATCTTAATGTGAACGTAGTCATAGACACGTTCTGTGAGCGTTATGGTATAGAAATATCGGAAATTTATACAGAACGTACAAAAATACTCATGACAAATGGCGAAAATTTTATATAAATATCCTTGCAAAAGGTTTTGAGATATGGTATAATATTAAAGCATTTGAATTACCGTCGGTTCTTCCGACGAGAGTTAATGCCACGCCTTTGAACGAAAGGCACGACATTAAAGCGGGCAGTCCTCTGGCTTTGCAGCGATAGCTGCCATAAAGCGAATGAATGTCTGAAAATATTAAGGAGGAATTTAAAGTGGACGCTTTAAAGCAGATTTCTAATTCAAGCCTTAAATCCGAGGCACCTGTTATCAATGTTGGTGATACAGTAAAGGTACACGTAAGAATTACAGAGGGTGACAAGTCCAGAATCCAGGTATTCGAGGGCACAGTTATCGCTAAGAAGCACGGTGGAATCCACGAGACATTCACAGTTCGTAGAGTAGCTCACGGCTGTGGAATCGAGAGAGTTTTCCCTGTTCATTCACCTGTAGTTGAAAAGGTAGAGGTTGTACGCAGCGGTAAGGTTCGCCGTGCTAAGCTCTATTATCTCCGTGACAGAGTTGGTAAGGCAGCTAAGGTCAAGGAAGCTATCAGATAATTCTTTCTATAAAAACGAGTCGGCTTTGGTCGGCTCTTTTTTTATATCCACGACTGAGTTGTTCGCACGATATACGGTAGGGGCGAACAGCGTTCGCCTGCATATATCGCCCGACAATTTTATGATATTCGTACATTCGTCATATTTTCACAAACCATGTAGGGCGTCGTCCCCTACAGTTCTGAATTTGTACAAGTTCTGAGCATGGGCGAACACTGTTCGCCCCTACAGATTATTTGGGATAGTTTGTCTTGCCGCAAAATCACATGACATTTCACCGTCACATTGCACAAAATATCAGCACTTGATTTGTGCAAACAAATGATTTATATTTTAATTTGGCAACATTTCTGCAATTGTTGCATTTTTTATGCAACAAAACGCCTTTTTTTCTGGATAAGTAGAGGGGGATAATTACCTCTGCTTCACAGAGAAAGGACGATAAAAATGGCAAAGAATTTTCACACAGACAACAAAGCTTTCATGCTTTACAAAGACTGGGAGGACATTTTTCAGGCGCTTGACAGCAGCGAAGAGATAGGCGAGCTTGTCATGGCGCTGTTTGCTTATGCAAAGAGGGGAGAAACACCAAAGCTGTCAGGCGGAGCAAAGATAGCGTTTCTTATGATGAGGGCTGCTATCGAGCGTGACGGCATTGCATGGGAAGAGGTGTGTGCTCAAAGGAGCGAGTGCGGTAAAAAGGGCGGCAGACCTAAAAAGTATGATGAGTCAGGGAATACTGATGAAAAAGCTGAGCAGACAGCTGCATCAGCAGATAATGCAGAAGAAAAACCTCAGGGTATAAATGATACCGCAGAAAAACCAAAAGCTTTTTCACAAACCGAAAGGTTTTCAGAAAAAGCAAAAAAAGCTGATAAAGATATAGATATAGATATAGACAAAGATACAGATAAAGATATAGATACAGATAAAGATACAGATAAAGACAAAGATAAAGATAAAGCTATAGATAAAGAGAAAAAGAAAGACGCAGGCACAGCGAAGTCTGTCGTCAGGTCTTTCGGCACACACAAAAATATAATGCTCACATCAGAGCAGTATAACGAGCTTGAAAGCAGGTGTCGGTCTGTCGGTCTGTCTTTAGAGAGCTATATATCTAAATTATCTCAATGGCTGTTTACCAAGGGCAGGCACTGCACAGACCCATACCGCATAATCTCAGGCTGGCTTGACAATGATTCAAAGAGAAAGACTGAGGCAAAGCCCAAAGAAAGACAAGGCTGTGATCTGTCGTGGTATGATGACTATGCCATGAATTTTGATCTGTCAAAGTTTTTTTAGGCAATATCAAAAAGAAATTTATCTCACCCCCTTGTAATTTGTTTTGAAATTTGATATAATAAATCTATATGAGTATTTGACGGCTTTTGCCGCCTTTGGATAAAGGATCGAGGCTTTTATGGACGATAATAAAAAATTCGGCGACGTTTCTCAGGAGGATATTGACAAGGCTAAAAAAGCCGCCCCTGACGACCTAAAGGAAAAACAGCCCGTGAATGTTATGGACGAGGTCTTTGAATGGGCTGAATCTTTTGTGTTCGCTATGTTTGTGGTGATCCTGATATTTACTTTTTTCTTCAGGATAGTTCTTGTTCAGGGTCCTTCTATGCGTGAGACCTTGCAGGATCAGGACAGACTTATAATCACTCACATAAATTATACACCACAAAAGGGCGATATCGTTGTTATCAACAGCGAAAAGCTCGGCAAAACTATCATCAAGCGTGTTATCGGCACCGGTGGGGATAAGGTTGTCGTTGATTATAATAACAACACCGTTACAGTAAACGGTAAGGTCATTTCAAATGACAATGTCAGGGAAGCTATGTATAACACTAATCTCTTTGATGAGAAATATGAAGTGGAAGAAAATGTTTTTGAGTATGACGTGCCTGAGGGCAAGCTGTTCGTCATGGGTGATAACAGAAATAATTCCACAGACAGCAGAAGGATAGGCTTTATCGACCCATCTGACGTGCTTGGTAAGGCAGTTTTAAGGCTTTATCCATTTGACAGCTTTGGTAAGGTAAGTTGAAAAAGCAGGGTAAAAGAGCTGTTGATAATCTGTTCGACTTTCTTGAGATCATAGTCATGGCAATGTTCGTGGTCGTGCTTGTTTTTACTTTTGTGTTTAGAACAGTGAATGTTCAAGGACAGTCAATGCAGGACACTCTTTTTGAAAATGATTCTCTTGTTATATCAAAACTGCTTTATACGCCAAAGCAGGGGGATATAGTTGTGGTCAACTCGTCTGTTCTTGACAATAGGATAATCAAACGTATCATTGCCGTAGAAGGGCAAAAGGTCGAGATAGATAACAAGTCGGCTATAGTCAAGGTCAACGGAGCAGTGCTTGATGAGAGCTATATTAAGTGCGACGGCAGCTTTGATGACGAGTATTTTGATGAAAGATACTATAATAAAGAAAGTGAAGTTTATGAATATGAAGTGCCTGCGGGATGTTGCTTTGTAATGGGCGACAACCGAAATCATTCCACAGACAGCCGTGTAATAGGATATGTGCCTTATGACGAGATAGTCGGCAGAGTGCTGTTTCGATTTGCGGCAGGCAATGATGAGGGCATTGGTAAGGTAGATTGAGTTAGAGTAAGGAGGAAGATATGAGCGAAGTATCTCACGTTCAGTGGTTTCCTGGACATATGGCAAAAACACGCCGTATAATGGCGTCAAACCTAAAGCTTGTGGACGCAGTGGTGGAAATAACTGACGCTCGTATCCCGTTTTCAAGCAGAAACCCTGAAATGAAGCGTATCGTAGGCTCAAAGCCAAGGCTTGTGCTTCTCAACAAGGCTGATTCAGCCGATCCGGAAGTAACGGCAATGTGGCTCGACTATTATGCAAAACAGGGAATAACTGCTCTTGCTACAGATTGTAGGAGTGGCAAAAACGTAAGCAAGTTTTATGGAAAGCTCAAAGAGCTTTTAAAGGACGATATTGAGAAATGGAATGCCAAGGGTATGTCTGGCAGACCTATAAGAATAATGATAGTCGGTATACCAAACGTTGGCAAGTCGTCATTTATAAACAGACTTGCAGGGTCAAGGCTTGCAAAAGTCGAGGACAGACCCGGTGTCACAAGAGGTAAACAGTGGGTGAAGCTTGACGAGGGCTTTGAACTTTTGGATATGCCGGGTGTGCTGTGGCCTAAGTTTGAGGATAAGCTTGTTGGCGAAAGGCTCGCATTTACAGGTGCAGTCAAGGACGATATCATGGACATGGAATATCTTGCCTGTCGTCTGCTGGAGTTTTTGAAAGAGAACTATCCTGAGCTTATCGAGAAACGTTATGGCATCAGAACAGATGATATAGAGCCTGCTGACGAGGAAACTATCGGCTGTGTGGTAGGCTTTGAGCTTCTTGAAAGAATAGGCAGAAAGCGTGGCTTTTTAGTTTCTGGCGGAGAGATAAATACCGAAAGGGCAGCCATTACAGTTATGGACGAGTTCAGAAACGGTACTCTCGGCAGACTTACTCTTGAAAAGCCAAAGGGGTATTGATATGACGCTCAGTGAGTTTGACAACGAGATAAGAAAAGATTATAACGTGGTGTGCGGCTGCGATGAAGCTGGCAGAGGTCCTCTTGCAGGAGATGTTTTTGCAGCGGCTGTGATATTTGATAAGGACACAGTTATAGAGGGGATAAACGACAGCAAAAAGCTTACAGCGAAAAAGCGTGAGGAGCTTTTTGATGAGATAATGGAAAAAGCAGTTGACTTTTCTATACAGACCGCAACAGTGGAAGAGATAGAGGATATAAATATACTTAACGCCGCAATGCTTGCAATGAAAAGAGCGGTGGAGGATATGGATACAAAGCCTGACGTCTGCCTTATCGACGGGAACAAGACCCCTGAGGGGCTTGAGTGTCCAGCCATAGCGGTGGTAAAGGGAGATGCCAAAAGTCAGGCAGTGGCGGCGGCTTCAATTCTTGCAAAGGTCGCAAGGGACAGGTATATGGAGCAAATGGCTGAACAATATCCTGAGTATCGGTTTGAGAAGCATAAGGGCTATGGCACAAAGCTCCATTATCAGATGATAGACCAGTATGGACCATGCGGTATACATAGAATGAGTTTTCTCAAAAAGTATTATGCAAAGAAAAATGGGCATTGACCATACCCAGCGCCGAAAGGCGGGCAATATCGGGGAGGACGCAGTTTGCGGCTTTCTTGTAAGACACGGGTATGAGATAATAAAGAGGAATTTTACCGTCAGAGGCGGTGAAATAGATATAATCGCAGAGAAAGCGGATATCATAGCCTTCGTGGAGGTCAAAACTAGGGAGCATGGCTCTCTTACCTCCGCTGAAGAAGCTGTTGATCCGGTCAAGCAGCGGCATATCGTTCAGACAGCACAGGCTTTTTGTAAGGGGATTTTAGAGCCTGTGTGCTGTCGGTTCGATGTTGCGGCGGTGGAGTTGGAGAACGGCAGAGTCAAAAAGCTGAGATATTATGTGAACGCTTTTGATGCAAGTATGAAATAAAGACCATGGGTCGGATATGCCGAACGAACTGTGTCTGTAGGGGCGAACACTGTTCGCCCGTGACGTGGAATGTTAGACGTTATCTGAACAAATGGTCTGTAAATAGCCGACACCTGTCGGACATCTAAAACAAGAAGGGTTGTTGTTTATGTTTTACAAAAGTACAAGAAACAGCGAAGTAAAGGTTTCGTCTGCACAGGCGATAGCACAGGGCATTTCTGAGGACGGCGGTCTTTTCGTTCCGTCTGAGATACCTGCCATAACACTTGATGATATCAAGGCTCTTGGCGAAAAAAGCTACGCTGAGAGAGCATTTTTCGTTTTTTCAAAGTACCTCACAGATTTCACAGAGGCTGAGATACGCTACTGTGTAGAGGGTGCTTACAACACAAAGAATTTCGACACAGACAATATCGCAGAGCTTGCTCACCTTTTTGACGGCACTTATATGCTCGAACTGTGGCACGGTCCAACTTGTGCATTTAAGGATATGGCTCTCCAGATACTTCCATATCTGCTCACAACTTCTATCAAGAAGCTTGGCGTTGACAAGAAGGTAGTTATCCTCGTTGCTACATCAGGCGACACTGGCAAGGCTGCTCTCGAGGGCTTCAAGGACGTTGAGGGTACAGAGATACTCGTGTTCTATCCAGAGGACGGAGTTTCAGCTATGCAGAAAAAGCAGATGACAACTCAGGAGGGCGGCAACGTCGGCGTTTGCGCTATCAAGGGCAACTTTGACGACGCTCAGACAGGTGTTAAGACTATCTTCACAAGCAAGGAAACTGGTGACAAGCTTGCTGAGAACGGCATGATGTTCTCCTCTGCAAACTCTATCAACTGGGGCAGACTTGCACCACAGATAATCTATTATGTATCTACATACGCTCAGCTTGTTGCTGATGGCGAGATAGAGCTTGGCGACAAGATAAATATCGTTGTTCCAACAGGCAACTTCGGTAATATCCTTGCAGGCTACTATGCAAAGCATATGGGCGTTCCTGTTAATAAGCTTATCTGCGCTTCAAACGCAAATAACGTCCTCACAGACTTTATAAAGACAGGTATTTATGACAGAAATCGTCCGTTCCATACAACTATCTCACCTTCTATGGATATCCTTATTTCCTCTAACCTTGAAAGACTTCTCTATCACCTCAGCGGTTCTGATGACGCTCAGATAAGAGAGTGGTTCGGCAGCCTTTCCAAGACTGGCAGATATGAGGTAACAGACGAAGTGAAGAAGGCTATCGCTGACGAGTTCTATGCAGGCTGCTGCGACGATGAGCAGACAAAGGCTTGCATTAAGGAGATCTATGACGAGTATTCTTACACTTGCGACACTCACACAGCCGTTGCAGTAAAGGTGTACAAGGACTATGCGGCTGCTACAGGCGACAAGACAAAGACTGTTATCGCTTCAACAGCAAGCCCATATAAGTTCTCAGGTTCAGTTCTTGCAGCTATCGGTAAGGATACAAACGCTGACGAGTTCGGTCTTGTTGACGAGCTTGCCGAGGTTTCAAAGATACCTGTTCCTGCTTCACTTGCTGCGCTTAAGGATAAGGAAGTAAGATTCACAAAGGTGATCGACAAGGCTGATATGAAGGACTATATCTACTCAGCTCTGGGTATTTGATATGTACCCGTCCGACTATTGTCGGGCGGAGGTCAGCGCACAGCGTATGTCCACTGACCATGGCGAGGGGAATTAGCCTCTTGCCTTGAATGTCTTGCACTCTGTTTCGTCACAGCAGTTAGGGTCGGTGCAGGTACAGCCTACATTGATCTTGCCTGCGGTACATTCGCAGTTGTTGCTGTTGTAAACGCAGTTGTCTACGTTGCAGTGGATACCGTAAATTCTATCCTTCTCCATTTGTACATCGCTCCTTCTGCAGCTTTTTGCTGCAAAAGTAGTATGTGCATGAGTGGTCGGGATAATACATGAAGTTTCTGGAATGGAGGAAAAACCGTGAGCCTATTTGCCATTGCCGACTTGCATTTGTCGCTGGGTACAGATAAACCAATGGATATATTCGGCGGCTGGTCTGATTATGTGACAAAGCTTGAAACAAACTGGCAGAACAAAGTTCGTCCTGAGGACACTGTGGTGATACCGGGTGATATCTCGTGGGGAATGAATTTTGAGCAGTCGAAAAAAGACTTCGAGTTCATAAATAAGCTCAACGGCAGAAAAATAATATCCAAGGGCAATCATGATTATTGGTGGAACACCAAGAATAAAATGGATAAATTTTTCGCAGAAAACGGTTTTGATACCATAAATATCCTGCATAATAATCATTACAGCTATGATGGCTACGGCATATGCGGAACGAGAGGCTGGATAAGCGATAATGGTGAACCTGCAGATCAGAAGGTTCTGGCAAGGGAAGCAGGCAGACTTGCACTCTCTATCGAGTCTGCGCAAAAGGCAGGCTTAGAGCCTGTGGTGTTTTTGCATTATCCGCCGCTTTTCGGCAATAGCTGCAATTATGATATGCTTGAAGTGCTTCATAAATACGGCATAAAAAAGTGTTTTTACGGACACCTTCACGGAAGAGCCCACGCTTATGCAATAAACGGCACTCGTGACGGAGTGGAATATCGGCTTATAGCTAGTGATTTCTTGCATTTTGACCCATTGGACATAACGAAAATTGTGCAAAGTGACAATTTATAAAAAAATGCTGGAAATGACAATATATTTGTGCTATAATGTATAAGATACATTTATATAATGGAGGAATAATAAATGAGTTTAAAAGCTACAAACAATGTTGAAACCAATAAGTACGAGCTTGAGATCGAGATCTCTGCTGAGGATTTTGAGGCTGCAATAGAGAAAGCTTATCTTAAAGCAAGAAAGAATATCGCTATGCCTGGCTTCCGTAAGGGTAAGGCTCCTAGAAAGCTTATCGAAAAGGAATACGGCGAGCAGGTATTTTTTGAGGACGCTGTAAATCTTCTGTACGCTCCTGTTGTAAACGGCGCAGTTGAAGAGTCCGGTCTGGAACTTGTTACTCGCCCAGAGGTAGAGGTAACTGAGATCAGCAAGGAAAACGGTGTAAAACTCAAGGCAACTTGCATCACAAAGCCTGAGGTTGAAGTTAAGGACTATAAGGGTATAGAAGTTGAAAAAGTTGTCAATCCTGTAACTGATGAGGATATCAACAAGCAGCTTGACGCTCTCAGAGAGAAGAATGTAACTGTTGAGACAGTTGACGACAGAGCTGCCGAGAACGGCGACGACGTTGTTATCGACTTCGAGGGCTTCAAGGACGATGTTGCTTTCGAGGGTGGTAAGGCAGAAGATTTCACACTGTCACTTGGAAGCGGTCAGTTCATTCCTGGCTTTGAGGATCAGATCGTTGGTCACAACGCCGGTGAGGATTTCGACATCAACGTAACATTCCCTGATGAGTATCAGGTAAAGGAACTTGCAGGCGCACCTGCTGTATTCAAGATCAAGCTCAAGAGCATATCAAAGAAGGTTATGCCTGAGCTGGACGATGATATGGTAAAGGATTCAACCGAGTTCGATACAGTTGACGAATACAAGGCTGACGTTAAGAAGAAGCTTGAGGAAGCTAACGAGAAGCACGCTGATTCTGAGGTAGAGGCTAAGATATTCGATAAGGTCATCGAGAATATGACAGCTGAGATCCCACAGGTTATGTTTGACAACAGAGTAAACGAGATGATCGGTGAGCTGGAGCAGAGACTTGCACCACAGGGCATCTCACTTGATCTCTATATGCAGTATACAGGTCAGACTATCGACACTGTAAAGAAGGCATATGCTGAGCAGGCTGAGAAGCAGGTCAAGCTCAGACTTGCACTTGAAAAGATCGCAAAGCTTGAGAATATCGAGGTAACTGAGGACGAGCTTAAGGCTGAGTTCGATAAGCTTGCTGAGGCTTACAAGCTTGACGTTGACCAGATCAAGCAGTTTATCCATGATGACGACCTTAAGAAGGATATTGCAGTTGGCAAGGCTGTTGACCTTATCAAGGACGCAGCAGTTATAAAGTAAGATAATTTATGCTTTCGCCCGCATGACCTTATGCGGGCGAAAATAGATTAAGGAGGCAATTTTATGGCATTGGTACCTTATGTAGTGGAACAGACAAGCAGAGGCGAGAGAAGCTATGACATTTATTCCCGCCTGCTCAATGACAGAATAATCATGCTCTGCGACCAGATAGACGACGCAGTGGCAAGCGTAGTAGTGGCACAGTTGCTTTATCTTGAAGGACAGGATCCTGAAAAGGATATCGACCTTTATATAAACAGCCCTGGAGGAGTAATCACTGCCGGCATGGCTATCTATGATACTATCCAGTATATCAAGTGTGACGTGTCAACTATATGCATGGGTATGGCTGCTTCAATGGGTTCATTCCTGCTTTCAAGCGGCACAAAGGGTAAGAGATTTGCTCTGCCAAACAGTGAGATACTCATTCATCAGCCTCTTATTGCAGGCGGCGGAATTTCTGGTCAGTGTACAGATATCAAGATACATTCTGACCACATGGTAAAGACCAGAGAGAAGCTCAACAGGATACTTGCCCAGAACACAGGCAAGCCTATCGAGCAGATCAACATCGACACTGAGCGTGACAATTATATGACAGCTCAGGAGGCTCTTGAATACGGTCTTATCGACAAGGTAATAACTAACAGATAGGTTCGGTGAAATAAATGGCTAATGATACAATAAGAAAATGCTCGTTCTGCGGCAAGCCTGAGGACAAGGTTAGAACACTTTTTTCAGCAGGCACGAGCCACATTTGTGACGAGTGTGTACTTTATTGCTATAATGTTCTGGCTGAGCAGGAGGGACTTCCTACAACGAAGCAGCGTGGCAAGGGTAAAAATTCAGCTGACAGCGGCATAACCCTTAAGAAGCCTGCGGAGATAAAGGCAGTTCTTGATGAGTATGTTATCGGGCAGGAGGAAGCAAAGATAGCGCTTTCTGTTGCGGTATACAATCATTACAAGAGAATTTTGTCACTTAATGACGATGATGACGTAGAGATACAGAAAAGTAACGTTTTGCTTCTTGGACCAACAGGAACAGGAAAGACTTTGCTTGCACAGACTTTGGCAAGGCTTCTGAACGTGCCTTTTGCTATTGCTGACGCTACTACGCTCACAGAGGCAGGCTATGTAGGCGACGATGTTGAAAACGTGCTTACAAGGCTTATTCAGGCGGCAGATTATAATGTTGAAGCGGCTCAGAACGGTATTATTTATATCGACGAGATAGATAAGATATCAAGAAAATCGGAGAACGTTTCTATCACAAGAGATGTAAGCGGTGAGGGCGTACAGCAGGCGCTTCTTAAGATAGTAGAGGGCTGTGTGTCCAATGTGCCTCCACAGGGTGGCAGAAAGCACCCACATCAGGAGTTCATACAGATAGATACGAAGAATATTTTGTTTATCTGTGGCGGAGCTTTTGAGGGACTTGACAGTGTTATCAAGAAGCGTACAGAGTCATCATCACTTGGTTTTGGCGGAAAGGTCAAGAGCAAGGAGGATGATAACAATGTGATGAAGAGGGTAGTACCACACGATCTTGTTAAGTTCGGTATCGTACCAGAGCTTGTGGGCAGACTTCCTGTTATTACGGTCCTTGACGAGCTTGACGAGGACGCACTTTGCAGGATCTTGACAGAGCCAAAGAACTCGCTTATCAAGCAATATACGAAGCTTTTCAAGCTTGACAACATCGATTTTGAGATCACAGAGGACGCAAAGCGAGAGATAGCCAAGAGGACTATTGAAGAAAAGACAGGAGCAAGAGGACTTAGGGCGATAGTTGAGAAGATACTCACAAAGCTCATGTTTGAAGCGCCATCTGATGATGAGATAGTTGGCATAAAGATAACGGCTGAATGTGTTCGTGGCGAAGCAGAGCCTGAGATCACTCGTGCGGTAAGCTCGGCCAGAAAGAAATAATAGTACAAATCTTTGTACAGATAAATGAGAGGCGGAGTATTCTGCCTCTTTTTTTTGTTGCATTTCTGCGTTATCCGCACATTATTTATTTGTTTAACAAACCATGTAGGGGCTGGCGCCCTCGACAGCCCGCTTTTTGGACGTTACATCTTGTGATTTATTACACAAACTTTGAAAAAACACACAAATTGTGGTAAGGACGAGCATTGTTCGCCCGTTTCGGTCGCTTGCATAAATTTGTCACAATCAAAAAAATTCGACACTTCGATATCCGGACGTCGGGGGCGCCGTCCCCTACATTTTGTTGTTTACGATACGAGGTCATGAAGCTAACGGGCGACACTCCCCACTTTGACCGCTTTTTCCCTTGAATTATGCGGAAATATGTGCTATACTAAAGAAAATACACTATAGGGGGTATCCATATGAATGAACTTATCCAACAGTTTATTACTGATGAAGTCACTGCTCTCACTTACTCCGACCTTTGGAATTTCGTCAACTCCAACTCCATTTGCCGTGGTACTTTCGAGGGCAATAATCACATTATCATGAAAATCTCCTCTAATCAATTCATTATTTATCGCATTTGCCTTGGTATGGAAAACACCAAATATCAGGAAGCTGTTCTTGTTGCAAAAACCTACCTGCTTAAAAAGATAAATAGCATGGCTTATCAGCTTCATTTAGAGGATATTCAGAACATTTTAGACTAATTGCTTTTTAAGGAGATCATAAAATGAGTGTGCCTTTGGCTGAACGAATTAGACCCAAAACCCTTGATGATATTGTGGGACAGACCCACCTGTTAGGCGAAAATAAACCTCTCAGACGTATTATCGAAAGCGGTAAAATACCGAATATGATTTTTTATGGTCCGTCAGGTGTTGGCAAAACTACGGTCGCAAGAATGATAGCAAATAATGCTAATATGACTATGCATAAGCTTAACGGCACAAGTGCTTCTATTGCTGATATAAAGCAGATAGTTGCTGAAACTGAGACGCTCAGCGGCATTAATGGTATCTTGCTTTATCTTGATGAGATTCAGTATCTTAACAAAAAACAACAGCAATCGCTTCTTGAATACATTGAAAACGGCAAGATAACGCTTATCGCTTCTACCACTGAAAATCCGTATTTTTATGTGTACAATGCTATAATTAGCCGTTCAACTGTGTTTGAGTTCAAACCGCTGACTTCGGAGGAGATCTTGCCTGCAATAAAGCGTGCTTTTCAGCTTATGGCTGATGAGTTGGGGCTGAAACTACGTCTTGAAAATGGTGTGTTGGAGCATATCGCAAGGGGCTGTGGCGGTGATGTGAGAAAGTCAATAAATACAGTGGAGCTTTGCATACTTTCGGCAGATAATGACGGTGAAAAGCTCACTGTGAACCTTGATAATGTGAAGCTTCTTACTCAGCGCAGCAATATGCGCTATGACCGTGCAGGCGATGAGCATTATGATATTCTGTCGGCTTTGCAGAAGTCCATAAGAGGTTCTGACGAGAACGCCGCACTTCATTATGCCGCACGGCTTATTGAAGCTGGGGATATCATTTCTCTGTGCAGACGGCTGCTTGTTATCGCAAGCGAGGATATAGGACTTGCGTATCCTATGGCGGCGGTAGTGACGAAATCCTGCGTTGATTCGGCATTGCAGTTGGGTCTGCCTGAAGCAAGGATACCATTGGCGGAGGCTGTGGTTCTTCTTGCCACTGCTCCAAAATCAAATTCTGCTGAATCAGCAATAGACGCAGCTTTAGCAGATGTGAGAAATGGTGATTTCGGAGATTATCCACGGCATTTGCAGAATAAGCATTTTGACGGCGAGGGCGCAAAAGTGAAAGGACAGCACTATCTTTATCCTCATGACTATCCAAACCATTGGGTGAAACAGCAGTATCTGCCTGATAAGCTTGTGGGGAGGACTTATTATCAGTATGGTGAGAATAAGACGGAGCAAATGGCGAAAGCGTATTGGGAGAAGATAAAGAAGTGAGAAATGGAAAAAACGAAAAGAGCGAAGCAATTTTGCGGAAGTAAAACCTATTCTCCAAAAAAAATTAATCGCCGCAGGCGATACCTTAATTCCTCACTTCTCACTCCTCATTCCTCACTACAAAAAAATTTTCGTTGACATGAAAAGAAAAATACGCTATAATAAAAGAGAACGGAATGTCCGTAAAATTTTATGATGGGAGTAATTTCGATGAAAATAATGGATACTATCGGCTTTGTTGAAAATGTCGATAAAGAAGTCGGCGAAGCAATGGAAGCCGAGCTGGCAAGACAGAGAAGAAATCTTGAGCTTATCGCAAGCGAAAATATCGTTTCACCTGCCGTTATGGCTGCGATGGGTTCTGTGCTTACTAATAAGTATGCTGAGGGATATTCTGGTAAGAGATATTATGGCGGCTGTCAGTGCGTTGACGTTGTGGAGGATATAGCTGTTGAAAGAGCCTGCAAGCTTTTCGGTGCTAAGTATGCTAACGTTCAGCCACATTCTGGCGCTCAGGCTAATACTGCTGTTTATTTTGCTCTTCTTAAGCCAGGCGACACTGTTATGGGTATGAGCCTTGACGCTGGCGGACACCTTACACACGGCTCACCTGTAAACCTTTCAGGTAAGTATTTTAATTTTGTTCCTTACGGCGTAAATGACGAGGGTTATATCGACTATGAGGCTCTTTACAAGCAGGCTAACAAGTGCAGACCTAGACTTATTGTTGCCGGTGCAAGTGCTTATCCAAGAGCTATCGACTTTGAGAAGCTTTCTGAGATAGCAAAGGCTGTCGGTGCATATCTTATGGTAGATATGGCACATATTGCAGGACTTGTTGCTGCAGGCTGTCATCAGTCACCAGTACCATATGCTGACATTGTTACAACTACAACACATAAGACCCTGAGAGGACCAAGAGGAGGACTTATACTCACAAATAACGAGTATATAGCTAAGAAGATAAATTCTGCTATTTTCCCAGGCACACAGGGCGGTCCTCTTATGCACGTTATCGCTGCAAAGGCAGTTTGCTTTGGCGAGGCTCTCAAGCCTGAGTTCAAGGCATACGGTGAGCAGATCGTAAAGAATGCACAGGCTCTTGCAAAGGGACTTCTTGACAGAGGATTCAACCTTGTATCAGGTGGCACAGACAATCATCTTATGCTTGTTGACCTCAGACCTTTCCACATCACAGGCAAGGAATTTGAGAAAAAGCTTGACGAGGTATACATCACAGTAAACAAGAACGCTATCCCTAACGACCCTGAGAAGCCATTTGTAACCAGCGGTGTAAGAGTTGGTACAGCGGCAGTTACCACAAGGGGACTTGTTGAGGAGGATATGGACGTTATTGCAGAGTGTATGTATCTCACAGCAACAGACTTTGAGAATAAGGCTGATGAGATCAGAGAAAAGGTAAACGCTATCTGCAAGAAATATCCACTTTACGAATAATTGTACGGATTTATATACTGTTGATACACATAGGGAGCGGCTTAGGTCGCTCCCTTTTTCTCAATAATATATGAATAAATCTCTCTTTTGGTTGATTTTTAACAGAGATCGTGTTATAATAGTCTTTTAGAGTATAATTAAAAGGTGGGATATACTTTGCCAATTAAAATACCAAATGACCTTCCTGCGTTCCAAACGTTAGAAAATGAGAATATATTCGTTATTCCCGATGACAGAGCCGCTCATCAGGACATTCGTGCCTTGAAGATCGCTATTGTCAATCTCATGCCTGACAAAATTGCGACAGAAACGCAGCTTCTGCGTCTTTTGAGCAACACACCTCTTCATGTTGACATCGACCTTATTCAGATGAGCAGTCATATGTCAAAAAACACCTCTTTGGAGCATATGCTCGCTTTCTACAAGAGCTTTGACGAGGTGTGTGATAATCGTTATGATGGTCTTATAATCACTGGTGCGCCTGTTGAACAAATGGAGTATGAAGACGTTGATTACTGGGACGAGCTTTGCAGAGTTTTTGAATGGTCAAAGACCAATGTTTTCTCAACTATCCACATATGTTGGGGCGCTCAGGCTGGACTTTATTACCATTATGGCATTCCAAAATATCCTTTGAAAGAGAAGATGTTTGGCAATTTCAAGCACCATATCGACTATCCCGAAAGCATTATTCTTAAAGGCTTTGGAGATGTTTTCCATTGTCCGCACTCACGCCATACTGAGGTGCGTCGTGCAGATATCGAAAAGGTGGACGACCTTATAGTGGTGGCAGTGTCAAACGAGGCGGGTGTGCATCTTGTTTCAGATAAGACGCAAAGACAGTTTTTCCTGTTCGGCCACTGGGAATATGATCGTGAGACCCTTGCAAAAGAGTATTTCAGAGATAAGGAAAAGGGGTTGCCTATACAGATACCATATAGCTATTTTCCTGACGATGATCCAGAAAACAAGCCTATTTTCAATTGGAGCTGTTCGGCTAATCTGCTTTATTCAAACTGGCTCAACTACTGCATTTATCAGAAAACGCCATATGATCTTAACGAACTTGAGCCACTGGGGACTGCACAATGAAGAACGGCAGACATATAGCTGAGTTTTACGGTGTTGGAGTAATGCTTGCAATAGTGGGTGGCTATCTTGACGCTTATACCTACATCAGTCGTGACCACGTTTTTGCAAATGCACAGACAGGTAACATGGTGTTGTTGGCTATCAATATCAAAGAGGGAAGCTGGCTGAAGGTCTTTCTTTATCTGATGCCTATACTGTCCTTTATGCTTGGCGTGCTGATAGTGGAAGCTGTGAAGCTGAAATTCAATGAACACCCGAGGATACATTGGCATAGGATCATAATCGGTGTGGAGCTTGTGGTGCTTACTATTGTGGGATTTATCCCTGCTGGTACGCTTAACACATTGGCGAATATCCTAGTTTCTTTTACCTGTGCAATGCAGGTGGAGGGTTTTAGGAAAATGGACGGAAAGCCTTTCGCTACCACGATGTGTACTGGCAATCTTAGAAGCGGTACGGATAATCTGTTTCAGTATTTGAAAACTAAGGATAAGCAAAAGCTTAGTAATGCAATGCAGTATTATGGCATAATCCTTTGCTTTATCGGTGGAGCGGCATTGGGTGCATTTGTCACAGAATTGCTTGAAACTAAAGCGGTGTTTGTTGCTTTGACAGGTCTTGTTATCGCACTCTGCATTTTAAGAAGCGATGACGATAAATTAGCAGAAGGTAAGTGACAATCACCGAGCGAAGCCTTGTCAGGGCTTGTGGCAGAGACTGAATATGCGTAAGCCAGACAGTAAAATAAGAAAATCAAAAAAAGCAAAGCAGTGCTTGAGAAAAATCTCAGCACTGCTTTTTTTATTTCATTTTGCAAAATATCTTGCAAGGAACAAGGTGATATGGATATCCAAATAATAATTGCAAAAAATATAACGTCACAAAAGCGAAAATGATGTTATCTGACTGCTTTTGATTGAATGTTGTTAAAATGCACAAACATCTTATTCATAATTTATAAAAACGACCAAAAATAATGTTGTGTGAATGATTTTGAACGGAATTGCTTGACTTTTGCTGTACAATATGATATTTTAATATCAGAAACAATCAATATCGTTCAATTGACGTCAAAAAACATTATTGAAATTTGAAAAGGTGATAAAATGCTTACAGAGGAAAGGTACTCTATAATATTAGAGAGAGTCAAGCAGAATAAAAGTGTGAAGCTTCTTGAGCTGTGCGAGCTTTTAAAAGCTTCTGAATCAACAATACGCCGTGACTTGACGGTGCTTGATGAAAGGGGTCTTTTGAAAAAAGTTCATGGTGGTGCTATATCAGCCGAGGAACATTCTTTCAATCCGGAGGAACAGGACGTTGAGTCAAAGTCAAAACTTTTTACCGATGAAAAGCTTGCAATTGCGAGGTTTTCAGCATCTCTTGTGGATGACGGCGATTTCATTTTTATCGACGCCGGAACGACTACAGGCTATATGATAGACTTTCTGCCAGATAAGAAAATTACCTTTGTGACTAACGCTTTCGTTCATGCCAAAAAGCTTGCTCAGCGTGGCTTTAAGGTCTATATGCCGGCAGGGGAGATAAAGCTCACAACGGAGGCTATCGTTGGTGCTGAATGTGTCAGCAGTCTGCAAAGTTACAATTTCACCAAAAGCTTTCTTGGAGCAAACGGAATTTCGTTGTCAGGTGGTATAACAACACCGGACAGAAACGAGGCAAGAGTGAAGTCTACCGTGGTGTTAAACAGTCAGACTGTTTATATTCTTGCAGATCACTCTAAATTCGATCAGATATCTGCGGTCACTTTCGCTCAGCTTGGACGTGTGAAGATAATCACCGACAAGCTTCAAGACAAAAAATATCTTACAAAAGCAAATATTAAGGAGGTAATGTAAAATGGTATATACTGTAACATTCAATCCTGCTATCGACTATGTTGTTCATACAGGGGAAATGAAGCTTGGGTCTACCAACCGCTCAGATAGGGAAGAGATGTATTTCGGTGGCAAGGGTATAAATGTTTCTGTAGTTCTTAGAGAGCTGGACATTCAGTCAAAGGCACTTGGCTTCACTGCAGGCTTCACAGGTGAAGCTATCGAGAACGGATTAGCGGAAATGGGAATTGATACAGATTTTGTTCATCTCAAAAACGGTAATTCCCGTATAAATGTGAAAATAAAATCTGCTGAGGAAACAGAACTGAACGGTCAGGGTCCTGATATAGATGATGAGGCTGTGAATAAGCTTTTTGCAAAGCTTGATAAGCTTCAGGACGGAGATACGCTTATACTCGCAGGAAGCATACCTGCCTCGCTGCCTTCTGATATCTATGAGAAGATACTGGAAAGGCTCGCGCACAAGAATATCAGAACAGTAGTGGACGCAACAAAAGACCTGCTTCTCAATGTGCTTAAATATAAACCTTTCCTTATCAAGCCTAACAACCACGAGCTTGGCGAGATGTTCGGAGTGACACTCACTAATGATGAGGAGATAGAAAAATACGCACGTAAGCTTAAAGAAATGGGTGCTGTGAACGTGCTTATCTCAATGGCAGGGGACGGCGCAATGCTTATTGACGAAAACGGTGAAATACATCGCTGTGGAGTATGTAATGGTAAGGTGAAAAATTCCGTTGGTGCAGGCGATTCAATGGTGGCAGGCTTTACCGCTGGTATATTGCATGGCGATTATGAATATGCTCTTAAACTTGGCACAGCCGCTGGCGGTGCGACTGCTTTTTCTGATGGGCTTGCTCAAAAAGAAAAAATCGCAGAGCTTCTTGAAACGCTATGAAAAAATATAGGAACGCGGAGCAATGGCAGTTTCAGGTGCAACTTTTGCTGCTCCTGTCGGAAATGTTCCATCAGGCTTTCTTGGCGCATTGCCTGCAGGTTTCCTTAGGAAAGTTACAGAATAGTCTTTACAAATATAAGAAAATATAATATAATAATGTTAACAATCATAAATAAATTAAGTTTCAGAAAAGGAGGGATTTATTATGGTATCAAAGGTCGTAAAAGTAGTAAATGCAGAGGGACTTCATATGCGTCCGGCAGGTATCATTGCAAAGGCTGCTAAGGAGCATCCTGAGTGCGATATCATGATGAAAGCAAACGGCAAGGACATCAAGGCTAAGGCTGTTATGCAGATAATGGCAGCAGGTATCAAGAAGGACACTGAGGTAGAGATAATCGTAACAGGCGAAAACGAGCAGGCTGTGCTTGAGGAGTTCGTTAAAATGTTTGAGGACGGTTTCGGCGAATAATTCCTTATATCTCCAAAAAAATCCAGACAAGACCGTAGCGTAAACTGCGGTCTTTCTGAGTAATATGACGTTGTAAAAAATCCAAAAGAGAGAAATACATATGGACAAAAAATATCTTTTACTTCTTGCACAAAAATTTCCTACTATAGACAGTGCCGCCAGCGAGATAGTAAATCTATCTGCAATACGCAGTATGCCAAAGGGTACGGAATACTTTTTCAGCGATATCCACGGGGAGTATGAAGCCTTTTTGCATATGCTAAAAAGCGCATCGGGCATGATAAAAAACAAGATAGACCTGACCTTAGGAAAAACAGTTTCCTCGGCAGAGCGTGAAGCCCTTGCCTATCTTATTTATTATCCCGACAAGCAGCTAAAGCGTTTGCGTGATAAAAACGGGCTTTCAGACGAGTGGCGCAGACTTACTATCTATCGTCTGATACTTGTTTGCGAGGCGGTGTCAGCAAAGTATACACGTTCGAGAGTGCGAAAGAGCATACCAAAGGATATGGTCTATATACTTGATGAGCTGCTTAATGTCACTGATGATGTGGTAAAGGAATATTACTATGACGAGATAATCACCACAATTCTTGACACTGGAATCGCAGACCGCTTTATAAAGTCCCTTTGTGAGCTTATACAATCTCTTGCTATCGACAAGCTGCATATTATCGGAGATATATATGACCGTGGTCCAAGAGCAGATATTATTATGGACGAGCTTATGAAAATGCACGATGTCGATATACAGTGGGGCAACCATGACATTTCGTGGATGGGTGCGGCTTCAGGTAATCTTGCTCTTATTGCAAATGTTATCCGTATATCCATGCGATACAATAACTTTGACGTTCTCGAGGACGGCTATGGATTAAATCTTCGTGCGCTGGCGGTCTTTGCAGGAGAAACATATAAAAACGACGAGTGCGCAATTTTCATGCCACAGACACTTGATGATAATATCTATGACCCTGTTGATGCAAAGCTTGTGGCAAAAATGCACAAGGCTATCACAGTTATACAGCTAAAGCTAGAGGGGCAGCTTATCAGGCGGCACCCTGAATGGAAACTATCTCACCGTGACCTTTTCAGCATGGTGGACTTCGCAAATGGCACTATAACAATAGACGGGCAAACTCATAAGCTTCTTGACGGCAATTTTCCTACAGTTGATCCTGCCGATCCTCTTGCGCTCACCGAAGGCGAAAATGAGCTTATGACGATTCTTGCAAACTCGTTTATGCACAGCGATAGGCTCAACACACATATGCGCTTTTTATATTCAAAAGGCTCAATGTATAAGACCATAAACGGCAATTTGCTTTTCCACGGCTGTATCCCTCTTGATGAAAATGGAAAGCTTCTGAGTTTAAGTATAGCAGGAGAGCAGTATTCGGGTAAGGCAATGCTAGATAAGCTTGACGAAATAGCCAACAAGGCGTATTTCTTACAGCCTTGTGAGGAGAAAAGCAACTGCGCAGACCATTTGTGGTATCTGTGGAGCGGTGCACGTTCGCCCCTTTACGGCAAGGACAAAATGGCGTTTTTTGAGCGATATTTCCTTGAAGATAAAAAGCTTCACAAGGAAAATTATAATGCCTATTATCACTTTTCAGAGAATCCTGAGATATGCGGAAAGATACTTGAAATGTTTGGGCTTGACCCACAGCGTGGTCATATCATAAACGGTCATGTACCTGTGAAGATAAAAAATGGCGAAAGCCCTGTCAAGGCAGACGGCAGGCTGTTCGTTATTGACGGTGGTATCTCAAAGGCTTATCAAAAAGCCACCGGTATCGCAGGCTACACTCTTATTTATGATTCTCACAGCCTTAATCTTGCGGAGCATAAGCCGTTTATTGCAGGAGAGAGTGAGCATACTCCTGAGATACATATGGTGGAAAGACTTGACCGTCGGGCAAACATTTCAGATACCGACAAGGGAAGGGAACTGCTTTTGCAGATAAACGATCTCCGTGACCTGTTGGACGCTTATCGCTCTGGAGATATCAAAGAAGGTTATAAGGTATTTTAGATGTTCTGAAAGGAGCTTAACACATGGAAAAGGGAGAACTGAACTGGGCGGTTATCGGCTGTGGCGTTATCGCAAACGAAATGACAAAGCTTAGGAAAGAATGGGGGCTTAAATACCCAAATGAGCTATGGTGATATCCACATAATGATATAACAAACCAAAAGGCACTGGCTTCAATTGGAAGCCAATGCCTTTTTTTTATCTCTTGCTTTGCTGTGAAAACAAGTACAAATTATAGTACAAATAAATTACAAGTACAAAAATATGTACGTTTATCACACGAATTCAGAGCATATATTTTTGTAACATTCATTGGTGGAATAGACCCATTTTGTGAGCCTGCCGCTGGTGATGAAATAGTTTATCTTTGAGGGAAAAACGCTGTTTTCAAATACGTCTACGATAATGAGCTTGACTTTCATTTTTTCGGGGATAAGAGCTTTTATGTAAACACTTGCTGCCTGCCCCACACGCACATTTTCTCTTGGTTCTGCAAGCCCTGCAAGGTTCGGAGCAAGCTCTATAAAAATACCGTATGGTTCAATGGAGCGTACTATCCCGCCTACAGTTTCTCCTGTGGAGAACAATGCTGCATTTTCTTCCCATGTGCCTAAAAGTTCCTTGTGAGAAAGGCATATCCTGTCCTCGTCACAGCTTTTTACCACAGCATATATGTCCTGACCGTTGAAAAATCTGTCGTTGGGGTGGGTGATACGTGAGACGGATATGGCGTCTATTGGTATAAGTGATGGAAGACCACAGCCTATGTCAACAAAGCACCCGAAAGGCTCAAGGTGTGTTACCTTTGCCGGTATAACGTCCCCTGATGTGAGTGTACTTATATATCGTTCAATGCACTCTTCCTGCGCAAGACGCCTTGACAACCTGCATATGACCTCGCCCTTTTCGTGAACAATATCTGTCACCTTGAAGCATACCGTTTTGTTTACCCTGGAAAGTAATGCTATGTCTTTTGTTTTGCCTTCTTGTATTCCGATTGCTCCCTCTGATCTTGGGATTATTCCTTTGCCAAAGGGAAGCTCTACTATTATGTTGTGTTCGCTGTCACAAAGCACAGCATGACCCTCCAGTATCGATCCCTGAGCCATTGCCTCAGCCATTGTTCGTTCGCTTTGAAGATAATATCGGTTTTCAGGGCTATTGAAGATCTTGCCCTCAGGTAAATATTTTTTCATTATTTTGCCTCTTTCCCCACAGATTTTTTTAAAACAGCAGGATCTCTGTGGTTGATCCATTGATTTTGTTCATATTCTGCACATATTTTCTTTGTGATAATTGTGCGTGAACTCTTGCTGATACAGTAAATTAATATTCAATGTGCTGAAATATTAGTACAATTTTTATATTCTTTGCTTCAAATTATAAACAAAAATCAAAAAAACTATAAAAAAGCTTGACAAATGCAATTGTGCGTGTTACAATAGTGTAGTAATTTGTAATCAGTTTGTAACTTTCTTAACCGTTATCGTTACAGATTGATACATAATTTTAATCGACCGTAATAAAATTAAATAGCGGCACAGACATGACCGCCGCTAATTAAAAGAAAGGGTGTGAATTGGCAATGCAGCGTGTATGCGTTGTAAAGCCGTATTATTAATGGATCATTCAGCAAATTTTATTTCAGCAAAGAATAAGTCACTGAAAGTTATAGTGATGTTTATTGCAGCACTTATGACATTTTTGGTAATGACAGAGGGATTTAGTGCCGATGCTGCTGCGGCAAAGCTTTCGACTCCTAAGATGACCGCTCAGATTAACTATGGAAGTGAGTTCACTCATCCGTATAACAAGCAGACAAACACTATCAAGGTGCATTGGAGCAAGGTAAAAGGTGCTTCAAAATATGAGCTATACATCAAGGGTGGCAAATATAAGAGTTGGAAGAAATACAAGACAGTCAAGAACACGAACTGCACTGTTACAGGTCTTCAGAGAACAACTTCATATCAGTTCAGAGTTAAGGCTGTAAATGGCTCTGCCGCTTCTGCTTACTCAAAGACACAGACAATAAAGACAGCCAGAATGGACTTCAACAAGGCAGGCTGGGAAGCAATGTGCCGTATAGTTTATCATGAGGTTGGTAAGATGTCAGGTTCGGAGTGGGATAAGCCTATCGTTTATGTTGCAGATTGTGTTGCAAACCAGTATGTTGCCGCAAAGTACACAAAGAATGCAATGTGGAGATCCTACTATGCAAGATATAACAATGTTCAGGATATTATTTATAGGAGCGGTGGATTTATGTCATCTGCACAGCTTTCAAGGGACGGAGCAAATTATTCAAACGTTTCCAGAAGAGTAAAGCAGGCTGTTTTTGGTGCAGTATATGGCAAAACTCACCTTAACGGTATTGCTAATGACTATAATGTTTACTTCTGGTGCAACAGAAGCTACAAGACAAACAGCAGCAAGATAGCTTACTCATTTAAAATTCCTTGGGGTTATTTCAATGTTTGGAGAACCTATTGGGGATAATTGTAATACTATTATAGAATTATGTGAAAGAAGAGCAGAACAAAGCGTCTGCTCTTTTTTCGTTGACAAGAATGTAGCGGTGTGGTAAAATAAAGTTGATAAAAGCAGGGAGGAATCAGAATGCTTGTGGGTGCGGTCGGCTATAATTATCGCCATAGAAAAGATTTTATTATGGATTGCCCTCACGGGGTGGGCTGTCCCCTTATATTGCTCATAAAAGAACCATCGGTGTTCGTTATAAATGGTATCGAGCATAGGGCAGAGAAAAATTCTTTTATCCTGCTTTCACCAGATACCCCTGTGAAATACCATGCCGCAGAAGAGTTTTATACCGATGATTGGCTGTATTTCAATTATGAGCAGGGCGATAATGAAAAATTTGAAAAGCTTGATGTTCCAAAAGATACACTGGTATACCTTGGAAATATCGATGAGCTTAGTCAGATAATGCGTTCGGTAGCATATGAGTGTCAGCTCATGAAAGAGGGGCATGAGGAAGTAACACGGTGCTATATGGAGATCTTTTTGTTAAAGCTTGCAAGACAGCTAAAGTGTACAGACAAGAAGTCCTGTATTATTACTGACAGGAACAGCCGCTTTATGCAGCTCAGAGCATACATATACGCAATGCCTGAGGACATCGCAGACGTAGGCAGCATGGCATGGGATATGGGTATAAGCAGGTCAAGTTTTCAGCATATGTATAAGAAAATGTTTGGAGTGAGCGTCATGACAGACGTTATAAGCGCACGAATGGAAAGAGCCAGTCAGCTTCTTGCAACGACAAATCTCAGCGTAAGGGAAGTGGCTGAGAGGTGCGGTTATACTAATGAATATGGTTTTATGAAGCGGTTTAAAATGCACTTTGGAAAAACTCCAACGGAGTTTCGGAGTATGCTCTGACAACGGTGGATAAACTTTAGACGGCATAACAAAAGAGGTCAAGGAATGTGTCCCTGACCTCTTTTATGTTATTTTATTCTTCAACAAATACAGCGGCCGAGCCTTTAATAATGAGCTTTCCGTTTTCAAAGCTTGCGCCATGACCTACTGTATAAATTATCTTGCCATTGACGTTTTTGATCTCTGTCGTTTCGTCTTTTGGATTTATGACCGCCAGTATGCTCTGTCCCTCGCTCTTACGTCTGTATACCAGAGGATATCCGCTTGACAAAAACTCTATCTCGCCCCTGCTTTGCAGTGCAGGATTTTTCTGCCTGAAGCTTATAAGCCCTTTGACTTCGCTTCTAAGCGAGGTGCTGTCCTTGGATTGGCTTTCAGCGTCAGGTCTGTCTTTACTGCTGTCCAGCGGTACATAGAGCATTTCAGCCTTAGCTGATGAGAAGCCTGCATTAAGCCCCTTGTTCCACTGCATAGGCGAACGTGAGCCAGTTCTGCCATAGCCACCCTCAACTGATGTCAGATTCTCCACATATCTCATGCCTATTTCGTCACCATAGTAGATAAACGGTGCGCCCGGCATTGTGAGCAGGAAAGCAAATGCAACACGCATTTCGTCTGTATCAAGGGTTCTTGCAAGTCTGTCCATATCGTGGTTGCCTGACGGGATACAGATAAGACCCTTGCCGTCTGTCTTGGCATAATTGGTTTTGTATGCTTCAACAAATTCTTTAGCCGAACCCTTGCCACGCTTTGAGAAATAAGGCTCTTCACAGCGGAAAAGGTCATTATAATGTGACGGACCAAAGTGCAACAGAAAGTCCATATGGAAGCCACCAATTATTGACTTGTCAGGTTCTCCCCACTCTGATACCATAGCGGCATATGGGAACTCCTTATCAAGAAATTCTCTCACGTTTTGCCAAAGTGCAATAGTGCCTTTGCCGTTCTCGTCATTCTTTACAAGTGAGCCTGCCATATCCACTCTGAATCCGTCTGCACCGGCACTGAGCCAAAAACGCATTATATCCTTGAGAGCCTCAAGTGTGGCTCTTGGACCCTCGTCATTCATAGACTGCTGCCACTTTTTATCAGGATCAGGCTTATAATAGCCGTAGTTAAGTGCAGGCTGATGTGAGAAGAAATTCACGGCACATGAGCCGTCCCTGTCGGAGATACCACGGATACTAGCCATGCCGTCAGGCTCTACCCATATGCTGTCTGTCCACACATAGCGGTCTGTGAACTCGTTTCTCTCGGCTTTCATTGATTCCTTAAACCACTTGTGAGTAACGGCAGTATGACCTGGCACGAGGTCGAGGAGGACGTGCATATCACGCTTGTGAGCTTCATTAAAAAGCTCAACCAAGTCCTCGTTAGTGCCATAACGTGGAGCGACTGTGTAATAGTCCTCAACGTCATAGCCTGCATCGCCAAAAGGTGATTTGAAGCATGGGTTTATCCAAATAGCGTTACAGCCCAGCTCGCAGATATAGTCAAGCTTTTCTGTAATACCTTTGATATCACCGATACCATCTGAGTTTGTGTCATTGAACGATTGTGGATAGATCTCGTAGAAAACTGCGTTGTCAAGCCACTGTGGCTGCTTTGTCATGATAATTCCTCCTGAATATCGTCAGAATATATTTATTAGTCTTCCATGCCCTTCATGTATTCCACGAACTGCTTTGCAACTCTCGGTGAACGTCCTGCTCTTGAAAGCGCATAAGCCTCAGCCTTTTGAAGCACCTCATCAATAGGAGTTTTAAGCTCGTATTGCTTTGCAAGTTTCTCAACTACATCAAGGTAGATCTTCTTGTCAGGCTTCTGATATGTGACAGTAAGTCCAAAACGGTCTGACAGTGAAAGAAGCTCCTGCATAGTGTCTTTGAAGTGTATCTCGTCACCCTCTCGTGAGGAGAACGTCTCGTGTACAAGATGTCTTCTGTTTGAGGTAGCATAAATGCAGAGATTGTCCGCAGTTGATGAAACGCTTCCTTCGAGGATAGCTTTCAGTGCCGCAAAATCATCATCGTCCTCTGTGAATGAAAGGTCGTCTATGAAGATAATGAACTTCAATGGATTTTTGCTTACCGTTTCTACAATGGCTGGTATCTCATGGAGCTGCTTCTTTTTAAGCTCGATAAGTCTGAGACCCTTGCAGGCATATTCGTTTGCTATAGCCTTGACAGTTGAGGACTTGCCTGTACCGCAGTCACCATAAAGCAGAACGTTGTTGGCAGGCTTGCCTTTCAAAAGCGCAAGAGTGTTGTTTATAACCTCCTGACGCTCACGTTCATAATTGTGCAGGTCGGAAAGCTTTATGTCATCAGGATATTCAACCGGAACTATCTTTCCGTCTTTGATAACAAATACATGATACTGAGAATAGATGCCGTAACCGTACTGACCGATAGCGTGTATACGGTCGGCATATATCTGTGAGAAGTCAAGTTTCTGCGTTGCGTATCTCGGCAGAAAGCCGTCATAGTCTATCTTTGAGATTATCTCGTCACTTGGTATCTGTGAAAGCTCCTCGATAACGGCAAGCTCGTTTGCAAGACATTCCTCCAAAAGCGCACCTGTCTCCTTGCCTTCTCCCTTTTTAAGCATAAAAAGGTTTTCATTTTCAAGAACCAGCTTGAGCATATATTCTGTAAGATTATCCGAATATGCAAAAAGCTCAGCCACAAAATCTGAGTATTTTTCTATAGCCATGTCGCTGTCAGATTCGCATACAGCAAGTGTTTCAAGTAGCTTTTCAAAGACAGGAACTTCATGTAAGCTCTTGAATATTACTAATGTGTGTGCCTGACGGCAGAGTGCCTTAAAATCGTGCATTATGAACACTTCTTTCTTCATATTTTATATTTATTCTTTATTATACAACATATCATTACTTTTCGTCAACATCTACATTGCACGATTTTAACAAAAAACATTACCGCTTTTTGTAGCTTAAAGCAAAATATTTTTGCCCGTTATGATTTACTTTTGTTTTAAAAAATGCTATAATAGACCATTATAGAAATAAAAGGAGAAATGGATATGACGGACAAAAACGTATCTATCATGAATATCGGCAGTATGGGTTATCTTCCACAGGTATTCAAAAAGATAGAGAATGAAAAAAAGCTTAACATTGTTTATTTGGGTGGCTCGATAACAATGGGCTGTAATGCTACAAAAACTGAGTTAAGATATGTTGACCGCAGTGCAAAATGGTGGCAGACGAATTTTCCTGACGCTGAGATAAGCTACTTCAATGCCGGTATTGGTGCAACTACCTCGCAGTTTGGGGTGGCAAGAGTGCAGGAACACGTCCTTGACAAACAGCCAGACCTTGTTTTCGTTGAGTTTTCGGTAAATGACAGCAGTTCGCCCCTATTTATGGAAACATACGAGAGCCTTGTAAGACGTCTGCTGAAAGCTGAGAGCGTCAAGGCAGTTGTGCTTATAAACAATCTTTTTTACGATACAGGCACAAATGCACAGGGTATACATAACGCTATCGGTCTGCACTATGACCTGCCTATCGTCAGTGTAAGAAACTACATCTTCCCTGAGATACAGCTTGGAAACGTTTGTCTTGCAGACTACACAGCGGATATGCTCCACCCTACAGACCTAGGTCACAAGATGATAGCTGATCTTATCTGCAATCTGCTTGATACAGAATATTCATACTATAAGAAGCTCGGTGCAGAGAAGAAGCCTGCACTTCCTGAGCCTTTTACAGCAAGCAGATATGAGGACGCACAGCGTTTTCAGAACTATAGCTGTTCGCCCGTTATGGAGGGCTTTGAGCCTGATACTCATGCGGCAGAGCAGTGGAGCGATCCATTCAAGGGCGGTTGGATAGCTCACAAGCAGGGAAGCCGTATCAAATTCAACGTGAGCGGCGGTATTATAATGGTGCAGTACAGAAAGACTATCAACAAGCCTGCGCCTGTTGCATATGCTGTCATAGACGGTGACAGGCAGAACAAAGTTCTTCTTGATGCCAACTTTGACGAGGATTGGGGAGACCTTTGCTGTCTTGAGGAGATATACAGCGGAGCAAAGGGAGAACACACTGTTGAGATAGTTATTGACACAGAGGGTAAAGAAAATAGCGATTTTATGCTTATTTCTGTCATTACAGCAAACAAATAGAAACGTAAACAAGTGAAAAATTTTACTCGAATCTATTGACTTTATGACATAACGATTGTATAATAAATATATATTATTAAATTAGGAGGCATTCTCTAATGAACGATTTTTTCAAAATTGCTGACAAGTACCTCAAGCCGGTAACTACTGGTGCAGGTGTTGTTCTGGGTCTTGCAGTTACATATGCAGCAGGAAGCTATCTTTCAGGTATGAGCAAGCTGTATGGCGGTTTCTACACATTCATGTATGTACTGTTCTGGATAGCATTTGTTCTTCTTGTTATCTGCGGTATCTATGCACTTTTCAAGAAGTATGCAGGTTCTGTTCCACAGCAGAACGCTCCACAGCAGACATATGCACAGCCACAGGCTCAGGCCGCACCACAGGGTGAAAAGTTCTGCCCTACTTGCGGAGGTAAAGTTCCGGCTGGAAATCAGTTCTGCCCTAACTGCGGCAACAAGATAAACTGATCTTAAAGTTTTGCAGATAAAACGCCCTTGATTTTCAAGGGTGTTTTTTTGTTAGAAAACGCATAAAAGTATGCCAAATAGGGAATAAATATGTGCAGTTTGGAAAAAGTGAAAAAATTCTCGAAAACCCCTTGACAAATGGGCGGAAAATTGGTATAATAATTAAGTCGTTGCAGGACGATATGAGTTATTAGCTCAGTTGGCAGAGCATTTGACTTTTAATCAAAGGGTCCGGGGTTCGAATCCCCGATAGCTCACCACTAGGGAAATATCCTTAGTCAAGATCACGCCTTACTTTGTTAGGGCGTGATTTTTTTATGCCCATTGTCACTTGAATGTGATGAGCGAGCGACATCAGGACGCCACTACACTGCATTTATCCAACAAAAAAAGCAGCCCCAACGGACTGCTTTTTCTGAGCTTTCGCTTGATTCTATGACAAAAAACTATCTGGTTACGTTAAATGCACCCATTTGTGGATAAACTGCGCTTTCGCCAAGTTCTTCCTCAATTCTGAGAAGCTGATTGTACTTTGCAACACGCTCACTTCTGCTTGGTGCGCCTGTCTTTATCTGGCAAGTGTTGAGAGCAACTGCAAGGTCAGCGATAGTTGTGTCTGCTGTTTCACCTGAACGGTGTGAAGAAATTGCAGTGTAGCCTGCCTTATGAGCCATTTTGATAGCCTCAAGTGTTTCGGAAACTGAGCCTATCTGGTTGAGCTTGATAAGGATAGAATTGCCGCAGCCAAGGCTGATGCCCTTTGCAAGTCTTTCTGTATTTGTTACGAACAGATCGTCGCCAACGAGCTGCACCTTGCCGCCAAGCTCCTTAGTGAGAAGCTGCCAGCCCTCCCAATCTTCTTCGTCGAGAGCGTCCTCGATAGAGATGATAGGGTACTTTTCAACAAGTTTCTTCCAGTGTTCGATAAGCTCTGCAGAAGTGAACTTTGTGCCGGCCTTTGGAAGAACGTACTCGCCCTTCTTTGAGCCTTTCCACTCGCTTGAAGCAGCGTCCATTGCTATCATGAAGTCCTTGCCAGGCTCATAACCTGCGTTCTTAACAGCTTCGAGTATATACTGGATAGCTTCCTCGTCGCTTGCAAGGTCAGGAGCGAAGCCACCCTCGTCGCCTACAGAAGTAGCAAGTCCCTTTGATTTAAGCAGGGCAGCCAGAGCGTGGAAAACCTCAGCGCACCAGCGGAGAGCTTCCTTAAAGCTTGGAGCACCCACAGGCATTATCATAAATTCCTGAACATCAACAGTGTTTGCAGCATGAGCGCCACCGTTAAGAATGTTCATCATAGGAACAGGAAGTCTGTTTCCTGAAATGCCACCGAGAAATCTGTAGAGAGGGATATCAAGAGAGATAGAAGCCGCTCTTGCAGCAGCGATAGAAACAGCGAGGATAGCGTTAGCACCAAGCTTTGACTTATCCTTAGTGCCGTCAGCCTTTATCATAGCCTTATCAACAGCATAGATGTCAGAAGCGTCAAGACCGCATACTGCGTCATTGATAGCAGTGTTGATGTTCTCAACTGCCTTTGTTACGCCCTTTCCGCCATATCTGCCCTTATCGCCGTCACGAAGCTCAAGTGCCTCAAACTCGCCTGTTGACGCACCGCTTGGTGCAGTGCCTCTGCCCACTGTTCCGTCTGCGAGATATACCTCAGCTTCAACGGTTGGGTTTCCTCTGGAATCCAGAATTTCACGTCCGATTACTTTTACGATCTCAAGATAGTTCATAATATAAGCTCCTTTTTAATATTATGCAGACTACCCGAACGCACCACCATTCGGGCTGACGACATTTCGCTCTTGTCATCATAGAGAAGTCTGCATGATCTATTCTCACGAGGTTAGTAACTACTAACCACTTTTATTTTACCACGGGCGAAGCCGTATGTCAATCTTAGTTAGGTGTATCTAACATATTTTATAGGTATGCACAAAAGGTGTACTGTCTGCAGGCATGGCTATTGACTTTTTGAACAACAGATAAGCTTTGCGAAACTTTTCGTTTGTTATTATTGACAAGCTTTGTGAGAATATTCGTTTTGGGCGTGATCTTATTTATGCTGAAAACAGCATAAAGCATGGTAGGGTATAGAAAAAAGCGGTGCAGAGATCGTTCTCCGACACCGCCTTGATTTGTTTCTCATTTCTCACTTAACTCTGCAAGTGCATTCGCCATTTTTAAATCGCTATCTGTGGTTATCTTGAAATTCAATGCGTCCCCGACGACAAGGTATATATCCTCATTACAAGCTGTAAACACAGAACAAGTATCCGTCAGCTTTTTCTTTTGCTCCTCGCTAAGCGAATAATAATTCCTCCTCAGATCCCCAAATCTGAAAGTTTGCGGAGTTTGCGCCTGATAAAGCTCGCTTCTGTTAAGCGTTTCCCTGACCTTTTCACCGTCAGATCTTATTATGGTATCAGCCGCAGGCATATAAGTTCCGCAGGCGGAATGTTCCCTCATCGCCTCGATATTGTCCTTTATTATCTTCTCCGTCACGAACGGTCTAACTGCGTCATGGGTGAGTATTATGTCCCCCTCATTCTTACCATGTTCAGCGACTATTGCCTCAGCTATGTTCATTACAGTGCCGTTTCTGTCAGCTCCGCCGTCTATTACTTTCACACGCCTGCTGTCTATCTCAAAGCGTTCAAAAAGCTCGTCAGTGTATTCGTGCCAGTCAGGTTTTATGCCCACATAAACCATATCTATCTCCTCCACTGCAAGAAACGCTCCCACTGTTCTAACAATAACAGGCACTCCGCCTATCTCTATAAACTGCTTTGGTATAACCGCACTTTTTACCCTAGAGCCACAGCCCCCTGCAACTATCCCTGCAAATATCATTTTATCTTCTCCTCATATAAAAAAAGTTCGGGACAGCCGTCCGCCCCGAACTTTATCGTTGTGTATTGAATTTACTTTATGCCGTATTTCTTCAGCAGAGCATCGATCTTTGTGTGTGGGTCGATGACCTGTGAAATTGACTTGTCATGATTGAGCGATGCAATGAAGTAAGCGATATACTTAGAGCAGTCTACCTCGTAGAACCATGGGCTTGAAAGCAGTTCAGGAGTTCTGTATGTGAGGTTCGTACCGAATACGCCGTCGATTATGCCGTCAGCATAAGCCTTGTTGAATGATTCAAGACCATTTGTGAAAATTGGATAAGTAGCATAGCAGTAGATCTTATTAGCTTTACGCTTTTTAAGCTCTACAGCGATATCCAGCATAGACTCGCCTGATGAGATGATATCGTCAGCGATGAAAACGTCCTTGCCGGCAACGTCATTACCCATGTATTCGTGAGCAACGATAGGGTTTCTTCCGTCGATGATAGTTGAATAATCTCTTCTCTTGTAGAACATACCGAGGTTTACGCCCAGAACAGAAGCGTAGTACATATTTCTGTTGATAGCACCCTCGTCAGGGGAGATTATCATGAAGTGATCCTTGTCAGGTCTGAAATCTGAAAGGTTTTTAAACATTGCCTTGAGAACCTGATAGGAAGGGATTATGTTGTCAAGACCCATGAGTGGAACGGCATTCTGTACTCTTGGATCGTGAGCGTCAAAAGTAAGGATATTTGAAACGCCCATAGACTGAAGCTCCTGAAGAGCAACTGCACAGTCAAGAGATTCTCTGTAGTTTCTTCTGTGCTGTCTGCCACCGTAAAGGGAAGGCATGATGATGTTTATTCTGTGAGCCTTACCGCCTGCAGCCTGGATTATTCTTTTAAGATCCTGATAATGATCGTCAGGCGACATACAGTTTTCCCTGCCGAAATAGTTGTATGTGCAGCTATAGTTTCCTACGTCGCAGAGAATGAAAAGATCGTCGCCTCTGATAGATGACTTGATAAGGCCCTTGCCGTCGCCGGAAGAAAATCTAGGACAAACAGCCTCAACAAGGAAAGTATCCTTAACAAATTCGTTTTCATTAGCCCATTTTGTAAGATAACCATCTACCTTCTTGCCAAGCTCGGAAGCGCCTGCCATAGCAATAAGACCAAGCGGTGCAACTCTTGAGTCATTGTCGAACAATACATTGTCAGCATTACCCATTATTATCATATCCTCCAATACTAATTGTTGTCTGACCTCAGGTCAGTACGAAACATACCAATATACATATATTATACTTTATAAATCCCGATTTTACAATAGCTTTTTTGCAAATAATAAATTTTTCTCACTTTTCACAAAAAACACACTGTTACTGCGGCACATTTAGACACAAAAATCAAGTAAACGTTTGCTGACCGCACGACAGGTAAACTTTTTTTGCATATATAAAAAAGTCCTTGCGTTTTTGGATAAAATGATATATAATAAAATAGAATAGGTATGTGTGCAGTATATTGCACACAACTGACAGAATTATTGAAGGAGTTAATGATATGACAAAAGCACAAAGATATTTCATGGAAATAAAAGATAAGAGAGTAGCGTTCATAGGTACGGGCGTAAGTCATCTGGAGCTTATAAAGCTTTTTCTCTCAAAGGGCATAAGATGCGTTGTCTGCGACAAAAAGACAGAGGACGAATTTGATGAGCTTATCTATGAGGAGCTTTCCGCAAAGGGCTGTGAGTTCTCATTGGGCGAGCATTATCTTGATATCATCTTCAACTGCGATATAGTTTTCAGAACACCTGGTATGTACTATAATGATGAAACTATTACAAAGGCAAGAAAAGCAGGCGTTGCCATTACATCAGAAATGGAAACTTTCTTTGACCTCTGCCCGTGCAAGATATACGGCGTAACAGGTTCAGACGGAAAGACTACTACTACTACCCTTATCAGCGAAATGCTCAAAGCCGAGGGCAAGCGTGTCCATATCGGTGGAAATATCGGCAAGGCTCTTCTGCCTATAGTTGAAACAATGTCCGACAGCGATGTTGCAGTGGTTGAGCTTTCAAGCTTCCAGCTTATCTCAATGAGACAGTCGCCAAACGTTGCCGCAATCACAAACATCACTCCAAACCACCTGAACGTTCACGGAACAATGGAGGAGTATATCGGTGCAAAGGCCAACCTTATCGCTCATCAGAACGGATACTCAAGAACTGTTCTCAACGAAGATAACGAGGAAACCATAAAGCTTGCAGACCTCGTAAGAGGAAAGCTTGTCACATTCTCTCTAAAGCACCCTGTTCAGACAGGCGCATATCTTAATGACGACGGTATGCTTTGCTACACGGAAAAGGGCAGAACTACAGAGATAGTGCACAAGGACGATATAAGGATACCTGGTATCCACAACGTTGCGAACTATCTCACAGCTATCGCCGCAGTATGGGGCGAGGTATCTATCCAGAGCATAGTTCAGGTAGCAAAGAACTTCGGTGGCGTTGAGCATCGAATTGAATTTGTAAGAGAGATAGACGGTGTTAAGTGGTATAACGATTCTATCGCAACAAGCCCTACAAGAGTTATCGCAGGACTTAATTCATTTAATCAGAAGCTTATCGTTATCGCAGGTGGCTATGACAAGAAGATACCTTTTGAGCCTCTTGCAGAACCTGTGAACAAGAACGTGAAGATACTCATTCTTCTTGGTGCGACAGCAGACAAGATAGAAAAGGCTGTTACAGAAAGCCCGCTGTATCCTGAAAGCGGTCTGAAAATAGTGAGAGTAAAGACCCTTGAAGAGGCAGTCCTTACAGCACAGAAAATGGCTGAAAAGGGCGATGTTGTCACACTTTCACCTGCCTGCGCAAGTTTTGACCTCTATCCTAACTTTGAGGCAAGAGGCAGACATTTCAAGCGACTTGTGAACGAACTCTAATTTTATAAAAAGCAGGGATATGTATTATGGATACATTTGAGATACTGTCACAGCTTTGCTCTGCGGCAGGTGTATCGGGAGCGGAAGGCTCAGCGGCTGAGGCTGCGGCAAAGCTCCTTGAAAAGTATGGCGAAGTCACCTTGGATAACGCTCTTGGCAGTGTTATCTGCAAGGTTGGAAGCTGGGAGGACGGCAAGCCTGTTATGCTTCTTGACGCCCATATAGACGAGATAGGCATGATAGTAACATACATCACAGAGGACGGCTTTTTGAAAATATCAGGCTGCGGTGGCCTTGATACAAGGCTTCTTTTGGCTCAGCAGGTGACTGTCTATGGCAGAGAAAAACTCACGGGCATCGTGACTTCAACTCCGCCTCACCTTGAAAAAGACAGCTCCGATGCACCTGAACTTGACAGCGTTTTCATAGATATAGGTTTCACGAGCCGTGAAAATGCAGCAAAGTATGTTTCTCTTGGGGACAGAGTGCTTATAGAAAACAAAGCCGAAAGGCTCGCAGGAAGCCGTGTGACATCCAAAGCAATTGACGACAGGTCAGGCTGTGCGGCTATCCTAAAGACTTTGGAGCTTCTCAATGGTCAGCAGACAGCTTATAATATCGCAGTGTGCTTTTCAACTCAGGAAGAAGTAGGTGAGCGTGGTGCAAAAACAGCCGCCTTTGATATCAATGCAGACTATGCGATAGTGGTGGACGTTTCCTTTGCTAGGACTCATTATGAGAGCGAGGAAGAGTGCGGCATAATGGGCAAGGGAGCGATGATAGGCATTGCTCCGTCCCTTTCACGAGAGATGTCAGATGGCTTTATTAGCCTTGCAGAAGAAAAGGGCATACCATATCAGCTTGAAGTCATGAGCGGAAAAACAGGTACGAACGCTGACGCTATCGGCGTGAGCGGAAGTGGAACAAAAGCCGTTACCATATCCATTCCAGAAAAGCATATGCACACGCCTGTGGAGATAGTTGATATAAACGATATTGATAATACGGCTCTGCTTATTGCAGAATATCTGAAAAGAGTGTAGATATTTATGTTGGATAAACTGAAAGATCTCTGCCTCCTTGACGGCATTTCAGGCGACGAGGGAGCGGTAAGAGAATATATAATAGATAAAATAGGCGATAAAGCTGAAATAAGGGTGGATAACCTTGGCAATGTCATAGCTTTCTGCAAGGGCAAAAAGACGCCTAAAAACAAGATAATGGTGTCTGCTCATATGGACGAGGTTGGCATGATAGTCACCTATGTGAACAGTGACGGCACGCTGAAAGTGTCATCAGTCGGCGGTGTTGACCCAAGAGTTGTTTTCGGCAGACGTGTCAAAATCGGCAGGAATAACGTCCTTGGCGTTGTGGGCGGAAAGGCTATCCATAATCTCACAGCCGAGGAGAGAAAAAAGTCTGTGCCTTTTGATAAGCTTACCATAGATATAGGCGTTGACAGCCGTGAGGAAGCCTTAAAGCTTGTGCGCCTTGGGGACAGTGTGAGATTTGTTTCCGATTTTGTAGAGTTCGGCGAGGGCTTCGTGAAGTGCAAGGCTATAGACGACAGAGCAGGCTGTGCAATAATGCTCAGAATGATAGAAGAGGGCATGGAGTATGACACATATTTCACCTTCGTGGTGCAGGAGGAGATAGGTTTGCGTGGCTCGACCTGTGCGGCGTTCAACGTTGCACCAGACTATGCAGTTGTGCTTGAATCCACAACTGCGGCGGATATTCCATCGGCTTCTGGAGAGAAAAGGGTTTGTGAGCTTGGAAAAGGTCCTGTTGTTTCATATATGGACAGACACACAATGTATGACCGTGAGCTTTTTGAGCTTGCATTTTCTGCGGCAGAAGAGAAAGGCATACCGTGTCAGACCAAAACAATGGTGGCAGGAGGAAATGACGCAGGTGCGATACACGTTTCCCGTGGTGGCGTAAAGACAGCCGCAGTGTCGCTCCCTTGCAGATATCTTCATTCTCCAAGCTGCGTGATAAATAAGGCGGACTTTGAGAACGCTTATGTTCTTACAAAATTGATCTTGGATAGGACTTATAACAAATGATCTATGAAACCAAAGAGATCAGCTCAGAACTGCTGAGCGGTCTTAAACCTAACAATTATACAAGGCGTATAAAGTCGCACTTTGCGGCATACGGCACAGAGTATGATTTTCTGCATTTCTATGCCGTTGAGGAAAGCGGAGAAAAGCTTGGTATCATATCAGTATTCAACGCCTCTATGATGATATCGACTTTCAAGGATAAGAGATTTGACGATAAGGTATTGGGCGAGCTTGCAGGGTTCATTCTTATGAATAAGCCTGCCGCAGTGGAGTTCGAGGCGGAGTATTCAGATAAGCTTGCAGAGCTTACTAAGGCAGAGTATAAGGGTGACAAACGGACGGAGTTCAGCTTTGTTGCGAAAAACGATATCCCGCCACTTGATGTGAATGAGTTGCCTAAGCTTGACGATGTTTTCAGGATACTTGCACCGTGTTTCCCTGCCATAAAAAATTCCTATGAGCTGTGGCTTACGGACACTTCCCACAGAGTAAGAAGAGGACTTTCACAGTCATTCCTGCTTGGAAACTACACCACTGCCACTATACAGTATATCATAGATGGAGTGGCACTTGTGGGACACGTTGGAACGATACCTGAGGAGCGTGGAAAATTCCATGCAAGACAGCTTTTGTATTGGATAGGTGAAAAGCTCACGCAGGACGGCTTTCAGGTTAGATTATTTGCAAGACCCCATAGAGTGAGCTATTATGAGGAGATAGGCTTTAAAGCCTGCGGAATAGATCTTGTATTGGAGAGAATAGAAAATGAATGAATGTATATTTGATATAGACCCAAAACTTTTATCTCTTGCCTCCGAGGCAGAGAATGAGTGCAGGGAGATGTTTGAAAAAATAGACAGCAATGCCGAGTATAACGGACAGAAAGTGCTGAAAGCTTTTATTGACAATCGTGTGAGCGAGGGCTGTCTTAAAGGCACGACAGGTTACGGATACGGCGACATGGGCAGAGATACTATAGACAAGGTGTTCGCTCAGGCACTGGGCGGTGAGGATGCTTTGGTAAGACACACTTTTGTGAACGGTACTCATGCACTATCTACCGCGCTTTTCGGAGTGCTTAGAAGCGGAGACACAATGCTTGCCTGCACTGGAAAGCCATATGATACTCTTGAGGAGATAATCGGTATCAGAGGCGAAAAGGGCAACGGCTCACTTATTGATTTCGGTGTAAAGTATGAGCAGGTAGACCTTGTGAACGAAATGTATCCTGATTATGACGAGATAGCAAAGAAAGCCGTTGGCGCAAAGATAGCCTATATCCAGCGTTCAAGAGGCTATTCTCTCAGACCGTCACTGACAGTGGAGATAATCGGAAAGATAGCAGAAACAGCAAAGAAAGCTAATCCTGATATAATCGTCATGGTGGATAACTGCTACGGTGAGTTCGTTGAAAGAAAAGAGCCACTGAGCGTTGGTGCAGATATCATAATAGGCTCGCTTATCAAAAATCCAGGCGGTGGAATTGCTTCTACAGGCGGATATATCTGCGGCAGAGCAGACCTTGTGGAAAAGTGTGCCGACAGGCTCACCTGCGTTGGCATGGGCAAGGAAGTTGGTTGTTCACTTAACCAGAACAGAGAAATGCTCCTTGGCTTTTTCTTAGCACCGCAGGTGGTTGCTTCTGCTCTTAAAACATCAGTTTTCGCCTGCCGTTTCTTTGAAAAGCTTGGCTACAAGACCCTTCCTGAGAGCGGAGAAACAAGAACGGATATAATCGCATCTATTCTTCTTGAAAACGAGGAGAACCTCGTGGCTTTCTGTCAGGGAATACAGAAAGGCTCGCCGGTTGACAGCTATGTTACCCCTGAGGCATGGGATATGCCGGGCTATGACAGCAAGGTGATAATGGCGGCAGGAGCATTCACAATGGGTGCGTCCATAGAGCTTTCAGCAGACGCTCCTATAAGACCGCCGTTTGCCGCATGGCTGCAAGGCGGAATCACATACCCAACAGGCAAAGCAGGCGTTATGCTTGCCGCACAGGAGATGTATAACAAAGGTTTACTTAGAATATAAAATTTGACTGGAAAGGAATGATATTCAATGGCAGAGATATTCAGCGTTACTGTCGAGGAGATAATCAAACAGCTTAATATGGAGATAATCTATGCTCCTGAGAACATCAGCAGCCTTGTTGTTACTGAGAATGATTGTAACAGACCTGGACTTCAGCTTATGGGATTTTATGAGTATTTCAACGCAGAGCGTGTTCAGATATGCGGAAATATGGAGTTTGCTTATCTTGCTTCACTTGACGAGAAAACAAGATATGAGAGGATAGACGCTCTTTTTGCTACAAAGATACCGCTTTTTATCGTGGCAAGAGGTCATGAGCTTTATCCTGAAATGGTTGAGATAGCTAAGAAATACGGTGTACCTATTGCAAGAACTCAGGACAGCACAACAGCATTTATCGCCGCACTTATCGGCTACCTGAACGTTGAGCTTGCTCCGAGAATAACACGCCACGGCGTTCTTATCGAAGTATACGGCGAGGGTATCCTTATCGTGGGCGAGAGCGGCGTTGGTAAGAGCGAAACAGCTATCGAGCTTGTAAAGAGAGGTCATAGACTTGTGGCTGACGATGCCGTTGAGATAAGAAAGACATCAAACAGAACGCTAGTAGGCTCATCACCTGATAATATCCGTCACTTCCTCGAACTGAGAGGTATCGGTATCATCAACACAAGACGTCTGTTCGGTATGGGTGCTGTAAAGGTAAGTGAGAAGATAGACCTTATTGTAGAGCTTGAGCCATGGGACAGCACAAAGATATACGACAGAATGGGCGTAGACAACGAGTATACTACTATCCTCGGTATAAAAATACCAAGCCTTACCATTCCTATAAAGCCGGGCAGAAACCTTGCTGTTATCCTTGAAGTTGCGGCTATGAACAACCGTCAGAAGAAAATGGGTTATAACGCTGCCGCTGAACTTTTGCAGAATCTTGGTCTGCAAATGGACAAGAAAGACAAGGTCAAGAACTGGGATAATTTCTAAAAACACGCATATACTTTTTTAAATAGGAGATAGATCATAATGCACTTACAGGGAGATATGCACACGCACACTATAGCTTCAACTCATGCTTACTCCACCATAACAGAGAACTGCCAGTGGGCTGAAAAATACGGAATGAAAGGCATAGCGATGACAGACCATGCCATGAAAATGCCCGACTCGCCACATATCTGGCATTTTGTCAATCTTGGCATACTGCCGAGAAAGATAAACGGGATAACCGTCCTCAGAGGTATAGAGGCTAACGTTGTGAGCGATGACGGAGAGCTTGATACTGACGAAAAGCTTCTTTCAGGACTTGAATGGGTGGTGGCGTCTATGCACAGTGCCTGCTATACTCCCTCGACACCTGAGAACCACACTAAAAGCTGGCTGAAAGTCGCACAGAACCCTCAGGTGGATGTCATAGGTCACTGCACCACCGCTCCTTTTATGTTCGATTATGAAAAGGGCGTAAAGGCGTTCAAAGAGTACGGCAAGCTTGTGGAGATAAACGAAAGCTCATTTGTGTGCAAAAGGTCGCCCAGAAGAAACGTAGTGGAGCTTATGAAACTTTGCAAAAAGTATGAAGTGCCTGTGGTCTTTGACTCTGATTGTCATTTCTGTCAGCTTATCGGTCAAACACCGAAAGTGGCAAAGATAGCGGAGGAACTTGATTTTCCTGAGAAGCTTATCATGAACAGTGATTGGGAAAAGATAAGGGAATATGTTCTTGCGAAAAGACCAAACCTCGATATTTAAAACAATGAAAGGAGAAGCCCTCACAAGGGCGTTTTACAGATATATATGAATACACAAAAGCTGCTTGATCTTGCCTCAGAGCTTGAATGTAATGTTGTCTACAACGAGCCGCTTTCAAAGCATACCACATTCCGCACAGGTGGAGCGTGTACTGCAATGGTGGATATAAGCTCAGAGGAAAGCCTTGCAAAACTTGTTAGAGCCGCACACGAATGGAACGTAAGATATATTGTTGTTGGAAATGGCTCAAATCTTTTATTTGACGATAAGGGCTATGAGGGAGTGGTGTTCCTCATGGGTCAGTCAGTGGACGAGATAAAAATGATGAACGAAAACACCATATACGCCGAGGCTGGGTGCAGCCTTATAAAGCTGTGCAGATTCGCTCTTGAGCATAACCTCACAGGACTTGAGTTTGCCTATGGCATACCGGGAACTGTGGGCGGTGCTATATATATGAACGCAGGTGCTTATGACGGGGAGATAAAAAACGTTATAACCTCTGCGAACTCCGTGAGGGCAGACGGTACTGTACATACTACAGAGGCAAATAAAATGGCTCTTGCTTATCGCAGCAGCTGCTATCAGAAAAACGGTGAAGTCATAACCTCAGGAGTGTTCAGACTTGAGGCAGGAGCGTATGACGATATACAGGACAAAATGGTGGAGCTTATGGGCAGACGCCGTTCAAAACAGCCACTTGAATATCCAAGTGCAGGCTCGACTTTTAAAAGACCTGAGGGACAGTTTGCAGGAAAGCTCATTGAGGACTGTGGTCTGAGGGGATACACAGTGGGAGGAGCACAGGTGTCTGAAAAGCACTGCGGTTTTGTGGTGAACAAGGGTGGTGCAACAACTGAGGATATAATGTCGGTGATAAGACACGTTCAGCACATTGTCAAAGAGCAGACAGGCTATCTTCTTGAATGTGAGGTAAAGATAATACCTTACAAGGAATAACTTAAATAGGGATCAATAAGTGATGATTTTTTTCAGCTTTGTAAGAAAGGAATGAACGTTATGCAGTTTGTGATAATTACTGGTATGTCAGGATCGGGAAAATCAAGTGCCGTGAATGTGCTTGAAGATATAGGATATTACTGCGTTGATAATATGCCGCCTGAGCTTATCCCAAAGTTTGCAAACATATGCAGTCAGTCTGACGGAAAAATAGACAAGGTAGCGTTTGTTGTTGATATAAGAGGCGGCGACCTTTTTCTGAAGCTTCAAGACACAGTAAAGCAGCTTCAGGGCGAGGGCGTGAGTCTTAAAATACTTTTCCTTGACAGCTCAGATGACGTTATCGTGAGAAGATACAAGGAAACAAGAAGAAAGCACCCTCTTGACGAGGTGTCATATGGAAACATAAGAAAAGCTATTGAAACTGAGCGTGAGATATTAAGACCTATAAAAGCACAGGCTGATTTTTATATAGACACGTCCAGAAGCTCAACAGCTCAATTTAAGGAAAGGCTTTATTCCATATTTCTTGGAAACAACGAGTTTATGCATATTGATGTTCAGTCGTTCGGGTTCAAGTTCGGTGCAATGAGCGAGGGCGACCTTGTATTTGACGTAAGGTGTCTGCCTAATCCGTTTTATGTACCTGAGCTTAAGAACAAAACAGGTCTTGACAAGGACGTTTATGATTATGTTTTGAGCTTTGACGAAGCCAAAGTGCTTCTAGGCAAGCTAACAGATCTTATCGACTATCTCATACCTCTTTACGAAAAAGAGGGCAAGTCACAGCTTGTTATAGCGTTCGGCTGTACGGGCGGAAAGCATAGGAGCGTTACCTTTGCAGAAGCAGTTGCGGAGCATCTGAGAAAGCAAGGTCACAGGATAAGAATAACACACAGAGATATAAATAATCAGTAAGGCGGTTTGAAAGTTGGAGGACGTATCCTTTTCATATAGAGCAAAAGAAGAAATAATCAGCAAGATAAATTCAAAGCCAAAGGCTGACGTGTGCATGATGGGTATGCTCACGTATTGTAACTGTCTGTCAGATGATGAGATATCTTTTCTCACTGAAAACAAAGCGGTAGCGGACTTTTTCGTGTTGAACACTGGCAGGATAACTGGTAATGAAAACGCAGTGTTAGTCACAGAGCAGAAAAAGCGAAACGGCGTTGTGCTTTATGCTTTGGATATTCCTGAGCGTGAGGACAGGCTCACACTTCTTGACTATTTCAGAATGGATAAGAGCAGGCGTTTGGAAGAAGCTGACCTGCCTAAAGAGAAGTTTTATCCACAGCTCGTGGCTGGTATATTTCTTGCCTGCGGTTCGGTGAACAATCCTGAGAAAAAATATCATATGGAGTTCGTTATGCCAACGATAGAGCTTTGCAATGATTTTGGTATGCTGCTTATAGATAATTACGATATCACTCCAAAGCACGTTGAACGTAAGAACGCACAGATAGTTTACATAAAAGAGTCTGAGAATATCATAGATATGCTTACTCTTATGGGTGCGCCTATGTGTTCGCTTGAACTTATGAACGTAAAAATGATGAAAGATATGCGCAACAAGATAAACCGAGCGGTGAACTGCGATAACGCCAATATAGAGAAGTCGCTGAAAGCAGCGGAAAAGCAGATAAGCGATATCGAGCTTATAGACGAGACAGTGGGGCTTTATTCTCTTCCTGATAATTTGCAGGAGATAGCTGAGCTTAGATATAATAATCCCGACTACAATCTTAAAGATCTTGGTGCAGCCATAGATCCTCCTATCTCACGTTCGGGGGCAAACCACAGATTGCAGAAGATAGCAGAGATAGCTGACAGGATAAGAGTTGAAAAAGGTCTTGCACTGAAAGAGGAATAAAAATGCCTGAGTTTGTACATCTACATCTTCATAGTGAATATTCGCTCCTTGACGGCGCCTGCCGTATCAAGGAGCTTGTTTTGCGTGTAAAGGAGCTTGGACAGAAAGCTGTTGCGGTCACAGACCATGGAAATATGTTCGCGGCGGTGGAGTTTTACAACGAATGTCTTGCTCAGGGCATAAAGCCTATAATAGGCTGTGAGGTGTATGTTGCACCAAGAACACGATTTGACAAGCTAGCGAAGATAGACAGTTCGCCTTACCACCTTGTGCTTCTGTGCGAAAACAATGAGGGTTATCAAAATCTTATAAAGCTTGTGTCGGCGGCATATACAGAGGGCTTTTACAGCAAACCGAGAGTAGATGTTGAATTGCTTGAAAAATACCACAAGGGGCTTATCTGCTTGTCGGCTTGTCTTGCGGGTGAGATACCTAGAAAGCTGACAAATGGCGATTATGAGGCTGCAAAGCAGACTGCTCTTAAATATCGTGATATATTTGGCAGGGATAATTACTTTATAGAGCTTCAAAATCATAAGTTTGCAGACCAGCAGAGAATATTGCCTATGCTTATAAAGCTTTCACGAGAAACAGGAATACCGATGGTCTGCACTAATGACGCACACTATCTCAGACGTTCAGACGCTAATGCGCAACGTGTGCTAATGTGTATCTCAACAGGCACGACACTAGACGACCCAAGCAGGCTTGAATTTCCGACAAACGAGTTTTATGTAAAGTCAGCAGAAGAAATGGCGGAGCTTTTTCCCTCTCAGCCTGAGTCGCTGGAGAATACAGTAAAGATAGCTGACAGATGTAATGTAAGCTTTGAGTTTGGCAAAACAAAGCTTCCGTATTTCCATATAGACGGTGTTTCAGATAACGAAAAGTTTCTTCGCGATATGTGCATGAAAGGGCTTTATAAACGTTATGAAAATCCTACAAAAGAGGCTTTGAAACGTGTTGACTATGAGCTTGACGTTATAACGAGAATGGGATATACTGACTATTATCTCATCGTGTGGGATTTCGTACATTATGCAAAGACACATGGTATACCTGTTGGCTGCGGACGTGGTTCAGGTGCAGGAAGTCTGTGTGCTTATTGCATAGGCATAACGGGTATAGACCCGCTGAAATATGATCTGCTTTTTGAACGTTTTCTTAATCCAGAAAGAGTTTCCATGCCTGACTTTGATATAGATTTTTGCATGGAAGGCAGACAGCGTGTTATTGATTACGTTGTGGAGAAATACGGCTCTGACCATGTGGCGCAGATTGCGACCTTTGGCACGCTTGCGGCAAAGCAGGCAGTGAGAGATGTGGCAAGAGCAATGGGTCTGCCTTATCAGACCGGAGATATGCTTGCAAAGAAAATACCTAGAGGTCAGCCACTGAAATATTCCATAGAGAATATACCTGAGCTTAGTTCCCTTTATAAGACTGATATGAAGATACGACAACTTCTTGATATTGCCATGAGCGTCGAGGGTATGCCACGAAACGTGTCCACCCACGCAGCAGGCGTTGTTATCACAAAAGAGCCGGTTGACTTTTACGTTCCTCTCTATTCTCGTGACGGACAAGTTTCCACACAGTATACAATGACAGTGCTTGAACGATTGGGACTCCTTAAAATTGATTTTCTCGGACTCCGCAACCTTACCATTATAGACCACTGCCGAAAGCAGGTGATAGAAACTCACCCTGATTTTGACTTGGAGAAGATACCTCTTGATGACAAAAAGGTATATGAAATGCTGTCACAGGGCAAAACGGAGGGCGTTTTCCAGTTTGAAAGTGCAGGAATGACTGCAACTGTCATGAAGCTTCGCCCTGAAAGATTAGAGGACCTTATCGCTGTTATCTCTCTTTACCGCCCGGGACCTATGGACTCGATCCCAACATACATCCGAAACCGCCATGAACCTGACAGGATAGTGTATAAGCACCCATTGCTCAAAGGCATACTTGAAGTGACATACGGCTGTATAGTTTATCAGGAGCAGGTAATGCAGATATTCCGCACGCTCGCAGGATATTCATACGGCAGAGCGGATATCGTAAGGCGAGCAATGGCTAAAAAGAAAGCGGCTGTTTTGGAAAACGAGCGAAAAGCGTTTATCTACGGTGAGAAAGGGCAGTGCTGTGGTGCAGTGGCAAACGGTGTGCCCGCTAATGTTGCCAATGAGATATTTGACGAAATGACCTCTTTTGCAAGCTATGCCTTTAACAAATCCCATGCGGCGGCTTATGCAACTATCGCATATCAGACAGCGTATTTAAAATGTCATTTCTATAAAGAATATATGGCGGCACTTATGACTATCACGCTTCTTGACAGCACCGATAAGCTTTACGGTTATATTGCAGACGTGAGCAAAAACGGTGTGAAGATATTGCCGCTGGATATAAATAAGAGCGAAAGCGGTTTTGTGGCAGAGCCTGAGGGAATACGCTTTGCACTTCTTGCGGTTAAGTCACTTGGTGAGGGGGCTATCGACAGGATAGTTTCTGAGCGTAAATCAGGTGGAGCGTTTCGTTCGCTTCAAGATTTTTGTACACGAGTTTCGGGCAGAGATATCCACCTGAGAACAGTGGAAGCGCTTATAAAGAGTGGAGCTTTTGACGGTTTTGGATACACCAGACGTGAACATCTCAATGCTTGCGAGGACATAATGAAAAGCGTAACTCGGTCAGACGGAAGTGTGATTGAGGGTCAACTTGACTTGTTTGGCATGGGTGCTGCTTTGCCAATGGAAAAGAAGATAGAACGCTGCGGTGAGTTTGACGAACAGCAGCTTCTTGAATTTGAGCATGAAGCTCTTGGTATGTATATATCAGCCCACCCTATAGACCGCTTTGAGTGTGTGATTTCAGCCACAAGGTGCGTCACCTCTGCACAGCTCATAAAAGCCTGTACAGACGAGGGCGGAATGGCTGATAAACGTTTCGCTGATGGGGCGGAAGTAGACTATGCAGGAATGGTCAGGGGCAGAAAAATGCTAAAGACCAAAAAAGGCGATATGATGTGTTTTGTGGAGCTTGAAGACAAGTTCGGAACATTAGAGATAGTGGTTTTTCCGTCAGTTTTTCAAACTATGGGAGGCCTTATAAAAGACAGAGCGCTTCTACACGTCAAAGGCAAGATATCATGCAAAGAGGAAGAAGAACCTAAGATACTTGCGGATATGCTCGAGCCTGTCGATAGATTTTGCTCATTACAGCTTCAAAGGGATATTTGCGTAAGGCTTGTTTCAAGAGATGCAGAGGGCATAAAGGCTGTTAGAACTATAGCCGAGAAATACAGAGCACAGACTGGTTCAAAGTTTGCTGTATTTTTCAGCGATATACGCAAAATGACAGGCATAAAGTCTGTTCATGCTGTGAAAATGTGTCCCGAACTGCTTGTCGAACTTGAAAACAGACTGGGTGCTGAAAACGTGGTATTTATGGACAGAAAAGGAGAATAAAAATGGAGCCAAGAACATATAAGGTAACAAAAATTGACGGCGATTATGCACATCTTCTCAATGTGGACACAGGCGAAGATCTTCTTATGGCAAGAGCGCTTTTGCCTGACGAAACAGACGAGGGAACAATGCTCCACTGGGAAAATTTCATTTATACGGTAATAGAATAAGTGCATTTATGAAATTCTTGTGAAAAGTATGGAAATCTGCACAGGAATGTGATATACTATATTATTATCGTGTTATCACGAAAAATTTTAGCGTGAAAACGCTTGAAGGAGTAATCAAATGGCTGTATCTTATAGTAGGGAAGAACTCGGCAGAGGGATATCTCTTACAAGAATATATGACAAGAAATTCAAGTCAAACTGCGTGAAGATAGCATTTATATCACCGCTGAACGAAAAAACAGCCTGCGTCAATGCAATGCTTCAAACAGTGCTTGTGACATCGAATGCGGAGATACCTTCACGAACAAAGCTTACTTCCACACTCACCGGGTTGTATGGTTCGAGCATAGGCACCAACTGTGGTACCATAGGCGATTATCAGTCTGTCGGTCTGTCTGCGAGCTTTATCGGCGACGATTATACTATAGATGGCGAAGTAATATCCGTTCAGGTGGTAAGACAGCTTCTCAATTGTCTGATAAGACCGCACCTTGTTGAGGGAAAGTTCTGTGAGAAGTATTTTACTTTGAGAAAGCAGGAGCTTATCGACGCTATTGTTGCCACTGTCAATGATAAGCGTGGCTATGCACTTTTGCAGGCGAAAAAGGTCATATTTGAGGGCGAGCCTGCGGCTGTGTCTGCAATCGGAACGGTGGAGCTTGCGGAGAACATAACTCAGGAGGATTTGTTAAGACAACACAAAAAGCTTCTTGAAAGTGCAAAGATAGAGATAACCATATCAGGCGGCGGAAACACGGCTGCTGCGGAAAAGCTTATAAGAGATGAAATGGCTGCTCTTATAAGAGTTTCACCTGTGGAGAAGATAGACTACAGACACAATTCACCTGCAAAGGCGGAGCCTGTTTATAGAGAGCTTAAAATGCAGGTAAGCCAAAGCAAAATGGTCATGGCATTCAAGTCTGATTATGATGATATCTACACCGCAAAGCTTTTCTGTATGCTTCTCGGAGCAACGCCTTTTTCAAAGCTTTTTGCAAACGTAAGAGAAAAGATGAGCCTTTGTTATTATTGTTCCTCTGCATATGCCGACAGAAAGGGCACGCTTTTTATCGACAGCGGAGTTGAAAGCTGTAACATAGAAAAGGCAAAAAAAGCTATCGAAGAACAGCTCGAAGCCATATGTAATGGTGACCTTACAGATGAGGAGCTTGAAAACACAAAGAAATCTCTTTGCGGCGGCTTTAAGTCAAATTATGACAGCATATATGATATCATGGGTTGGTATGCAGCGCAGAACACACGAAACACAGCTTTCACTCCTGAGGAGATAAACGAGCGGATAGCAAAGCTTACCCGTGAGGACGTAATAAGCTGTGCAAAGACTTTTAAGCCTGATACTGTTTTCGTGATCAGGGGCGAGGAAGAGGAGGACTGTGATGAATAAGGAGATCGTAAAGAGCGAGCGACTGGGCGAGAGCTACAGCGTTTTTCATCACCCGTCAGGACTTGACGTGCTTGTGTGGAAAATGGAGGGCTTCACAACTACAGAAGCCATATTTGCCACAAAGTACGGCTCAATTTACAACTGTTTCAAGACCAAGGACAGCAAAGATTTCATCACTGTGCCTGAGGGCATAGCCCATTTTCTTGAGCATAAGCTTTTTGAAAACGAAGACACAGATGTTTTTGACTTATATGCAAAAACTGGTGCCAACGCAAACGCTTTCACGTCTTTTGATGAAACGGCATATACGTTCAGTTGCTCGGAAAACTGGGAGGATTCTCTTGAAATACTTCTTGACTTTGTTCAGAAGCCATATTTTACGGAGCAATCTGTGGCTAAGGAGCAGGGAATAATCGGTCAGGAAATAAAAATGTGTGCAGATTCTCCTGAAAGACAGTGTTTTTATAATCTGCTGAAAGCTTTGTATGTAAACCATCCTATAAAGATAGATATTGCAGGAACTGTTGATACTATTGCTGAGATAACTCCTGATCTTCTTTATAAGTGTTACTACACTTTCTATAATCTTCACAACATGGTCCTTGCCATTGCAGGAAATGTTGACGAGGATAAGGTCATGGAAATATGCGATAAAATGTTGAAGCCATGCGAGAATATGGAGCTTGAAACAAAGCTCCCTGATGAGCCTGAGAATGTAGCGCAGAAAAAGATATTTCAGAGCTTCCCTGTGGGTCTGCCACTTTTCAATATCGGCTTCAAGTGCAAGCCTTATGAGGGCAGAGAACTTTTTAAAAAGGCTGGAACAGCGTCAGTTGCGCTTCATCTGCTCATTGGCTCTTCGTCACCTCTTTATAAACAGCTTTTTGATGACGGACTGATAAATTCGCAGTTCGGTGTCGAAGTGTTCACAAGCTGTGGAGTATTCTCTCCAATAATATCAGGTGAATCCCATGACCCCGAAGAGCTTTATCGCCGTTATCTAGCTGAGATAGAGCGTGTAAAGAAAGAGGGCTTTGACAAGTCGCAGTTTGATATGATAAAGCGTTCTATGTACGGCGAAATAGTAAGAGGAATGAATAATCCTGAAAGAGCAGCAGATTATCTTGCAGAAAGCTATTTTGAAAACTCTGACGCTTTCTATGAAGCACAGGTTCTTGCAGAAATGACTGTGGAGGATTGCGAAAACGCCGTAAAAGAAATGTTCGACCCTGAAAAGTCGTCTATCTCCGTGGTAGATAATAAGTAGGTATTTTGAGCCACAGACTCAGTGAAAGGAATGATAAATTTATGACAGCATTGCAGTTTCTTGCCGACTCTTCGGCAAATGACGCAATAAGGGAAAAACTCAGAGAGTTTCCGAACAGAGTTTATTTCCCCAATTTCGGAAAGGGTGACAATATCTTCAAAGAGGGTATTGATATCGACAGAGTGCTTTTTACAGTGCCAGGCACGAATTTCAAGATATATTGGTATGGTTTTTTAATAACCATCGGTATTCTTCTTGCGATGATATACGGCTTCAGGAGAATGAAGACCGTAGGCATCGACCCTGACAGAGCGACAGATTCCGTTATCGGCGGACTTATTGGAGCTATCTTTGGCGCAAGATTTTATTATATCATCTTTAATACAGAGGGCATGAAATTCTCAGAGTTTTTCGATATTCGTGACGGAGGTCTTGCTATCTACGGCGGACTTATCGGTGCGATAATCGTGGGCGGAATTATAGCAAAAGTAAGAAAGCTGAAGCTTACTGCGCTTCTTGACGTGGTCGCACCATGTTTTCTTATCGGTCAGTGTATCGGACGTTGGGGCAACTTCTTCAATCAGGAGGCCTTCGGTGCAAACACCAAGCTTCCTTGGGGCATGATAAGCAACACCACAATGGAATATATCTCAAACCATTATGACGAGCTTGGCAGCAAAGTGTCGGCTCTTGACCCTATCCACCCATGCTTCCTTTATGAATCAATTTGGTGTCTTATTGGATTTATAATCTTGCATTTCTATCTTAAACACCGCAAGTTTGACGGCGAAGTATTCCTTATGTACACAGGCTGGTACGGTCTGGGAAGATTTTTCATCGAGGGTCTGAGAACAGATTCGCTCTATCTTGGAAACATAAGAGTATCACAGCTTGTTGCAGGCACTTGTGTTCTTGCTTCACTTGTACTTATAATCGTGTTCAGAGGTATCACAAAGAGAAACAGCGACTATAAACTGTTCGTTGACACTGAGCTTTCAAAGGCACAGCTTGAGCAGTATAACAGCTATAATGATATGCAGCAGGAAAAGAAAGAGCTTAAACATAAGATAAAAGAGGCTAAGGATAAGGGCGAAAGCTTTATCGAGCTTCAAAAAGAATATGACGAAAAGTTCGGCAAGCAGGCTCAAAAAGACAAGCTTAAAGAAGCCGAGGAAAAGGACAAGGAGTCACACACCAAAGCTGAGACAGAGTATAAGTCTATCCTTGGTGACGATAACGACGAGGACCGCGAAGTAAAAGATACAGATGAAAAGGATACGGAGGAAGAATAAATGGGACAGATAATTGACGGCAAGGCAGTATCAGCCAAGGTCAAGGAAGAAATAAGACTTGAAACAGAGAAGCTTAAAGAGCAGGGCATAGAGATAGGTCTTGCAGTGGTCATCGTCGGTGATGACCCTGCTTCTCAGGTTTATGTAAGAAACAAGGAAAAGGCTTGCGAAACTGTGGGCTTTAATTCATTCAAGTATGCTCTCCCTGCGGAAACAACAGAAGAAGAGCTTCTCGACCTTGTCAAAAAGCTCAATGATGATGACAGAGTGGACGGAATACTCGTTCAGCTCCCACTGCCAAAGCACCTTGACGATAAAGTGATAATAAATAACATCAGACCTGACAAGGACGTTGACGCTTTCCACCCTGTAAATGTGGGCAAAATAATGATTGGCGACTATAGCTTTCTTCCATGCACACCTGCCGGCGTTATGGAGCTTATCAAGTCAACAGGTACTGACATTGCAGGCAAGGAGTGTGTAGTGGTTGGCAGAAGCAATATCGTTGGTAAGCCACAGGCTATGTTGCTTTTGCATAATAACGGCACTGTTACTATCTGCCATTCAAAGACAAAAGATCTTAAAGAAGTTTGTCAGAGAGCAGATATCCTAGTTGCGGCTGTTGGCAGACCAAAGATGATAACCGCTGAATATATCAAGGAGGGTGCAGTAGTTATCGACGTTGGTATGGATCGTGATGAAAACGGCAAGCTTTGCGGTGACGTTGATTTTGAGGACTGCAAGGATAAGGCTTCATTTATCACACCTGTTCCAGGCGGAGTTGGCCCTATGACCATTGCAATGCTTATGAGAAACACACTTACAGCAGGCAAGGCTCATCACGGCATAGAATAGTTGTAAAATTTCTGTTAAGACTATTTACAATTTGTCTGAAATAATGTATAATATATGAGTTGCTTACTGCAACATATCCATGCAACAGAATATGGGTCACGCCCGTAAGTGGGAAAGTTACCTGCCATATTCTTTTACATCGGAAATATTTTAACGAAAGAGGTACAAAAAAATGCTTAGAAAAGACGAAAAGACAGCTGTTATCGAAGCTAACAGAACTCACGAAACAGACACAGGTTCACCTGAGGTACAGATCGCTATCCTTACAAAGAGAATCAGCGACCTTACAGAACATCTTAAGACACACAAGAAGGACAACCATTCAAGAAGTGGTCTGTTCAAGATGATCGGTAAGAGAAGAAATCTTCTCAACTACCTCAAGAAGAAGGATATCGAAAGATATAGAGCTACTATCGAAAAGCTGGGTATCCGTAAGTAATCATGTAACTGACATCAAGGCAGAGGCATTTATTGCCACTGCCTTTTGGTGTTTATTTGAATTGTTGGTGAAAGGTAACTTAGCATTAAACAGAATGTATGAAGCTCGTATGTCCTGTTTATTGCTAATGCTTTCACCATACAGAAAAAACTAAATTTCTAAAATGGAGGAAAGACAATGTTTGAGAATTTCAAAACTTTTGAAACGACATATGCAGGCAGACCTGTAGTAGTTGAAACAGGTAAGACCTGCGGACTTGCTAACGGCTCTTGCTGGGTAAGATACGGTGAAACGGTTGTAATGGCTAACGTTACAGCTTCCGCAAAGCCAAGAGAGGGTGTTGACTTTTTCCCACTTTCAGTTGACTTTGAGGAAAAAATGTATGCAGTAGGCAGAATACCAGGTTCTTTCACAAAGAGAGAAGGCAAGGCTTCTGACAAGGCTATCCTTGCTTCAAGATGTGTAGACAGACCTATCAGACCTCTTTTCCCAAAGGATATGAGAAATGACGTTTCAGTTGTTATGACAGTTCTTTCTGTTGACCCTGACAACTCACCTGAGATCACAGGTATGATAGCTACATCTATTGCACTTTCCATCTCTGATATTCCATGGAACGGCCCAGTTGCATCTATCAACGTAGGTTACGTTGACGGCGAGCTGGTGCTCAACCCAACTCTTGAGCAGAGAGCTAAGAACAGACTTAACCTTACAGTTGCAGGTTCAGCTGAAAAGATAGTAATGATCGAAGCAGGTGCTGACCAGATACCTGACGATCTTATGCTCAAGGCTATCATGACAGGTCATGAAGAGATAAAGAAAATGGTAGCTTTCATCAACGATATCAAGGCTCAGATCGGTAAGCCTAAGTTTGAGTTTGAGTCAATGGAAGTTGACCATGATCTGTTCGACGCTGTTGAAGCAATGGTAGGCGAGCAGGTAAAGGTTGCTCTTGATACAGATGATAAGAATGTAAGAGACGCAAGACTTCAGCCAATAATCGACGCTGTTCATGAGAAGTTCGACGAGCAGTGCGAGGATAACACAGCTGTTCTTGACGAAGTTATGTATAAGCTCCAGAAGAAGATAGTAAGAAACTGGCTCTATGAGGGCAAGCGTGTTGACGGCAGAGGTATCGACGAGATAAGACCACTTGCCGCAGAAGTTGGTGTTCTCCCAAGAGTACATGGTTCAGGTATCTTCACAAGAGGTCAGACACAGGTAATGACTATCGCAACACTTGGCCCTGTTTCAGACGCTCAGAAACTTGACGGTATCGACGAGGAAACTTCCAAGAGATATATGCACCAGTACAATTTCCCTTCATATTCTGTTGGTGAAACAAGACCTTCAAGAGGTCCAGGAAGAAGAGAGATAGGTCACGGCGCACTTGCTGAGAGAGCACTTGTTCCGGTTATTCCTTCTGTTGAAGAGTTCCCATATGCTATCAGATGCGTATCTGAGGTGCTTTCTTCAAACGGTTCTACATCACAGGGTTCTATCTGTGGTTCTACACTTGCACTTATGGACGCAGGCGTTCCTATCAAAGAGCCTGTTGCAGGTATTTCATGCGGTCTTATCACTAAGGAGGACGGCAGCTGGATGACTATGGTAGACATTCAGGGCCTTGAGGACTTCTACGGCGATATGGACTTTAAGGTAGGCGGTACAAAGAACGGTATCACAGCTATTCAGGTGGATATCAAGGTAGACGGTCTGACTCCTGAGATAATCGCAAGTGCTTTTGAAAAGACAAGAAAAGCAAGAATGTATATTCTTGATGAGATAATGCTCAAGGCTATCCCTGCTCCTCGTGCTGAGGTAAGCAAGTGGGCACCTAAGATGCTGGCAACAAAGGTACCGGTTGACAAGATCAGAGAAGTTATCGGTTCAGGCGGAAAGGTAATTCAGAAGATCTCTGCTGAGTGCGACGTTAAGATAGACATATCTGAGGACGGTAGCGTATTCGTTTCAGGTATCGACAAGGAAAAGGCTGAACAGGCAATCAATATCATCAATACTATCGCTAATGACCCTGAGATAGGTGCTATCTACAGAGGTAAGGTAGTAAAGATCATGAACTTCGGTGCTTTCGTTGAGATAGCTCCTGGTAAGGACGGTTTGGTACACATTTCTAAGCTTGACAAATCAAGAGTAGAAAAGGTGGAGGACGTTGTTTCAGTTGGCGACGAGATCGTTGTTAAGGTAATGGAGATCGACGATCAGGGCAGGATCAATCTTTCAAGAAAAGACGCTCTTGCTGATATCGAAGCTAAGAAGAACGCTAAGTAATAAGTTTTTAAGAGCGGGCGGCTATGTGCTGTCCGCTTTTTTTGTTGACAAAAAAGAAGAAGTATGTTAATATAAAAGTAATAAATTTTTATAGGGGGTATCTTTATGAGATGTACAGTATGCGGGTGCGATATTCTGCCTAACAGCATTTGCTGTCAGAATTGTGGCACAAGAGTTATTGAAATGACAGGGGTAAATTCGGCACAGCCGAGGTATGGCAATAGTTTCAATAATAGCTTTAACAATGGCTTTGACAATGGTCTTAACAGCAATGTGAGGGCAGTGGGAAAGAATATGTCTATAGGCAAAAAGGTGCTTATCCTTTTGCTGGCATTGTTTGTGGGCGCAGCTATCGGTTTTGGATATTGGTACTATCGCAATGTTTCAACCCATACCATTAGAGAGGAGAACTTTAGCGTTGAACTGCCAAGGTCACTTGAAAAGGCAACCACAATAGATTATGCGGCACAGAGCAGTGATGGAACTGTAAAAGCCAACGGAAAGTACGCCGATGTTGATAGCGATTTTCAGTATATGATCCTTGATTACTCTTCACTTGCCGGCGAAACAACGGATATTCTTACTGAGAAACTGTTTGTCACCTACATGAAGGGCAATTTGAAAAGTCAGTTTGGAAGCAGCTATAAAGAAGTGTATGCTGATGGCAATAAGCTTAAAATGACCTATCGTGCAAAAACGGGCGACGAAGTTTATAACTATGCTTTATGCAAAAAGTCAGGTTATAAATATTATTGGTTTGTTTTTGGCTGTAAGGCTGATGAAAAGGATTTCTATGACCCGAAATTTGAAAAGTGGGCAAGCACTATCCATATCAATTAATACAAAATTTATAAAATCGATTTGTTAAATTATTGACATAATAAACAGCATATGTTAGAATAAAAGCATAAATTATATGAGGGAGAAAAGAATATGAAATGTCCTATTTGTTCGGCAAAGATCAGTGATACTGACGCTTTTTGTCCTAATTGTGGGTCGGCTGTGAAGTCTGAAACAAGCGGTTATATGGATTCTATCGACACATCAAACCTTGGTGAGAATGTTGGCTTTGGCAAGCGCAACACTACAGGTGCACAACCTGTGAATGCAGTACCTCAGCAGAATTATGCTCAGGGTCAGCAGTCTTATGGTCAGCAACAGAACGGCTACGCTCAGCAGAGTTATCCGCCTCCGCAGAATGGCAATGCTCAGACGCCTTATGGCAGTGCATATGAGCCTTATAAGATAGCGCCTGTTACATCTGCTAAAAAGGGCATACCAAAGCCTTTGATGTCAGTTCTTGTGTTTATCCTTGCGTTCTTGGTTGCTTTCGGCGTGAGATATTTTTACAAAAACACAGCTACGAAAACATTGCAGGGTACAGGATATACAATGACCGCTCCTGCGGATATTGAGAAATCTAGCAGTACAAATCTGTATGCCCTTGATAACTTCTCCAACAACGAGGTGGGCATAAACGCTGTTAAGCTTTCATATTCTGATATTGCACTTTACGGCTATGGCAAGGGCGAGTCTGCATCGGATATCTTTGATTTTATCCTTGAAAACGGCTCAACAACCTTGAAAATAACAGGCAAGGATTCAAAATATATTTATTATACCCAGAGCATAGGAGATAAACATTATTACGGCATGAGTTCTATAACAGAGGGCAACGGTGGCTACTACATTTTTGATTTTCTCTGCGAGCAGAAAAATAAGTCAAAGTATGAAGATAAGTTCAAAGATTGGGCTGCTTCAGTTGAGATAAAGTAAATAATTCAAGCTGTCCTTCGGGGCAGCTTTTTTGTTTTGCATAAAAATCTTGCTTTTTTCGTCAAAAAGGTGTAAAATGAATCATATGACACAAAATCTGCTTTCCGCATAAAATGTACTAATAATATGTGGAGGTGATCTTGTGTTGAATCTTATACTTCTTCTGGCTCTTGTGCTGGCGGTCGTTATTTGGTTTTGGGTGAAATGGTATAAGGTGCGAAATGTTGGCAAGCGTGGAGGATATTTGCTTATCCCATGTAAAAAGAATACACGTGAGCTTGAACATATGGTAAAAAGCTGTTATTGGGAGGAGTTTTTTCAGCCTGAATATTATGGGAGAGAAATAATCCTCGTTCAGCTTGACAAAAGCGAGATAAATTATGTTTCAAAGCGTTTGGAACAGGATTATAGCATCGTTCACTGTGTTGATATAACTGAACTTGCAGATTTTATTAAGCGCAGAGAGCTGAAATGTCATGAAAAATAGATCATTCGGAGAATAATATGGAAGATTTAAAGACCCTCAAGGGTGAGGTTGACAGCATAATATTTAAAAGTGAGGACACAGGCTTCTGTGTGCTTATGCTTAACTGTGACAATGACCTTATCACAGTTGTTGGCGAAATGGGTGACGTTGAGGAGGGCGAGGATCTCGTTGTAACAGGGGAGTTCACTTCACATCAGAAGTTCGGCGAGCAGTTCAAGGTGCATATATTTGAGCGTTCTTTGCCTACTACCTCTGCAGCGATTCAGCGTTATCTTGCAAGCGGTGCTATATCAGGCGTAGGGCCTGTACTTGCAAAAAAGCTTGTGAACAAGTTCGGGGACGATACCCTTGACATAATAGAAAATACTCCCGACAGGCTCACGGAGATAGACGGGATAACAGTGAAAAAAGCGGAAAAAATATCTCAGGATTTCAAAACCACTTTTGCCGCAAGGTCTCTTATGTCATATCTTAACAAATTCGAGATAGAAACTTCTTATGGCATAAAGGCGTGGAAGCGTTGGGGCAACACTGCCGAGCAGATTATAAAATCAAACCCTTATGTGCTTTGTATTCAGGGCGTCGATCTGTCATTTTCCCGTGCGGATGCAGTTGCGGCAAAGTCTGATATCCCTGCTGACAGCGAGTGCAGGATAAAGGCAGGCATTACATATATTCTAAGACAAAACGCTGACCAAGGTCATACCTGCCTGCCTTTAGACAGTCTTGTGAAAACAGCGGTGAGTTATCTTGATGTTGATGAAAAGCTCATAAAAAAAGTAATCGAGGATGAAACTGAGGAGGAAAACCTCTACTATTACGATAAGCATGGCAGACGTTTTGTTATGCTTGCAGATTTTTACAAAGCTGAGGACTACATAGCAAGGCGACTTGCCATAATGCGGCAGATCTCTTATGACAATAAGATAGACTTTTCCGAAGTGATTGATCTTGAAGAGGAGAATAATGGCATACAATATGAAAAAATACAGCGTGAAGCCATAAATCTTGCACTGTCAAAGGGTTTTCTTGTGCTGACGGGAGGACCGGGTACAGGAAAGACCACAACGCTCAACGCTATAATTTCTCTTTATCAGCAGCAAGGGCTTAACGTTATGATATGTGCACCAACAGGCAGAGCCGCCAAAAGGCTTTCTGACCTTACGGGATTTGACGCAAAAACTATCCATAGGCTTCTTGAAGTGAAGCATACAAGCGGTGACACACTTGCGTTTATACATGATGAAAACAATCTTCTCGATTGTGACGCTTTGATAATCGACGAGATGTCCATGGTGGATTCCTGCCTTTTTGAAGCCGTTTTGAGAGCCATAAGCGTTACCTGCAAGCTCGTTCTGGTGGGGGACAGCGATCAGCTTCCGTCAGTAGGTGCAGGAAATGTGCTAAAGGATATTATTGACAGCGGAGTAATGTCTGTTGTAACACTAAAAGAGATCTTCAGACAGGCACAGGAGTCTGAGATTGTTATGAACGCCCATAAGATAGTAAACGGCGAGCATATCGACCTGGCCAGCAAGGACAAGGATTTCTTTTTTATGCAACGGCTTGAATACGGAGAACTTCAGGATCTTGTGGTGGAGCTTTGCAAAACAAGGCTGCCAAAAGCCTACGATTACTCGCCCATAGACGACATTCAGGTGCTTTCGCCTACACGTAAAGGTCCTGCGGGTACTGTGGAGCTAAACAAGCGTCTACAGCAGGAGCTTAATCCTCCTGCCGCAGGAAAATCAGAGGTCAAGACCCCTGTTTATACTTTCAGAAAAGGTGACAAGGTCATGCAGACCAAGAATGATTATGAAATTCTTTGGAAAAAGTATATAACCGAGGACAAGACCGAAAGTGGCGCAGGCATTTTTAACGGCGATATAGGCATAATAATTGCAGTGAACAAGATACTTAAAACTGTGACTATAGATTTTGAGGGCAGAATAGCCGTCTATGACAAACAAATGCTGGATAATCTGGAGCTTGCCTATGCCATAACAGTGCATAAAAGCCAAGGTTCTGAGTTTGATGTTGTCATTCTCACTGTATTCGGTGGATTTGACAAGCTTTATTACAGAAATTTGCTTTATACGGCTGTGACAAGAGCCAAAAGAATGCTTATAATAGTTGGCTCGAAAAAGCGTGTTGATTTTATGATAGATAATAATAAACGCACTTTGAGGTATACTGCGCTTAAAAATATGCTAATGGAGCTTGTAGAGGGTGACGACAGTGGTCAGCAGACGCTTGATATATAAATTTCTGCTTGATTTTGTTTATCCTAATCGTTGTCCTATATGTGGAAGTTTTATAAAATGGGACGAGCTTTTGTGCAAAAATTGTGAATGTAAGCTGCCTTTTCATAAAAAAATATTGTGCGAAAAGTGCGGCAAGGATAAGTGCCTAGATCATGATTCACTACATTTTGATAGCATTTATACTCTTATGAGATATGAGGATATCTGCGTGAAAGCAATACATCAGCTTAAAGACGACAGACAGCTTAATTTTGCGGAATATTCTGCGAAGCTTCTGGGTAATGTACTCAGAGAAAATGGTATCGCACAGCAGGCGGATATCATCACATCAGTGCCAATGCACAGATCAAAACGCCGTAAAAGGGGATACGATCAGGCACAAAAGCTTGCACACTTTACGGCTATGGAGCTTGGGATAAGAGAAGATCATCGTCTGCTTGGACGGACAAGGGATACCGCAGAACAGCACACTCTCACAGCCTCCGAGCGTAAAACACACGCAGAGGAGATATATTTCTCACTGTCTGACCATGCAGACATAAAAGGCAAAAATATACTGCTTTTTGACGATGTTTACACAACAGGTGCAACTCTCAATGTCTGTAGCAGGCTGTTAAAAGAGATGGGTGCGAAAAAGGTGTTTTGTGCAGCTATCGCCACCACCTTGCTCGATGAAAAACACAAAGAATAAAATAGACCGCCTTCGGTATAATAATATCGGGAGGCGGTCTTTATGATAACTGAGGAACAGTTTGCGGCGATAAAAAGACTTATCGTGTCTGAAAACTGCATGATAGACAGGTTTGAGCATTATGTGAGTGAGATAAAAGAGCCGCAGCTAAAGGAAGATATGCAAAAGCTTACAGCAGCTTTGAAAAATCAGCGTTCAGGGTTGCTCACAAGTCTGGAGGATAACAATGGTAACTGACGGAAATATAATAAAAGAAGCAAGATTTTTTGTCAAGGCGTATTCAAAGGAGTTTTGTCAGACCTACAGTGATCTATGCGGAAGTCCTTTTGCGGAGTGTATAAAAAGTGCGCTTGACGGTCAGCTTAGAATAGCAGAGAAGCTTGAAAGTCTTGAAAAAACATACTGTGACAAAACCAAGCTGCCAATTGCAGACAGTATTGATGTGAACAGATTTTTATATAAGAACAGGGAAGATATGAGGTAAAAAGTCCGCAGATGCTCGTCTGCGGACTTTTGTTATTTTGATATGTGTACGTCAAGTTGGTCGAATGGTATGGAAATGCCGTTTGCGTCAAAGCGTTCCTTTGCCTCTTTGAGAAATTTGTATCGTATCTCCCAGTAAGCATCGGTCGGTATCCATACACGCATGATAAGGATTATAGCGCTTGCGCCATGCTCGCAGACAGCCACAAGCGGCTTATCAGGCTCGTTTATTACCCTTGGCTCATCATTGAGCATTTCTCTGAGAATAGCCATTGCCTTGTTGTGGTCGTCATTGTAGCTGATAGAGAATTTCAGTTCAAGGCGACGTTTGTCGTCAGCAGTTATATTCGTAATAGTCGATTGTGAAACAACTCCGTTTGGTATAAATATCATCTTATTCTCAAGGGTCTTTAGGGTGGTGTAAAGTATAGAGATAGCGTCAACAGTTCCCTCTGAGTCGCCTATTTTTACATAATCACCGCATTTAAAAGGCTTTGAAAAAAGTATGATAAAGCCGCCTGCGACGTTTGAAAGACTGTTTTGAAGAGCAAGACCGATAGCAAGACCTGCTGCACCGATAGTTGCGACTATTGATGACATAGGAACTTGAAGTGCAGAAAGTGCCATTACTATTATTATAATAAGCAATACAGTGTGTACCACAGATGTGAGGAATTTATGTATAGTCACGTCTGTTCGACGCATGCTCAAACCTTTGTGCATGACCTTCAAAACAAGCTTGTCAAGAAGTATTCCTAAAAGAAAAATAACAGCCGCCGCTATAAGATGTGGGGTAAATTCCTCAAGCCAATTCAAAAATTTGTCAGACAAAAAATCATCTCCGTAACATTATTATGTAAAGATATTATACCATCTTAACATGATATTTGCAAGTGTGCCCAATATATAAGTTTTTTTGCGTATTTATGCACTTTTATCAGAAATCATAACAAAAATAGGTGTTGACTTGGAGATAATTTTGTGAAAAAAATGTGGGAAAAAGTCTTGCTATTTGTGTGGCTTTGGTGTATAATAATATTAAGTTTTATTATACTTACAGTAAGGAGAATTTTTTATGATCAATTTTCTTAACACTGCAGCTCAGATGGTTGCGGCAAAGAGTACGATCAGTCCTGATCAAAAAGATCTGGGTGCTGGAACTGTTGCCTCTGTCGTTATCACAGGTTTAGTTGTGGTATTTATCGGACTTGTTCTGCTTATTCTGCTTGTGTCGATATACGGCAAGTTATTTGACGTTATCAACGGCAGAGCTGCAAGAAAGGCTGAAGAGGCAAAAAAAGCTGCTGAAGCTGCAAAGGCTGTTGCTAAGCCAGAGCCAATAAAGACTTCTGCTCCTGTTGTAGAAGACGGCATTGAAGAAGAAACAGTTGCTGTTATCATGGCTGCAATTTCGGCTATGAGCAGTGCAGAGGGCAAGAAGCTCGTTCTTAAGAGCGTTAAAACTGCCAAGCCTCAAAGACCTGCATGGTCTACCGCAGGCATAATAGACAATACAAGACCATTTTAGTGCAGTTGACGTGAAAGGAACGTGATAATAGATGTCAATAATTAATTCATTTCTTGATACCATGGCGTCTTTGGCGTCACAGTCGGGTTTTGCGGGTTTCCTCGTAGACGGCGGCTGGAAAAATATCATAATGATACTTATTTCATTCGTATTTATGTATCTGGCTATTGCAAAGGGCTTTGAGCCGCTTCTGCTTTTGCCTATCTCATTCGGTATGCTGCTTACAAACCTGCCATATGCAGAGATGTATCACCCAGACTTCTGGAACTATAAAACGGTTGCAGGCAATGACCACTATATAGATTACGGTCAGATACTTCAAAAGGGTGGTCTGCTGGATATTCTTTACATGGGCGTTAAGCTTCAGATCTATCCACCACTCATATTCCTTGGAATCGGTGCTATGACAGACTTTGGTCCGCTGATCGCAAGCCCTAAGAGCTTTCTTATGGGTGCTGCTGCACAGGGCGGTATCTTCTTTACATTCATTGGTGCGGCTCTCTTCGGCATGAGTGCTGCTGAGTGTGGTTCTATCGCTATTATCGGCGGTGCTGATGGTCCTACATCTATCTATGTATCTTCAAGACTTCTTACATCAAATAGTAATATCGGCGTTGGTACTATTGCACTTGCAGCCTATACATACATGGCTCTTGTTCCTATTATCCAGCCGCCTATCATGAAGGCTCTCACAACAAAGAAAGAGCGTTCAGTAGTAATGGGTCAGCTCAGACCTGTTTCTAAGGTAGAAAAGCTTATTTTCCCTATCCTCGTAACTATCGTTATCTCACTCATGGTTCCTTCAGCAGCTCCACTGGTTGGTATGCTCATGTTTGGTAACCTTCTTAAAGAGAGTGGTGTCTGCGACAGACTTGTTAAGACTGCTCAGAACGAGCTTATGAACATCATCACTATCTTCCTTGGCGTAACAGTTGGTGCAACAACACAGGCAGATAAGATCATGAACATTCAGTTTGCAGAAGTTATGGCACTTGGCGTTGTAGCGTTCTCAATTGGTACAGCCTGCGGCGTACTTCTTGGTAAGCTTATGTATGTTCTTTCAGGTCACAAGATCAATCCTCTTATCGGTTCAGCAGGTGTATCTGCCGTTCCAATGGCAGCTCGTATCTCTCAGAAGGTCGGTCAGCAGGAAGTTCCTACAAACTATCTGTTGATGCACGCTATGGGTCCTAATGTTGCCGGCGTTATCGGTTCAGCCGTTGCTGCTGGTGTTCTTCTTACAATTGTAAGATAAGATCAGAAATTTTTTCGGGACGATGAAAAGCATCGTCCCGATTTTTGTGTATAGTTTAGGAGTGTTGATATGTCAGAAAGTAAATTTTTTGCAGTGATATCTCGTATGAAATATATAAATCGTTGGGCACTTATGAGAAACACGATCAATGAGAATATTAGCGAACATTCCCTTGAAGTTGCTTTTATCGCACATGTGCTTGCACTTATCAGAAATAAGCGATTTGGCGGTAATGTTTCTCCTGAGAGATGTGCGCTGCTTGCTATGTATCATGATGTCACCGAGATAATCACAGGTGACTTGCCTACGCCTATAAAATATTACAGCCATGAGATAAAGGGCGCATATGATGAGATCGAGCAGAAAGCCAAAAATACTTTGGTGTCTTATCTTCCTGATGATCTGAAAGAGGACTTTGAGCCGCTTTTCTGTAAAACTCCACAGGAAGAAGAAGCATGGACTCTTGTTAAAGCGGCTGATAAGCTTTCTGCACTTATAAAGTGCCTTGAAGAAAGACAAATGGGAAATACTGATTTTGCATCAGCTGAAAAATCTACACTTGAATCTATTGTCGCAATGAATATTCCAGAAGCAAATGTTTTTCTTGATGAATTTATTCCAGCTTATACATTAACTCTTGACGAACAAGCTTGACAATGACGCAGTGGTGTTGTATAATAGAAATTGAAATTATAGGACAATATTAAGTGGGAAGATATTGAATTAACGGAGGCTTTCAATTGGATATTATCGTTTCTGCGTCGCTGCTTGCCTGCGACTTTTCAAACCTTGCGTTCGAGATAAAGCGTGCTGAGGACGCTGGTGTTGACTGGATTCATTATGATGTCATGGACGGAATGTTTGTGAGAAATATAAGTTTTGGCGAACCGCTTTTGAAAAGTGTGGGCAAAAGCATAACTGTTCCAGTAGACGTTCATCTCATGATTTGCGATCCTATCAGATATATTGATAACTACGCAGATCTTGGAGCTGACATTATAACTTTTCATTATGAGGCGGCTGATGATCCGCAAGCTGTTATTGACAAAATACATTCGAGGGGGATCAAGGCAGGAATCTCCATTAAGCCTGCAACACCTGTAAGTGCTATCCAGCCATTTCTTAAATCTGTTGATATGGTACTCGTTATGACAGTAAACCCAGGTTTTGGCGGTCAAAAGTTTATTCCTGACACTCTTGAAAAAATAAGCGAAGTGAGATATCTAATTGACCAGACGGAAAGGGATATCAGACTTCAGGTTGACGGTGGCGTAAATCTCGAAACTGCTGGTTTGCTTAAAGAATCGGGTGCAGACACTTTAGTAACGGGAACATATGCGTTTAAGGCAAAAGATATGCCAGAGGCTGTTAAGCTTCTAAGAGAAATAGTTTAGTTTTTCAAAGGGAGTACTGCTCAATAATGGGCTGTACTCCTTTATTTTGTTTATAATCACGTTGTCAGTAGCGCAGGTTTTCAGTAAAGCTTTTTTCGCAACTGTTGAGCGTGCGTATCCTATGGTGAAGATTAGAGCATGACCACTAGGAAGCTGATACAGACTGCTTTTTATAATCTTTTCGGAGTATTTTTTGTATATTTCAGTAGCTTTTGAAATTAGCTCGTTTGGATCGTAGCTGATTATGGCAAGTTCAGTGGTGTGATGATTGTCGTTTTTAGGTAGTATAAAATATATGTTTATTGTTTCTTCACTTGTCAAAGCAACATCAACTTCAATATTTCCTTCGGATATTTTTATAAGTCCTGTCTCCTTGAGTATAAACATGAGTTCAGATAAAAAATCTTTGCTTCTTTTGTTGTTTTTCTCAAAATCTTCAAAGGATATATTCATTATCTGCATATCCTTTTCGTTAAGAATAATTTTAATTTCATACTCTGACAGCCTTTTTATCTCCAAAACAAACACCCCTTATGCATAATGTCAGTCTGTGCTGTATCATTATACTCATAAGGGGTGTTTTCTGTGAAATTTTGTTTATGAAAGCTGGTCGGAAAGCTCAGCCCACTCGTCCATCTTCTGGTCAAGGGTGGTTTTGGCTTCTTCAAGCTCTTTGCATTTCTCGCTCATTTTGCTGTAGTCGGAAGCTATCTCAGGGTCAGATATGGCATTTTCAAGTTCAAATATCAGAACTTCTGTGCCTTCGATCTCCTTTTCAAGTTCTCTTATGCGGTTGCGTTTTTGAGCGTCAGCGGCACGCTGTTCCTTACTGCGATATTGTCTTGCTTTGTTTTCTTTGTACGCTTTTTCCTCTTCGGCCCGCTTTATCTCTGCTTCGCTCTGCATCTTGAGCTGACGGGCAGCGTTCACCGCTTCGCTGTATGCGTCAAAGTTGCCCTCGTATGAGTTCACCTCGTCATGCTTTATCTCTATTATCCTGCTTGCTACCTTGTTGAGTAGATATCTGTCATGAGATACAAGGATTATCGTTCCACCAAACTCTGCCAAAGCGTCCTCCAGCACTTCTTTTGTGCTTAGGTCAAGGTGGTTTGTAGGCTCGTCAAGCACAAGTACATTTCCACGATTGAGAGCCATTATGGCAAAGCAAAGCTTCGCCCTTTCGCCACCGCTGAGAACAGAAATAGGCTTGAACACATTCTCGCCTGTAAGCAGAACTGCACCTAGCACGCTTCTTGCCTGTTGTTCTGATAATCTTGGATAGCGATCCATTATTTCTTCAAGCACTGTCTTATGGGGATCAAGTATAGCGTGTTCCTGTTCAAAATAGGATATTTTCACGTTTCCGCCCCAGCTTATATTGCCGCCCTCATGTGGGATAATGCCTTGGATAAGTTTCAGTATGGAAGTTTTTCCGATACCGTTTGCACCGATTATAGCAACGTGCTCTCCACGGCGAACGTTCATGGTAAGTGACTTTATAAGCTCCTTTTTGTCAGCACCCTCGCCAACGACCAGCGGACAGTCAACAACTCGCACGATATCCTTTGTTGGCTCAATATCATATTCAAGCTTTATCTTTGGCGGCTTTGAGTACATAAGCGGTTTGTCGATTCGCTCGATACGGTCAAGCATATGCTGTCTTGACTTCGCCATTTTTGAGGTTGAAGCCCTGACGAGATTTTTCGCGACATAGTCCTCAAGCTTTGCTATCTCTTTTTGCTGTGCTTCATATTCTTTGAGCTGACGCTCTGAGTTCATTTTCTTTTGCACAAGATAGGAGGAATAGTCCCCTCGATATGATGTGAGCCTGCCTTGTTCTATCTCACATATTCTCGTACAGACCTTGTTTAGAAAATATCTGTCGTGGGAAACTATGATTATTGCACCCTTGTAGCCTTTGAGATAGTCCTCTAACCACATGAGCGTTTCAAAATCAAGGTGGTTGGTAGGCTCGTCAAGTATAAGCAGATTAGGCTCTTCAAGAAGAAGCTTAGCCAATGCAAGACGTGTTTTTTCACCGCCTGAAAGAGTAGAGATGACTCTGTCTGTAGGTGTTGAGCCAAAGCCCATGCCGTTAAGCACCTGCTTTATTTTTACATCTATCCTATATCCGTCCCGAGCCTCAAAGTATGAAGAAAGCTCGGCATATTCGTGGCTTATACTGTCAATATCTCCGCCATCTGCCATTTTCTTTTCAAGGACTTTCATTTTATCCAGTGTTTCAAGGAGGGGAGCGAAAGCGTTCTTCATTTCCTCACCTATGGTAAGTTCAGAATTAAGTCCGCTGTTCTGCCTTAAAAAGCCAATGGAAGCCTTGCCTGCGATATTCACAGAGCCTAGTCCTTTGGGGGTCTTGTCATAGCCCTCACTGCCTGTGATGATATTAAGCAGGGTAGACTTTCCGCATCCGTTCACGCCGATAAGACCAACGGCTTCTCTGTCTTCAACTGTGAAATTTATATCCTTGAGCAGTGCCTGCCCATTGAAATATTTGTAAAGATGTTCAACATTCAATAACATTGTATATTTCTCCTGTAACAATTATCAGAACTTATTATACACTATTTTCTTCTTGATTTCAACCTTTTTTATTTTATTGCCACACTTATGCCATGCTTAATAAAAAAATATGAAAAAAGTGCGTAAAACTATGTACTTTTTGATCGAGATGTGGTATAATGAAAACAAGTCTATAATTTTAGTCTTGATAGGCTGATTATTTTATCCGAAAGGACGGGTGATGTTAGGGTTGGAGCAGAAGCTTTCTTTGTATGGTTTTAATAATCTAACCAAGACCCTTAGCTTTAACATATATGATGTATGTTATGCCAAAACTGAAAGAGAACAAAAGGAATATATTGCTTATATTGACGAGCAGTATAATTCAGAAAGACTTACGAAAATTCTTTGCGACGTTACTGAGATGATAGGCGCAAGGATACTTAATATATCAAAACAGGATTATGAGCCGCAGGGTGCGTCTGTGAACGTGCTTATTGCTGAAAAAGCCCTCGATGAGGACAGTATCGACCCTTCGTGCAATCAAGGAAAAATAGGCGGCGATGTGCCTGAAATGATACACGCTCACCTTGACAAAAGCCATGTAACTGTTCACACATTTCCTGAATATCACCCAGACAACTCCATTTCCACATTCCGAGTGGATATAGATGTTTCTACTTGCGGAACTATTTCTCCGCTAAACGCACTGAATTATCTTATCAGCAGCTTTGACTCTGATATTATCACTATTGACTACCGAGTAAGAGGCTTTACGCGAGATGTTTTGGGAAAAAAGTTTTTCATCGATCACAAGATAACTTCGATTCAGGATTATATAGATAAAAATACGCTGACTAAATATGATGCAATAGATGTCAACGTTTACCAGTCGAACATTTTCCATACCAAGCTTCTCATTAAGGATATCGACTTGCAGAATTATCTTTTCAAGCAGGACGTATATGAGCTTACGCCGAAGCAAAGGCTTGACATAACAGATAGTCTGCGCCGTGAGATGATCGAGATATACAGCGGCATGAACATATACTGATAAGGTAGTGATAGATTTGAACTTAACACAGAATAACGCACCTGTGTATGAGGCTTTAAAAAAACATATGAGGAACAGAGTGGTGCGTCTTGACGTACCTGGTCACAAGGGCGGAAGAATGAATAAAGAGCTTCGTGACTTTTTGGGCGTGGATTGTCTGAAGTGCGATGTGAACTCCATGAAGCCACTTGACAACCTTTGTCACCCTGTTTCTGTGATAAAAGATGCTGAAATGCTTGCCGCTGAGGCTTTTGGTGCAAGGCACGCTTTCTTTATAGTAAATGGTACTACTGCTGCAGTCCAGACGATGATATTTACAAGCTGTAAGGCAGGAGATAAGATAATAATGCCGAGAAACGTTCACAGAAGTGCTATCAATGCACTTGTTGTGTGCGGTGCTATACCTGTTTATGTAAACCCAGGCACAAACAAACAGCTTGGAATACCTCTTGGAATGTCCGTTAAGGACGTTGAAAAAGCTATCAAGGAAAATCCTGATGCAAAGGCTGTTTTGGTGAATAACCCGACTTATTACGGAATTTGCTCTGATATAAAAAGCATCGTCAAGCTTGCCCATGAGCATGGTATGTTGGTGCTTGCGGACGAAGCACATGGCACTCACCTTTATTTTGGTGAGGGTCTGCCTTGCTCTGCAATGGCGGCAGGAGCGGATATGGCGGCAGTATCAATACACAAAACAGGAGGAAGCCTAACGCAGTCATCGCTCCTTCTTTGTGCAGACACTGTTTCAGAGGGTTACGTAAGACAGATAATTAACCTCACTCAGACCACAAGCGGCTCTTATCTGCTTATGGTATCCCTTGACCTTGCAAGAAAAAATCTTGCGCTCAACGGCAAGGAACTTTTTAAAAAGGCAGTTGACTATGCCGATTATGCAAGGGAAGAGATAAATAAGATAGGTGGCTATTACGCTTTCGGTCGGGAGCTTGAAAACGGTGACGATATCTTCGCATTTGACAGCACAAAGCTTTCCGTTCACACAAGAGCCATGGGATTGGCAGGTGTTGAGGTCTATGACATTCTCCGTGACGATTACGACATTCAGATAGAGTTCGGTGATATCGGAAATATACTTGCTATAGTTTCCGCAGGAGATAGAGAGCTCGAGATAGAGCGTTTTATATCCGCACTTTCCGAAATTAAAAGGCTTTATTCAAAAGACCCGTCAGGAATGTTTGACCACGAATATATCAATCCTATCGTTGAGATACCGCCGCAGCAAGCTTTCTACAGCGAGAAAAAATCAGTGCCTATAGAAGAAAGCAACGGTATGATATGCGGAGAGTTTGTTATGTGCTATCCTCCGGGAATACCTATCCTTGCCCCTGGTGAGAAGATAACTTCCGACATACTTAATTATATCGCATACTGTAAAGAAAAGGGCTGTTTTCTTACAGGTACGGAGGATCTTGAGATAAACAACATAAACGTAGTGGTAAATTCATAGAGAGGAGATACATTTTATGGATCTTTGGTTTACTGAGAAACATACGGACGATGTTAATTTCACCATTCGTGTAAAAAAACAGCTTTATTCTAAAAAAAGCTATTATCAGGAAATAGACGTTTTTGACACATATGAGTTCGGCAGGGTATTGGTGCTTGACGGCTTTATAATGCTTACCGAAAAGGACGAGTTCATCTATCATGAAATGGTAACTGCAGTTCCTATGGCGGTTAATCCTGAGATAAAAAAGGTGCTTGTTATTGGTGCGGGGGACGGTGGAACTATCCGTGAGCTTTGCAGATATAACACAATTGAAAAGATAGATATGGTGGAGATAGATGAGCAGGTAGTAAATGTGTGCAAGGAGTATCTTCCACAGACAGCCTGTGCATTTGACGACCCTAGACTTACCCTCTATATTGAGGACGGTCTGAAATTCGTTCGCCGCAAGGAAAATGAATATGACCTTATTATAGTTGATTCAACTGACCCGTTTGGACCGGGAGAGGGACTTTTTACAAAAGAATTTTACGGCAACTGCTCAAAGGCGCTCACAGATCAGGGAATATTGATAAACCAACATGAAAGCACTTATTATGATTCCTATGTGGATATGGTAAAGCGCACACACAGAAGAATAGGCAGTGCGTTCCCAGTTTCAATGGTCTATCAGACACATATACCTACCTATCCGTCTGGTCATTGGCTTTTCGGCTTTGCTTCGAAAAATCTTCACCCTATATATGACCTTAAGGCTGATGAGTGGAAAAAATTCGGCATAAAGACAAGATATTATAACACAGAGCTTCACAAGGGCTGTTTTGCACTGCCGAATTACGTCCTTGATGTACTTGAGGACTGTGACTAAAGGAGAGAAGTATGGAAAAGAATGTTCATACCTTTATAGGCTGTGATTGTGAATATGATGATTCAAAGATAGTTCTTTTCGGTGCACCATATGACAGCACGACTTCATTCAGACCCGGCACAAGATTTGCAAGCTCTGCAATGCGCAATGAGAGTTTCGGCATTGAGACTTATTCACCGTATCAGGATAAGGACCTTCTTGACGTAAACGTCTTTGACAGCGGCGACCTTGAGCTGCCATTTGGCAATCCTGAGGGCACACTGAGGGATATCCAAAGCCGTACATCAGAAATACTTGATGACGGCAAAGTGCCTTGCATGATAGGTGGCGAACACCTTGTCACTCTCGGTGCGGTTAGAGCTGTGGCAGAGAAATATCCAGATCTGCACATCGTTCACTTTGACGCTCATGCCGATCTGAGGGACGATTACCTTGGAGTGAAAGAGTCACACGCCTGTGTGCTTCATAGATGCTGGGATATTGTGGGCGACGGAAAGATATATCAATTTGGCATCAGAAGCGGTGACAGGGACGAGTTCAAGTTTGCGAAAGAGCATACTTTCATGGAAAAGTTCGGCTTCTTCAGACTTGACAGCATAGTAAAAAAACTTCATGGAAAGCCTGTTTACTTTACACTTGACCTTGATGTGCTTGATCCTTCAGAGTTTCCCGGCACTGGTACTCCAGAGGCAGGCGGAGTTACTTTTAAGGAGCTTATGTTCGCAGTGGAGGAAGTTGCAAAGCTCAATATCGTGGGCTTTGATGTGAATGAGCTTTCCCCTGTTTACGATCAGACAGGACGTTCAACGGCACTTGCCTGCAAGTTGCTGAGAGAGATACTTTTGTATTTTTATAAATAAAAGGGGAAAACATGGGGTTATTTGATATTTTTAAGAAAAAGAATACTGACGCCAATGTGCAAAATGAATCAGCGGAGGAAACTTTAGACCACGAAACAGAACTTAAAGTTGCCGAGCAGGCACTTAAAGCTGTTGAGAAAAAGACGTTAACACCTTGCGTGAGGCTAGAACTTGTGGATAATAGACCCTCTATTTTTGAGAGCAAGGTTGGCGGAATGGGCTATGTTCCACATGACGGCACTATCCCAGAGGACAAAAAAGGCAGACAGTTAAGGCTGTTGGCTCAGATAGTTTGTTCGCAGGTGACTGATATTGAGGAGTTTCCAAAAAGCGGATTATTGCAGTTTTGGATATTAAATGATGATGTTTACGGAATGTCATTAGATGGTATTGCTTGTCAAGACACGTTCAGAATAGTTTATCACAAGGATATTGACAAGACCGTTACTGAGGAAGAAGTCAAAGCCAAGTTCAAGGAAAACGGACTTGACGGAGAGTACAGTATGCCGGTAAATGGCGAGTTTGGCTTGAAATTCACTTCAAGTGCTGACATTATGAGCGAATCTGACGTTAGGTTTGAGAAGATGTTTTGTGAGTACTATAATGCCGCTCAACCGAAAAAGAAAATAAATTCTCTTATGGACATGGATATCGCTCCTGCTGATGAGATAGAGGCTTATGAGCAGAACTATCAGAACGCTTATGGTCATAAGATAGGTGGCTATCCTGCTTTTACGCAGTGGGACCCTCGTAATGAAGATACCAAGTATGACTTTTTGCTTTTGCAGCTTGACAGCGATTTCGGCAATGGCGATGAGAAGATAATGTGGGGAGATGCAGGTATCTGCGGATTTTTTATAAACAGACAAAGGCTTAAAGATCTCGATTTTGATGATGTTATTTATAATTGGGATTGCGGTTGATAATAAATTTAGAAAGGAATGATCTAATATGTCAAGAGCATTGATAATCGGTGCAGGTGGAGTTGCAAGTGTAGTTATACACAAGTGCTGTCAGAACAGCGAGGTATTTACTGATATCTGTATCGCCAGCAGAACAAAGTCAAAGTGCGATAAATTCAAGGAGGAGCTTCAGGATAAGACAAAGACAAATATCACAACTGCACAGGTGAACGCAGACAACGTGCCTGAGCTTGTGGCTCTCATGAAAGAATATAAGCCTGATATTTGTATCAACGTGGCTCTGCCTTATCAGGATCTTCACATTATGGACGCTTGTCTTGAGTGTAAAGTAGATTATGTTGACACAGCAAACTATGAGCCAGAGGACACTGCAAAGTTTGAATACAAGTGGCAGTGGGCTTATAGAGAGAGATTTGAAAAGGCTGGTATCACAGCGCTTCTCGGATCTGGCTTTGACCCAGGTGTAACAGGTGTTTTCTGTGCATATGCTCAGAAGCATTATTTTGATGAAATAAACTATATAGATATCCTCGACTGCAATGGAGGCGATCATGGCTATCCATTCGCAACGAACTTCAATCCTGAGATAAACATAAGAGAAGTTTCCGCAAAGGGCTCTTATATTCAGGACGGCAAGTGGGTAGAAACTGAGCCAATGGAGATAAAGAGAGTTTATAACTTCGATCAGGTGGGCGAAAAGGATATGTATCTTCTTCACCACGAAGAGCTTGAATCACTGGCTCTCAATATCAAGGGTATCAAGAGGATTCGTTTCTTTATGACATTTGGTCAAAGCTATCTTACACACCTTAAATGCCTTGAGGACGTGGGCATGACATCTATCGAGCCTATTGACTTTGAGGGCAAGAAGATAGTACCGCTACAGTTCCTTAAAGCAGTTCTTCCTGATCCAGCTTCACTCGGTCCAAGAACAAAGGGTAAGACAAATATCGGTTGTATCTTCCAGGGCAAAAAGGACGGCAAGGACAAGACATATTACGTTTACAACGTATGCGATCATCAGGAGTGCTATAAGGAAGTCGGTTCACAGGCTATCTCCTACACAACAGGCGTGCCTGCAATGATAGGCGCAATGATGATACTCACAGGCAAGTGGAAAAAGCCGGGCGTACACAATATAGAGGAGTTTGATCCGGATCCATTCATGGACGCACTTAACAAGTGGGGTCTGCCTTGGACAGAGAACTTTGATCCTGTTCTTGTTGACTAATAGGAGAACAAAAAATGAAAATCGAAGAAGCTTTTGCGAGATATCTCGGACAAGAGGTGCTTGTTTATACAGTTTCGCAGGGAGGTTCGCTTTCATCAGTTATAGACTGCACACTTGAAGAGATAGGCGATGGCTGGGTGAGTGTTACTCAGGGTGATGACCGAAACGAAAGTATCGTGAATACAGCCAATATCATCAGGATAAGAGAGTATCCACGAAACAAAAACGGCAAAAAGAAAATGGTTTTTGATTAAAGGTGACGAAAAGTGAAAACCAAAACAAAAAAAATGATAGCACCAGTTGTGATAGTTGCTTTGATATCTATTTATTATATAGCTATTGGCGTTATTTTTGCATATATGAATGGTGTTCCTATGCTTGCAAAGATAATTGCTCTGGTAGTTCCTGCATTGCTGTCAGGCGTTGCGATAACGGTGCTTATTCAGCGTATAAAAGAAATAAAGAAGGGCGAAGATGATGATCTTAGTAAATACTGATTATATTTCTGGCAAAAAGCTTGAAATGCTTGGGCTTGTCAAAGGCTCAACTATCCAGACCAAAAATGTCGGAAAGGATATCATGCAGAGCTTTAAAAATCTTGTTGGCGGAGAACTTACTGCCTATAATGAGATGATGAATGATGCAAGAGCTCTTGCCACGAAGAGAATGGTGGTTGAAGCTGAACAATTGGGTGCTGATGCAGTAGTTAATATAAGATATGCTTCATCTGCTATTGCGGCAGGCGCGGCTGAGGTGATTGCATACGGAACAGCAGTAAAATTTATGGGGGACGAGTAAATGATATTGATGATAGACGATGTTAAAATGGTAAATGCTGATATGTTTTACCCATATGTCAGCAAGGCGCTTGCTCATGATATGGATTCTATAGCTAACGGCGACAAGCTTTATGAGAAGCTATGTGAAGTCGAAGAGCCATTGGAAATAATGATACATGACTTTGACGATATTCCTGAGGAGAGTCTTGAATTTGCCAAGGGTGTTCTTAGTGTTTTTATGGACGCAAGAATGAAAAACAAAAATATTACAGTAAACTTTATCAACGATGGTTCATATAGATGAGCTGTGGAGGAAAAGAATGTTTGATATTTCTAAGGTGAAAACCCCTTGTTATGTTGTTGACGAAGCAAAGCTTCTAAAAAATCTGACTATCTTGGATAATGTCATGGAGAAAACGGGTTGTAAAATACTTTTGGCACAGAAAGCTTTTTCCATGTATAGCACATATCCTATGATATCACAGCACTTGAAAGGCACTACCGCCAGCGGTCTTTATGAGGCAAAGCTTGGCAGGGAAGAGTTTGACGGAGAAGTTCATGTTTATTCTCCTGCATACACAGAAAAGGACATGAATGAGCTTGTTCAGATATGCGACCATATCGTGTTCAACTCACCAAAACAGTGGCAGAAATTCAAGGGCATTGTTGAAAAAAGCGGCAGGAAGATATCCTGCGGAATAAGGTGCAATCCTGAGTATTCGGAGATCAAAACTGATATCTACAATCCATGCTTCAAAAATTCAAGGCTCGGAACAACTTTAGATAATTTTGATGACAGTCTTATCGATGGCATAGATGGTCTGCATTTTCATACTATGTGTGAGCAAGGCTCTGATGTGCTAAAAAGAACGATACCACATATTGAGGAGAAGTTCGGCAAGTATCTTTACAATATGAAATGGATAAATCTTGGTGGTGGACATCACATAACCCGTGATGACTATGATCTAGATACCCTTATCGAGTGTGTGAATTATCTTCATGACAAATATGGTGTTCAGGTCTATCTCGAACCGGGCGAGGCTGTTGCACTCAATGCAGGATATCTTGTTTCAGAGGTGATAGACACTGCAAAAAACGGCATGGATCTTGCTATCCTTGACGCATCAGCAGCCTGTCATATGCCTGACGTTCTGGAAATGCCTTACCGACCGAATATCATCGGTTCAGGGCAGGCAGACGAAAAGGCTTACACATATCGCCTTGGCGGTCCGACCTGTCTTGCAGGAGATATAATTGGTGACTATTCCTTTAACGAGCCTCTTAAAGAGGGTGACAGGCTTGTTTTCTGTGATATGGCTATATATTCCATGTGTAAAAACAACACTTTCAACGGAATGCCTTTGCCGTCAATATATCTTCAAAAGCTTGACGGCGAGTTGGAACTTATAAAAGAGTTCGGCTATGATGATTTTAAAATGAGATTATAAGAAAAAGCGGTCTGATTTTTGGTCAGATCGCTTTGTTTATGTTTTATTTATGCAAGGCAGTGTTTTTCAATTTCTTTCATAACGCTGTTGTCATTGTTTGAGCCTGTCATGAAATTTGCTACCTTTTTAATAGACTCATGAGCATTTGACATTGCAAAGCTGTAGTAAGAATTGTTGAGCATATCAACATCGTTAAGATAATCGCCGAAAGCCATGGTTTCTTCATATCGTACTCCAATGCGGTTTTCTATGGTTCGCAGTGCAGTGCCTTTTGTTACGCCCTTATTCATTATATCCGTCCAGTATTTACCTGAAAGCTGCACGTTGAAATTTTCGCCGAAGCGTTCTTCAAGCTTGCAGTAGCCGTCATTTTCAATGCCGCTTTCTTCAAAAACGGCTATCTTGAAAATATCATCGTCGACTAGGGTGAGATCCTCCATCTTTACTTGATTTACATAGTATGAAGCTATTTCTTGGTGCTGACTATCATTTCTTGAGTTATGCCATGTGCCATTCTTTCCGCAAAGAAGGACTGTAAGTCCTAATTTGTCGCAAAATCTAACAGCTTCTTTAACAGTATCCTTTGGCAACACTGAAACCGAAAGAAGTTTTCCTTTATCAACAACATATGCACCATTGTCGCAAATAAATGTCATGTCGTCAAGATATTCAGAAAACTGTTTTTTTAGCGTGCAGTAGCTTCTGCCACTTGAAATAACAAATCTGATATTTTTATTAAACAGCCGTTTTACTATGTTGTCAAAATTTTTGGGAAGCTGCTTGTTATCGTCAAGCAAAGTGCCATCCATGTCAGTTGCAATAAGTTTTATCATTGTTTTCCTCCGTGATCATTGTTATGCTCAGACATTCATATTATAATGTATTTCTATACTATTTTCAATTATTTTTGATTTTTGACAAAAAACTTTGTCGATTTTAATATATTTATTCCATATAAACAAAAGCACATTGAGATTATTGTACAGTTAAATTATTTGAATATACATAAAATGTAAATTGTTTTACGCGATTATTACAAAAGTGAAAAATAGCTGAAATTTCAGCTTAATTTGTTGACATTAAGGTTCAATGGGAGTAAAATATACTTTGTTCAAGGAATATTGCCCTTAAATTAGTTGGCTTGTTTGAGGAAAGTTTTGTGTATTTCACTGAAAAGGTTTTAATATGCTTGACTTTTATCAGAAAAAATTATACAATATTCTTTGCGACTGAATAAAGTAAATTGAAAAGGAGATATAAATGAATAAGGTCATAACAAAGATCCGCAGCGGAATAGGCGGATATCTGAAGGATAACATCTTGTTTCTAACATTTGTATTTGCATCTGTTCTGAATGGATTTCTTCTTAGAGCATTTACTGTTAAGTTTAATTACAGCCAGATAAAACCGCTCATGGCTGATATGGCAGTTATACTGTTGCTTGCTCTAATTTCATATGTGTTTAAAAAGCCAAGAAAGCAATTTGTATACTTGCTTATACTCACCATAATTTTTTCTATTCTTTGTACGGCAAATTCTATATACTATACAAATTATAAGTCGTTTATCTCAGTGTCGCTTATTTCAACGGCTTCACAGCTCGGCGGAGTAATGGACGCTGTTACTGAGAACATAATGGAACCAAAGGATCTTATTTTCCTGTGGGATATCCCTGTGATCATAGTTGTGTACATACTTCTTAAAAGACGTACAAGAGATTATATCACCGAGGTCAAGGAAAAGAGAAAGCGCCGTGGATATGCTCTTGGAACATTTTGTGTTTCCATAGGTCTTGCAGGAATATTTTGCTCAACACTTACTGGCACTGATTATTCAAGACTTGCTAAGCAGTGGAACAGAGAATATGTTCTTGGCACTTTTGGTCTTTACACATATCAGTTCAGCGATGTTATTTCCTGCACTCATGCGAAAATAAATATGATGTTTGGTTACGAGGAGAGCGAGGAGGTTTTCAATAAGTTCTATGACGATAAGTCAAAGACTGAAGAAACTTCCGAAAAGAGTAACAAGTACACAAATATTTTCAAGGGTAAGAACATTATAGTTATCCATGCTGAAAGTTTTCAGCAATTCTGTATGGATACATATATAAACGGAGAAGAGCTTACACCTAATATGAACAAGCTTGCGAGAGAGGGTCTTTATTTCTCAAATTTCTATGCTCAAGAGAGCGTGGGAACAAGCTCAGATAGCGAGTTTACCTTTGCTTCTTCACTTATGCCAGCTTCAAGCGGTACAGTTGCTATCAACTATTGGGACAGAGATTACACAACTACCCAGAAAATGCTTAAGAAGAAGGGCTATTATACTTTCAGTATGCACGGCAACAACGGCTCTTACTGGAACAGACTTAATCTGCATCATTCCCTTGGTTATGATGATTTCTTTAACTATAACAAAGATTTTAACATTGATGAAACTATTGGTCTTGGTCTGTCAGACAAATCGTTCTTCAGACAGGCAGTGCCAAAGATCGAGAAGATAAACAAGGAGCATGATAAGTGGTATGGTGCGTTCCTTATGCTCACAAACCATACGCCGTTTACTGACATTGAGCGTGTGAGCGACTATGAGGTAGATTTCAAGTATAAGATGTACAACGAAGAGGACGGGATGTATGAGGAAAAATCTGCACCGTTCCTTGAGGGTACAAAGCTTGGATCTTATTTTAAGTCTGTTCACTATGCAGATCAGGCCATCGGTCAGTTCATGACAGACCTTGACAATGCAGGACTTCTTGATAACACTGTAGTTGTTATTTATGGTGACCATGACGCAAAGATAAAGGCAGAGGAGTATGACCGATATTTCAACTATAATCCATTTACTGATTCTGTTCTTACTGAGGATGACGAGGGCTATGTTCCTGTTGATGATTTCTACTATAACCTCAACAGAAAAGTACCTTTTATAATCTGGTCAAAGGACGGCGGATATGAGCCTACAGAGGTCAAGCAGATAATGGGTATGTATGACGTTCAGCCAACACTTGGAAATATGTTTGGCTTCTCAAATGTCTATGCACTTGGTCATGATATCTTTTCTGTTGCTGATAACGAGGAAAATGTTGTTATCTTCCCAAACGGCAATTTTGTAACAGATACTGTTTACTATGATAGCCAGAAAAACACATATTTTGATCTTACGGATTACAAAAATGTGGCAACGTCGGTGTCATGCAATCAAGTATATAAAGATGATCCTAACCCAGTGTATATGGACGACGATCAGGGTCTGTTCAAGACCACTGTGAATGAAACGTACTGTCAGGATTCTTGTAACGCACGAATAAACGATGGTGTTGTGGACGAGGATTATATCAGTAATTATTCTAATTATGCAGAGGAGCGAATTAACATCTCCAATGCTATAATCTACTATGATATGATATATAAGACCGACCACGGTTTCAGCAACAATAATATGAACAGTGACAATTCATCGTCAGGTGCTAATTCTGTTTTTGCACCGCCTGAGAATAAGAGAACATTTGGCAGACACGCTGCATAATAAAAAATCGGAGCAGAGTATGACACTCGGCTCCGGTTTTTTTGTATCTTAAAAAGCATAAAAAAAAGACTAGCGAAGCTAGTCGATTTTTTGGAATATTCAAGCATTAAGCTCTTTCTACCTTACCTGAACGCAGGCATCTTGAGCAAGCGTAAATGTGACAAGGAGTGCCGTTTACAACAGCTTTAACTCTCTTTACATTTGGCTTCCAAGTTCTGTTTGTTCTTCTGTGTGAGTGTGATACCTTGATACCAAAAGTAACGCCCTTACCGCAGATTTCGCATTTTGCCATTACGCTGCACCTCCTTTACCCTTAAAAATGCAATACTATTATTCACAATATTAAATATTATAGCATAACTGAAAAGAAATTGCAAGAGCTTTTTGAGATTTTTTTTGAAATTTCCGTAAAATCGTATATATTTATAGTTTTCGATTAAAAATAAAGACAAAATGCCTTGAAATTTCATTGAAAATAGTGTATAATTACACTTGTGATTTGTGTAATTTTGTTTTGAAATGACAGGAGGTCATGAAAATATGGATCCGCAGAAAATTCTTGATTACGGTGCAAAGCTCATCGTAATTTTCATGTGTATACCTATCCATGAGTACGCTCACGCATGGGCGGCAACAAAGCTTGGGGATGATACCCCACGCTATCAGGGGAGACTTTCCCTTAACCCTCTTGCACATCTTGACCCTATTGGTGCATTGTGCATATTCTTCATAGGTTTTGGTTGGGGTAAACCTGTTCAGGTAAACCCTATCAGATTTAAGAATTACAGGAAGGGCATGGCACTCACGGCAGCCGCAGGTCCTATCTCAAATATCATAATGGGACTTATCGGAATAGTTCTTTATAAGCTTTTCTATGTTCTTTATATAGTGCATTATTCTATAGCTCTTTACTATGTGTCGCTTATATTATATTATTTTACAGCTATAAACGTGGGACTTGCAGTGTTCAACCTTATACCTATCCCGCCGCTTGACGGTCAGAAGATACTTTCTTACTTTACAAGCAGTAAGGTAGATCGCTTTATGGCGCAGTATCAGAACTATATCGCTATTGCATTTATGATACTTGTTGTAACAGGCATTCTTGATACGCCTATAGGCTGGTTGCAAAATGGTATGTTCTGGATAATGGATAAGCTTACGTTCTGGGTTGACCCTATACTAAAAGCGATATTTTTGAAATAAAACTGTTCATGAAAGGAAAAAACGTAAATGAGTGCTGCTCAGTTCAAGCTGGATATGTTTGAAGGACCGCTTGACTTGCTTCTTCACCTTATCAGCAAGCACAAACTGAATATTTACGATATTGAGATATCTTTGCTCCTTGAACAGTATATGGACTATATCAATGATCTTGACCACGAGGATTATGAGGATGCCGCTGATTTTCTTGAAATGGCGGCACGCCTTATATACATAAAGACCTGTTCGCTTCTGCCTCATGACGAGGAGTCAAAAGAGCTTAAAAAAGAGCTTGAAGGCAGGATCATCGAGTATTCTCTGTGCAAACAGGCGGCACAGACTCTCCGTGAAGTTTACATTGGTGACCTTGTTTTTATAAGGACAGCGATAAAACTTCCTGTAAACAAGACCTATACCCGTGAGCATGACCCTCAGTGCCTTTATGACGCTTATATGGGCATATCAAAGAAAGCCCGTGAGAGCGTTCCGCTGAAAGCGAAGATGTTCGAGCCGATAGTTTCGCATAAGATAGTATCGGTCACATCGAAGATAATCCATGTCCTTAAAAGACTTTATAAGCATGGTGAATGCGATATGGGCGACCTTTATGACGGCATGACGGAGAAAAGCGAGAAAGTCGCTACTTTTCTTGCCATATTGGAACTTACAAAGTCTGGCAGGATATTTCTCAATGACGATAACTCAAAGATTTTTTTCAACAAGGCTTCAAAGAACAAAAAAGTCGAGTCCGACTTCGATAAGCCTGTTGTTATCGAAAGCGAAACGACAGAAGCTGTCCCCGAGCCTGAGCCTATAGAAAATATACTTGACGATGAGACTGCAGATGAGATAGAAGAAGTTGCTGATGTTGACGCAGAGCGTGAAGAAGCTTCTCAGTCAAAGCGGTATATATCTGCAAAATCCGAGCGCATATCAGGTGAAGTCATTGCGGCGTATGCTCCTGTGAAGTCAGCTGAGGAGGTCATGGCAGAAATGGAGCAGATATCTGAAAAGATAGACAGTGTTGATTTATATACCGAGCCTGCTATGGCAAAGCCTGAGCCCGAACAGCCTGACGAAGCCACTATGGAGGAGATAAGGCTAATCGAACAGCTTGCGGATATCACCCCTGACACAGTGTTTAAGCCTAATTACTGGGCAAAAAGAAGATATTATTGGGGATATTCACCTGTGGGCGATGACGGAGACAATAATTTCTGGTGCTACGGATAAAATAAGAAAAGGGATAATCTATGGAACATTCAAATATACAGGCAGCCGTCGAGGCTGTGCTTTTTGCAAGCGGAGAGCCTGTGGAGAGCGAGAAGCTATGCGAGGCAGTTGGTATCGTCAAAGATCAGCTTGAGGAAGCTCTTGGCTCTTTGGCGGATAAATACAGCAAGGCTGAAAGCGGAATTACGCTTCTGAGCCTTAATGGGTCATATCAGCTTGCCACAAAAGAAGAGCTTGCGACATTCATTAAGGCGGCTTTGGAGATAAAGAAAAACTCTGTTCTTAGCCCTGCGGCAATGGAGACGCTGACAATAGTCGCATACAATCAGCCTGTAACAAAGGGCTTTGTCGAACACGTCAGGGGAGTTGACTCCTCGGGAGTTGTAAATTCTCTCGTAGATAAGGGTTTGCTTGCAGAAGCGGGAAGACTTGACCTGCCTGGCAGACCTATTGCATACAAGACGACGGACAATTTTCTCCGTTGTTTCAGGCTGTCAAGCCTGGACGATCTGCCGCCTATCCCTGATAAGCAGGAGCAGATAACCATTGACGAGATAACAAAAGAGAATGATACGGAAGAATAAAGTATGACCGTGAGGGGAGATGATAACGATAATTGTTTTATGGATACTGCTTGGTATTATAGCGGTTATTGTTATCCTGCTGCATTTTTCCATTACGGCACAGATAGATCTGAATAAAAAAGGCTTTGATCTTAAAGTGCGGTATATGTTTTTTGACATTTATCCACGAAAGCCTAAGAAGAAAAAACAGAAAAGATCAAAAAAAGCTGAACTGCCTGAGGATAGTTTTGATGATTTTGAGGAGTTTGAGGACAATATTGAAGAAAGCTTACCTATCCCACAGATTGATGATACGCCTGATAAAACAGGAGAAGTGTCCGAGCAAATTGTTGAAGCTAAGCCTGAAAAAATAGAAAATAATGAAGCAGATGAAAATGTCAGCGTGGCTGAGATAGAGGATAAGCAGGAAGATATCTCTGATATTGATATTGATACCAATGTTGAAGCTGGTGCAGAGGACAAACCCGAGAAAATAACTGTGAAGCAGGAGAAAAAGGGCTTTGCCGGAAAGCTTTTTCATAAAAAGGATAAGGGTGAAAAGAAGCCGGTTTCCAAATCTAAAGAAAAGAAAAAAAGCAAGTTCTATGAGCTGAAAGCGCAGTATAAAAAGGTGAAGCCTTATATTCCAATGGGCTGGAAATATTTCAAAAAGCTTCTGAAAGCTATACGCTTTACAGACACAAGGATAGTTCTTGACGTTGGAAAAGAGGACGCTTACGAAGCGGCTATGCTATACGGCAAGGTGCAGGCAGGGCTTTTCAATACCATTGCAATACTTGCGGGTGTTTTTACAGTAAAGCTTAAAAAAGCTGATGTGAACTGCATTTTTGATGAAAAAAAGTTCGGATATGACGTTCATACCTTAGTCAGGGTAAGACCAAGCACTTTGATAGCAAAAGGGTTTTGCACGGGCGTTAATTTTCTTAAAATATATCTTTCAGGCAGACGTAAGAAAAAGCGTGCTGCCAAGCGTCGCAGTAAAGAGCTTGCGGCTAATAAGAATGAAGTTAAAGCAACAAATTGAAATACGAAAGGTTGAGAAAAATGAGCGAAAGTACAAAGATCGAGGGACTTGTTAAAACTGCAATGGACAAGGTCCGTGAAATGGCAGACTGCGAAACTGTTGTGGGCAAGCCTATCGTTACCGCAGATGGTACTACTATAATCCCAGTTTCAAAGATATCAGTGGGCTTTGCGTCGGGTGGCTCCGACTTGCCAACAAAAAGCACAAAGGAAACGTTCGGCGGTGGCTCAGGCGGAGGAGTAACTATCCAGCCTATCGCTTTTATCGCTGTTTACAAGGGCGAAGCAAAGCTTTTACAGCTTTCAATGAATGCGACAAAGGAAAACGCTATCATAAATATGGTGCCTGAGGTAATAGATAAGATAACAGATTTTCTTGGCAAAAAGTCTGATGACGAGGACGAAGACGAGGAATAATTTTACTGAATTTTAAAAGTGTAAGTGAGCAAACTAATCCTTGAAATTGATTTTAAGGGTGTGGTTTGTTTGAAATGCGTGACGGTATTTATTTGTACGGTCATGATGATGTGCTTTTGCTGTATGAATGTCAGTGCTGACGATCTCAGTGAGATATCCGCGAAGAGTGCTATAGTTATAGACGGTGAAACAGGTGATGTGCTGTTCGAGAAAAACGCCTATGAAAGGCGTCCGATGGCAAGCACTACCAAAATAATGTCTGTGCTTCTTGTGCTTGAAAGTGGTGAAGATCTTGACAAGCAGTTCGTGGTAGACAGCGAAGCTATAAAGGTCGAAGGCTCGTCCATGGGTCTTCAAGATGGTGACAAAGTCACTCTACGCGATCTATGCTGTGGCATGCTTCTTCCAAGCGGAAATGACGCTGCAAATGCTGCTGCGGTAAGAGTGGCAGGAAGTATCGGCAAGTTCGTTCAGCTTATGAACAAAAAGGCTGAACAATTGGAGCTTAATGATACTCATTTTGTAACGCCGTCAGGGCTTGATGATGATACAGATGAGCATTATTCCACTGCAGCGGATATGGCAAAGCTTGCAGCGGAAGCAATGAAAAATGAAGATTTCAGGGCTATATGTCACCTTGAAAAGGTTGAGTTGTGCTATGGAAACCCACCGTATGACCGCTGGCTAATTAACTCAAACAAGCTTTTAAAAAGCTGTGAGGGTATTGTGGGCGTAAAAACGGGGTTTACGGACAAGGCGAGGAGATGTCTTGTTTCAGCCTGTGACAGAAAGAATAAAGAGCTTATATGCGTTACCTTGAATGCTCCTGATGATTGGAATGATCACTCAAAGCTCTATGATTATTGCTTTGATTTTGTATCTAAACAGAAGCTTCCACTGGATAAAAGTAGTTTTGATGTTGCAGTTGTTGGCGGAGTGAACGACAGTGTGAAATGTAAGGTAGGGCATACAAGTGCAGTGCTTTTGAACGGCAGGGCTTACAAAGTCAAGATAAAGATATATCTGCCAAGGTTTGTTTATGCGCCTGTGAAAAGTGGAGATAAAATAGGGCTGGCATTGTTTTACTACAATGATGTGGAAATAGCCCGAACGGATATCACGGCGGTGGAAGATGCGATGCTTGCAGAGCCTGAAAAGCCAGATATATTCCACTATTATCTAGATAAGCTGAAAAAATTGTTTGCATAACGGCTCAATGTGAGCCGTACATAAATAAGGAGAAAATATGGAAAAGATTCGTATACAGAAAATAATGTCTGACAGTGGTGTTTGTTCAAGAAGAAAGGCAGAGGAGTATATCTCAGAGGGAAGGGTAAAGGTCAATGGCAGACCTTGCAAGCTTGGCGACAAGGCTTTGGCAGGCAAGGATATAATCACCCTTGACGGGGAAAAAATATATGTTGCCAAGAAAAGACAGCTTTATTATATCATGCTCCATAAGCCAAGAGGATATGTTACCACAATGAGCGATGAGCTTGATAGAAAGTGCGTAACCGAGCTTCTAACAAAAGTGCCTGAAAGAGTTTATCCTATTGGCAGACTTGACAAGAACTCAGAGGGACTGTTGCTTTTCACAAATGACGGAAATTTTGCCAATGATATCATGCACCCTTCAAGGCATATCGCTAAGACTTATCGTGTTACAGTAAGACCTGACATAAACGATGAGCAGCTCATAAAGCTTGCTTCAGGAGTTGAAATAGACGGCAAAATGACGCAGGAGTGTTCAGTTGTTGTGCTCGACAAACAGCCTGGCAGGGTTGTGCTTCAAATGACTATCCATGAGGGCAGGAACCGTCAGATAAGAAAAATGTGCGAAGCTGTGGGACTTGAAGTCGCAAGACTAAAGCGCACTGCCATCGGTCCGGTTAAACTGGGCATGCTAAAACCAGGTGAGTATAGAGAGCTTAAACCTGACGAGCTAAGGGCTTTAAGAAATGCTATCACCAAAAAATAACGTTTATCGAGGGTCTCTTTTTGTCAGGAGGCCCTTTGCTATTGTGCAAAATGCTTAATAATATGCGTTTATCGATATTGATTATGCTACTAAACGTAAAATATGCGGAAATAGGTCAATTTACTCTTGTAAATTCGGCAAAAAAATAGTATAATATTAAGTGTATAAATATGATAAAATCCAGTAGTTTTGCGTTATTTTATCACAAAAATTATTTGAATGGAGGAAACTGTATGTCTGATTCAATTTCTACTCTTGCTGAGCTTAAAGCTGCGTCGCAGACTCCTACTGCTGCAAGAAACAGGCTGACATATTTGTTTGACGAAGGAAAATTTACAGAGCTTGACGCTTATGCTGCTGCGGGTGACTCCCTTGCTGGAGTTATTACTGCTTTTGGCTATGTTGAGGGTAATCCTGTATATGCTTTTTCTCAGGACGTGACTGTTAAGGACGGTGCTTTGACAGAGGCACAGGCAAAGAAGATAGCAAAGGTTTATGACCTTGCTGCTAAGACAGGAGTTCCTGTTGTCGGAATATTCGATTCTTATGGTGCTGACGTAAGCGACGGTTCAAAGGCTCTCAATGCTTATGGTGAACTGCTTATGTGGACTTCTAACCTTTCAGGTGTTGTTCCTCAGATAGCTGTTGTCGCTGGCACTTGTGCAGGCTGTGCAGCAATGCTCGCTGAGTCTGCTGACTTCACTGTTATCGCAAAGGATGCTGAGCTTTATGTTGCTCCAAATGCAAACATAAAGAACTCTGCTGAAAATGCTGCTGAAAACGGCACTGCTGCTGTTGTTTGTGAGGACGATAAGGCTGCTGTTGAGGCTGCAAAGAATATACTTACAAAACTTCCACAGAACAACCTTTCACCAGTACCAATGTATGAATTTGCTGATCCAGCTGAGGCTGTTGGTGATGACGCTGATGGCATTGCAAAGGCTGTTTGCGATGGCGACAGTGTAACTGAGCTTAATGCTGAGTATGGCAAGGCTTCTTATACAGCACTTGCAACACTTGGCGGTGCTACAGTTGGCGTTGTTGCTACTAACAAGACAGGCGACAAGCTTACGTCTGCTGATTGCTCAAAGATCGCAAGATTTGTAAGAACTTGTGACGCTTATGCTATCCCTGTTGTAACTTTTGTTGATACAGAGGGCTTTAAGGCTGATGATGATACTGAGGCTTACGGTGCTGTGAAGGATATGGCAAAGCTTTGCCACGCTTATGCTGAGGCTACTACTATTAAACTTGCTGTTGTTACAGGTAAGGCTTATGGTCCTGCATTCATCGCTCTTGCCGGCAAGGGTTCAAATGCTGACCTGTCATTTGCTCTTGATACCGCTGTTATCTCTGCACTTGCTCCTGTTACTGCTGTTGAATTCCTTCAGCATGACGAGCTTAAGGGTGCTGCTGATCTTACTGCAGCAAGAAACACTCTTGCTGATAAGTTCGCTAAGGAGAATGCCTCTGCTGCTGTTGCTGCAAAGAACGGCTGTGTTGACGGCATAATCGCTAAGAACGAGATCAGACAGACACTTATGGATTCTATCGAGGTAATGGCAGGAAAGAGAATTTCCAGACTGCCTAAGAAACACAGCAATATTCAGTTGTGATAAACATATCAAATTAAAAAGATTGGTGGTTTTTTAAGATGAAAAGATATAATATTACAGTAAACGGAAAAGCTTATGACGTTGCAGTTGAAGAAGTTGGCGGAAGTGCCGCTGTTGCTCCTGTAGCCGCTGCCCCTGTTGCAGCCGCTCCTGCTGCTCCAGCTCCAGCCGCTGCACCTGTTGCGGATGGCACAAAGGTAACAGCTCCAATGCCTGGTACTATCCTTGACATCAAGGTAGCTGTGGGCGACACTGTTAAGTCTGGTCAGGCTATTTGCGTACTTGAGGCTATGAAAATGGAAAATGACGTTAACGCTCCTTGCGACGGTAAGGTACTGAGCGTTAATACAACTAAGGGCTCTGCTGTTGAGACTGGTGCAGTTCTTGCTGTTATCGGCTAATAACATTCCTGAAAAATAACGAAAGGATCGATTTAAAATGGCAAAGCTTAAAATAACTGAAACTGTCCTCCGTGACGCTCATCAGTCACTTCTCGCTACAAGAATGTCAATGGACGATATGCGTGAGATACTTCCTGAGATCGACAAGATTGGTTTTTATTCTGCTGAGTGTTGGGGCGGTGCTACATTTGACTCATGTATCAGATTCTTAAATGAAGATCCATGGGAAAGACTTCGTATACTTAGAAAAGAAATGCCTAACACAAAGCTCCAGATGCTTTTCAGAGGTCAGAATATGCTTGGCTACCGTCACTATGCTGATGACCTTGTTGAGTATTTTGTACAGAAGTCTATTGCAAATGGTATTGATATCATCAGAATTTTTGACGCACTGAACGATATCAGAAACCTTGAAACAGCTATCAAGGCTGCTAAGAAGGAAAATGGTCACGCTCAGGTTGCTATCTCGTACACACTTGGCGAGGTATTTACTCATGAGTATTACATGAACTATGCAAAGCAGATCGAGAATGCAGGTGCAGATTCTATCTGTATCAAGGATATGGCGGCTCTTCTGACTCCATATGAGGCTGAAACACTTGTTAAGGACCTCAAGTCAGCAGTTAAAATTCCTATCCAGCTGCATACACACTATACATCAGGTCTTGCATCTATGTGTATCCTCAAGGCAGTTGAGGCTGGCGTTGACGGCGTTGATACTGCAATGTCACCACTTGCTCTTGGTACATCTCATGCGCCAACTGAGTCTATCGTTGCCACATTCAAGGGCACTGAGTATGACACAGGTCTTGACCTTGTTAAGCTCAACGTGATAAGAGATTACTTCATGAAACTCAGAAAGAAGTACATCGACAACGGTCTGCTTGACCCTTCAATGCTCGCTACAAATACAAACGCACTTCTGTATCAGGTTCCTGGCGGAATGCTTTCAAACCTCCTCTCACAGCTGAAACAGGCTGGCAAGGCAGATCAGCTTGATGATGTTCTTAAGGAAGTTCCAAAGGTTCGTAAGGATGCAGGTTACCCACCACTGGTTACACCTACATCACAGATCGTTGGTACACAGGCTGTGTTCAACGTAATCATGGGCGAGAGATACAAGACAGTAACTAAGGAGTTCAAGGGACTTGTTAAGGGCGAGTACGGTAAGACACCAGTTGCTATCGACCCTGAGTTCCAGAAGAAGATTCTTGGCGACGAAGAGCCTATCACTTGCCGTCCTGCTGACCTTCTCCAGCCAGAGTTTGAAACAATGAAGAAAGAGGCTGCTGAGTGGACAGAGCAGGAGGAAGATATCCTCACATATGCAATGTTCCCTAAGGTTGCACCTAAGTTCTTCAAGGACAGACGTGATAGAAAGTACGGCGTTGACGGTAAGCACTCAGACGCTGAAAATAAGGTTCACCCAGTTTAATAACAATTATCCCACAGTTTCGGCTGTGGGATTTTTTTGCTTATGGCTCTTGAAAAATCTGTACATTTGTGCTATAATTAATATACATTTTTTCGGGAGGACGCCAAGATGAACAAAAAGGAAATAAATGAAATTAAGAAGAATTTCAGCGATGACTGCGGCTTTTTTACCGTAAACCACGTTGTTACGGCATTTGTGGACGCTGAAAAGAACATAAAGTGCAAGACCAATCAGCTTTACAACACTATTCCGCAGGACGAGGCGGAGCTGATAATGATAAACCTGAAAAAGGTGCTCAGCGGTTCTATCGGCAAAAATCTGCTGGAATATTCGTTTCCAAAGGACGCATATCTTGAGGGTGGCGCACAGCCTTTCATGTATGAAACATTGCAAAGCAAGCTGCTTGATGAGGAAAAGGTTGATAATTTTCTCAACGCCATAGTTGAAAAGGTGGAGTATGTGTCTACATATACCATTTTCATGGCACATTGTACATATTCTGTGCTGAAAAAGAACAAAATGGACGAGTTTGAGGACGAAGCTGACACTGATTATAACTTTATTGTGACAGCTCTTTGCCCTGTAAATCTGCGTATCGACGGACTTGTGTATGACGAGCAGGACAACTCTATCGCTAAGAAAGAGTCATGCGACAGAATTGTTGAGCTTCCAAGCGATGGCTTTTTGTTTCCGCTTTTCAATGATCGTGCACCTGATATCAACGGCGTGCTTTACTACACGAAAAACGCAAAAAAACCGAACACTTCCGTTGTGGAAGAGCTTCTTGGTTGTGAGTTTTCAATGACCTGTCAGAACGAAAAGGAAACTTTCAAGGATATCCTCACAAGCGTTGTGGGTGATGAGCTTGACTATGATCTTATCACTACCGTGAATGACAAGATTTCCACATTTGTTGACCAAAATGCTCATGAAACTGAGATACCGACAATTGACGAACATAAACTTTCGTCCATTCTGTGGGAAGCTGGAGTTAGTCAGGATAAGCTTGATAATCTTCCTAAAGTTTTTGACGCTGCGGCTGGCGGGAAGCCACTCACAGCGGTAAACCTTGTGGAGAAAAGGACCGTAGTTTCTGCTCCAAGCATAACCGTAAATATTGGCAAGGACGCAGTTGACAAGGTAAAAACTCAGATAGTCGATGGCAGAAAGTGCCTTATAATCAATCTTGATGACCCTGAGATAGAGGTCAACGGACTTGAAACTACAATAAAATAAGCACAAAAAAAAGGCAGCTCAACGCTGCCTTTTCTTTATATAAGCTCGCCAAACGAGAATTTGCCGTTTTCCAGTATCAGATAGCTGTGTGTTGAATTTTCTTTCGGGATAGATACTGAACCCGGATTTATGTAGGTGTAATCGCCGCAGTCTTTAATAACAGGTACATGGGTGTGACCGTGAAGAAGAATGTCGCCCTTTGAAAGTGGTGGCAGATTTGTGCAGTTGTATTTGTGTCCGTGAGTAGCAAATATTCTCAAATTGTCACAGCATATATAAGCATATTCCGCCATAACAGGGAAGTCAAGCACCATTTGATCGACTTCTGTGTCACAATTACCACGTACGCACAGAAGCTTGTCTTTTAGCGGATTGAGCATGGCTATCACCTGCTTTGGTGCATATTCCTTTGGAAGGTCGTTTCTTGGTCCGTGATAGAGAATATCACCCAAAAGAATTAGTCTTTCCGCACCGTTTTGCTCAAAGGCTTCAAGCATTTTTTTGCACCAGTAAGCCGAACCATGAATGTCTGACGCTATCATAAGTTTCATATTTTACACTCCTTTATTTAATGATCTCAGATGCAAGCTTGTGCAAAGACACATACTCTGGCTTTATTTTGTTATATATATCGCAGCCTTTTTCCTTTTTGAACTCTTTTACCATTCTGATATAAAGCTGCTGTTTTGTTGTGGCGTCAATGACTGCTTCTCTTATAAGTGCCAGTTCGTCTTTGTTGCATTTGCCGTCGAGTAGCTCATCAAGTTTTACGGATAGTACATCATGGTAAACAACCTTTTCAGTTTTCTGAGCCGTCATCGTTTTATCTTCATCAGCGGTGCATGTATTTTCGGATTCCTGTAGTCCTTTAAGTCGCAGATATCTTGGCCTGAGAAGCTTGTAAAAATCTGTAGCCTGCTTTTTATATACCTTTGCAAGAGAATTGTGAAGCTCCTCTTTTGTGTTAGACTCAGCTATAAGTTTGCTGATCTCTTCTATTTGCTCTTCGCTGCAAATGTTTGCAAGTATGCTTTGGAGATCGTTGTTTTTTTGTGTGGTACACTTTTTTCTATCCTTTTTCACTTTGACGATAGTTTCAACAACAGGATCACTTTCTACTTCGACAATATCAGGTGCACAGGCTTCTGGTTCTTCTTCGACCTCTTCTGTATTACCATTCATATTTTCGTTTAGTGTAACAGAATAATCTATAGCCGCAGGCTCTGTGCTTGGCTCGTCAGTTTCGTCAAGGGTTATCACTGATTCTGCGTGAACTTCTGCTTTTTCTTGTACTTCCTCAGTATATTCAGCTACAGGCTCAGCTATATCATCAGGTTCACTGCTTTCGTTTGTACCGACCTTGTGGTTTGCAAAGTTTATTGCCGTTTGTATCGTTCTAGTTCTGTAGACCATAGCATTTGGACTGTCAACATACTTTCCGTGCCAGAAATCATGAAGAAAGTCAAAACCTCTGTCATTGCTGATAACAAAAATATTCGTATAAGTATCCTTGGCTACCAAATAACCCAGAAGTGTTGAAAGCTGAAAATCCAGGGCATTTTTGCCACCAACATTTACCTTGAAGTATTCAATATCAGCCTTTGATGTAAGGACTTTTTGGTGCATTTCAAAGTTAATGGTATCGGAATTTTCACTGTAAAAAATTATTACGGTATCAGTTTCAGTTAAATTGTCTATGCCTTGAAGTCCTTTGGATTTGACATTTTCAAAGTCTACCAAATAAATTTTCATGTTAATTTATCCTTTCTTTCTGTGTCGAATAAGTGTAGCAGCAGCGATGACTACTATAAGTCCGCCTGTCGCCGTTGCTGTCATAAGTATGGCATTTTTGCCTTTTTCATCGTTCTCACTGCTGTCAGGAACGACCTCCTCATAGGTATAAGTTTTTGTCCTTAACGCCTTGTCTATACAAGAAGCAATAAGTGCATGACCTTTTTTATTAGGGTGTATATCAAAGTCATTTATGTTGGTAAGTTCCTTTCCGTGACCGCTGAATTCACTAAAAACATCTGCCACTATGTATCTCTCATTTTCATCTTCGTCAGTGGAGTGTTCTTTGATAATGTTGTTAAGTTTTGAAATTTTATCCTTCGACATACTCTGGAAAACAGCAGCCGCAGTGAAATTATCCAGCGGGTCATATAGTGTCTGAACAATTATTTCACCCTTACTTTTAGCTTCAACAGCGTTAATTATATCATCTAGAGTGCTCGTAAAATTTTTCAGCGCCTTATCCATATCATCAGACATATCCTTCATATCCATTGCAATGCCAATAATATCCTTGGTTTTATCCATCAAATCAGACAATGTGCTTTTAGAAGTAATGCCCAGATCGTTCATCAAAAAATCTATGAAAAGACCAAGAATGTCATTGCCACCTATGGATATAATAACAGCGTCGCTGTCTGCAAGGTCAGCGTCAAATTCGCCTGAATTAATGCGGTCAAGAAGCTGTTGTGAAGTGTCGCCCACAACAGCAGAGTTCACAAGCTTACAGCCGCCAGCGTTTTTAAGCTCAGCGTCATACTGGTCGTGAAGAAGATTTGCATAAGACGCACAAGAATATCTGTTTTCACTGTAGCCTTCCAGACCATAGCCAGCGGCGATTGAATCCCCAAGCACAAGTATATTAGGCGGAACATTTACTTCATGCTTTATAACTTCAGCGTTACAGGCAAGAGGTGTGGCACATGCCATAACGGTTGCCGTGAAAAAAGCCGTTAATTGTTTTAACATCTTATCATCTCCTATATGAGTATATTAACCTTATTATATAATATATTGTACCACATTCAGGACAATTGTACAACATATTTTTTTGAAATTTCTTGACTTTTTTAGTGTGTTGTGATAATATATAATAAAAGAATATGAAATCAGTTTGGAAAGCGAGATTTATTATGACTGACTATTATTACCCTGTCCTCAGCGATGAAACGAGCCTGCCTTTGTATGTGCTTGGAATCGGTGCGAGAGATAGAGAATTTCATTTTGTAAGAGAAGATGGCTATCCTAATCATCAGATAATATACTGCACTCGTGGTCAGGGTCACATTATATTTGATGGTCATGAGTATGATATAAAGCCGGGGGACGCATTTTATCTCCCGCCTTCTGTGCCGCATGAGTATTATCCTGTTGGTGATATATGGGAAACCCACTGGATAACCTTTGAGGGCAGGGAAGCAATTGAAATTCTCAAGCATATCAAGCTTGAGAAGGCTAAAGTGTTTCACATAAATGATATCAATGCTGTTGATGCCATATTTAAGAAGATACTTTATCTTATGAAGACTAATTACTACTACTGTGGTCACCAGTGTTCGGCATATCTATATCAGTTTCTTATTGAGCTACACAGAGTCGTAAACCTACAAAATGGTAGTCAGGACGGACAAAAACTCAATCAGCTGCAGCCTGTAATTGATTATATTGATAAGAATTTCAGAAAAGAACTTACACTTGTGGAGCTTGCTGATCTTATTGACCTTTCACCGCAGTATCTTTGCAGACTTTTCAAGGAGTGTCTTAGTCTAAGACCTTTTGAGTATCTAGCAAGAAAGCGTATACAGCAGGCAAAGCTGCTTTTATTGGAGGATAAGCTTAACATCAATGAAATCGCTGCGGAGGTAGGTTATAACGATTGCAGTTATTTTTGTGCGGTGTTCAAAAAGCATGAAATGCTTTCCCCTGCAGAATTTCGTTCTCTTCATAAAAAAGCAGGTAATTAAAAATACGATGCCCCACGGAAAATGGATCCGTGGGGCTTTTTTTTATAATATAGTTCCGCCTCCGATAACGTATTCACCATCATAGAAAACCACTGCCTGTCCCTTTGAGATAGCTTTATGAGGTTCTTTAAAAGTCACGAGTACCTTGCCATCATTCATTGGTGAAACTGTACATTCAGCGTCCTTTTGATGATAACGTGTCTGAGCAGTGCAGGTTATAGGCTCTGTGAGGGTGTCAAACGGAATAAAGTTCACATCTCCTGCCACAAGGTTGTCACTGTATACTTCATCAGCCTTGCCCATAATAAGCCTGTTATGCTCCATATCTTTTGTAACAACGAAAAGCGGTTCGCTATATGAAATGCCTACGCCCTTTCGCTGTCCAATAGTATAGTGTATCAGACCTTTGTGTTTACCAAGCTTTGTGCCGTCAGAAAGAACGATATCTCCAGACTGCTGTTCACCGCAGCGTTTTGTGATAAAGCCTGCGTAATCACCGTCAGGGATAAAGCAGATGTCCTGAGAGTCAGGCTTGTCTGCATTTATAAGCTTGTTTTCTTCTGCGATATCACGGATCTTGTCCTTGTGCATCTCGCCAACGGGGAAGAGAGTGTGAGCAAGCTGTTCCTGCGTCATACTGTAAAGCACATAACTTTGATCCTTTGACCTGTCAGGTGAGCGTTTCAGAAGCCACCTGCCTGACTTTTCGTCAAACTCTCTGGTAGCGTAATGCCCCGTAGCGATATGGTCAAAACCCAGTAGCTTTGCACGCTCATAGAATTTTGCGAATTTCAGATGTTTGTTGCACTCGATACACGGATTAGGCGTGCCGCCTGCCAGATATGTATCAACAAAATTGTCTATAACATAGTGCTTAAAATCATCAGAAAAATTGAATACATGGAAATCAATGCCTAGTTTAAAAGCAACAAAACGTGCGTCCTCTACATCATTGAGAGAACAGCACGTTCTTGTTTTATCCAGACCGATGTCCTCATTGCTGTAGAGCCGCATGGTAGCCCCTGCCACGTCATAACCTTCATCAAGAAGGAGCTTGACCGAAACAGAGCTGTCAACGCCGCCGCTCATTGCCACAAGAACTTTATCAGCCATTGCAGTTCTCACAATCAGGAGCAGACTGCTTACCTACGAACGGAGTTGGATCTATACCCTGTCTTTTATAGTAGTCAGAAACAGCGGCTTTCATTGCTTCCTCCGCAAGAACAGAGCAGTGAAGCTTTGCTGGTGGAAGACCGTCAAGAGCTTCAACAACCGCCTTGTTTGTAAGTTTCAAAGCGTCTTCAAGCTTTTTACCCTTTATCATTTCTGTAGCGATAGAAGATGTAGCAACAGCCGCACCGCAACCAAAAGTCTTGAACTTAACGTCAGTTATAACGCCGTCATTGACCTTGATGTACATTTTCATTATATCTCCGCACTTAGCGTTTCCTACCTCGCCGACACCGTCAGCATCCTCAATCTCGCCGACATTTCTCGGATGCGCGAAATGATCCATTACCTTTTCGCTGTATATCATTTTTTTATTCCTCCTAATCAAGTGTATAGTCGTGAATATTCTCAGTTCTGCAAATTCTTTCCCAAAGTGGTGACATACTTCTCAGGTGCTTTACGATAGGTGGAAGAACCTCAAGAATATAATCAACATCTTCCTCTGTGTTCTCGTCATTGATAGAAAGTCTGAGTGAGCCATGTGCTACTTCGTGTGGCAGACCAAGTGAAAGCAGAACGTGTGACGGGTCAAGTGATCCGCTTGTGCAGGCTGAGCCTGATGAAGCTGCAACGCCCTGAAGGTCAAGTGAAAGCAGCAGGCTCTCGCCCTCTACTCCACGAACAGATATGTTTACATTTCCTGCAAGTCTGTGTTCTGTGTCACCATTGAGCCTTGACTCAGGTATCTTGAGCAGACCCTCGATAAGTCTATCTCTCATCTTTCTAACACGCTCGTTCTTTGCAGGGATATCCTTTACAGCATCAGTGATAGCAACGCCGAGAGCCACGATAGAAGGTACGTTCTCGGTACCTGCACGCTTATTTCTCTCCTGTGCTCCACCGTAGATAAGGTTAGGAAGGTTAATGCCTGTTTTTACATAAAGCGCGCCAACACCCTTTGGAGCGTGGAGCTTATGTCCTGAAAGTGAGAGCATATCAATGTTCATATCTTTAACATTGATATCAATATTTCCAACAGCTTGAACAGCGTCAGTATGGAACCATACGCCATGCTTGTGGCAAACTTCGCCGATCTCAGCGATAGGCTGTATAGTACCGATCTCGTTGTTAGCTGTCATTATTGTAACAAGGCAGGTATCATCACGGATAGCGTCCTCGACCTGTTGTGCAGTAACAAGACCCTTGTCACCTACAGGAAGATATGTTACCTCAAAGCCAAGCTTTTCGAGATACTGACAAGTGTGCAGAACTGCATGATGTTCAAATGCAGTTGTGATGATATGCTTCTTGCCCTTTTTTTCTCCAAGCTGTGCACAGCCTCTTATAGCCCAGTTGTCAGACTCAGAGCCACCAGCAGTGAAATAGATCTCGTTGACCTTCGCACCAAGAGCGTTTGCGACCTGTTCCCTTGCTTTAAGAACGGCTTTTGCGCATTCCATTCCCAAAGAATATATACTTGACGGATTTCCGTATAGCTCAGTGAAATAAGGCAGAGCGGCGTCAAGAGCTTTCTGAGATACTCTAGTCGTAGCTGAGTTATCTGCATAGACAAATCTCTTTTCCAATTAAATCATACCTTTCATATATAG